>Ga0213918_1000003_pt1 | contig 312648 bp, 320 predicted proteins | sample McNCre217MG_FD_163422 | JGI IMG/M metagenome (GOLD analysis project Ga0213918, IMG submission 163422) | Freshwater microbial communities from McNutts Creek, Athens, Georgia, United States - 2-17 MG | ecosystem: Environmental > Aquatic > Freshwater > Creek | place: USA: Georgia | collected... | reverse complement strand
TCAGCTGGCGGTGCTGTGGGCTTAGGTGGTGCGGACAGCCGCACCAAAGGCGCAGAGGCCATGGGCCAAAGCGATGTCACATTCAAAACCAATGTCAACGCAGGTGCTTTGGCGCGTGCCAGCATCAACGCACAAAAAGCGTGGATCAGCCCCGAGCGCGAAGCACAAAGCAAACAGCTCGAACTCTCAGCCCAAATTGCCCAGGCGCAGTGGCAACAAGCCCAGCAAGCACTCATCATGCGCACTGCACAACGCTACTTTGATGTGGTGGGTGCCGAGCAAGCACTCACCGTGTTGCAACGCCAGCAAAAGGCGATGCAGCAAGCCGCAGCAGAAATCAACAAACGTCAATCCGTGGGCGATGCCAGCGTGATGGATGTGCAAGAGGCCAACGCCCGTGTATCTGAAATTCGCGCCCAGGTACTCACGCAGGAAAATAACTTGGTCACCAAGAAGGTGGCCTACCGCCAATTGACGGGGCAAGAACCCACGCAATTGCTGTTCATCGGCAACATCAGCCTCTCGTCTATCAACTTGGCAGACGCCAACAGTTGGGTTCTACGCGCCAAGCAACAGTCGCCCATTCTTCAAATGACGGGCTTGCAACAAGCCATCCAAGGTCAAGAGGCCAAACGTATCAAAGCCAGCAATGCGATGACAGTGGACTGGGTAGCCCAAGCCAACATGGACCGTTTGTCTGGCCAAGGAATGTATGGCAGTGCCAGTAACCAAATGGCTCAATACATGGTGGGCGTGCAATTGAATGCACCGCTCAGCACAGGCGGCATAGTGGAAGCGCGCGAGCGTGAAGCCTTGAAACAAGTCGAAAAATTGCGCTACGACCAAGAGGCTGCGGAACAACAGGTGGAACAACAGGTGCGTGATGCTTGGCAAAGTCTCAGCACTGCACCTGCTCGCTTGCAAGCCTTGACACAGTCTGAACAAGCCAGCAAGGCACGCCTAAGCACTACCCGCCACGCCCACCGCACAGGTGCACGCACCACCAACGAGTTGCTGGGCGCTGAGCACGATGCGGCACAAGCTGAGCTGGCACTGGTTCAACTGCGCATTCAAACTGCCATGGATCAATTACGCTTGTCTGCCGCCAGTGGTGAATTGGGTGAAGCGCAGTTACGCCAAGTGAACACCTTGCCGAAATAAGACATGACCTTGCCGCGACTGCTTAACACATTATTGCTTGTCAGCTTTTGGGGATTGGCGGCAACGTCTGCATTGGCCAGTAGTTGTGCTGAGGACATTACGGCTGTGGACAAGGCGTTGCGAAGCCAATACGGTGAAGACCGAAAATGGTGGCAGGTCATTGCATGCCCCATAGTGATGGATGGCCAACTGCGCAAAGATGCAGTGGTCAATGTGGAGCAAATCAAAGAGATCAGTTACTTTCGCAACATCGCTTACATGCAGCACGCACGTGGCGATGAAAAAATGTGCAAAGAGTCTCTAGTTAAACCCAAACGCATGCTGCGTGTTTGGTAACTCGCCCAACTTAGACAGGGAAATCCCTTGCGTAAATCGGAATTCAAGATTGCTAGAATTTATTTATAAGCAATTAACGAATTAATAATTTCTAGAGGATTTACAAATGAAGAAATTCACTACTCTCGCGCTCATCGCATTTGCGTCGACAGGCGCTTGGGCTAACGCTGACTTGGCCAAGAAAAATAACTGTTTGGCTTGTCATGCTGCTGACAAAAAGATTGTGGGCCCAGCCTACCAAGATGTGGCGAAGAAATATGCAGGCCAAGTAGATGCCGAAGCCACCGTGGCCAAAAACATCAAAGCTGGCGGCAGTGGCAAATGGGGACCTATCCCCATGCCACCACAAGCGCAACTCAGCGATGCTGACGCCAAAGCCTTGGCCGTTTGGGTTTTGGGCGGCGCCAAGTAATACGACTGGTACTCGTAGTTTTTCAGCTTCCCTCAGAGATTTCTTAGGGAAGCTTTTTTTTAAGCATCAACCAAAGAAAGACACTCATGAAATTGAACTTCACCTACCTCTTAGCCGTCATTGGTTTGGCAACTCTCAGCTTTACCAGCGTTGCCGCTGAACCTGAATACTTGCGCATTATTGGCACGGACACCAAGTTCGTGGTGAAAAATGCCAAAGGCGAAGAGCGCGAAATCAAACGCGTGATGACACCTTGCGCCAAAAACAAAGGTTGGTTGCAACCTTTGGTACCAGTGCCAGGCGTAAATCCAGTGACTGAAATCGAAATGCTTAACGCCATGAATGACCGCGACGCGATGTTGGTAGACATGCGCGAACCCGAAGACCGCGCAGCAGGCACCATTCCTGGCTCTCACCACATCGTTTACACCGAAGTTTCTTCTCGCATGGACGAGCTGGGCTGCAAGAAAACCGCTAAAGGCTGGGACTGCGCTGGCGCCAAGAAAGTTTTTGCGTTCTGCAATGGCCCCGTCTGTCCACAAAGCCCCACAGCCATTCTGGCAATGACGCGTGACGGTTTCCCCGCAAGCAAAATTTATTACTATCGCGGCGGCATGTTGGATTGGGCTGCATTGGGCTTCCCCGTCCTCAAAGGCGATTTCTAAAGAGGCACTTTATGCTCACCAATTGGATCCAAGACACACAGGCATTGCTCAACAGCAAAGATGAATCGGCACCCACACGTCGCCTCGCTTTGCAAACTGCACTGGGCTTGGGCTACGCCGCTTCGGCCATGCCGTTGATCGCACAGACCGCCATTCAAACTTCAGGTGAAGGCTTGATCGAAGGCGAAGTCACGATTGACGTCAATGGTTTCAAGATGCCAGCCTACCGCTCGGCGCCCAAAGGCAAAACCGACTTGCCCGTGGTCTTGGTGATTTCCGAAATTTTTGGTGTGCATGAATACATTGCCGACGTGACGCGTCGCTTTGCCAAAGCCGGCTACTTGGCCATTGCACCTGAGCTGTTTGTCCGTCAAGGTGATCCGAGCATGTATGGTGAAGTTGCCAAGCTGCAAGCAGAAGTAATTTCCAAAGTGCCAGACGCGCAAGTGATGGCAGACTTGGATGCCGCCTTGCAATGGGCAGGCAAAAACGGTGGCAATGCCAACCGTGCAGCCATCACAGGCTTTTGCTGGGGCGGGCGCATTACTTGGCTGTATGCGCAACACAACCCCAAGCTCAAAGCCGGTGTAGCTTGGTACGGTCGCCTAGAAGGTCAAACCAATGCCAACAACCCCAAACAACCAACTCAGTTAGCAGCTTCGCTGAAAGCACCTGTACTGGGCTTATATGGTGGCGAAGATACAGGTATTCCTGTGACATCTGTGAACAATATGAAAGAAGCCTTGGCACAGGCCGCTGTGAAGGGCAACAAAGCGGCCAAAGCCTCAGAGTTTGTGTTGTACCCTGAGGCACCTCACGCGTTTCATGCGGACTACCGTAGTAGCTACCGTGCGGCTCCTGCTTTAGATGGCTGGAACCGTGCTCTAGCTTGGTTCAAGCTGTACCTTTAACTTTGCCCATTGAACGCCTAGCTTAAAGCGCGTTCAAAGGAATTTTGAGGTAGGACACACCGTTGTCCTCTCTAGGTGGGAGCTCTCCCGCGCGAATATTGATTTGCACCGCAGGCAAGATCAGCACCGGCATGGCCAAAGTGGCATCGCGCGCGGTACGCATGCGCACAAACTCAGCCTCGTCAATACCGTCGTGCAAATGGATGTTGTGTGCACGCTGTTCGGCAACCGTGGTTTCAAAGCGCACGGCACGGTCATCGGGTGGATAGTCATGACACATGAACAAGCGGGTGTTGTCTGGCAAGCTCAAAATTTTTTGTACCGAGGCATAAAGCGTTTTGGCACATCCCCCCGGGAAATCACAACGAGCCGACCCCACATCGGGCATAAACAAGGTGTCGCCAACAAAAACAGCATCGCCCATTTGGTAGGCCACACATGCAGGCGTATGTCCAGGCACGTACAAGACTTTGGCGCTTAGGTTGCCAATCGAAAATGTTTCATCCATTTGCAGCAAACGGTCAAACTGTGTGCCATCGTCTTTGAAGCTGACTTCTAAGTTAAAAATTCCTTTAAACACCCGTTGCACAACAGTGATGTGGTCGCCAATGGCCGTTTGTCCACCCAACTGGGCTTTTAGATAAGGAGCAGCAGTTAGGTGATCTGCATGGGCATGTGTTTCTAATATCCATTGCACTTGCAGATTTTTCTCGCGTACAAATGCAATGACTTGATCTGCCGATTGGGTGCTAGTCCGACCGGACTTGGGGTCGTAATCGAGCACCGAGTCAATGATGGCGCAGGCGCTGCCCTCTTTCTCGTACACCACATATGTCACTGTCCAAGTGGCAGCATCAAAGATGCCGTGGACGATAGGGTTCAAAGCCGTGGGCATAGAAAAGCTCTGGTTCATAAGGGCACAATAATATAGGTAACTTTAGATATACCAATAAACTATGGACATCGACTGGCATCATTTCACACTTGGGTCATCTCTGCTGGGCGGCATTTTGCTTGGCATTGCGGCTGGCGTCTTGTTTTTGAACAGCGGGCGAATTTTGGGCATCACCGGCATCTTAGAAGGCTTGTTAACGCCAACGTCTGAAGACTCGCCATGGCGTTTGACCTTTCTACTCGGCTTACTGGCATCGCCTTTGGTTGCCAAGCTCATCTTGCCTGCCAACCTCCTGCACGTCCCACGCATCGATGCCAGCTGGGTCGTGGTAATCGTGGCTGGCTTGTTAGTCGGGTTTGGCACACGTTGGGGGGCCGGTTGCACGAGCGGCCATGGCATTTGCGGCTTGAGCCTTTTGTCAGTGCGCTCATTGGTGGCGACCTTGTCTTTCATGTGCACGGGCTTCATCACCGTGTTCGTCATTCACCACCTGTTGTAAGGCGTCGTTGATGCAACGCTTGATTGAATTTGCGGTGGGCCTCATTTTTGGTCTTGGTTTGCTGGTATCTGGCATGACCGACCCCGGCAAAGTGCAAGGGTTCTTAGACCTTGCGGGTGCGTGGGACCCATCGCTAGCCTTTGTGATGGGCGGCGCTGTGATGGTGGGTTTACTGGGGTTTGGTATAGCTAAGAAAAAAACCATCAGCCTCTCAGGCGCCCCCTTTAATTGGCCAGAAATGAAGCAAATTGACCGCTCTTTGGTGCTGGGCAGTTCGATGTTTGGCGTTGGCTGGGGCTTGGCCGGTTTTTGCCCGGGTCCAGCGCTGGTAACCATGGCATCTGGCAATGGCAAAGCCTTTGTGTTTGTGTTGGCCATGTTGGCAGGCATGGTGCTGTTTGATCGTTTCAAAAAAAGAGACAATTGACAGCTCTTACCGCCACTGACCAATGGGAAATTTTGTGAATCTGACCGACTTGATTGAAACCTTCGGAGACCACTCGGTCTTAGCCATGGGCGGCGCACTCATTGGTTTGTTTTTTGGTTTTTTTGCACAGCGTTCCAAGTTTTGCGCACGTGCGGCTGTCATCGAATGTTGCGAGGGCACTTGGGGCTCGCGTTTGGCCGTTTGGTTATTAGGTTTTGCTGTGGCCATTTTGGCGGTGCAAGCCATTGTGGTGGTGGGGTTCTTGAAACCTGAAAGCTCTCGTCATTTGGGCGCACCCGGCAGCATCTCAGGCGCTCTAGTGGGAGGCCTGATGTTTGGTATGGGCATGATCATGACGCGCGGTTGCGCCAGTCGCTTGTTGATTCTTTCCGCTAATGGCAATTTGCGCGCCTTGCTGGCTGGCTTAGTGTTTGCCGTGACGGTACAAGCCTCGATCTCAGGCTTGTTGGCACCAGCGCGTCAGTGGGTTACTTCTTTGTGGATGGTGGAAGGCGGTCCTGATCGCAACCTCTTGCACTTCACTAACTCATGGATGGGTTTGGTTGTAGGTGCTGCAATTGGTGCAACAGCACTTTGGCGCTTACGCGCAAGCGATGCGCAGAGCCGCAACACGTGGAACTGGGCAGGGGCGTTTGTGGGCTTAGCCATTGCCTTGGGTTGGGGCTTCACGCAGTGGATTGCAAGCGTGTCATTTGAGCCCATCCCTTTACAAAGTCTAAGCTTCAGCAGCCCATCGGCAGAATGGCTGATGCGTACGCTATCCACTGCAACTGCACCTAACTTTGGCTTTGACGCTAGTTTGCTACCGGGTGTGTTTGCTGGCTCTTTGGTGGCCAGCGTGATGTTTGGTGAATTCAAGTTTGAAGGTTTTCAAACAGAAAATAAACTGGGCCACTATCTGACAGGCGCTGTGTTGATGGGCTTTGGCGCTGTCATGGCTGGAGGTTGCACCGTAGGCTCAGGCATGAGCGGTGGTGCGATTTTCTCGAACACCGCTTGGCTCACACTGATGTCGATCATATTAGGGGCTGGATTAACTTACAAAGCGCTCAAATCAATCAACAGCCCCATCTAAACGGGGCGCTTATTCAGTAGCACAGCAAGCTGTACCTTCAGGCACACCGAGCTTGCGCAAGATGATGCCCATGGGACAAAAGTTGGTGAAGCCAAACTGAAACAAATTCAGCCCCACAAAAGCGGTAAAGGCCAAAGCCCAGTGGCTTACAAAAATGGGACTTTCTTCCACGCCCAACGCCAATGACACCATGATGAATAAGCCCGCAACAATGCGGATGTAACGTTCGACAGTCATTTCAATACTCCTTATTTAAAAATCAAACGGCAGTAAAGCCTGGATTGGGCAGCACACCTTCAAGCTTTGGCGTATTGAGCTTGCGCTTAGACACTTTGCCGCCGCTGGCCTTGAGCCATTGCTCTGCCACTTCCCACACGGGCTTGAGGTTTTGATTTTTAGCTTCCTCAGCCACGGGCGCCCAACCCGCCACCTTGTATTTCTTGTTAGCCTCAATGAGCTTGCCTTTGAGGCGCATCTCACCAATGCGACTGCCCATTTTTTCATTGGGGCGGCACACGTATTCGAGGCCCCCCACGCGCACCATGTCACCGCCTTGTTGGTAGTACGGATCGGAGTTGAACAAGTTGTCGCACACATCTTCGAGCACCGTCTTGATGGTCTCGCCGGTCATCTCAGTCACCGTGGCATACGAATAAGTGGTGGCTGTCATGTCCATCAACCATTCACGCGTGATGGCTTGTCCTGGCAATAAGGATGTGCCCCAGCGGAAACCGGGCGAGAAAGCCATGTCGGCGCCTTGCACATCCATCAACGCATCAAGTAACAACTGGTCGCCTGTTCCATTGAAGTTGCCACGGCGGTACAAAGTGCCTTCGGTCACAGCCAAGGTTTCGTTCAGCTTGGTTTCATAAGGGGCGCGGATCTTATTGATGAGCGCATCCATCTCTTTGTCCGCAGGCAACATGTTGGCAAACACTGGCAAGAGCTTGTAGCGGAAGTCAGTGACTTTCTTGCTCTTCACTTCGAAGTCGAGCACACCCAAGAACTTGCCATTGGAGCCAGCATTGGTGACGATGGTTTTGCCACCTTTGTTGTTGACCAAAGTAGCGACTGGCATGCCGTCGTGGGTGTGACCACCCATGATGGCGTCAATGCCGCTAACGCGGCTAGCCATCTTCAAGTCCACATCCATGCCATTGTGACTAATGACGACAACCACTTGCGCGCCTTTGGCACGAGCTTCATCGACCATCTTTTGCATATTCTCGTCTTGAATGCCAAACGCCCAATCGGCCACCATGTAGCGCGGATTAGCAATCGGTGTGTACGGGAAGGCTTGGCCGATGATGGCGCAAGGCACACCGTTCATTTCGCGGATGACGTAAGGCTTAAAAACTTGGTCGCCAAAGTCTTGGGTCTTGATGTTTTGCGCCACGAAGTCGACCTTGCCAGCAAAGTCTTTGTTGACGATTTCTTGCACGCGTTCCATGCCGTAGGTGAATTCCCAGTGACCAGTCATTACGTCAACACCAAGCAATTTACAGGCGTCAACCATGTCTTGGCCGTTGGTCCACAACGAGGTGGCTGAGCCTTGCCATGTGTCACCACCATCGAGTAACAACGCACCTGGACGGCTGGCTTTTAGGCGCTTCACTAACGTAGCCAAGTGCGCAAATCCGCCCACTTTGCCGTAGCGCTTGGCAGCCACTTCAAAGTTCAAGTAGCTCATTCCATAGGCTTCAGCACTGCCAGGACGCACGCCTGCAGTTTTGAGCAAATGCTCACCCACCAAATGAGGCAAGTTGCCTTTCATACTGCCAATGCCAAGGTTGACACTGGGCTCGCGAAAATAGATAGGCTTCAATTGGGCGTGACAGTCGGTCATGTGCAGAAATGACACTTGACCAAACTTAGGAATGTCGTACAAACCTTTAGAAGCCACTGCAGCATCTGCTGTGGCATAAGCATTAAGATTGAGGCCAGCCATTGAGCCAGCGCCAATAACTTGCATAAATTCACGTTTGGTTAAGTTCATATTAGCACCTACTTATTTAAAGAGCGTAGAAAAGCCGCAGATGATTGCTCATGCTGCGGCTTGATCAAGTGATTACTTATTCACTGGCGACGCTGGGTCGAGCAACAAAGCCATGACGTTTTTGATCTGCGCTTCGGTCAAGACACCTTTGTGTCCGAAACGAGGCATGTTGGAACAAGCGTTGTAAGCACGAGCATTTTGAATCTTGCCCCAGGTGTATTCCACGATGGGTTTGGATTCTGCGCTATTGGGATTAGTCACGCCACGGATCTTGCCGTAGTTGTACAAGCTAGGTCCAAGCGTGCCATAGGACAACTCTTCCTTGCTAATTTGGTGACAGTTGTAGCAGTTGCCGCCATTAACTGAGTCAGCCTTATCAGTCCAAGTTTTACCTGCACCGCTTTGCGCCACTTTTTCGCCTTCTTTGAAATCGCCCAAGTATTTTCCATCGGCAGGTGCTTTGATGGTTTTCATGTTGCGAGCTTCGATTTCAGCACTGACTTTGGCGTCTAATGCCACGCCCGTGCGATCAGACTCAGCACACAAGCGGTTGTCTTCGTCAGGGTTCAAACGGTCGAGCTTAGCTTGGCCCTCTGCACGGAAGGAACGGCCTAAGATGTCTTGAGTGAGTTTGTCGAGATCTGCACTTGTTGGCATAGGTGCAGCACATGCAGTGAGCATGGCCACAATGGCTGTGCTCAAGGCAATGGAATATTGACGTTTCATATTGCGTTGTCCTTATCGCTTGATGGCTGGAGCAGTGGCTTCGCCACCTTTGCCGTTAACACCCATGTAAACGCCTAAAGCGATAGTGGCTTCGCTGCCAAACAAGGGGTAAGGGAAACGTTGTTGACGGTAGCAATCGTTCAAGCGCAACTGGGCGCCCCACATTTGGCCGTTGGACACTCGGTACGCAGGCCAAGCACCAAAACCGTTACCCGCACCAGGGTTCTTAGTCAGGTTAGGCAGGTCTTGCAAACGAATGCGTTTGTCGTCTTGACCGTGACAAGTTGCGCAAGCAAAGTCGTGTGAGCCACCGCGCATAAAGAAAAGACGTTTGCCCACTTCATACATCTTGCGCTCTTCCACATGGCTTTGTGAGAGATTGAACTTCATGCCTTTGGATTCTGCAGAAATCCAAGTGGCTAATGCTGTCACGTTGCTTTGTTCGCCTTTGCCGAATGGCGTCTTGGCGATTTCTTCGCCATTAAAACCTTGTAACTCTTGCATGCAAGTAACCAAACGCGATTCGAGGTCTTGTACACGACCTGTGTCAGCGAAGTAACGGGGCAATTCAACCCATGCTCCTTTGACCACGCCAGCGCCTTTGCCCAAATCACATTTTTCTAGCGAAGCATTTTTGGGGCCGCGTTTTTGCTTCCACAAATCTTCACCTTTAGCTTCAAACAAATCTGCAGGGTTACCGTCTTGAAGCATTTGGCGGTATTCGGCAATGCTGTCAGTAGCCGACTTTTGGGCGAACGCAGCGGTTGACAAACCGATGAGCCCTAAAACTAGTGCTATTTTTTTCATGTATGTCTCTCCACTGCGTTCACGGTCATCACGAAACGGTTGCTTCGTCAGAGCGTGTATCGCCCTTGTTGTCTTTCCAAGTGATACCTACTTTGTCACCGGCTTTAGCACCTTTGATAGTGAACTGCAAGAATGGGTTCTTAGACACAGCTGGGCCCCATTCGGCTGTCATTACGACTTTGCCATTGAGCGTAGCGGTCACGTCTTGGATGTGCCATGCGGGAATAAGTTTGCCAGTACCGTCTTTGCGTTGACCGGATTCCATTTCGTGGCTCATCAAGACACGGATGGTTGCTTTGTCGCCAGCTGCTTGGGCGCGAATGCGCATTGGATCTGCCATTTTGTTTCTCCTGAAATTTCTAAATTAGCCGCCGCAGCCGCCGAGTGTCACTTTGACTTCTTTCTTAGCGAAAAAAGCTTTGCCATCGTTGGTGATCGCAATGGCGTACACATCAGATGATTGCCCCATCTTGGCGCGTGTGGAGAAGTTGGCTTCAACTTCTGGTGACACGTTGAACATGGCAATCAAAGCAGATGGATTTTTCTCAACCAACAACAACATGCGTTTGACGTTGCCCAAACTAGTGCTCACACCCAATGGCACCACAGCGCCGTTTTCGGCGATATCTGGACCAGTGATGGTGACGTCTTTGCTTTCCACGGGGGCAGCGCCACCCATGGCCTTGACAGCTTCGGCCACGCTCTTGGTTTCAAACGCTGCTTTATCAAAAGCTTGCGCGTATTGAGGGAACAGGCCAGTAGAGGCCAAGAGGCCTGCCACAGCGGCGCTGTGCTTGAGGGTCTCGCGACGAGTTTGCATGTAGTGCTCCTAAAAATGCGTGAAGTTATTTTGCCGCACCGGCAGCGAGCCAGTTAGCAATCGTTTTGATATCTGCCTCAGGCGCAGTTTGAGCTGGCATTGGGATTGCACCCCACACACCCGAACCGCCTGATTTGATTTTCCCAGCCAAATAGTCAGCTTTACTTGAATATTTTTTGGCGATGTCGTTGAAGCTTGGGCCCACCACTTTGGTATTTTGAGCGTGACAAGCTGTGCAATTGTGCTTACCCAACAACGCTAAAGCGGGGTCTGCCACTTTCGCAGCAGGCTTCGCAGCAGGGGCTGCAGCTGCCTCCCCCACTGGTGCTGACTTGTTTTCAGGCACAGCGGTGTTAGCACCATGCTGCTGACCCACCAATCGGTTTTGGTCAGCCAAATTACCATGAGCATTGCGTGCGTAGTCGGGCAACATCGAAGCCACTTTGGCTTCGGGGATGCAGTCTTTCATACAGGCAACGTTAGCCGTGTCGGGCTTGGCTGTTCCGTTGAACTCTTTGCCTGCCCACATCGCATGCTTGGTGGTCATGCCATTGCGGTTAGGCATGCGCTTTTGCACCTCGGCAATGTTTTTGTCGGTCAATACAAAGTTTTCAGGTACCACATCGGCCAAGCTCAAAAGGTAAGCGGTGACCGCATACACCTCATCAGGCTTGAGTGACTTCGGCGCAGTCCACGGCATAGCACGATTGATGTAGTCCCACAGTGTGGACACCGTGCCCACTTTCATCAGCGTGGTACGACCGGGAAAATCGGAACGCTTCAAGTTGGCCACGTTGCCGGTTTTGATGTCGTCTTTGGTCGTGCCGCCAATCAAAGGGCTAAACACTTCATTCGACTCACCAAACACACCGTGACAGTGGGCGCACTTGGCTTCCCACAAGTCTTGGCCTTGCGCCACCGAGCCAGAGCCTGCGGGCAAACCTTTGAAATCAGGGCGTACATCGATGTCCCATGCCGCCACCTCTTTAGGTGTGGCTGGTCGGCCTACGCCGGGATACGCTGTGCTTTGTGCGCTGGCAAAACCAGCAGCAGCCAGCAAAGCTGCGGTCAAAACGACTTTACGAAACTTGGACATTTTTGACCTCGCCGTTTTCTTGCACCAACCAAGATTGGATGGCGTTGTTGTGATAGATCGAACGGGTGCCACGTGCTGCACGCAAGTGCTTGTAAGTAGGCTGCACAAAGCCAGTCTCGTCCGTAGCTCGGCTTTGGATGATGGCTGGTTTGCCGTCCCACACCCAGTCGATGTTGAAGCGTGTCAGTGCTTTGCTAAGCACCGGCGTCTCCAAACGGGCTTGACGCCAGTTGCGGCCACCGTCAACTGACACATCGACTTTTTGAATCTTGCCACGACCCGACCATGCGAGACCCGTGATGTTGTAGAAACCTTTATCCAGCAACACTTGGCCACCAGAAGGCGTGGTCACCACACTCTTGCATTCTTGGATGTTGGTGTACTGGCGGTGTTGGCCATCAGGCATCAAGTCCATGTAGTGAACAGCTTCGTCTTTGGCCGCGTAAGGCATATCGCCAACTTCGATTCGACGCAAGTACTTCACCCAGCTCACACCTTGAATGCCAGGCACGATCAAGCGCAGAGGGTAGCCATTTTCAGGACGCAGCATTTCGCCGTTTTGTCCATAGGCTACCAGCACTTCGCCTGACAAGATCAGGCTCATGGGGATAGTGCGGGTCATAGAAGACCCATCGCCACCTTCGGCCAAGATGAATTTGGCATTCTTGAAATCAGCGCCTGCAATTTGGAGCAAGGTGATGAGCGGCACGCCCGTGAATTCGCTGCATGACACCATGCCATGCGTGTATTGCACGGTGGGCACAGCCACATTGCCCCACTCGACCGCAGTATTTGCACCGCACTCGATAAAGTGGAAACGCGAGACCGAAGGCAAACGCATGATTTCGTCCATGGTGAACACCTTGGGTGTTTTCACCATGCCGTTGATCATGAAGCGGTGCTTAGACGGGTCAATGTCCCACCAACCTTGGTGATGACGCTCAAAGTGCAAACCGCTGGGGGTGACGATGCCAAACAACGACTGCAATGGCGCAAACGACACCGAGGCTTGTGTGGTTTGTGTCAAGCCTGGGCTTTGACGACGTTGCACGTTGGATTCGAACTTAGATGGCACGCCGTAGCCGTTGTTGGCCGCGACTCCTTGGCCAAGACCTGTGGCATGCTCAGGCAAGTTCAAGATGTTGGGGTCACCGCCTTCGGTCGGCACAGGGTTACCTTGCGCCAAGACCATAGGTGCAGCAGCACCTGCGGCGGCAGCGGCAAATGCACTGCGAATGAAGTTGCGACGACCGGCTTTGCTCTCTGCAATGACGGTGCTAATGCCGTCTCGGTCCAGAAAATTTTCGGGCGCTTTTTGAACGCGACCCGATTGAATGCCATCTGGTGTTTTCACAGATAGTCCTTCCACATTAGTTATATATTAACAGTCGCTAATATAAATCATCTCTGATAGGGAGATCATCGGGTTTACGCGAAACCCATTTGTAAGCTCAGCGAAATTTGTAATGCTGTTTATTCAAAACGGCAGCTACAGCATTAGTATCTTCGGGGAAAAACCCGAGGTTAAGTTCGGTGTTGCAGTACTCCACCATGCCACGTAAAGCACCAGCCGTATTGATACGACCTTTAGGGTTGTAGATGGAGCTACCGTCACCACCTACGCGTCTAGTGTGGCATTCGTTGCACTGATTTTCAGCAATCAGCTTCTCACCCATCTTGGCGTCAGCATCTTTAAAAAGTGCATGTTGCTGTGCATTGGCTAAGCTTGCACACGCTAACAAAATCAAGAAAAAAAGCTTTTTCACTAGAAGTCTCCTCGTTATTTTTCTTGCAATAGCTCAGGTAGCAAGACTCTGTAATGCCTTCCAAGTTTGTCCAATTGCGTCATAACGCCAGCACGCACCAATGCCGTCACTTCACGACTGACCGTTTCGAGCTTGAGATCCATCATGGCACCCATGTCATCACGACCAAACAAGGTAGCTGTATCGTCTTCTGACACCTCATGCATTTTTCGAATGAAATGCAACACACGCTGGCGGGCCGAACCAAAGTTCAGCTCAGCCAGCCAATCATCAGCGAGTTTCAAGGCGCTTTGCCACTTCTCCATTAATTTGCGATGCAAGCGCGGGCTGTTGGCGCCCAACTGATGCATCACCTCTAATGGAATGCGACATAGCGACACATCACTCAAGGCCACAGCTTGACTGTCGTAACGCCCCGTGGCCAAAGCTTCAAGCCCGACCACATCACCGGGAAACAACACCCGCACTACACGCTCACGACCATCTGCCGTGACCCGCACCAGTTTGACCATACCTTTGCGCAAGGTGAATACGCCAACCGCCTGGTCTGATGCTTCATACAAAGCTTGACCGGGCTGATAAACCAAGTCATCGATCGGCGCGTGAATGAGATTGAAGTCTTCTTCATTCAAATCAGCGAACAACACCATCTCTCGAATACCGCAATTGCGGCAATCCGAGGTCCCGCGCCATGCTGACTCAGTTTTGATGGGAATCATGCTCCTGCCACCATTTGTCGCGCCACAGCCAACTGCTCATCTAAGTAAGCACCGTAAAAATCAGGCAAATATGCACCTTTTAACCGCGCGGCCACCTCACGCCCCTGAGCACCAAAGAACAGCACTGTCGGCGCCAACTTAATGCCTTGCTTGCGTACCCAGGCATCATGCGTGAGCGAGGTGCCATCGAAATCAACCAATACTCGGTTGTCACGCATGTCCACTTGCACCACCTGTAAGCCCGATACGCGCAAGGGTTGCAAATAGTTCTCACGCACCACTTTGCAAAATGCACACCCATGCAAACTGACCATCACGACCAAGGGTTGCTTCGCTTGTAGTGCGTGCTCCAGAGACGCAGGCAAAGACTCTGCCGCAGGCAAAGTCACGGCTGCCGACGCATTGAGCACGACCGCGCCTGCCATGCACAAGGTCAGACCTTGAAAAGCTTGACGTCGAGTGAAGCATGTGGTGTGTGTCACTTGGCCTCTTGCTCCATCAGTAAGTAGGTGTTGTATGCATTCATGCGGTTAGCCGATTTAAAAAGAGGCATTTTCTCGAATTTTGACCAATCGGTGGTGGCATACGCACTTTCGAAAGGCTCCATGTCTTTGGCGGCACGACCCATTACCTCACGCAGATACAACAAGTAGTCACGTGTGAGTGTCATATCACCTTTGGGATCATTAGAAATCGGGCCATGGCCTGGCACTACCCATCGGGTGTCAAACTTCAGCAGGCTTTGCATGGCCTCTATCCAGTGGCGGCTATCTGCTTGCCCCACAAATGGAATTCGATTACGAAATACCAAGTCGCCTGCAAACAAAACCTTTTGCTGCGGCAAGTACACCACCAAGTCCTCAGCTGTATGCGAGGGGCCAACAGGTTGAATCTCAAAGCGCACGCCCCCGACTGTCAATGTTTTAGGACCATACAGCCATTCATCAGCAGACACCAATCGTGTATTTTCATCTACCCAAGGCCAAAGCTCTTGGCGCGAGGTCTCCAAGCGCAACCGCGCGGTGTCAGAAGTGAGGTACTCACGAGCCGCGCCATGAGCCACGATGTGAGCGCCCAAGTCCTTAAAGACTTGTAAACCGTAGATATGGTCAGCGTGGTAGTGCGTCAACACCACGGTATGGATGGGCTTGTTAGTCACTTTGGCAATTTCAGCCAACAAACGACGAGCCAACTCAGGGGACCCCAATGCATCTATCACCACCACACCTGCGGGAGTCACCACAAAGCCTGCGTTCGAGATGAAATTTTGATTGGCCGAAGAGCCCAACTCGGACATCCCTTGCACGTAATACACGTTGGGTACGACTTGCATAGCTTGCATCAAAGGCTTAGACACCGCCGCATTTATCAAAGGTTTTTCTGCATATGCGCTTCCAAGCAAACCCGCACAGCCGAGTAGAGCGGCCATACAGAGCTGACTAACAAACGGTACTTTCAAATCACTTCTCCTGAAACGGCAGGCGGTTTCTTACTTGATATGTATCAAGATACGCGCAAGACAGAGCACTTAGCATAGTGCAAATATAAGCGTAGACTAAACCATATGAATTTCACAGCTCTTAATGAAGCCTACGGCGAACCCTATGTCTTGGCATTTGGTGGTTTGATCATCGGCGCGTTATTTGGCTTTTTCGCCCAGCGCTCTAAATTTTGTTTGCGCGCTGCCGTAGTCGAGTTTTGGCATCGCCAATTTGGTGAAAAGCTATCGGTATGGTTACTCACGTTTTCTGCAGCAGTCATTGCAATTCAAGGATTGATTGTGATCGGCGACCTAGACGTCAGCACAGCACGCCAACTGGCTACACGCGGTAGCTTGTCGGGCGCGCTGATAGGCGGCTTACTGTTTGGTTCAGGCATGATCATGACTCGCGGTTGTGCCAGCCGATTGCTTATCTTGTCAGCCAATGGCAACTTACGAGCCTTGCTATCAGGTTTGATTTTTGCGGTCACGGCGCAATCCGCTTTGTCAGGTGCGCTCTCGCCTTTGCGCCAAGAAATCACTAACCTCTGGACTGTTGAAGGCGGCAACAGCCGGGACTTGCTTGCTATTCTGGGGCTGAGCCACGCTACAGGATTAATCATTGGGTGCGTTTGGCTTTTGGCTGCGCTGTACTTCACCACACGCACCACGCAACGTGCATGGATGTGGATAGGTGGGATTGGCACCGGCTTGAGCGTGGCCATGGCTTGGTGGTTTTCGTACAGCGTGTCTAAAGCCTCGTTCGAAGTGGTGCACATCCAAGGCATCACCTTCAGCGGTCCATCGGCCGAGTGGCTCATGCGCGTGCTGGCCCCCAACCCACCTGCCATTGGGTTTGACTTTGGTTTGTTACCTGGTGTGTTCTTAGGTTCATTCTTTGCCGCTTGGCTAGGCAAAGAACTCAAGCTCGAAGGCTTCAAAGACGGCTATGCCATGCGCCGCTACATTGTGGGTGCCATCTTTATGGGTTTTGGAGCCATGTTGGCTGGTGGTTGCGCCGTGGGTGCAGGAGTCACAGGCGGTGCGATTTTCGCCCTAACTGCATGGACTGCATTAGTTGGCATGTGGCTAGGCGCCGGATTGGTTGACCGCTGGATGGATGCACCACCTGCAAGCGCCCCCACCTTGATGCAACCTTAAAGTACTGTTATTTATCCAAATTTTTACTTATATTTTTCAACGCACTGACAAACGCCATCATTGGGTTTACCCCGTGATGGCGTTTTGCCATTCTGGATATATTACTAATCACTGATTGATTTACTCCGTTGAACGAGGTCTCGATGAAAACAATATCCCTACTTGCGGTGCATCTACTAACCACCACCGTCTTGATACTGGGTGTGAGCGCATCAGCTCACGCACAAGAAAAAGCCACACAACTACATAACCGTGCGACAGCAGCCATGTGCGCCAACTGCCACGGCACTGATGGTCGCACCATTGAGGGCTCAGCGATCCCATCATTAGTAGGCATGCCCAAGGATTACATGGTGCTGCAGATGAAAGCCTTTAAAGACGGCAGTCGTCCGGCTACCGTGATGCATCAAATCACCAAGGGTTTAACTGACGCCCAAATTGACACCATCTCAAGCTACTACGCTGCTATCAAACGCTGATCAAGGATTCATCATGAAACGTCGCAGTTTTGTTCAAGCCTCTATGGCTCTTGGTTCTTTTGGCGCACTCGGCAGCATGGTCGGTTGCGCATCGGTGGGCCGCGTACCCGAAAAAGCACGCGTGGTAGTGGTAGGCGGTGGCTATGGTGGCGCAACCGCTGCTAAGTACGTGCGCATGTTGTCGAACTACCAAATTGATGTGACCTTGATTGAGCCCAATGGCGAGTTCGTATCCTGCCCCATTTCTAATTTGGTGATTGGTGGCAGCAAGACCATGGCCGACATCACCACGCCCTACGACAAGCTGTCTGGTAAACATGGTGTCAACATCGTGCGCGACTTCGTTGCTAGTGTTGACCCCATCAAAAAAACGATAACTTTGGCTAGTGGCCCCAGCATTCGATACGACAAACTCGTCATGTCGCCTGGCATTGACTTGATGTTCAACACTATCGAAGGTTTGAAAGAAGCCAACGCCTCCGGCCAAATTTTGCAAGCGTGGAAAGCAGGACCTGAAACATTGGCGCTGCGCAAACAACTTGAGTCAATGAACGATGGCGGCGTGTATGCCATCACCATTCCCGAAGCGCCCTACCGCTGCCCACCCGGCCCGTACGAACGAGCAAGCCAAGTAGCACATTACTTCAAACAACATAAGCCCAAGTCAAAAGTGCTGATTTTGGATGCCAACCAAGACGTGACTTCCAAAGGGCCACTTTTCAAGAAGTTCTGGGCTGACAACTACAAAGGCATATTAGAGTACATGCCACAGCACAAAGTGATGGCCGTGGATGCCAAGACTAACACCTTGAAATTTGATGTGCAAAACGATGTCAAAGCCAATGTGCTGAACGTGTTGCCTGCCATGCGTGCGGGTGGCATTGCCGTGCAGTCGAGCCTAGCTAACGTCAACACACGCTGGTGCGGCGTGCACTACCAAACTTTTGAGTCCACACAAGCCAAAGACATTCATGTCATTGGCGACTCCATCATGCTGGCCCCGCTCATGCCAAAGTCGGGTCATATGGCCAACTCGCACGGCAAGGTCACAGCAGCAGCCATCGTGGCTCAGCTGTCAGACATGCCTGTTAACCCAACACCATTCCTGAGTAACACTTGCTACAGCTTTGTGAATGACAAACTGGTGGTGCACGTGGCGTCCGTTCACCAATACGACGCGAAAGACAAAACCTACAAAACAGTGCCCGGCTCTGGTGGCGTGTCATCAGCCCCCAATGAAATAGAAGGCATATATGCGTGGAATTGGGCGCAAAACATTTGGGCTGACAGCTTGATGTGAGAATACTTCATATGAACATCTTCAAATACATCTCACATACCTTCGTCGCCTTTTTGCTGGCAATGAGCTTTGGCTTTGTGCATGCGCAAGACATCAAAGTGGTCTACCACGTGAACACTGGCGTAGACACCGCAGCTGCCATATTGGGCAATGTACGCAACCATTTAAATGCGGACTCCACTGCCAAAATTGTGGTGGTCACACACGGCCCTGGCATTGACTTCTTGTTGGATGGAGCCAAAGACAACAAAGGCCGTGAGTTCAGTGGCATGGTGTCTGACCTGTCTGGCAAGGGCGTGCAATTTCGCGTCTGCAACAACACGCTGACTTCTCGCAACATTGACCCTAACAAAGTATCCATGGATGCAAAGATCGTTCCGTCAGGCGTGGCCGAAGTTGCGCGCTTACAAGCCAAAGAAGGTTATGTGTATCTCAAACCATAAGACTTAGACGCACAAATGACAAAGGGCCGCTGCTGCGGCCCTTTGTCATAAATTGCTACATCACTCAATCGTGTGCAATATCACTGTCAATCGCAATTTGTGTACAGATTGCACGGCACAAAGTGACCACGCGATCGTTGATGATGCGGTAGTAGATTTGTACACCTTCGCGACGTCGGCCCAGAATTTTGGCTTTGAACAGGGTGTTTAGATGTTGCGACATATTTGGCTGCGTGGTGTCGATTTCATCCAGCAACTGGCCCACGTTCTTTTCCTCACTGCACAAACTGTTAATGATTTTCAAACGCATGGGCGCAGACATGACGCGGAACGTTTCTGCTGCAATTTCAAACATTAAATCAACATCAGCATTTTTTACTGATTTAGATAAGGCTTTAGAAGTGACACGGGTCTTAGCGCCGCTAGCTTGGATTGAAGACTTTGCCACTTTAGGCGCAACTTGTTTTACGGCTTTCTTCTTGACGGCAACAGACTTTGTTGCTGATTTGGCCTTGATCGAAGATCTGCTTGTTTTTTTAGACACCATGATAGTAAATTCTTTTTTATTTACTTAAAAGTTAATTTTAAAGGCCACAAATGCACAGAGATTTCTTAAAAGATTACCAATTAAGATTCAAATTAATGACTAACATTATTAGACTGAATTATTTTAGTACTTTTTTCCAGTTTGGTCATAAACCATATTTATAACGGGCACTATCCATGGACACTTAAGTTCGTAAAATATGTTTTTTCCGTTCCTTTTTGCGCAAACAAAATCCTCTCTCCTCAAAACAGTAAGCTGTTGCGACAGTGTAGGCTGAGGAATATTTAGCGACGCCTCAATTTCACCAACACATTTTTTACCTTTGGACAAAAGTAAAACAATCATTAAACGGTCAGGATTAGAAATCACCTTGAACGATTTGCAGATTTGATCTGATGCATTACGCATTTTTAGAATTGAAACAGCCTTCATACGCCCTTCGTCAACAGGTCAACGATGAATCTTACTTGTTTGTTAAAAAATTGTTCAATAACCGCTATAAAGTCTTTCATGGATACGACGTGTAGCAGTCCAAACAAACCATAGTACAAAGGGAATTAATGCACCAGCAATTAGCTCAGGTTGAATATCTAAACCTGCGGCTTTGCCTGCTTTACCTGCATAAAGCAAAAGGCTCACAACGTAGTAAGAAATAGCAGCAATAGACAAACCCTCAACCGTGCTTTGCAAGCGGAGTTGTAACTCTTGACCTTTTGTCAGCTTTTCTAGCAACATACGGTTTTGTTCTTCTGTAGCAATATCAACGCGAGTTCTCAGCAAAGAACTCGCTCGATTAATACGTTCAGACAAAGATGTGAGACGTTGTGACGTTGCCGCAACAGTCGCCATAGCGGGCGACAAACGTCTTTTCATGAACTCACCTATTGTTTGAGTTCCAGTAATTGGCGATTCTCGTAATTCAACAATACGTTCAGCTACAAGTTTGTCGTAAGCAGCAGTGGCTGAGAATCTGTAGGCATACTCTGCTGTCATACGCTCTACAGCAGCAGCCAATCCTACAAGTCTAGTTAATAGGGCCTGATCATCGCAATCTTTATGCTCTAAGGAGTCGATGATGTCAGATAGCTCCTTCTCAGAATTTCCAAGTTGAATGCTCACAATTTTTGCAATTGGCAGTCCACGCAAAGCCATTAATCGATAAGTTTCTAACTCAAGCAAGCGCTGCGAAATTCGTCCTGCGCGACTCTTGCTTGTGCCGCGAGGCGCTAGAACTAGCATCCGTTCAAAACCACTCTCACGAAGTCTGAAATCTGTCGCAACTAGAGAATGAGCGGGATTACCCATACGAGAAGCGATTACTGGTGAGACACCGATCCACTTCCTAGCTTGTTCAAGCGCCATTTGTGGATCCGATAGATCATCGTGAAGCATCACCAATTTGATTGCAGAGAAAGTTTTTCCAGGAATAGACGCTAGCCACCCTTGTGGCAACTTTAAGTGCGACAACAACTCAGGCTCTTGAGATCCGAGTCCGGCATTCTCAGGTAATGATTGGACTAACGAATATCGAGTGAATTCAGTGTGCCGCTCCCACTTCAAGGTGTAGTCACTCATCCGTAAGCGCACGAAATTTCCTTGCATATCTTGCAGGCTTAATTCAGGTTGCAGATGACGAAGATGCTCACATTCTTGCTCTCTGGTGACCCCTTCATTAAAGACGCCAACTAGCAAAATAAAAGCAGGCAAACGAATTCTTGCGCTTGGCCGCGCATGCACTTCATTGTGAAGTGAGGCACGTTGAGAATCATCAGATGGCAATAAATTCACCATGCTTACCTCCGAAATTAAATTTGTCTTCTGACCATGATGAAAAAGGCGTTTGATTAATTGAAGTGGAGGCGGTCGACTCAACGCACTATTTCATTTCAACAGCATCTTGATTTTTTGAATTTCGAATAATCAATTCTTCAAAACTCTTACGAACGCTTTCTTTGAGCCTAGCAAACTCAATTTCAATAAATTGCTCAAGCTCTTTAGGCATTACAAATTTATTTTTAATCATGAGAAAAACCCTTTAGTTGCAACCACATAGCTAGAACTAGCATAAATCCATCGCCGCAACTTCATATGCGGTTCTTTGAACTAGTCGAACGTGCATGGGGCGTACGAATGTGGCCCCACTAGCCCTTAAATGTGGCTCAAACGCTTTCCGTACTCGCTGGATGATTTCTTCATCAATCTCGTGATCCGTAAAACTCGGATAGAGCATGCGAGTTACAAACTCATCGAAGCTTGCAAAGTGAACAGCCTGAGAAAATCGTCGTTCGTCAATTTGCTCCCAATTCGTTTTCTTTTCTATTGCACGATTTAATGCAGCTTGAGCTGCCAGCCTCACAACGCCCTCATCGTTGTACAACCGTACAATTTCATTCAATGAACCGCCGTAAATTGGCTCCGAAACGTACAGAAAACCTCTAGGCCGAAGTACACGCGCAACGTCATTGAGACCTTGATCCATCATGTCTATTGGCACATGGTGCAAAGATTTCAGCATCAATGCCAAATCGAATGATTTGCTTTCAAATGGAATCGATTGAGCTCCAGCTGCTACAAATTCAAGACGCTCTTGTGGACGTGACAAGTTTTTGGCATGTTGGATTGCATCAACTTCAAGTCCGGTAACACTGCAACCAGGATATCGCTGTAGCAATCCTCTAGACAATCGTGCACTTCCGCATCCCAGTTCAATAATGGATTGATTAGAAAGTTCAACCATCTCAGCCAAAACATCCAACTCATCGCCAACAATTGGCAAATGATCTGGATCAGTACTACACGTCGTCACTGACCAAAACTTTCTGGCATCTGAACAGCAACAACCTCTCCTTTTGCAGTGGCAACATCACCAGCATAAACAGTGGTTTCGACGACCACTTTTCGACCTTTGATTTCATTCACTCTCCCACGAATGACTAACTCGCATTCCAGAGGCGTAGGTTTTAAAAAGTCAACATGCAAGGATCCAGTTACAAATCGAAAAGCAGGCAGCGAATCCATATCGCGACCTTCTTGACGATACATAGCTGCAGCGGCTGTACCCGTACTGTGACAGTCAATCAATGATGCAATCAAGCCCCCATAAGTAAATCCAGGTACTGAGGTGTGATAGAAATCAGGCGTAAATCTTGTGACTGTCTCGTCACCATCCCACACAGTTTTAATTTGATGCCCATGTTCATTTAGATGGCCACAGCCATAGCAATGAGCAACATTTTGAGGGTAATGATCTTGAAATGCATCCATGAAATACTCCAATGAAATTAATTATTTGTGGGATGAAACCATCGGCCAGCCTTTAGCCGTCCATTGACTCATGACGTCCTCGGCATATCGAACGTTTTGATACGCCTTCTAAATCAGGAAGTTAATAAATCCATAAGCATCAAATGATATACAAATTATTGCTAATGCGTTCAATGTAAAAAATTAGATCAAATTACTCCACCTACCTACGTTGTGTACTTTGCCAAATCCTTTGGTTTTGAGCATCATCTTTGCCATACCACTGCGCGATCCGCTGGCACAACACAGCACCAAATCCCGATCCTTGGGTAGCTCAACCAAACGCGAGCCCAACTCAGGCAGAGGAATGTTGATGCTGCCAGGCGCATTAACCGAAGCGAACTCAGCTGCTGAGCGCACATCAATAAAGACTGCGCCATTTTTACGTAACTCTGGCAGCATACGTATCACTTGTTTGGCGGACCACCACTTGTAGCCATACCATAGTGCTAAAACCAGTACTGGCCAATATTGCTCAAAAAAATTCATCTACTCTCATCCTCATAGGTGCTTGTCATTAATCAAAGCGATTCACATGAAAACTATCTAGGCCCTACACCAACAATACAGAAATTGTTGACGCGTACCCATGGGGGTGTTGTGCTCGGATAACTCACTACCCATCATATGAAAACCCTCGCCAAATTCACGGTGCAAACTTTGATCGTCGTACCGCACAACATCTAAACCGCTGCACTTTAAAGGACCGTCTGGTCCAAACGTCGCCATCAATACGTAGCCGCCGGGCTTGACAGAGCGTCTGACCAGCTCGATATACGAGCGTCTAGCAGCTGGCTCTGTCAAGAAATGAAATACCGCTCGGTCATGCCAAAGATCAAACTGTTTGGAACCAAAGTCATATTGAGTTATGTTGCCCACATGCCAACGGACCTTTTGTGCTTGCGGCCCAAGGCGCTGGCGTGTGAAGTCAATAGCCGTAGCCGAAATGTCCAACACAGACACATCTAAATAGTGAAAATGCAGCAAATCATCGACTAAGGTGGACTCTCCCCCACCTATGTCGATGATGGATGCGGTGGAGTCGGGGCACAACTCTTGGATCAATCGAAGAGACTCGCTCAAGTGAGGTGCATACCAACTGACCGCATCAAACGTTTTATTGCGGTACACGTTTTCCCAATGATCAGATTTTTTCATGACGCAAATCCTTCTTGAAAACTATCTAGTCAATAATATTAGACATTACTTATTTAAAACCCGTGTTCACACGCATATTAAGAGGCCAAGAGCGCCTAATTTTTCTGACAATCGTGATTGCGTTGCACGTAGTTGTCGCAATTGGCGCGAGCCAACATTTGTTGAATTTCAAGCAAAAAGACAAAACACCCGATCAAGAGGTAGAGGTCTTTTTCATCAAGGCCGAACTACCAAAGATGCTTGCGCCCGCGCCTGATTCGTCCATGTCACATCAGGAAGCAGCCCCCGCTAAAACCCAGACTGAAAAACCACTCGCCACGATGGCCGCTCCTTCAGCGCCGTCCTCTAACGAATGGGCGTTTGCCGCTAAGTACACAAACAAGAACAGCAAAGGCTATCGACACAGCTGGGGCCAGCAAGTTCGGAGCATGATGGGCACAGCGGTGGAAGGGCCCGACCAAGGTGAGGTGCGTTTTCGTATCGAAATTTCACCCAATGGCACATTAACTCAACTCGACACACTGTGGAGCACCTCGGCACTAGCTGAAAAGCTCGCGCGTCAAGCCATTGAGAACATGCCTACCTTGCCACCTACGCCCACAGGCAAGCCACTGATTTTTGAAAAAACGATTTCGTTTTCTCCCTTCGCATCCGACGATAAGCCCACTTACAAAGACGACTGCCTGCCAGATACCCCGACATTTAATAACCCGTTCGCTTGGGATGGAAAATCTGAACACGTAAGAACTTCACCTCCACCGGCAAAGCCCAAGCTTGACGCGCAGGCCATGGAAGAGTGCCTCAGAAAACTTCCCAAAGACTCGATAGAAGCCGAGATGGCACGTGACCAACGCTTGATGGATCAATGGGGCAGCTCTAAAACAGGGAGATGAATTCACCTTTGCTAGGACGTAATCAATCCACAGAGCGCCCCTCACCTTTCACTTCAATGGTTTCGCCATCTCGAATTTGGTAAATACGCTTGAAAGTTGGGATGATCTTTTCATCATGCGTCACCACAATGATGGCCGTTTGCGACTGCTTTGCCATTTGATTCAAGATATGCATCACACCTAAGGCTCGCTCACTGTCTAAAGGTGCTGTGGGTTCATCAGCCAATATGACTGGGGGGCGATTAGCCAATGCGCGAGCAATCGATACGCGCTGTTGCTCGCCTCCTGAAAGCTGAGAAGGCTCAGCTTTTGCGCGGTGAGCAACATCAAGGGCCTTCAATAATTCCAACGCCCTCTCACGCGATTTAAGGTTACCCACACCAGCCAACATGGGTAACAGGGCCACGTTGTCAGTTACATCTAAAAACGGGATGAGATAAGGGGCTTGAAAAATAAAACCAATGCGATCACGTCGCAGTGTTCGCAGGTCTGGAATCTTCCAACCATGGTCGTAAATCACATCACCACCTAAGGTCATTTTTCCAGCAGTGGGTTCAATGATGGCACCTAGGCATTTCAGCAAGGTGCTTTTGCCAGAACCCGATGGACCCACAAGGCCAACTACCTCACCGCCCGCCACGGTCATATTGACGTTTTTAAGCGCCTCAAAAGCCATGTCGCCTTGCCCATACACCTTGCGTAACCCTTCGATCATGATCCCGCCTGCACGTGGTGTTTGCGGAGTATTCGTCATCACGAAATCGCCTCACCAGGATCAACCGCAAGCGCGACGCGAATCGCCAAGGTGCTTGCTAATGCACAAATCAACAGAGTGACGATAAACCCAGTCACAGCATCGCCCGGCTCTAGCAATACAAACTTCGGAAAAACAGGAGCCCAAAATGTTGCAGCAATTTTTCCAACAATAAACCCAATAAAGCCAAGACCCATCGCTTGCTGAAGAATCATCCATGCAATAGTGCCGTTGCGTGTGCCGATGAGTTTGAGTACAGCGATTTCTCGTATCTTTCCTAGCGTCATGGTGTAGATAATGAAAGCAACAATAGCTGCACTCACGATGGCCAAAATCACAAGAAACATGCCGATTTGCTTGGCCGAAGTGGCAATCAATTTAACGACCAAAATTTCTTCCATACCCTTGCGCGTAAACGCTTCTAAGTGTTTCCAGCGGCGTATGGATTGCGCTACTTGTTCTGATTTGGAGGTGCCCTCAACCTGAACCAACACTGCATTCACGTTGTGGCTGCTGGTTTGCGTTGCCTGCACAGCTTCAAGAACACCAGGAACAGCGGGCCTGTTAATGGCGGGATTGTTAGCAGTTCTAACCCTATCATTCAAAATGGCATCGTTGTCTTTTAAAAATTGAGCGTCTTGTGCATCCTTGATGGCAATAAACACCATCGGATCTCCGCCTGAAGAAACCATACGCTGCGTCAACCCAACCACTGTGTATTCATGGCGTCGAATGCCAATGCGGTCGCCAATTGCAAAACCAGTTTTGACATCAGCAATTGCCTCGTAATGGCTGCGCGTCAAATATCGGCCAGCTATTAAGTGCGAAGGCTCACCAGGTTGACCAGACTCCATGCCAACTACCATGGCACGCGTGTCGTAGCCTCTATGGCTGATTTGCATCGTGAAATAAGTCACATTGGCTGCGCGCATCACACCGGGCATGCCCAACAAACTGCGAACTACATCATCTTTGATAGTCGATGGCTCTGCATAGGGACCTTGTGTGTCTTTTTGCACTACCCAAACATCAGCCCCACTGTTGCTGAGCAGTGCTTTCGCGTCGTCAACCATTCCGCGATAAACGCCCGCCATCGTCAACGTGACACCAATCAGTAACCCCAAGCCCATCCCAGTGAGCACAAACTTTTGCCAAGAATGAAGAATGTCGCGCCCAGCTAGGCTGATCATCGTAAGGCCTCAACCACACGCACGCGGCTGTTTTCAGTCAAGGCTTTTTGACTGTGCACCACCACTTGGTCACTGAGCTGCAAGCCGTCCAAAACAACTATGTCACCATCGAGGCTAGATGCACCGACACGTATTTTTGAAAAAACTGGCTTGCTATTGATCAAGCGCCACACCCCCATGGCGTCGCCTTGCCGTTGAATGCTTGCGTTGGAAATGAGCAACGCGTTCTCAATAGGTGCCAGCGCTAAGGTGACCTCAGCCACCTCGCCAACAGACACGTCTTTAGGAATTTGTGCAAACGAGACCAGAGCCACACGCTCTTCGGTAACGCTATCATTTAGCAACTCGACACGAACAACCTGCCCTTTGAAACTTTTCTGCGCCTGAGAACGAACCACAATATTGGCATCAAGCCCAGTTTGCAAACCAGCAGATCGCCCTTGATCCAAGCGAAGTTTGACCCATAGGCTCTGAGGGTCGATCAAACGAATCACAGGCTGCCCAGCAACCACCGTGGTGCCCGATTCCGCGTCACGCGTAGTCACAACGCCATCGGCGGGGGCGATCAATCGCACGTTGTTACGTTGCTGTTGTAAACCAGCGCGCTCAGCCTTCAAACGAATCACATCTTGTTTGATACCGCTCAAATTGGCGCTGGCAGCTTCGTAGGCGGCCTCAGCTGATATTTTTTCCTGTGTACGCAATTCAAGCGCACTTGGGCTGATGAAATTTTGTTTCGCAAGATCTTGATTGCGACTGAAATTCAGCTTAGCCAATTCGTAACGTGCATATGCATCGGTTTGCTGCGCTTGTGTCGCCATTTGCGTGCTGGCAGTGCGGGAAATCAATGCATCCTGCGCCGACAGTTTTTGGTCTAAATCAACCGAATCCATCTCAGCCAACAATTGACCGGCCTTCACGATATCACCCACATCAACGTGGACTTGGGCAACACGCCCCGCAACCGTGGGGCCAATCATCCAACTGCGTTTAGCCTCGACCGTGCCCACACCAAACAGGGCAGGCGTAAACCCACCCTGCTTGACAGCCTGCACGGTAACTGGTGTAGCAGCCAGCGGCCCAGCTCTAAAAAATACAAATGCAAGCAATCCAACAAAGGCCATGCTAGCCAAAGCGATGACAAAGCGTTGTTTCTTAATTTTTGAAAATTCCACTTAGTCACCTGTCTTTCTGAGTGATCGAAAATCAGGAAACACGGCCAATCGCACAACTGACAAATGACTTGGCATTAGCCAGCCCGGCATCCAACCCGCTGACACTGCCATGCTCTGGATAGCCCATCGACTTGAGCTTGGCAACCAGTGCCTCTCGTAAAGACGCGTCCGCTGTCACACTGATCAACTGCTGATCGCGTTCAATGACGATGTTGGACAAGCCTTCAATCGAAGTCAGCCCTTTGATGATGGACTTTTCACACCCACCGCACTTGATGTTTTCAACATGAACTTGAATTTGCATGTCTGACATAGCCGTTCCTTTTATTAACATCCGTTATGCAATTTCCATTGCTGCTCATGACCAATCTTTTTAGCGAATTCCGGCACTTTGCATCTCTCAGATTCAGCAGAGTCTTGTGGATCAGAAGTTGCGCCCAATTCCTGTACGACCTGCGGTGATGTGGGATGACCGTAGACCCAGCCTGCCACATTGAACACAACCATCAAAAACACAACCACCACTGCGCCCTGTATCCAAGTTCCGCCAGCGCCAGGGGCCGGTCTGTAACTGCACACGTTGCCTGGGCAAAGCTCGACTTTGTTCTTACTGAATAAGTCATACAGCTTGCAACCAATACAAATGCCAAACGAAGACTCAAAGAAAAGTAACAACAAACATGTGCCACACACCAGCATGTTGATAGGACCAATCACGCCTTTGATAACAATTAAGTAAAGCATCAACAATGCCAACGTGAAGCCAATGGCCCATGCAAAACGTTTTTGAGGTGCGCCCACGTACTCAGGCTCTTGCTTGCGAACCATCCATTGCCCAAGAATCAGACTGGGTGAAAATTTCGGATTAACAAAAATTCGCACTGTGAAGTCGATTAAAAACGCAACGACAAAAACACGCGTGGGTTGGAAGTTACCCAGCAGCATCGCATTCATAAACGTGACCATCGCGAAGAAAAACAAAATACCTGCGGCGGCTCTTACTGCCCGTTCATTGAGCACAGCTACGCTATAACCTTGGACGTATTCGCCGAATTGAAATAGTGGTTTTGCCATTGAGTCCTCTGATTGTTTCGTGAGGGAGTATCGGATAATCATCCGAAATCACATATGATTTAAATCATATGAATGAGAATCTAACTAAATTCAACTCTGCACTCAAAGCGTTACTACCGGAGAGCATTCACGCGCTTTGTAATACAACATCTTTCAAAAAAGGCACCCTTCTCTTTGAAACTGGAAAGAAACCGCACTGGATGTTTTTTGTAGTGTCCGGCGAAGTCACTTTGGAGCGACTAAGCCATCAGGGTGATCCTTTGGTTCTGCAAAGGACACGGCATGGATTTGTAAGTGAGGCAAGTCTGCAATCGTCTCAATATCACTGTGATGGTCGAGTTGTTGCAAATTCAGAGATCGTCCAAATACCACTAAAGTCACTTGCTGACGCTTTGAATAAAGATCCGAAATTCGCAGGTCGATGGATCAGCATGCTTAACTCAGAAGTTATCTTTGATATTTCTGTCTTTGAAGAAGGGAACAATCGTTTTATACAAACGGTTTTCAAGCGTCTTCAAACTTGCTTTACTGAACTCCCCACGACTGACTCTTGCTCGTTCAACAGCAAGTGTGGGTTCAACGAAATCTCTGAACAACAGTTCTTTGTTCAATCGCTTGGGCGTCAATTCAGTCAGTGACGAACCGTAAATCTCACTGACTGTGTGATGAAAGAACTCTTTCGCTGCGTTCTTTGCGACTGAGCGATTCGTGGTTCTAAGACTCTTTGTGTAGGTCTTGTTCTTGAAGTAGCACTTGACTTGCCAAAATGGGCTCGCATTCGTCAGATAGATGCGAAGTTTTCTTGGGTAGTTCTCTATGGGGGTGACTGACTCAGGAATACTGCTCGTTTGATGGCGTTGGTATTTGAACTCAGTGTCGTTGGCTGCTTCAAACTCTCTGAAATCACGCATGTGTTCAGAATACTAGTTGAACACTTAGGTACGCAAATTTATCTAAAAATTGAGCAAAGGGGTCAAATAGCTAGTTGCCCATCACCTCGCATAAAGATGTCCTTTGAAATGACAACTTGCCATTCAATAAAACAGGCTAAAAACTGTCGTTTTCTGTCACTGACTGTATAAATCTGTAGACAACATGGGACTTGTCAACTTCACACTCAAAGTGATGGCACCAAGAAAAAACCCACAGTCGCAAAACTGTGGGTTTTTATTTTGGTGGTGGTAGCGGGATTTGAACCTGCGACATCAGCATTATGAATGCTGCGCTCTAACCAACTGAGCTATACCACCGAACAGGGCAGAATTGTAAACCATTTTGAGCCCCTCTCATGGGCTCAAAGGACGAGATCAGCTCAATGAAGCTGCCTCGTTCATCGCTTGGCCCAGCTTGGAAAAATAGGCATTAGCTGCGTCGGTAGGCACCAAGTATTTGGTGCGGCGGTTTTTACCTTCAAAGGTTTGTGTAATCAATCCTGCTTCACGCAAGGCATCCAATTTGCGGTGAATGGTGGCAGGGCTTGCCACCGATGCCATGGCCATGGCATCGGTCACTGTCAGTGCGTGACCTTGTGCGTGTTTCAACACGATCAACTGCAACAAGTGCCGAGATGTTTCGTCCACATCCGACACAGAGGCACTGTCTAGCGCCTGTACCAATGATAGGAAACGGAGGTATGTTTTTATCATGACGAGAATTTTATCGAAGAATAGCAAATTCCGCGACTTTCTTTTCAAGCGCGTCTGAAGCCAAGTGGCTAGGCGACCTTAATCTTCCAGTGACGCCAGCACACCAAAGCTTCGCTGTGCATACGCCAAACCGTGGCCCGCGTGCACACCAAAGTCGAGCACTTCACCAATCAAGATGTCATGGTCACCGGCAGACACCACTTGTGCAATGCGGCAATCAAACCAAGCAATCACGCCATCCAAACGTGGGTGTTGATGGATACCACGCACCAAGCTTTGGTCTGCAAAGCGTTCGGCTTGCGTGCCTTGCGCAAACTTGAGCGCCACATCTTTTTGCTGCGCACCCAACACGTTGACCATGTAGCCCCCAGCATTGATGAACGCTTCGTGGCTCAACGATGTTTTGCGCACACTCCACAACACCATGGCTGGGTCCAGCGACACGGTGTTGAACGAGTTGCAAGTCATGCCCCAGTCTTGGCCTTGGGTGTAAGCGGTCACCACGGTCACGCCTGTGGTGAAGCAGCTCATCGCGTCTTTGATGTTCACGCCGTGCTTTCAGATTAGTTTTATAAAAACGCGAGTGCGTCTTGTGCGGCCACACGGCCTTCGTCGGTGGGAATCACCCACACCTCAATGGCGCTATTGTCAGCGTGAATCGAAGCCACGCTGTCGCCTGTGGCCTTTGCGTTGCGCGCAACATCGACATGCACGCCCAGGTAAGCCAAAGCATCGCCGACTTGTTGGCGCAACACGGCATCGTGCTCGCCAATGCCGCCAGTGAAAGCCAGCACATCCAAGCCACCAATGCAGGCACTCAAGGCGCCCACTTCACGCACCACGCGGTGGGCAAATAAATCAGTGGCAAAGCGTGCGGCATCCGAAGCGGAGGCGCGCAAAGTACGCATGTCAGCGCTCTCGCCCGACACGCCCAACAAACCGCTCTGCTTGTAGAGCATTTTTTGAATTTGGTCGTGATCCCACCCCTGCTCCATCAGGTACAGCAACACACCAGGGTCGAGTGCGCCACTGCGCGTGCCCATCATCAAACCATCCAGCGCAGAGAAGCCCATGGTGGTGGCGCGACTTTGGTGAGCCGTGGTGGCGCACACGCTCGCCCCGTTGCCCAAGTGGGCCATCACCGTGCGCCCCGCTGCGCGTGGCACATGGCGTTGCAACACTTGGCTCACGTATTGGTACGACAAGCCATGAAAACCATAGCGGCGCACACCTTGCTCGGTCAGTTTTTTGTCAATCGCAAAGGTGGTTTCAAGCGGTGAGAGGGTGCGATGAAACGCTGTGTCAAAGCACGCCACTTGTGGCACATCGGGAAACGACGTTGTAAATGCTTGGATACCGGCCAAGTTGTGCGGTTGATGCAGCGGTGCCAGTGCATTGAGCGTGGCGAGCTGGCTCATCACCTCGGGCGTGACGCGCACACTGCGGCTGTAAAACGCGCCGCCATGCACCACGCGATGCGCAATAGCCTGCACCGGCACATGCGACAAACGCAAGGCCAGCAAGCTGTCTAGCGCATCCAATGCAGCCTCAAAAGGCTCTTGATCGGACATGACGCACACATCGGTGAGCTCTTTGCTTTGGCCTTGAATCGCCATGCAAATGCGTGGTGCACCCGAGGGTTCTAAACCTTCGATGTTGCCTGTGACCTCCGCCTCGCCGATGCCATCACCTTGGATCGGATACAGCGCAAACTTAAGGCTCGACGAGCCTGCGTTGACGGACAGAATACTCATGCGGGATGCGTGCGGTAGTGGTGCGCCACCAGCTTGGCCAACAACGCCGAGGCGCTGCGTGTGGTGGCTGTGTCTGCACGGCTGGTCAACGCGATGGGCACGCGTGCACCCAACACCACGCCGGAGCCCGAAGCACCCGCCAAATACTCCAACTGCTTGGCCATCATGTTGCCCGACTCCAAATCGGGGGCTACCAAGATGTCGGCTTGACCCGCCACCGCCGAAGCGATGTGCTTGATCTCAGCCGCATGTGTCGAGATGGCGTTGTCAAACGCCAAGGGGCCATCCAACAAACCGCCTTTGATTTGCCCACGGTCAGCCATCTTGCACAGCGCGGCTGCATCGAGGGTAGAAGGAATGTTGGGATTGACTGTTTCGACTGCCGAGAGAATGGCCACCTTTGGCATGGCCACGCCCATGATTTGTGCAAACAAAATCGCGTTTTGCACAATGTCGGCTTTCTCGGCCAAAGTAGGTGCGATGTTGAGCGCGGCGTCGGTGATGTACAGCGGCTTGGCATACATCGGCACTTCAAAGCGGAACACATGCGACATGCGTCGGCCTGTACGTAACCCTTTTTGCGCCACCACAGCGTGAATCAACTCGTCGGTGTGCAAGCTGCCTTTCATCAAGGCTTCTAGCTTTTTGTCCGCCGCCATTTGTGCTGCCAAGTCCGCCGCCTCATGGCTGTGTGCCACATCGATCACTTCAATGCCTGTCAAGTCAATGCCCGCCTCAGCTGCCACAGCACGTAGCTTTTTCTCTGGCGCAATCAACACCGCTTGAATCAGACCGGCATGGTGCGCGTCCATCGCACCTTGCAAGGAGTCGACATCACACGGATGCACCACACCGCAACGCACAGGCGCCAAGTGGGCACCGAGCGCCAGCAAATTGGCATGCCGTTGTTCGGGATCGAACAAACTGATATGCGGCGCATGAATGCGAGGCATGCGCAATTTCTGCGTTGGGGCCATCACCTTGGCCACGCCATACAACACACGCTCACCTTTTTGGTTCACCAACAAACAGTCGAGCTCCAAGGTTTTCTTGTCGTCGTTTTTGGCGTTACAGGTGACGGTCACATTCAAGGTGTCACCGATTCGCACGGGACGGCTGAAGTGCAAGTTTTGCTCTAAGTAAATCGTGCCAGGGCCTGGAAACACCGTACCCAACAAACTGCTGATCAACGCGCCACCCCACATGCCATGACCAATCACTCCATGAAACAAGGTGGCGTTGGCGTATTCGGGGTCGAGGTGTGCAGGGTTGGTGTCACCAGACACGGCCGCAAAAGCTTGGATGTCGGCCAAGGTCAAGGTGCGCACCATGCGTGCGGCTTGTCCAACCATGATGGCGTCGTATGGATGGTTCTCAAGCCATTCGTTCATAGGGTCGTCGGTGGTTTCGGTGATGTCGATCATGAGGCTCTTCAATTCACGGCGTGGCTGCCGGCGTCTACATAAATGGTTTGGCCCGTCATGCCACTGGCAGCATCGGTACACAAGAAGGTACTGAGGTTAGCAATTTCATCCAGCGTGACCAAACGACCCAAGGGGGCTTTGGCGATGTTGGTTTGCATCAGTGCGTCAAAGGCTTCAATGCCAGAGGCTGCTCGCGTGAGGATAGGCCCAGGTGACACCGCATGCACGCGCACACCCTGTGGCCCCAACTCCGCCGCCATGTAGCGCACCAACGATTCCAGCGCCGCTTTGACGGGCCCCATCAACCCATAGTGCGGCACCGCTTCTTCTGCCCCCAAATAAGACATGGTGATCATGCTGCCACCGTGCGTCATGTGCGGCGCACACAGCTTGGCCAATGTGGCAAACGAATGGCACGACACATCCATCGCGCGTGCAAAGCCAACGCTCGAACTGTCAATCACACGTCCATGTAAATCAGCCAATGGTGCCCATGCAATGGAGTGAATCACAAAATCGAGGCGTCCCAGTTTGGCCACGGCATAGGCCACGAGTTTTTCTAATTCGTCAGGGGTTTCAATGTTGCACGTTTGCAGGTCCATACCCAGTGGCTGAGTGAGTGGCTCCACATACGCACGGGCTTTGTCGTTCAAGCAAGACACCACCACGTCGGCACCCATGGCTTGCGCTTGGCGCGCACAGCCCCACGCAATGCTGAGCTCGTTGGCCAATCCCAGCACCAAGCCTTTTTTGCCTTGTAAATCGAAGGCGGACATCGGGTTCATAAAAATTCCTCAAAACCACCAGGGGGTTCAAAACGTCCCGCCACAAAACGTAAACGGGTAGGTCCACGCATGACGCGTTGCGACACCGAATGGCGTGGATCGCCGGGATAGCACAGCGTGCGCACCCCTTCGTCGTCAAACGGCTCGGGCAAGATCAGCGCTGGCGTTTGCTGCCGCGCACAGTTCAACACATCTGTCGTACAAGTGTGTGACAACAAAGACACCAAGGTCATGATTTGAGGTGGCGCAAGGGGCAAGTCACCCGCCCAATAGCGCGTCAATGCCTCGCGCGGGCTCAGCCACACACTGTCAATGGCTTCGATGTTGTCGTGCATGGGCTGCTGACCTTGAGGCAGCACCGCCATGAAAAAACGGGTGTCAAAACGTTTGTTGGTCACCGAAGGTTGCATGGGCGTGATCCAGCGCGACCAAGGTGCCAAATGCTGCGTGTCCACACGCAAACCGGCATGCTGCAACACATCGCCAAACGCTTGTCCGCCATGCAGCGCGTGCTGCCATTGTTGGCGTTGCGCCGCGTCATGCGCTAAGGCTTGGCTGGCGTGCAAACGGGCGTACAACACACCGCACTCTTCCAGCACCTCACGCACGGCCGCCACGTAAAGGCCCGCCGCTGTGGGCTGCGATAAATCAGGCTCGCCCAAGGCGCTGTGCAATGCTTGCGGCGACGCATCCAGTTGCGCATGCACATCGGGCGCGCAATCCGACTCGTCTAATTTGCCACCCGGAAAAACAAAAACGCCGCCCAACACCGCAGAAGCGGTGTGGCGACGCAGCAAAAAAACCTCTAGGCCTTTTTGAGGCTCATCACGTAACAACACCACCGTGGCCGAAGCCCGCGGTGGTGTCGTGATGACTTCGCTGTTGAGTTGCATGAACCGCAGCGATCAATCAGCAAATTACTTGCTTGGGTACGCCACGTCGACGCGGCGGTTTTGTGCCCAAGCAGCTTCGTCATGGCCTTCTGCTTTTGGCTTCTCGCTGCCAAAGCTCACAGGCTCAGCTTGGTTGTCTTTCGCGCCGTAGGCTTTCAAACCACGCACCACAGCTTCTGCACGCTTTTGGCCCAAAGCCAAGTTGTATTCGCGGCCACCGCGTTCGTCGGCATTGCCTTCCACGCGAACTTTCAACGCAGCATTGGCAGCCAAGTACTTGCCTTGACGCTCCACCACCGCAGTTTGGTCAGCCTTGATGTCGAACTTGTCGAAGTCAAAGTAAACGCTGCGCTCTTTAGAAATCACGCTGTTGGGGTTCAAGTGATCGGCCACCACGGCAGCCACAGTAGAAGATGCCTTGGCATCAGAAACATTGTCGAGCTTGGTTGAGCTGCAAGCAGACAACAAGGCGACGGACACGATAGACAAGAGAGCGGAGAGGCGTTTGGACATGAGGGATTTTCAAGTTGTAAAAAATAACCCTAGTATTTTAACGGAGGGGCTCACCATGACTTTCAAAGTGTGAAAGTGTTGTTTTTTTTGACACTTTGTTAAATTCTTTTAAAAATCAACAACATAGGTAATTTTCTTAATTTTGATTCTTTCAGAACGGCATGATTTTACGAAAAGTATTCAAATTTCATAAATAACACGCGTTTGAGCTTGAAAAGCCGCCAAATCAGCGCATTGCTTAAGCCCATGCAGACAGGTAAATTCCATTCCCCGTTAGAAATTTCGACAAGCCATAACCCAGCAGCACGGCCCCTGCGTGCGAGGAATAACAAGATGTCAACATTCAAAATTTTGGTCACCAGTCAAAAAGGTGGCGTCGGTAAAAGTACGGTTTCCGCCAATCTGGCCGCCTATTTGCGCCGCCAAGGCCAAACCGTCACCCTGATTGACTTTGACACCCATGCCTCCTCCAGCACATGGCTCACCCGCGCCCCCAATATTGGGGTAGTGGTGCAGCACCATGTCCTGCCTTTGGATCAAGGTGGCAACCGCCCCATCTTGGATGCCCGTTTGCACTTGCGCCGTGCCGCCAGCAGCTCGGAAGTGGTGATTTGTGATTTGACATGGACCGATTCGATTGCAGGCGAACTGATGTTCGAGTACGACTTGGTCATCGTGCCGACCTCGGTCTCAGAAATTGAGATGGCGGCCACCGCAGGCTTCCTCAGCCGTCACCGCTGGGTCTTTGATTCAGCCATCCACACGCCGCCCACCCTCTTGGTGTGCCCCACACGTGTGCAGCCTGAACAATTGAAAAGCGATGTCTTCTCCAAACAACGCTTTCCTGTCAGCTTCATGCTCGCGCCACCGGTGCTCGAAGCCCAATCGGCACGCGACATGTTTGAACGCGGTTATTTGATGGACTTGCAAGACGCTTGCGGCGCATCGTTCAATGAATTTGGCAAATCCGTTTGCGCCGCACGCGACATGCGCGAGTCGGCACAAGGCATGCGCCAAACCACCCACACAAGCATCACAGCCCCGACCCTGCGCACCTCAGGTGCATCGAATGCGGCCAGCACGGGCGTGAAACGTCATCACTTTTTGGCCAACTCGGCAACGCTCTCCAGCCAGTACTCCATCTTGGGACGCCACCGCATGCAAAAAGTTCGCCCAGAAGACAACTTGGCTAACAAATCGGCACCGCACGTGGCTGCGCCACAGAGCACGCACATTGCATCCATGGGCATCCCCCAGTTTCTCAAGCGCATGTCTATGGGGGTCATGAATAAATGAGCACCGAGCCTCAATTCTTGTCCTTCAAAGGACTCAAGCAGTACACCCCCGAAGACGGGTGGGGCCAAGTCAATGCGATGTTGCAATCTCATACGCAACCCGCACAAGCACACGCTACGGTGCCCGACAACGTACCCACGCTGACTGAAACACCAGACGCCACATCTGGCCCAGCCTCGCCGATCTTCGACCCGCTCATCCATGAGTTGTTTGAGCAACTGCGCGTCCCGCCCAGTGATGAGCTGACCCAAACTTGGCGCACCATTGCCGCCGAAGTCAACTTGCTCACCGAGCGCATGGCTCTGCAGCGTGAGCTGCAAGAGCGTTTGCACAAACTCGACCATGAACTGGGCGACTTGCGCGGCACGATTTTGTCGCACCTGTCGGATGTGCAACAGGCGGCAGACCAACAATTGGCCTCGGCCCGTTTGCGAGCCGAAGTGTCCGCCTTGGCCCAAACCAAACTCTCAGCCAAACTCAAAACTTAATTCAATCCGTCAGCCAAAGGAGCGCTTCGCATGCTGGACAAACTCAATCAGATTTATCCGGTCCGCTACACAGCGTTCATTGCATCGGTGGTTTTACTCATCTTCTCGCTCTTGGGCGCAGGCGTGATGGGTCTGAGTGGTTGGTGGCCCACTATCTTTTTGGCGTTGAGCCTGGTGGGTTTGTATGACTTGCAGCAATCGCATCACGCAATTCTGCGCAACTACCCCATCATTGGGCACTTGCGTTTCATGTTGGAAACCATCCGCCCTGAGATTCGTCAGTACTTCCTTGAGTCGGAAACCGAAGCCTCACCCTTCTCGCGTGCGCAACGCACCTTGGTCTACACACGTGCCAAAGGCCAATCCGACAAACGCCCCTTTGGCACACAACTCGATGTGCGCGCCATTGGCTACGAGTGGATCAACCACTCCATCGCCCCCACCCAACTAGCTGGCCATGATTTTCGTGTGAGAGTGGGCGGCAAAGACTGCACACAACCCTACGACATCAGCCTCTTCAACGTGTCCGCCATGAGCTTTGGCGCACTCAGCGCCAATGCCATTCAAGCCTTGAATTTGGGTGCCAAGCTTGGGGGCTTTGCGCATGACACAGGCGAAGGTTCAATCTCGCGCCACCACCGCGCGCAAGGCGGTGATTTGATTTGGGAAATTGGTTCCGGCTACTTTGGCTGTCGGGATGCACAAGGCCACTTCAGCCCTGAACGTTTCGTAGAAAACGTGCGCTCTCCCCAAGTGAAGATGGTGGAGATCAAACTCAGCCAAGGTGCCAAGCCTGGCCACGGCGGTGTGTTGCCAGGCCCCAAGGTGACCGAAGAAATTGCCGAAGCACGCGGCGTGACGGTGGGCCAAGACTGTGTGTCGCCCGCCACCCACAGCAGCTTCAGCACGCCCTTGGAGTTGATGGCATTCATCCAACAATTGCGTACCTTGAGCGAAGGCAAACCCGTGGGCTTCAAGCTGTGCATTGGCCATCCTTGGGAATGGTTTGCAATCGTCAAAGCGATGTTAGAGACAGGCATTCAGCCCGACTTCATCGTGGTCGATGGTGCCGAAGGCGGCACCGGTGCCGCCCCCCTCGAGTTCTCAGACCACATGGGCATGCCCCTGCAAGAAGCTTTACGTTTGGTGCACAACACCTTGGTCGGTGCTGGCCTTCGTGACAGCATCCATGTAGGCGCCAGCGGCAAGATTGTGAGTGCCTTCGACATGGCCCGCGCCTTGGCCTTGGGCGCCGATTGGTGCAACAGCGCACGCGGCTTTATGTTTGCACTGGGCTGCATCCAAGCGCAGACTTGCCACAGCGGCAACTGCCCCACGGGCGTGACCACCCAAGACCCCACACGCCAAATGGCGTTGGTGGTGCCCAGCAAAGCCGAGCGTGTGCAGAACTTTCACGCGCACACACTGGAAGCATTGCAAGAGTTGATGGAAGCCTCAGGCTTGCGCACTCCCCATGACTTCACACCACGTCACATCATGCGACGTGTGAGCGAAACGCAAACCTTGCATTTGTCCGATTTGGTTGACACCGTGCAAGTCGGTGCATTACTCCAAGACAATGTCAGCACCCTGCCCCCGGTCTTCGGTGATTGGCCATTGAGCAGCGCCAAAAGCTTTTCGCTCCAAGCGGCATAAAGCGGCGCCAAGCGCGAAGAACAAAACTCATACAGACGAAAAAAAGGCGGCCATCCGGCCGCCTTTTTCATGGATGCATCTCAATTAATCAGCTGCGCGTGGGTACTGAATCGGTTTTTCACGCACCATCGGTGGAGGCGATGCAGCAGCGGCGGCTGCTGCAAGACGGGCCTTCTCGGCAGCCGCACGCTCTGCAGCTGCTGCCTTGTCCGCGGCCGCTTTTTCTGCTGCCACTTTGGCGGCACGTGCTGCAGCAGCACGCTCTGCGGCTGCTTTTTCTTCCGCGATTTGTTCAGCAGATTTCACAGGTTTTTCAGGTTGCATACGCATGGCCACCGCACGTTCCGCAGCGGCACGTTGCTGTGCCAAGCGTTCAGCGGCAGATGCTTTCTCTGAAGCCGCCGCAGCTTTTTGAGCCTCGGCCGCAGCACGCTGTGCATCCGTTGCCGACTTGGCAGATTGCGCTGCTTTGTCAGCTGCTTTTTGCGCCTCACCAGCAGCCAGCGTTGCTTTATCTAGGGTCTTTTCAATGTTCTTGATCGCGGTGACTTCTGCAGCGGTTTGCGCACGGTCACGCACTTGCACCGCAGCATTCAAGTCAGTTTTTATTTTTTGAATTTCAGTCAACAACACTTGCGTGCTGGGGCCTTGGGGCACAGCCGGAGCGGGGGGTTGCGCACGTGCTGAAGTTTTCTCAGCCACGGCCTGCAGCTTGTTTTCCAACCCAGTCAACTGCTTTTGCATGTCTTTGAATTTGAGGTCGCTGGACTTGTTGGCCTCTGTGGCCACCACAGCAGGCATGGCAGCCAGGTTCTTGCTCAACTCTTCCAAGCGTTTGGCCACTTGGGTTTGGGTGGTGATGACTTCTTCTTGCTTTTCATTGATTTCTGAAAAGTCAGAGTTGGTCTTGCCAATTGCAGTCAAGCTGGCATCCACCTCAATCACGCGCTTGGCCATGGCATAGACCATGGTGTCGAGCTCTTTGATGGATTTGGTCATCTTCATGGTGATGGCAAAGAAGATGCCCATGGCAATCAACAAACAGGCACAAAACGCACCCAACATGATGCGCGAATGCATCACATTGCGGTGGTTGTTTTCTTGAATTTTCGAGACCACAGCACGCATGGTGGCGCTGACATCTGCCGCAATCGATGCGGAACGCGTGGACACCTCGGCCGAATCGAGCACCACCGATGTGAGCTCTTCAATTTGGCGTGCGACCTCGTTGGTGTCCAACGATTGGGAGGCGATTTCGGTCAAACGGTCTGCCGTCGCATCGACATTCACAATGGCTTCTTCAGGCACTTGTGCCTCAGCCGTCGCTTGTTGTTCATCCGCCATATTCAAACCTTTGTATTGTTTCGTTCCTCAAGCCGATCCAGTCTGGCATTGAGTGTGTGTATTTCGCCCGTGAGCTTGCCCATGCGGACTTGTAGCTCTTCAACCCATGTATCGGCTTGAGTTGACGTGTCTTGAATCACATCGACGGGCTCAGAATCTGAGGCCTCTTCTGCAGGCGCTTCAACGGGGGGCTCATCGACCCAATCCGTCAAGGTGGGCACTTGCGCCAAAGCGTCTGCACTCAGCCCCTGCGCGTCATCCGGTAAATCTGGAACTGAGATATGAGGCAAGGTTTCGGGTTGATACCCCGGCTCAAACGGCGGCGCCTCGGTACGAATTTCATTCGTCACAAGGACGGGATGAGGACTGGTTGTATCGTGTTCTTGACTCATGAGCTCGTTCCTAGCAACGCATCAGGATTTCGTAAACTGGGTTTTCATCGACTTGCTGCTACGCAACCAGCCTTTGGAAAGCAAAGGGTTGGACTGCATGAAAGCATCGGCTTGAGTTTTGGTTTCAAAAGGCCCCGCGACCAAAATAAAGTAACGCTTGCCTGTGTCTTTGTGTCGCGCGCGCAAGATCCGAGCCTTCGCATAGACCGCATTGCTACGCTGAAAGCTGCGCATATCTTCTTGCGTATCCATGGCGGCAAGCTGCACCACATAACCATTGGCGGGCAAGTCATTGACCCAAGCCTCATCGGAGCTGGCGTCAGCCTTCACGTCTGCTTTGGCCTCTGCTTTTTCAGCCTTGCGCTCTTTGTCTGTCTTGGTCTTGGCAGATGGCTCACTGGCAGCTGTCACGGCAGGCTGTGGCGCGGCGGAAGCCACCGGAGCAGCCGCGGCCACAGAAGCAGCAGCGCTGGCAGCAGAGGCCACCTCTTCAGCTTGGCTGGCCACACGGGCGGCCTCGTTCGCCACAGAAGCAGCCAATTCGGCAGCAGCCAAAGCTTCGGCACTGGCAGCAGAGGCTGCGGCAGCGGCACTGGCCGCCTCAGCGGGGGCGGGCACTGCGGGGGTGCCACGCAACACATATTTCTTCAAAGCCTCAGCCTCTTCAAGCACCAAGTCTTTGTACATCACCCCAAAAGCGGCCATGGACATGAGCAACACCAACAAGACCCACCCTGCATACGATTTACGCGGAGGACGCTTGAACAAATCACTGTCGCCCGTGCTGGCCGCTGCGGGGACCAGCGGCGGCGAATGCAACACTGGCTCACGCAAGGTGTCTGACATGGGTGCTGCGGCAACGGCCAAAGGCACAACCGGTGTGGGCGTAGCAGGCGCTGCGGCAGGGGGTGCTACAAAAGTAGGCAAGGGTTCTGAATCGAGTTTGGGCTCTTCTTTTTTGCCAAAGCCTGGCACACGCCACGCCGTTTTGGTAGGGAGATTGAGCAGCTTAGAAACCGGCGTCACTTCGTCGTTGAGTGTGGGCGGCTCAGGCAAGAACGAGGGTTCAATCTGAGTGGGTTCAGGGTCAGGCGTCGTCGCCACCCAATCGGTCAATTTCTGCTTGGCTTCGCCGGACTCGGTTTCAACTTCCCACTTGAGCAAGTTTTTGCCAAATGCATCGACTTTGCTTTGGTAGTTGCCAGCGCTGTTGATGAGCAAGATCACACTGATGTTGCCTGCCGGAAAACCATTGACCAAACGCGCCAACAGTTGCAGCTCGAAGTCTTGCATCAAGATCGAATCGCGGAACAACAAGAAGCGACGGGGGGCGTGTTTTTTGTCTTTCTCCAGCGCTTGGTCCAGCGTGATCTCAGACAGAATTTCGTTGAACTTTTGAACCAAACGCTCAGAGTTGGTCGAGCTGCACCACTCGATGTGGCTTTCACCCTTGGCGCGCAGACGCTCTTCGAACAAGCTGCCGTAGTAATCGAGCACCCGATCATGGTCGCTCAACACAGCAAGATTGATACTGCCTTCGGTCAATGACTTCAGGAGGATTTCAAATCGCAACCGGTCACCGGGGCTTTGGTAGATGTCTGTCATGCGGGCTCAAACTTTGGGTCTTAAGGGTTCATCAAAGCGCCATTCGCATCGAACTTCATGTCGTCTGGAATGGAAGGCGATGGTTTGACCACTTCCTGGCCACGACCATAAGACTGGTTCAGGCTGAACACATAGGCAATGACCTGCGCAACAGCGTGGTACAGCGCCTCTGGAATCGGATGATCCAGCTTGGTCGTGAAGTATAAGGCGCGAGCCAACAAAGGCGCCTCAAAAATATAAACGTTGTGCTCTTTGGCTTCCTCACGGATACGGGCTGCCAAGCCATCTTCACCCTTGGCCACCAAGAGCGGCGCACCATCACCCATAGGGTCATAAGACAGGGCCACCGCAAAGTGGGTGGGGTTGGTGATGACCACGTCGGCGTCTTTGACTTTGCTCATCATCTTGTTGTTCAAGATTTCGTGTTGACGACGACGGATTTGGCCTTTGACCTCCGGGTTACCTTCCGAGTTTTTCATCTCGTCTTTGACCTCTTGTTTGGTCATCTTCAACTTCTTGTTGAGTTGATGGCGTTGCAATGGCACATCGACCAAAGCCACCAACACCAACCCGAGGCTGAGCCAAAAACACGAATCCACAATGATGGTGCCCGCCACCTTGATGGCAGGGTTCAAATCCATTTGTGAAATGTGGGTCAGGTCTTGCAGGTTGTTCATCACCGAGACCAACAAGATTGCACCGACCAAAAGAAATTTCAGCAGTGCTTTGCCCAAATTGATGAAAGCCTCAGGACCAAACATGCGCGCCAAACCCGTCATGGGATTGAGCTTGCTGAATTTGGGCATGATCATGCTGGGCGAAAAAATGAAACCACCCGCCAAGGTGGTCGACAAAATCGCAATCACATAAAGAATGGCCAGCAAAGGCAACACGATCAAAAACCCGTCCACCACAGAGCTGCCAAAAATGGCAGGAAGCAGTTCAGCTTTGTCGGTGATGCGGCGATCAAACTGCAACTGCTGCTTGAACAAGCTGCTCATGCTGGTGAAGATGTGCTGCCCCATCATGGTGAAAAAAAGAGTGGCAATGACCATCATGGCCGCAGGTGCCAATTCTTGCGAGCGTGCGATTTGTCCGTCTTCACGCGCTTTCTTTAAGCGCTGTGCCGTCGGTTCTTCGGTTTTGTCTTGGCCGCTTTCTTCCGACATGTCAGCCTCCCAAATACGAACGCAGCATCATGAAAGCTTGCGTCCATACCCAATCAATGCGGGCCACGTTGTTGCCCATGGAAAACATCATGACGATGAAACCCGTCAAGATCAGCGCAGGAAAACCCACGGTAAAAATATTCAAACTAGGCGCCGCGCGCGCCACAAAGCCTAGGCCGATGTTGATGAACAGCAAGGTCATCATCACGGGCAACGCAATCAACAACGCACCCAAAAACATCATGGCGCTCCAGTTGATCATCTTGGCCAGCATGTCTTGTGTGAAGAACTCTTGACCAATTGGGATGAGTTTGAACGACTCCATCACCAAGCCAAACACAATCAAATGACCACCCATGCCCAAAAAGATGAGGGTGCCCATGATGTTGAACAACTGCGACAACACCGGCACGCTGCCCATGTTGGGATCGACCATGTTGGCCATGGACAAACCCATGGACCCCGACATGGCTTGACCGGCAACCACCAAGGCCGCCGAAGCGACTTGGAAAACCAAGCCCAGGGTCAGACCAATCAAAATTTGACGCGAAATTTCCATCAAACCATCGGCCGTGACGGGATCAATCTTAGGAATGTCGATTTGCTGCGAGACAAAGAATGCCATCGCAAACGCCAAACAAATGCGAATGCGCATGTTGACCGCGCGAATCGAAAAAATAGACGTGAACGCCAGAAATGCAGACAAGCGAAGCATTGGCCAAATGACGACCAAAAACTTGTCTAGGATTTCAATGAGCGAGGCGTTCATCGTTGTGCGTTGTTACATGAACAAGCTGGGAATGCGGGTGAAGATGCCCTTGGTGTAGTCCACCATGGTGTTGATCATCCAACCACCTGCCAGCGACATGGTCAAGCCCACCGCCAAAATCTTGGGAATGAAGCTCAAAGTTTGTTCATTGATGGAGGTGGCGGCTTGAAAAATACCCACCACCAAACCGACGATCAAACCCACGGCCAACAAAGGGCCCGAGATGATCATCGTCATCCACAGGGCTTGGCGGGCTAAATCGACAACTGCTGCGCTATCCATGATGCGGCTCCTTAAAACACAAAGCTGTTGGCGAGCGAAGCCATCAACAGCGTCCAACCGTCAATCAGCACGAACAGCATGAGCTTGATCGGCATCGAAATGATCATGGGCGACAACATCATCATGCCCATGGACATCAGCACGCTGGCAACGATCAAATCGATCACCACAAACGGGATGTAAATCAAGAAACCAATCGTGAACGCACTTTTGATCTCAGACGTGATGAACGCTGGCATCAAGGTGGTGAATGGCACCTGTGTGGCGTCATCCAGCTCGCGGCGGTTGGCGATTTGCATGAACATGGCAATGTCGTCTTCACGGGTTTGCTTGGTCATGAAGTCGCGCACAGGCACTTCGGCTTTGATCAAGGCTTTGTCAAAGTCGAGGTTGCCGTTCATGTAGGGACCGATGGCCTCTTTGTAAACCGTCTCAAACACCGGCGACATGATGAAGAAGGTGAGGAACAAAGCCAAGCCCACCAGCACGGTGTTGGGTGGCGTTTGTGCGGTGCCAATGGCTTGGCGCAAGATGGAGAGCACGATGATGATGCGCACGAAAGACGTCATCATCAGCAACATCGATGGCAACAGCGTGAGCGTGGTCATCAAGCCCAGCAATTGCAGGCTCATGCTGTATTGCTGACCGCCTTTGCCCGCGCCCGTCACGTTGACCAAAGGAATGCCTTGCGCGTGGGCCATCATGGGCAATGAGGCCAAAGCCACCAAGAGCAAACCCAAGATGACGTAGAGAATTTTTTTGGTGATGGGCTTACGCAGCATGGCTGACCTCCTGCGTCCACGCGTGCAATGTTTTCACCTCAGCGGGGCTGACGCTGGCCAACACCATTTGGTTATCCACCTGAATCAACACCATCTTGTGCTTGAGGCTCAAAGGCAAAGCTTCGAGCACTTGAATACGTTTGTCGTCCGCACCATGCGCTGCAAAGCCGCGATTGCGCTTGACCCACCACAGGGCACCGCACAGCAGCAGCAACACACTGAAGGTGCTGGCGATGAATTGACCCCAATCGAAACTTTGCATGATGTTTTTCCTGTGCGCGATGACGGTTTTTTGACACTGGACGTGCCTATCTGCAGAGGTATTGCAAGGCACGTGCCAGCTTCGCAGCACGGTATAGTTATTTCATGCATCACCTCAAAGCCCTCCTCCTTGCCAGCCTCGTGCTCACCAGCAACCTCACGCTTGCTGCGCAATGGACGGCGGTGGGCCTGTTTGACATCGGCACCTTCTATGTGGACACCGACAACATCACCCACGCGGGTGACCACCACAAAGCATGGACCATGCTGGACTACCGTGAACCCAAGGTCCACGCCCCCACAGGCAGGAACTTCAAGTCCACTCGCATGCAAATGGAATTCAGCTGCAAAGAACAAACCGTGCGCACCTTGTCGCTGTCGTATCACACGGGTGTGCGATTGAGTGGGGACACCTTGTCGACCGAGGGCGTGATTGGCCCCTTTGAACCTGTGCCTCCCGAGACCCCGATTTTCAAAATCATGCGCTTGGTTTGCTAAACCCAATGGGCTTCGTTCGTGACCTGATTCATGCAGGCGGCACCGGCGGCCTGAACTGGCACGTGCACGCGCATTACTCGCGTAAGCGTTGGCAGCCCACCGTGCAGTTGATTGATCAGTTCTTGGCACAAGTCACGCCAAAGTCTGAGCACTTGTTGCTCATTGGCGGCAGCGCGGGTTGGATGATGCCGCCCAGCTGGTTGGCGCGTTTCAAACGCATCGACGCTTTCGACATCGACCCTTTGGCACCTTGGTTGTTTGACTGGCGTCATGGCCGCCGCCTCAAAGCATTGGGCATTGAGGTGCATCACCATCGCTTAGATGCGCTGGTGGCATTGCCAGAGATTTTGAAAGAACACACACACGCCTGCATTTGGTTTGACAACGTGCTGGGTCAGCACCGTTACCGCCTTCGCGATGAAGCGCGTGTGGAGCGCGAGTTGGATCAACTCAAAACCACACTCCAAGGTCGCAACTGGGGTAGCTTGCACGATGTGTTGTCAGGCCCCACCGATGGTCGCTTGTTACCTGCGGGCTTGAATGTCTGGAGCCATCACGTCACCGCCAAGCAAGGCATGGTGACTGCGTTTTCGCAAAAGCTCTTGACCAGCGTGGGTGCCAAAGACGTGTGGCAAGACCACCTCACAGGCCATGTGTTTGCAGCAGACACACACACCACTTGGATGCCATGGGCGTTCAAACCCAACTACTGGCATTGGTTGCAAGCGGGCTGGGTCAGCGCTTGATCAGTGTTTGAGGTTGTAGAGCGTGACGCCTGCTGCGTCCATCTCTTTTTGCTCGCGCTTGCGGTGGAAATCGCGCACGGCTTTCAGGTCTTGTTCGACCAAGGTTTCCATTTGAATGCGCTTTTGCTCGGCAGTTTTGAGTGCCAAACGTTTGACTTCCACCGTGTGTTTGGCATCCATCAAGTCCAGATCTACGCGACTGATGAGTGACTGAAGCTGCTGCATGAACCCACGGAAGTTCAGGGTTTCAGACATGCTGTGCGGACGACTTTCCGCCTCTTTGCTGCGCACCACATAGTCGTCATACAACATGACCATGCGCTCACGGCTTTTCTCCAAATGCGTCACACGGTCACGTGCCGTTTTGAGCGCAGCCAATGCCTCATCACATTTTTCTTTGGCTTTCTTGGCCAACACAGGCCATGCGGCACGGGGCTTCATGACAGCATGTGGCTGAGTTGGTTGCGCGTCATGGCGTAGTCCTCACCCTTGTCCATGTCTTGGCGCAGGAAGTCAACCATCTGCTCACGGATGCGAATGGCCTCGTCGAGCTCAGGGTTTGAACCCGACTCGTACGCACCCACTTGCACCAAATCCGCATTTTGTTGGTACACCGACCACAAACGGCGCAACTTGTTGGACTGCTTCAACTCATCGGGGCTGACCAAAGTTTGCATCACACGCGAAATCGAACCGTTCAAATCAATCGCGGGGTAATGGGCTTGGTCTGCCAAGCGGCGCGACAACATGACTTGGCCATCGAGCGATGCACGGGCAATGTCCACGATCGGGTCGTTGCCGTCATCGCCTTCGGCGAGCACGGTGTAGATGGAGGTGATGGAGCCATGGCCATGGCGGCCCACGCCACCGCGCTCAATCAAATTGGGCAGTAACGCAAACACCGAAGGTGGATAGCCCTTCGCCGTGGGTGGCTCGCCAATGGCCAAACCAATTTCACGCTGCGCGTGGGCCACACGGGTCAAGCTGTCGCACAGCATCAAGACGTTTTTGCCTTGGTCACGGAAGTATTCGGCAATCACATGGGTCATGTGCGTGGCTTTGAGGCGCAGCACGGGCGACACGTTGGCCGGTGCGGCAATCACCACCGACTTGGCCAAGCCCTCTTCACCCAAAGATTCATGGATGAAGGCCTGCACTTCGCGGCCACGTTCACCAATCAACCCAATCACCACGATGTCGGCTTTGGTGAAGCGCGTGAGCATGCCCAAGAGCACACTCTTACCCACGCCTGAGCCCGCCACCAAACCAATGCGTTGGCCACGGCCAATCGTCAATGCGCCATTGATGGCTTTGACACCCACATCCAAAATTTCTTCAATCGGTCCGCGCTCCATCGGATTGAGCGGGCAACCCAAAAGGCTGAGTTGGTCAGGCAAATGGGGCATGGGTTTGCCATCAATCGGCACACCGCGGCCATCAATCACACGGCCTAACAACTCGTTGCCCAAACGCACTTGGCCCGAGTTAGACATCACGCGCACGGTATCGCCAGGGCCCACACCGACAGGGTCAGTGAAGGGCATGAGATACAAGGTTTTGTCATTGAAGCCCACCACCTCGGCTTCGACGCGATGCCCGCCTTGGCCCATCACTTCGCAGCAAGCACCCAAGGGCGCCATGATGCCGCGCGTCTCCAGCGTCAAACCCACCAAGCGCACCAAGGTGCCGCTGCGTTGCGGCTCGGGTATGCGCAGCTTGGGAAGGCTCACTTGAACTTCTTTGGCAAAGTCGAGCATGGTTTATTTTTTATTTCACCTGAATCATGCCGCGAATGACAGAGGCCACACGGCTTTGGTCGGTTTGCACCACCATGCGCACCACACCCACTTTGTCTTCATAGCTGTTGGCCGTGTTGAGCAATTCAGGAGGAATGGTTGGCTTCTTGGCTTTTTGTTGTTCTTTGCGGATGCGCTCTTTGATCTCGGCCAAAGTCTCGCCTTCACGAATTTCAATTTCGCCTTCAGCCAAATCCTCTTGCACATCGGCTTCTGCGTCGTCAGCAACTTCCGGTGAGGCCATCTCGCCCGCCACATCTTCTGGCGTGGCTTCAACCACAGAGGTTTCTTCAACCACGTCAACGGCAACAGGTTCTTCGACGATGTCGGGTTGAACCTCTGCCACGGGTTCTGGCACCACTTCGGGTTCAGGCTCCACCACGGGTTTGGGCTTGGGTTTCTCTGGTTTTTCCAGCAACAGCATTTGGTATTTGATTTTGTCGGCGCGCTGAGATTCAAACAACTCGGCCTTGCGAATCATTTCTCGCTCGACAGCCGCGATGGCTGCTTTTTGCATCTCACTGTTGGACGCCACTTGACCCACCATATTGAGCACAAACGGACGAACGATGGTCACAATCACGACCATAAAAATCAAACCCATCAACAAGGTATTGATCACGTCAGGAATGAACATCACCGCCCTCCGCTTCTGTCTGAACTTCTGAAATCGGGTTAATCAAAGGCGATTTCTCACGCCACGCCTCTTCGTCCACCGACAAGGCTTGCGCCAAAACTGTGAGTCGGTGCTCGACCAAATCTTCCACCACCGTGTCGTTGGCAAACACGCGCACGCTGCCGCGTGGCATGTCATGCACCGCCTCCACACGCATGCCTTTGGTGAAGTCGCCGCCTTGGGCCTGCAACACCTCTTTGTCTTGGGGGTTGAGTTCTAACACCACCGCGCCGTGCACTGGATGGTCTAACTCATCCAAGCAACGTTGCACCAAGCGTTCAATCGCGTGGCTAGAGGTTTTCAGCTCACCCACCACCACCTGTTCAGCAATGTGCAGTGCCAGACGCTTGAGAGGTTCAAAGAATTTCTTAGGATCTTCAATCAAAGCCCCCAGCGCCTGCGCAGCGTTTTCAAACACCTCGCGTTGGGCTGCCATTTCTTCGGCCACCGCTTCGCGGGCTGCCTGTTCACCCTCGGCTTTACCTTGGGCTACGCCTTGCTCTAAGCCTTGTTGCAGACCTTCTGCCAAACCTTCGGCTTTGCCCTGCGCCAAGCCCTTGTCCAAACCTTCTTGCATGGCGTGTTCGACCGCCTGGGCCAACTCGGCCTGCGCTTCTTCACGCGCCTGGGCCAGGCCCTTGGCAAACTGCTCGGCTTCGCGTTGTTCAACTTCTTCTGGCGCGATACCACCCACCACCGCAGGCAACTCAGGCTCAGTGGGTTCGGGCACTTCAGGTGCGGCTTCGACCTCGGTGGTCACATCGTCAGCCAACACGGCAACATCTTGCGCTTCGTTCGCCGCATCCACGGCTTCAGGCGTTTCGTCGACTGGCACCGGTGCAGCCTCAATCTCGACATCAACATCGGGATGAATCACGATGGGGTCTGCCACTTTGTCATCTGAAGTGATGGGGCTGACCACCAAAGATTCAGCCATCTCAGCTTGTGCCAAAGCACGCTCTAACACCGAGGGATCTACGTTCACGCGCAACTTGGTTTTGCGTGTGGCGCCATAAGCGTCCATCACAAAAGGCAGATGCTCATTCGTTTCCGTGCCCGGCATAGGAGCAGGCTTTTCTTCCCCGAAAGATTCGTTGCGTGACTCCCCCTCCAGCAAGGCGAGCGAGGCTTGCGCCTGCTGGCTCAGCGGTTGCTTGGTGGGCTGGTAGTGCGCCGCAGAGAATCCGCTGGACTTGGCTGGATAGCCGAGCTCAGAAAATTCTGCCGGCTCATCACTCGTCCAGCTGGTCGCGGCATAGCCACGGCTGCTCAACTTTTGGGTGATGCCTGCATTGGGCTGCCAAGGAACAGCAGCCCGAGCGGGATGGGGTTGATTAAACAAAGTCTGCGCCGCCCAAGATCAATTCGCCTGAATCAGACAACTTGCGCGCTTTGCGCATGATTTGCTTTTGTGCGTCTTCCACGTCAGCCATGCGTTGTGGGCCTTTGGCCTCCATGTCATCGCGGAACATGCCACGGGCACGCTCGGACATGTTGTCGAAGAAACGTGCTTGGCAATCTTCGCTGGCGTTTTTCAACGCCATCATCAACAGGTCTGGTTCCACCGCACGCATGAGCACTTGAATACCCTTGTTGTCCACGCTGACCAAGTTCTCAAAGGTGAACATGTTGTCTTGAATTTTGAGCATCAAGTCAGGGTCGATTTCATTCAGACCACTCATGATGCTGTTTTCCAGTGCGGTCTTGGTCAAGTTCATGATCTTGGCCGCCGCTTGCACGCCACCAAAACTGGATGACTGAGCCGACGCGTTCTTGGAGAACTGTTGTTTCATGATGGCTTCGAGTTCAGCCATGGCCGAAGGCTGCACGGTGTCCAAACTGGCCACGCGTTGAATCACTTCAGGGCGCACATCAGGTGGCAAATAGTTGAGCACGTCGGCCGCAACTTCGCTTTCCAGCAGCGACAAGATGATGGCCACCACTTGGGGGTGTTCACCGCGAATCATGTCGGCAATGCCACGTGCATCCATCCAAGTCAGGATGTCCAAACCTTTGGTGCCTTGGCCCGGCATGATGCGGCCCAACACCGAAGCCGCCTTGTCGTCACCCAATGCCATGCGCATGACGCGCTCCACATAGTCAGCGCCGCCAATGTTCACGTTGTTTTGTTTCTTCAAATGGTCGACAAACTCGTCGAGCACGTAGTTCACCGCATCCTGTGAGAAGTTGGCCACTTGCACCATCGCAGCGCCTAGGGCTTGAACTTCTTTAGGGCTCAGGTATTTGATGATCTCTGCCGCTTGCTCTTCGCCCAGCAACAGCATCAACACAGCCGCACGTTGGGTGCTGGTAATGCCTGCGAGTTCAGCTCGCAGTTTGTCGGTCATCACAATGGTGTCGTCAGCCATGATTCAAATCCTCGGAAAATTTATTACTTCTCGATCAAGCTCTTCAAGACACCAGCCACGCGGGTGGAGTCTTCAGCCATGATCATGCGAATCAACGCCACTTTATCGTCATACGAATTCGCTGTGTTGAGCAAGTCCGCAGAGATCGATTGTTTCTTAGGCTTCATGCTCGCCATGCGGGCCTTGACCTCTTCCAGCGTTTCGCCTTCTTCGATTTCGATGTCGGCAGAGTCAGACTCAGCCGCTGCCGCGTGGGCCTCGGCAGCGTCAGCCGCTGCTTTGGCCGTCATGGCTTCATGTTCAGCACGCAAAGCTTCTTCACGCAGTCGGGCTTCTTCGGCCGCTTGGGCATCGGCAGCCGCTTTGGCTTCTGCAGCAAGACGGGCTTGCTCGGCAGCGAGTGTCGCTTCTTGTGACAGGCGAGCGGATTCTTCTGCCGCACGCATGGCTTCTTCAGAAATACGCAGCATCTCGCCTTCGTGTGTTTTCTTGGCATAGGCCGCCGCGGCTTGTGCGGCTGCGTTTTCAGCCGTGGCCACATCAATCGCCATCTGGGCTTGGTTGGTTGCTGCATCGGCAGCAGCCGCAGCCAAAGCTTTGGGATCGATCTCGGGAGCCAACAAGCGGCGCACCATCGGACGAACCACGGTCAGCAGGATGAGCAAGAAGATGCCACCCACCACACCGGCGTTCACCATGACTTGGTAGTTTTCATCACGGTACCAAGGAATGACTGTCGGGTCGTACTGAGGTTCAAACTTGGTGCCCACCACGGTGACCACGTCGCCACGGTCGTTGTTAAAGCCGACAGCACCTTTGACCAATTGGTTCAAGCGTTCGATTTCTTCTGGGGTGTAAGGCACCGACGTGGGTGTGGAACCATCGGCATTCTTTTCGACCTTGGCACCTGGGGCCACTGGACGTTCGTTGATCAACACACCCACACCAATCTTGGTGATCGTGCCCATGGCACCTTTGGTGTGACGCACAGCGCGGTCGAGTTCGTAGTTTTTGGTGCTACGGGCTGTGACTTGCACGCCTTTTTCGCTCACGCCCTTCAAGGGGTCGGCGTTGGTTTGTGTGGTGGCCTGTGGGTTGGTAGGCGCTGGCGGCGTGTTGGACAACGAGCCAGGAATACCAATCGCATCACGGAAGGTGTTGCGGTCTTCCACAAACAGTTCAGAACGGGTCTTGGGACCTTTGTCTTGTGAGTCAAAGTCTTCGGTGGTGACTTCGGTTTGCGTGAAGTCCAAGGTCATGCTCACCTGTGCTGTCACGTTGGTCTCGCCCACGATGGGGGCCAACAACTGAATCAAGCGGGTGCGATAGAGGTCTTCCATCTGTTGCTTGTGGGTGAGCTGTTGTGCGGTCAAGCCCAAAGGCGCTTCCGTCAACATGTCGTTCATCAAGCTGCCGAAGTTGTCCACCACCGAGACGTTCTCAGGTGCGAGATAAGGCACGCTAGACGCCACCAATTGGATGATGGCTTGCACGTTAGCCGATGAAATGGTGCGGCCAGGCAAACGGGTGATGATCACAGACGCCTTGGTGGGGGCGCGGTCACGCACAAACACGCTTTGCTTAGGTGCAGCCAAATGCACGCGGGCTGTTTTGATGCCACCGATTTGCACAATGCTGCGCGCCAGCTCTTGCTCCATCGCGTTGTTGTAGCGCACCTGCTCCATGAACTGGCTGGTGGTCATGGCAGGCATGTCTTTGAGGTTGTCCATGCCAGAAGCTTCTGTGCGTGGCAAACCTTTGGAAGCCAGCAACATGCGGGCTTCTTGGTAGCGAGAGGTGGGCACTGAAATTTGACCGGTATTGGCATCCACTTCGGGCTTGTATTCGGCTGTCTTCAAAGCTTCGATGGCCAACTGTTTGTCGGCATCGTTGAGCATCAACACCAAAGGACGGTAAGGCGTGGGCTTCATCGAGGTGAAGAACACAGCCACCGACATCAGCAGCATGAAGATCACCACGAAAGGCAAAACCTTGCGCACGGTGGGTTGACGCAGTACGTCCATCACCGCAGCGCCTGGGCCTTCTTTGGCGTTGATCCACGCGGGCATGCGTGAGGCGTCGCCTGCAGAAGAACCGTTCGCGTTGTTTGCGCCGGTGGTCTCTACGCCAGTGGCCACGGGCAGGCCCACAGCGTTCATGTTTAAGGTATCGGTTGCCATATCAGTCTCTCAATCCTGTATCAAACAGGCATGTTCATGATTTCTTCGTACGCTTTCATCACTTTGTTGCGTACTTGCAAGGTGGCTTCAAAAGCCAGCGACGATTTCTGCATGCTCAAGACCACTTCGGTGAGCGGTACTTCTTCGCCACGGTCATAAGCTTCTTGCATTGCATCTGCTTTGATGTCCGACTCGTTCACCTTGTCCAGCGCGTTCTTGACTGAATCAAAGAACGAAGGCTGGCCTACCTTGGTGGTCGACGGCTCGTTGACTGTGGATGTCGTGCCTGTGGATTGGGTTTGATACGCACGCAGCGTTTCAATCATTGATTGCACATTGGCTTGTGAGATACGGTCAATCATGCTGCGGCTCCTTCAGTCATACCACGGGTACGCATTTGCGCCAGCTTGTAACGCAAGGTGCGTGGGCTGATGCCCAACTTGGCAGCTGCTTCCATGCGGCTGTCGGTGCTTTGAATCGCGGCCATGATGACTTGCAGTTCGCTGGCTTTGACCGCGCTGTCTAAGTTGATCGGAGCGATTGGCGCTTCACGCATCTCAATGGGCGCTGGTGCGTAGTACGTTGGCGTTGCGGCGGTTGGCATCACAGGGGCAACAGGTGCTGCCATCACTGGCATGTCCACCACAGCTTGTGACAAAACAGCCGTCATGCTGGGCATGGCTTGTTCGTCCATCGCGGCATCGTCAAACATCAAATGCGCAGGGCTGATGGTGCGACCACCGCTCAACACCACGGCGCGTTGCACCACGTTTTCAAGTTCGCGCACATTGCCAGGCCATGGGTAGCTTTGCAGCAATGTTTGTGCTTCCGGCGTGACCGTGAAAGGCAAACTATCTTTGACATGACGCGCCAAGGACTGCACCACCAAAGGCACGATGTCACCTGGACGGTCCTTCAAGGGCTGAATACGCAAGCGGAAGGTGCTGATACGGAAATACAAGTCTTCGCGGAATTCGCGTTGCTCAATGGCCAACTTCAAATCTTTGTTGGTCGCAGCGATCACACGCACATCGAGATCGATGGTGGCTTCGCCGCCCAAACGGTTGAGTTTTTTCTCTTGCAAAACGCGCAACAACTTGGCTTGCAAGTTCATGGGCATCTCGCCAATTTCGTCCAAGAAGATGGTGCCGCCGTGGGCTTGTTCAAACAAACCTTTGTGCTCTTTCAAAGCGCCGGTGAAAGCGCCCTTCTCGTGGCCGAACAACATGTCTTCGATCAAATGCTCGGGCATGGCCGCGCAGTTGAGTGCCACGAAGGGGGCTTTGGCGCGAGGAGAAGATTCGTGCAACACACGGGCCAACACTTCTTTGCCAGCGCCTGTGGGGCCGACCAACAAAGACGTCACATCGGTTTGTGCCACGCGCTGGGCCAAAGCCAACAAATGCTGGCTGATGGGGTCCACAAACACGTAGCTCTTGGTTTTGAGTTCGGGGGCGTTCAAGCCTTTGACAGCACCTTGCCATGCGTGCGCAGACCACTCGTCGGCCGACAACACATGCAAAGCACCCAAGCGCATGGCATCCACAGCCACTTCCATGCGGCGACGGTCCACGCGACACAACACAGGCACGGTGTGGCCGAGTTGAGCAATGAGGGTTTGAACTTCTTGGAGCAGCTCGGCGCTATCGCCCAAGCGAATGACCAGCACATGTGCGCGGCGCAAAGCCAGCGTGAGGTCGCCCAAGGTTGAAACAGTTTCCAGACTGATACCTGCGGCATCCAGCTGGGCGCGATCTGCGGCGTCGATTGGACTGAAAGGGTCCAACCACACGGCATGAATTACGTTGACAGAAGAAGCATTCACTTTGAGTACAGTCCGAAATAAAGGTAAGACTGTTATGCAAAGGCCGTGCCAACCCGTTTTGACAGGTTATTTAAATCTAAACAAGTATTTTTATGCCGGTTTTAGTGTTTTTTTGAACACCTGTCGAAGATTCGACTTTCCCTGAGGGGGAGTTCGTTTTGTAAAAAACATCTTTTGGCGCAATTGGTTTTGGACTAAAACCGCCGCAAAAGCGGCCGTCCGTGCGCAGGACCTCCAACGAAGGTACTACCTTTGAACGAAAGCCCATGAGCTTGCAGCCATAAGGCATGCGCACATCCCACGTGATCGCCATGTAGCGACACTCCCAGCAATTGGGACCCTTTTGAGGGGGCGAGGATGCAGGCGCAGTGCCCGAGCTATTCATGCCTGAACTTAAATGCTTAACTTAAAGGGGTGATTAACCACCCAAGAGTTTCATCACCGACTGCTGGCTGGTGTTGGCTTGCGCCAGCACTGCCGTAGCGGCCTGCTGCATGATTTGCGTCTTGGCCAGATCAGTCGATGCAGCTGCATAGTCAGCATCTTCAATTTGGCTGCGAGAAGCAGACATGTTCATCGACACGTTGGTCAAGTTATTGATCACGTGGTCCAAGCGGTTCATCACCGCACCCATGGTGGCGCGTGTGGCGTTGATCTTGTCCATCGACGCATCCAGCAAATTGAGCACGGCAGTCGCACCCTCACGGCTGTTGATACGCACACTTCGGGCTTCCACGGCTAAATCAGCATCAGCCGTGATTTGTCCAGTAATGCCACCGTTTTTACCGAAGTCAGCCAAATCAATCGTGATCACTTGATTGGCGCTAGAGCCCACTTGGAAAGCTAAACGACCCACACGTGGAGGATCCATATCTTCGCTGGCACGACCACCGAAGCTGCCTTCGCTGAAACCCAATGCAGAGAAATTACTCAAGTCACCAAAACCATCGGCACCACTGCGAACTTGAATTGGACGACCAGCAATGTTCATCATGTTGGGAGGCAAACCATCTGGTCCAGGCATCGCCGGCAAGACAGGCGCATCTGCCGTCAATCGAACTGTGCCGTAAATCGTTTTGATGTTCATTGCGCTGATCGGCGCTGTGGCACTGCCTAAAACATTGGTCAGATAGTCGGTGCTCATGTCCACTGCTGACACATCAGTTGCACCTTGGGAGTTAGCAGCCACTGTGCTCAGTGTGAACGTTTGAGCACTTCCGTTTGTGACGGCAGGTGCACGTAAATCAAAGCCATTACCAGCCACATTCGATTTGATCAAGATGCTGGTGGCGTCAGAAGGATCAAGACTTGCCGTCACGTTTTTCAATGACGTGTTGTTATTGATAGCCAGCACCAATGCTGCTGACGTTTGTGCGGCAGTCGACGTCGCAAGCAATGCAGCCGTTTCGACTTTGACGCCGTTGATGTAAACAGACGCCTTTTCACCTGCGGCAACACCTGCGCCAGCCACTTTGATCTTAGAAATTTGGGCAACAGCACCGCCCTTGTCTAAGCCGAAACTGGCTGCAGACAATTCATCCTTGCTGGAGTCATACCAAACAGACAAGTTGCGACCATCCGTCGACAAGGTGACACCTTTGCCGTTGTCAGTCGCTGTGACGCCGTGTTGACCAACGCGCTCGTTGATTGCAGCCACCACTTTGGCTCGACGATCCGTGCCGCTTTCGTTTTGAACGAAATCCACTTGAATTTCAATACCGTTCACCCACACCGACTGTTTGCCGCTGATAGGTGTCCCCGTCTTGGTGATCCCACCTTCGCTGACCACAGGGTTTGCTTCCGCGGTCACACCAGTCAAATTGCTGCTGGCGTTGATGGCTGCAGCCAGCGCAATGCCACTAGAAGCGGGATCGCTACTTGAAACCAAACTATTTGAAAACTTGTCGTCTGCTGGCGTTGTAGGACGAATCTTGATGCCGTTGATCTCCAGATCATCCATGCCCAAGTTTTTGAACTGTGCTGTCGCATTCGCCGTCACATCTGTTGCAGCAACACCCACGGTAGCACCAGAGCTTTTTGCCGTGGTCATCGTGAACGCCACACCTGGCGTACGTGCTGTCAGCAAAATTTCGCCAATTTCAGTGCCTTTGGTCGCATACACGCCCAATGTGCTATTTGTGTTGATCGCTGTAATGAGCTCGCTAGAAACAATTTGTGGTGTTTTTGATGCAGCCGCTGTCGAAGTAAATGTTGTGCCATTCACTACCACTGAAACCGTATCCGTTGCCGCCACAGTACCGCTCAATTTAACGCTGTTCACTTGAGCAACCGCAGCTGATACTGGCGCACGAGCTTGTGTATTCAGGACCGACTCGTTCTTCGAGTAGTTGCCAGAAACTAATCCAGCACGGGTAATGTCACCTGCAGCACCTGAGCCTAAAACTACAGGCGCTTGAATTTTGGATTCCAAAGAAATCGTTGAACTCTGGACGCCTTCACCCATACCAATGCGTTGACCAAAGGCTTGTGCATTCGTCGACGCGGAAGGTTCAAAACGAACTTCAATGTTGCGACCATCTGCGGCCAGCAATGTCACACCTTTGGCATCTGAACCACTGTCAATTGCTTTGACACCCGTGCGATCGCTGATCAAGTTGATAGCGCGAACCACATTAGCTCGTGTTGCTTGCGAGTTGTTGTACACCGTGGTGATGTCAGCAGAGGCATAGCCGTTGATGAACACCACACCAGATGTCACTGGGCCGGCTGTCATCGCTTGGCCAGTAAAGATGTTTTCGTTCACCTTGGCGAACACACCTGTGCCTGGCTTTTTGGTTGCGTATTCTTGGGTGGTATTGACCACACTACCTGCGCCAGTGGTACCAGGCAGGACTTCTAATTTTTCAACGTTGCCGTCCTTCGCAGGAAAGTCAACATTAATAACAGCTGAGCCTGTGGCGTAAACCACTTTACGACCTGTCGTGCTGTCATACAGAGGGCTCGCTTGCATGGCAGCGGCAATTTTGGCCGCCGCAAGTGCAGGCGTGTTGTCATTGTTGGTCAGAACCACGCTCACACCACCCACAGTGATGGTGCCTGGCATGGGTGAACCACTCAACGTGATCGATTGAGATTCACCTTGAGAAATACCTTGGTCGATCGCCATACGGTTGATGGCGGCGGCTTTTGCAATCGCACTGCCTGCCGCGTTATTACGCGGCGACAAAACGTCATCGTTTGAAGAGGATGGGCCAATGTTGACACCATTGATCGTCAAATCGCCATCGCGCAATGTCGGAATGCTGCCAGCCACACCAATGCTCATGCTGATGCCACGCGAAGCCAAATCTAGCCCTGCGCCATCTGAGTCTTGCAATGTGTATGTCAAGTCACCAGAAATCACCGAGCTATTCAAACCATCGGTTTTGGCAAACTTCACCACAGCAGGGCTTTGAGTGACCAAAGAGCCCGTCAACGTGATTTTTTCGTTATCAGAGGTTGTGAATGTCGCTGTCACAGCAGAACCAGAAGCCGCGCCAGACGCGACACTGAATTGCAGCGAACCACTCTTCAAGAATTCACCGCTATCAGAAAATACTTCCACCGACTGCGTTGCCGCTGTACGAGAAGTCGTCACAGCCGTTGTAGACAAACCTGTAGATCCCACCAACACGCTGGAGAGGGCCACATCGCCTTCAGCTGGATTAAAGCTAATCGTTGCAACACCACCCGCAGTCACTGCAGCAGTCATGCCACGTGAAGTAAATAAATCGGAGTTATTCAGAGTGGTCTGAATCTTCGCAGAAGCCAATGCCAGGGTATTTTCAGAAGCGGTAATCGACACTTCGACACCCGCAACCGTCATCGTTCCTACAGCTGGCGTGCCAGACAGCGTAAAGGTTTGCACTTCACCCGCATCAGCACCCGACATGCTTCGTGCAGTTGTCGGATTCAAGAAGACGCTACCAAACTGGTTTTCAGAGGTGACTTTATAAACAGGCATCTCGCCCACTTGCTCACCTGCTTTTCCGTTCAACACGGGGAAACCGTTCCACTCAGTGTTGTCGGCAATTTGAACGATTTGTTGTTTCAGTTGTTGAAACTCCAAGTCCAAATAACTGCGGTCTGCATTGTTATTGGTGTCGTTGACCGCCTGCACAGCCAACTCACGCATGCGTTGCATCATGTCCGTGATTTCGTTGGTTGCACCTTCAGCCGTTTGGATCAGGCTAATAGCATCGCCCGCATTACGCACAGCTTGATTCAAACTTCGAATCTGATGCGTCATGCGCGTTGCGATCGACATGCCTGCGGCATCATCTCGTGCTGAGTTGATTCGCTTGCCTGTCGACAATTGCTGCATTGCTTTGCTTTGCTCAAGACCAGAGGTCTTCAGAGCCATTTGCGAAAACAAAGCTTTAACGTTGGTATTGATAACTGCCATTTTTTTCTCCTGACCCTATCGGTCAATCAAACTTGCCACTGATTAAGCACAACGCGTGCCAACTATTTCTGACACAACTTAATAAGGGTTTTCCCTTTTTTGAGTGTGATTTGGTGTTCATTTAAGTACTCAGTGGCAATGTTTTGTCGCTGAAACGGCAAGCGGTTGCCGCTTGCCGGTCCTTCACGACTATTTGCCGCTTAGTGCTGCAAGCCCGAAACGGGCATCATGGAATCGCTGAAATCATCCAGCGACAACTTCTCTGCCAGCAACTCAATTTGTCCTGGATAGGTAGCCAAACCTTGACGTGCCACAGCCAGAGCGCGCTCTGGGTCAAGGTTGCAGCGCAAAGCACGCACCAACATCACATACGTGAAAGCAGGTGTATTGGCGCCTTGGATGTCAACCAATTCATCCATCAACTCGACAGCCAATGGCCAGTCTTGGTTCATCATGGCCAGCAAGCTAGTGACCGCCAAGATGTCTTCGCTGTGTGGGTGCAAGCTCATGCCGGCATCACCTAAGGCATTGGCCAAATCCAATTGCTCAGTGGCAACGAGTGATTGAATGGTTTCGCGAATTTCAGCGGGGGTAAAGCGCTGAATAGATTGGGTATTCAACAAACCGCCGACGGCGGATTGATTCATCAATTCTTGAATGAGGGTCATGGATTGCTCCTAGTGGTGTCAGAAAAACATGCCAATCGCGAAAATGCGAAGGCGCATGTACACCCCAAGCAAAACTAGTGCCAAGAAAAACGACCTCTCCCCTGTATTTCCACAAAACAAAAAGTAACTATCCAGTTTTCACGAGTAACTTCACCTGGTCGAAGCAGTGTTGGCAGTGATCAGCAATTAGCACAAAATGGACAAAAAATAGCCCCACCCAAATGCTGTTATCGAACTCATAGCATCTGCATTTACCCTACGACTTTGGGACTCATATTGCAGTAAATTTCTCGCCACATATTCAAAGAATGCACATCGTCCTTGAATCTGCCATTCGGTAAATAGAAATCTTTCTAGTTTGATTGCGGAAAATTGTTTCAAATCCCATTCTTACAAGGACAGTGCGATGCACATCATTTGCATATGCAATAACCGAGTTATGACTATTAAAGTGATTGATATTATTTTGAAGAAATCTTTCAAGAACAATCTGATCAAAAGGATTGAATAGAAAAATGAAGCTTAACTCGTCCGGAAGAACATAATTGGAAGCATCCACGTTTAAGAATTCAATATTAGATACTCCAATTACTTTTTGGTTCTGATTTGCGATATCAACTAACTCTTTTGAAAACTCAACACCTACTACCTGCTTGAATACTTGCTTCTTCAATGCGTAAAAGCATGCTTTTCCTTTACCTGATCCTATATCAATAAAATTTTGATACTTGCAATCTATTTTACCAACCTCAGAGAAAAGATTTCTAAGGGTTCCAATAAAAACAGGTCTATATTCGAACGCATTTTTCTTTGTTGCATACGATGTTACTAAATCATTTGCCTTTATATTTCCTGAAAAATTAAAACCGTAATATTTTTCGAAAATAAAATCTTCTAGAGCATATATCTTTCTCAGTAATTTTTCATAGAGCATTTTCGTATTTTCCTGGAATTTTAAAAAAACGATTTTGGAATTAAGTCAGATAAGTGCTTGATTTCAGATTGAGGTAACTGACATCTATGCCCCCATGGGGGTAATGATGAATAGGTTTGTCTTCCTGCTGCATTCGCTACAACCATAGCAAAAGTTTCGGCACCGACCACCCACTTAGCATGCTCGATAGCCATACCTAAATCAGGTTGAGTATTTAAATCTATATTGATTTCATTATGCTTTTTAATCCAGGAATCGTATTTACCTGGTGCATCTGAAGGATGCGGTCGGAGTGAGACATGAACGGGTAAATTACCAACGATGAGATTCAAGTGCTGGACAAAAAAATCGAGGGCTTGAAATTCACCAGGCGTACCTCTCCCCCAATCCGTGCGAATAGGCTCCAGCACATAAAGCAGAGTACAGCAGTCAGACGACACAGAAGAAATAGCCTTGACCATGTCACGCAAATATAGATTGGGCAATTCAATAACGTGGGCATTCTTGAAAAGTGCGTTGGCCATATCTGCAGCATATGGGTCTGCGACCCAAATGGTATCTGGCAACACCACCTCACCTGCACGCTCAAAGCGTTGTTTGTAGTTCACCCAGTGATCGATCACCGCAACGCAGGAAATTTTTTGCAGGTTGGCTAGCTTTCTAGCTTCGTGTTCTAGGTCGCTAGCCCAACCTGTGCCTGTCAACACGCAGTTCGCGCCTGCCAAGGCTGAATTGAGTTCGGTGTGCAGTTGCATGCGCGGTAACGTCAAAGCTTGGGCATGCCACGCAAGGAGTGCCGGGCCTTCTAACACCAGTCGAAACTCATGTTGACCCAAAACACCCAAATGAGACCATTGGCATAACCAGGCAAAAATAAGGTTCGCCGCCCCTGCATCGTGGCAGACCACTGCCACGGGGGAATTGAGGTTAAAGGAAAAATCGCTCTTAAGTTCAATCATGGGCTGAGAGATGAACCTCTTGATAAGGGATCAACTCGGCATTGAAGCTGAGCTTAAAGTCACCCCGCTGGGGCGAATTGACACCTACGAAATCAAATCTCTCTAGACCCTGCCTGGCAAAAGTAGCGATGTTGTCAATGAGTAATTTCGAAGTGGCGCGCGCATCACGCATGTCTGGGTCGTTGGCACCAAATAAATAATACGCACAGGCTCGATCAGTTACAAAGAAAGCCATAGAAGCTACACGATCGTCAACCAGAGCGCATGACAAATATCCATAACCGTTGGTCATGGCCTTCTCGCAAATTTTTGCAACTAACTTCAATACCTCGTCGTCAATTGCAATACCTTGCCTATTGAATGTCTGTTCGTAAAGCTTTAGAAATAAATTTAAGTTGTGTGAATGCTCAATCACGGCGCGTGTTTTTTTGTACTCTTGTCGACGTGCCGTTCGAACAGATGCTAGGTAGTTGCCTAACTCAAAATCAATCAGTGACAGATGGCCTGTGTAACGTTGCCGTATTTCAAATTGAGGCAGCACCACTTTGCCGTAGTTTTTCCACAAAAAGGGGCGCAGGTCTTTGAAAAAAGGCGACAAAGCCATACTGAAATTAGGGAACACATCCAGTAAAGCTTCGATTAAGAAAGTGGTGATGCGAAATTCTGAGGTCCGTCGTTTTTGATGACACAGCAGTGAAACACTTTTGGCAAACAAAATACCTTGATGCGGGGTGAACGCAAAAGGCGCTCTTGCCATGCGGTAGCCATCAAGCATGAGGGCAACCCCAGCCAGAACTTCGCCCTGCGGTGTAGCCACTACATAACATGTGTGCTGAGCATCTAAAGAATCCAAAAAAGCACTGCTTGAAAATACATGTCCTTGAGGGGACTCATTCACCAAAGCATCCCATGCACACATGTCTGAGCAGACGCTCAAGACATAGGGCGATGCCGAAATAGGTGAGAGATCTTGCATATTTTTTATCTTTAAGCAATAGCTTTCAATTGGTCAAGTTGACCCCACACCTTGTGGAACGCTTGTGCAATTAGATCCACATCGGCATCGCTCAAGTCGTGCAAACACATGGCAAAGCCCAAATACGTTTCGTCATGCAGTTTTTCAGCCACAGGGCAAATGCCTTTGGCATAGCTGACGTCACGGTGGCAAATGTCGGATGTCCACGGAAACCCTTTGGAACCATAAGCCAGTTTCTTTTGAAATATGGGCAACAGGTGCACGTTTTGGTAGCCACTGCCCAAGCCTGTCACCCCTTCTGCTTGCAGCGCTTTGACCAGAGTTTCGCGCTCCACCCCCAACTGTTCAGTCTCTAAAACCATAGGGTACACATAGTAAGCATGTGTGCAATTTGGCATTAAAAAGGGGGGGATCAAGCCTGGCAAAGCAGACAGTTTTTCATTCAAGCGTTGGGCCACATGCTGGCGACTATCCAAAAATTTCTGGAGCTTTTTAAGCTGACTGATGCCCATGGCACATTCAATTTCACCCAAGCGAAAGTTGTAACCCACCATATTGGTCAGATCCGTCACACCCATGCCTTCCACCACGGCTTCTGCATGGTTGCGGATCAGTTGCAAGCGTTGGGCAATCTCGTCGTCATTGGTCACCAAAATACCGCCTTCACCTGTGTGAATGTGCTTGTGATAGTTCAAACTAAAGCCTCCCACATCGGCCAAGGTACCTGCGAATTTACCTTTGTACATAGCACCAGGTGCCTGTGCGGTGTCTGAAATCACTTTCAATCCGTGGCGCTTGGCAACCGCCATCAATGCATCCATGTCGGCAGATTGGCCAAAAATATCCACTGCCATGATGGCCTTGGTGTGGGGCGTGATGTTGGCCTCAACTGACTTTGGGTCTAGGCAAAAAGTGGCCGAATCAATATCGGCAAAGACAGGGATCGCATTCCAATGCAAGATTGCCGTGGCGCTGGCACACATGGTCCAAGGCGGGACGATGATTTCATCCCCTGGTTGAATGCCAATCGCACCAACAGCTGCAATCAGCCCACTCGTCCAAGAGTTCACCGTGATGGCGTGTTTCACACCAAAGTAACTCGCGCATTGGGCTTCAAACTCTTTCACTTTCGGTCCACCCAAAAAGTCTGGGTGCCATGCACCTATGAACTGAGACAGCACACCACTTTCAATCACCTCTTTGGCAGCTTGCACCTCTTCTGCACCAATGGGGTTGTAGTGTTTGAAGGGTTGGGTGATGGTGACTGGTCCGCCCAGCAGTGCAAGTTTGGCGTTCATACAGCCTCTTTCTTGAAAGTATGGCCCGAAGCTTGTGCCAAGGCCATTTGTTTAATTTGTTCACACCAGTTTTGCGCTTGCAAAGCATTGCTACCTGAACTGGCTAAAGGTGCCCCGTTTTGCAATGTCTCAAAAATATTGGCTACGGCTCCCGCCAACGCATAGGAACCTTGAGGCTCCACCCAATCACCGTAGTTGAGAAAACAATAACCAGTCAACTGCTTGCTAGGCTTAGCATGGCGAAAACGCCAACGTGCGCCGCCATCCTCCATACTAATGACGCCTTTTTCAGTGACGATTTGCATCTCAAACAATGCGTAGTCTTGGGCGTGTGCCACATTCAACTGAATGGGGAATCCCTGCTCCGTGCGCAGGGTGGCATCCACCGAAGGGTCGTCTGAAAAAAAATCATCTATTGCTTGGCCCACGCTAACGATGCGCAATGGTCCAAACAGGCAAAACAACAAGTCAAGCATATGACTGCCATTGTTCAAAATGCCTTTGTTATAAATTGCAGAGACTGATCGCACAGCCCCCCAATAACCTTCAGCCAACTCGGCTTTAAGCTGAACTACCTGTGGGGACCACCTTCTGCTGTAGTTCACTGCCAGAAAAACTTGCTGGTCTGCACAGGCTTGCACCGCATGTTGGGTATTTTTTAGACTAGCAGTAATTGGCTTTTCGCAAAAAATTAATTTTGGTTTGAGCGCTAATGCAGACTCAATATGATTTGCGTGCACACTGGTTGGCGAACAAATGCTGATCACATCAAATTGGCCAGCGTCTAGGCCAGCGTCTTGCAAAGTGGCAAATCGCGTGGGCACGTGCCAGCGTTTTTGAAACGCAGCGCATTTAGCAGCGTCAGGCTCCACACATGCAGTTACTTCAAAACCACCATGCTTTGAAAAAGCCTTAGCATGGCCCAAAGGCAAAGCATCTTCTGGCTGAAGCAGGTCATAGCCGCCAGCCATGTTGCCGCAACCGATGATTAAAACTTTGTATGCTTGGGCATTCATCAAAACATGTCCCAACTTAGGGCTGTACCGCGTGACACCGGATGTTTCATTACTTTACCGAGTACTTGTGCTGTGTATTTGGTTGGCAAGCCAAGCCCTGGGCGAATGGCCCGTACGTTGTCTTGGGTCAACACATCACCCGGCTGTAAATCTTTCACCACGTAAAGCGATCGCCTGAAAACGATCGACTTTTGCTCTGCCGCAGTCGCGCCATAGCTCACGTGGCCTAAGGCTTGCCATGCACGCTCAGTTTCAAGCACCAATTGGCTCATTTCAGCGGGCTCCATTGAGAACGCGCTGTCCACACCGCCATCGGCACGATTGAGTGTGAAATGTTTTTCGATGACCGTTGCACCCAAAGCCACACTTGCCACAGACACCCCCACACCCATGGTGTGGTCAGACAAACCTACCTCGCAACCAAACAATTCACGCATATGGGGAATAGTCAGAATATTGGTGTTATCTGCAGTGGCTGGGTAAGTGCTGGTGCATTTGAGCAAAATCAAGTCTTTACAGCCTGCCTGTCTAGCCGCACGTACGGTGTCGTCTAACTCGGCAATGCTGGCCATACCGGTTGAAATGATTATGGGCTTGCCAGTGGCTGCCACGCGACGAATCAGGGGAAGATCTGTATTTTCAAAAGAAGCAATCTTGTAACAAGGCACATCTAAAGATTCTAAAAAATCAACCGCTGTGTCGTCAAACGGGGTGCTAAAAGCAATGATGCCCAGTTCTTTGGCTCGTTTAAAAATAGCTTCGTGCCATTCCCAAGGGGTGAAGGCTTGTGCGTAAAGTTTGTAGAGTGAAGTACCTGCCCACAGACTTTTAGGGTCGCTGATGTGGAACTCACGCTCATCCAAATCTAGCGTCATCGTATCGGGTGTGTATGTCTGGATTTTGAGCGCATGAGCGCCTGTCTTGGCTGCTGCTTCAACGATCTCCAATGCACGTTCTAGCGACTGGTTGTGGTTACCTGACATTTCAGCAATGATGAATGGGGGGTTATCCACACCAATTGATTTGTCTGCAACTTTAAAAATATTTTTTGTCATAGCTGTTTTACAAATTGAATTTGCGCTGAATCAGCGTGTTTTACATATTGCGATTTCTCAAAAAGTCTTTTGGATAGCTCATTCTCTTTGAGGACCTGGGCGTGAACTGCAACTACGTAAGGATGATTGAGTTTTAACCAGCCTTCGGCCTCACAGAGCAATTTGTGCCCAGTGCCATGAAGACTTGAATCTGGCACACGATAAATAGAAACTTCAGCCAAGTTATCTCGAATATCAAAACGAACAACGCCAACAGGTTGTCCTTGCACTTGCCCAATCAAAATAGGATGGTTGTGTTGTCCGCATCTTTTGGCAAACCATTTTTCATGTTCAGCCCATTCAATTTCATTAGAAGAGCGTGAATGGTTTCGTATCGTCGGATGGTTGCGCCAAATAAAAATATTTTTTGAATCAGATAAATTCGCTAAGCGAATTTTAATGACTTCCGGAAAAATGAAACAAGCTACTTTGCTTGTGCCATTGCCATCCACCAAGTCATAAACAGTTTTAGACATTGCACTTAAACGACTTGAATCACCATTGAGCCTTAGTAGCGCTAACTTCATCAGTTCTTTGACATCTTGATTTTTCTGCAGCGCAATGATCAAGCCCTTAGACATGAGATCGGCGACTTGTTGCTCTTGGTTATCTGCTGTGCTGGTGCAAATAGAAGTCAACCCCATACAAAATCGCTCCCAGATAGCCGTGCCGCCAGCGCCAATGGCTAAATCAGCTTTCGCCATCAAAGAAGCCATGTTTTTGGTTTGGATATGACATGAAAATTGGAGCTTCTTACAAAGAGCTGTAATTTCATTCAATTTTGGATGTTGTTGACCTACCACCACATCTACATCAGTTTTCAAGTTCGAATCTACGATAGCCGTTAACGCTAAACTTGTGTAATTTTGCGTATCCATGCCACCAAAAAAAACTAATACCTTTTTGATGTCGCCTGTCCTTGGCTTTACATACTTGCGTAGCTCTTTAAATTCTTCTCTTAATAATGCATAGGATGGACCAAGCAAAAGATGGCAATTGCTAGGCACTTTTCCAATATAGCGGCGATACATGTCTTGATAAAAGTTTTGATCTAACAAAATATCGCAATCATGTTGCCTGTCGGCCAAGTCATCTATCACCATGATCTTCTTGGCTAAGACTCTTAATGATGTTTCCCAGCGTTGATCTATGGCGTAGTGATCAACGATGATCCAATCAAAAAAGTCGTGTCCCAGCTTTTCTAGCGTGTGAACGGCGTCTTGATGTTGGCTTGTTTTTAACCATCTGGAATGCGGTAACTCGTCTATGTCTTCCGCACTGATATCTTCTGGCAAGGCGTGGAAAGCGAAATTTCTTTCTTGAAGCATTTGAGTCAAATGCTCGGGCATTCCCCTTGCAACAAAGCTAATCTCAGCGCCATTTTTTTTCAACTCATCAGCCAATGTCAGACAGCGCATAAAGTGGCCTGTGCCTATTTCACCATTGGCGTCTGTTCTAAATGCAATGCGTTGCGAAGTCATGTGTATCACCTAGCTGCGGTAGCCAGTGCTAAACGCTCGGCACGATTCCAATCTGCGGGCGTGTCAATATCAACTACGCGCCAACTAGGAATTACATATCCTATGCCACTAGAGTGAATTCGCGGATTGCTTAACCAAGCCTCTTTTTTACCCCAATAAAACTGACCGGCATCGTAATAGGCAGGCTCCAAGTCTTGCGATCTTGTGAGCTCAAACTCTGGATAAAAAGGTTGCATCACTCCATCACTGTTTTGCTTCAATGAGCGCTGGATAGCTGATGGAAATTCAGTGACAGGGAAACAATAGTCAACGCCGCCTGCTTCGAAGTGCTTAAAAGCTCTTTGCAAATCAGCCACCTCAATGAATGGCACACTAGGATAAATGCAACATACATTTGAAAACTGCCAACCCAACGCCTCGCAGGCCTGAATGGCCTGCGCCACTACAGGCACTGTGGCAGTGTAGTCATTGGCCAGTTCTGCTGGCCTGAGAAAGGGCGTTTCTGCACCCCACTCATTGGCAACTGTTGTAATTTCTGCATCATCGGTAGATACCAATACGTGGTCAAACAAACCCGAGCTTTTTGCGGCCGTGATGGCATAGGCAATCATCGGTTTGCCACCAAATACTTTGATATTTTTACGTGGAATACGCTTGCTTCCACCCCGAGCGGGAATGACGGCAATGTTCATGACAATGCGCTCCTAATTTCTTCAACCACTCTGCCCTGATGCTCACGACTCATCGATGCATACACAGGTATGCTGATGCTGGACTTAAAATAATGCTCGGCATGGGGGCAGTAACCTGGCTTGAAGCCCAGGCGCTCAAAGTACGGCTGTCTGTAGACAGGGATGTAATGCAAGTTCACCTTGATACCGGCATATGTCAATGCTTGATAGACCTCTTTTTGAGTCTTGCCACATTTCGGCAAATCAATTTGTATCGGATACAAATGAAAACTAGAGTGTGCGTCTGCGTGTTGCCAAGGTGTTTTGACTGGCAGTGCCTCTAATGCTTTGTCGTAGAACGAAGCAATGTCATGTCGCTCCACCACAAACTCATCCAGCTTTTTCAGCTGACTCAACCCCAAAGCGGCTTGAAGCTCTGTCATGCGATAGTTGAAACCCAAGACGAGTTGCTGGTAATTCCAAATTTCATCTGCTGGGCGCGCTTGCATATCTAACGGGTCGTTGCTAATGCCATGGCTACGCAAATGCGACATTTTGTTAGCTAATGCATAGTCGTTGGTCACCGCCATGCCCCCCTCTGCGGTAGTGATTATCTTCACAGGATGAAAACTGAACACCGTGATGTCGCTGTATCGGCAGTTACCCACAGGTTCGTACTTGTAGCGTGCGCCTATGGCGTGTGAAGCATCTTCAATGATTTTGAAACCGTATTGAACTGACAGGGCGTGAATGGCCGCCATGTCGCAAGGTTGGCCGCACATGTGAACGGGCACCACTACTTTGGGCAACTTGCCAAGTTGCAGCGCCTTCATCAGTTTGGCCTCTAGCGCAATGGGGCACATGTTGAAGGTGCGGGAGTCGATATCTACAAAGTCCACCTGTGCACCGCAATACAAGCCACAGTTGGCAGACGCCACAAACGTGATGGCGCTGGTCCACAACCAGTCGCTAGGACCTAAACCCAAAGCCAAGCAAGCGATGTGCAGTGCAGATGTGGCACTGTTCACAGCAATGCCATGGCGAGCGTGGCAATACGTTGCGAGCGCATGCTCAAAAGCGGGCACAACAGGGCCTTGCGTCAAAAAGTCGGAGCGCAACACATCCAAGACCGACTGAATATCGGCTTCTGAGATAGACTGACGTCCATAAGGAATAATTTCGTATGAATTTTTCATAAAGAATGTCGAATTCCCGACATGTTTATTCGTTTAAGGTGGATTAAAGCAATTAGCAGACCAGCCATCGCTGGTTGGCACGTCTCCTGCTTGACAGCTCTCATTCACATTAAATCGTCGAGTTATCGACGCCGTTTGTATGCATCAAAACATGGACATTTGCGACCAATCTATCCTCATCACTGGGGGGACAGGCTCTTTTGGCAAAGCGTTTGTTAAGTCTGTGCTCGACCATTGCCCCAAGATCAAACGCTTGGTGGTGTTTAGCCGTGACGAGCTGAAGCAATATGAAATGCAGCAAGAGTTTCCTCAGGACAAATACCCCGCACTACGGTTTTTTATCGGTGACGTACGGGACCAAAGCCGTTTGTCACGCGCGATGGAAGGCATTGACACTGTGGTCCATGCCGCAGCGTTGAAGCAAGTGCCTGCCGCTGAGTACAACCCATTTGAGTTCATCAAGACCAACATCATGGGCGCTCAGAACGTGATTGAGGCCTGCCTAGACAAGGGCGTGAGGCGCGTAGTAGCCCTGTCCACCGACAAAGCAGCGGCCCCCATCAATTTGTACGGTGCAACCAAACTTTGCAGCGACAAACTGTTTATCGCGGCCAACAACTTTCGAGGCGATCGTGACCTGCGTTTCTCAGTCGTGCGCTATGGCAATGTGATGGGCTCGCGCGGCTCTGTCATTCCATTTTTCATGAACAAAGCCAAGTCAGGTGTGCTACCTATCACCGATATGGCAATGACGCGTTTCAACATACCGCTTGAAGATGGTGTCGAAATGGTTTTTTGGGCTTTAGAACATGCACTAGGCGGTGAGATCTTGGTTCCTAAGATCCCGTCCTACCGCATCGGCGATGTAGCCCAAGCTGTGGCTCCAAGCTGTAAGCATGAGATTGTGGGTATTCGCCCTGGCGAAAAATTGCATGAAGAAATGATCACGAGCAGCGACAGCCCAAGCACCATTGACCTCGGTGGCTATTACGCCATTTTGGGAGCAGGCTTACAAAACAAAATGCCTGAGTACCTTCATGCGTTGAAAGCCAAGCCAGTACCAACTGGGTTTGCGTATGAGTCAGGCAGTAACCCAGATTTCTTGAGCGTCGAACAAATCCGTTCGCTCATCAAACTGCACATGAATCCAGACTTTGAACCTGTTTAAGGAATTAAAAATGAGCTACCAAACTGAACAAGAGAAGTTTTGGGCAACCGACTTTGGAAACGAATACCCAAATCGCAATGAGGGCGAGGCACTCATTGCATCCAACATCGCCCTCTTTTCCAAAATATTGCGTTCCGCCCCAACTGTCAAATCTGCGGCTGAACTCGGTTGCAATATTGGCCTCAATCTATCGGCGCTGAAACGTATTCATCAAGGCCTCGATCTGCGTGGCTACGAAATCAACCAATTAGCAGCTAAAGTGGCCATTAATCAAAGAATGGCAGAAATTGTTAATACAACCATCACTGAGCCATTGGCGAGTCACAAAAAGTTTGACTTAACCTTCACCAAGGGTGTACTAATTCATATTAATCCAGAAAAACTAGATGCAGTTTATGAAAACCTTTATTCCCTCTCTAACCGCTACATCATGGTGTGCGAGTACTATAACCCGTCACCCGTTGCGATTGAATACCGAGGCCACCAAGACCATTTGTTCAAACGAGATTTTGCTGGTGAATTGATTTCAAAATTTAATTTAAAACTATTAAATTACGGCTTTAATTACCACCGTGACACATACCTTACAAATGATGACACGACTTGGTTCTTATTAGAAAAATAAATTGAATTTGAGATTCGTGATATGAAGAAAAATGCGCGTGACAACGTTGAAAAATTAATTAATGCGAAAAAATATTCTATCGCTATCAAATCCCTAGATAGAGAACTATCACTCACGCCTAACGACTTGGAAGCTCAAAAACTAAAAGGCGTATGCATATTTGCAAATGGAAATTACAAAGAATCATCCAAATACTTCCATCAACTTCACGAAAAATACCCAACAGATTTAGATATTTGTAGATTCGCTGGCGATTCTTATTTAAAAATAGGTGAATTTTCAACCTGCGAACTTTTTTATAAAAAAATAGTCGCGCGCAATCCAAATGATTTTGAATGTTGGATGAATTTGTGTGTTGCCGCAGGAAGCAATGCGCAACACACAGATATTTTGTTTTATTCATTTCAAGCTTTAAAACTGAGACCTTCTGACCCGCGATGCCATAACAACATAGGCACAGCATTATTGATGGCGGGCAGAATGAATGATGCGCTCATTTCTTTTGAAACTGCAGTCCAACTCAAACCAGACTTTACAGATCCCCTCTCCAATATTGCAACGATTTTGAGCATGCAAGGTAAAACAGATCAAGCAATTGCGGCATTTGAATCTTTGCTGAAATCCAACCCAAATGATCTGATGTTTCAGAAGACTATGAAATATAGGATGAGTTTTGACTTATTTAGAAAAGGTGAACTTAAAAGAGGTTGGGAATACTACAACTATGGGTTTAAGATGGTTGATTCAAGAGGTCGAAAGCCTAATCGAAGCTTTGAAGTGCCAGAATGGAACGGCTCTCCGTTAAATAACAACCAAACATTGTTGATTTGGCGGGAGCAAGGTCTGGGCGATGAGCTGATGTTCCTCTCTGTTCTCTCAGAGATCTGCGATATCTGTGAAAACATAGTTGTTGAATGCGATCCACGTTTAATTCCTATTCTGAGCAGATCTTTCCCCAAAGTATCATTTCGAGCACAGGGGATGCGAATTGATGGAGCATCGAATCACACTGATTTTGATTTCCATATCTCGATAGGCAATGCGTTCGGCCTACTTAGACCAACGATATCTTCACTCGATATGGAAAAACCTTATTGGGTACCTAATCAAGATTTATCAAAAAAATATGGGGAAAGACTAGCGAAACTGCCTGGAAAATATAAGGTTGGTATTGCATGGCGAAGCACGAAGCTCAATGTCGAAAGAAACTCGTCTTACACATCTCTTTCTGAATGGAAAGAAATTCTCTCGCTACCGAATATAGATTTTATCAATCTTCAACACGGTGATTGCGCTGATGAGTTAGCCAATTGTGAAAAAGAATATGGTATCAAAATTCATACGTGGGATGACATCGACCTGATGAATGATTTGGAAAGTGTATTTGCACTGACTACTAATTTAGATTTAGTTGTAACCCCTTGCACAGCCATTTCAGAAATGGCGCCATTGTTAGGCGTTCCAACGATGATCATGTTTTTAGCAAATACGTGGGTCTTATTCGGAACTGATCAGTACCTTGTCCATAAAGATACAAAAGCATATGTAGCAGAGCTAGGCAAAGAGGTTTCCACTTTACTCCCCACAATTGCACAAGACATTGGCTATATCACCCAATAAAAAAGCCGACGCTTTCGCGTCGGCTTTGAACTAAGCATCTGTCACTTACTTGAGCAAGGACAATACGCTTTGTGGCTGTTGGTTCGCTTGAGCCAACATCGCGGTCGCAGCTTGAGAAATGATTTGTGCTTTCGCAAGTTGCGTTGTCTCGCTGGCGTAGTCAGTGTCTTGGATACGGCTACGTGAAGCTTGTGTATTTGTCACAATGTTTGACAAATTATTCACAGTGCTATTGAGCCTGTTTTCCATCGCACCCAACTTGCTGCGGTAGCTGCTGACTGATTCGATCGCATGATCAATCACTGCAATCGCCTTGGTCGCTGACGTAGCAGATGCAATGTTCAAACCACTTAAACTCGAGCCAGAAGCCACACCCAGTTGAGGTGCGTTCACATCAAAGTCTGATGCACCTACGTTTTGCTCAAGCAGACCGATGGCTCCAGCAGTTGCACCAGTGGCTGTTTCGATGCTGATCGGCTGATTCTTGGCAGAATCAAGTCGGATGGAACCATAGTAAGTATTTTGTGTGCCAGTAAAGCCCAGCAAGGCAGTTGCAGTACCGGCCGCAGCTTGGGTTCCTACAGTCATTGACTGCACATTGGTGCCTGTCAACTTCAGATTCAATCCATTAAACGAAGCAGTGATACCGGTTTTGCTTGTGATTGCATTAATTGCAGTGGTAATTTCAGCCATCGTAGCTGCAGAAGCTGCTGCTGTAACAGTAGCAGAAACTCCATTGATTACCAATACAGAGCCAGAACTCATAAGGAGGTCAGTTCCCGTAAAGCTGAAGGTTTTATCCATTGCAGCATATGCAATCACACCAGTTTGCTCTGAGAAGTTATTGATAGCATCCAATTTACCTTGGAATGAATCTGTTTTGATATTGGCGTTGTAAATATCAACTCCATTCAACTTCAGATCGCCTAAAGCCCATTCAGTAGCTGGCGCTGTCAAAGCATCGCCTGTCACCGTGTAAGCATCTTGCGCGTTATTAAATTGGGAAGTTACTTCACGGAAGCCTAAAACTTGTAAATCAGCCAAGGAACCAGGAGCAGTTTTATCTAAATTGCCACGCTCGACTCGAATAGGGCTACCATCTTTGGACTCAAGTGACAAGAAACCAGAGTAATCAGTGAAAGCAGCAGCAGCACCACCAGTAAAACCTGATGCGGTTTCATACCCAGTAGTTTGAGTTGTATCACTCACAGAAATAGTTGCGCCAGTTTCGTTAGACAGCACAAGCTTACCAGCATCGTTCACGCTAGCCGTAACTTGACCACCTGCCTGCGTATTGATATTAGCAACCAGTTCAGTCAATGAATTAGAAGCCGATATTGAGTATGTCGTTGCAGCACTAGCGCCCAATGACTTGACTTTAATCTGGAATTGACCATCTGTCGTCACGCCTGTACCTATTTGCTTGGCGACAACGGTGTTGAATGCAGAGGCCTTAACGTTATCCACGTTTTGGTTGATGTTATTAACCAAATCGCCGATATCTTGAGTAGTGCCGTCAAATGCAGCCAAGGCTTGGTCATTAATGCGAACATCACCAGCTTGGAACGAACCGCTGCTGTTGAATCGCTTACCCACCAACATGTCAGCGCCCGTACCCACGCCAGGGGTCATGCCCAAGTCTTTGAGTTTGATTGACTCAATGTTCACATCCATGGTTTGGTAAGACTTGTCACCGATTTGGAGTTTTTTGTCTTTGAAGCTGCCATCCAAAACCTTTTGGTTGTTGAATTCTGTGGTTGTAGCGATGCGCTCAAGTTCCGACTTCAACTGAGTCACTTCATCGTTCAAAGCTTTACGATCTGAGTCGTTGTTGGTACCGTTGACCGATTGAACAGACAACTCACGCATGCGTTGCAGAATACCTGTGACTTCGTCCATCGCGCCTTCAGCGGTTTGCATCAAAGAGATGCCATCGTTGGCGTTGCGAATGGCCATGTTCAGGCCACGGACTTGTGAGTCCATACGAGTGCTGATAGCCAAGCCAGCAGCGTCATCCTTTGCCGAGTTGATACGGCTGCCAGTCGACAGACGTTGCATCGAAGTCGACAAGGAACGGTTGTTTTTCATGATCGCGTCTTGTGCGACGAGCGACTTCACGTTTGTATTAATGACTGTCATGATGTTCTCCTATTGGGTAGATCACATTGGGTTGATAAAAGGTCAGAAGGTCTTTTCGATTTCCTGATAACCAGTGAATCGACTGCTTCAGAAATTACTTGAGGACTTTTTGAAAATTTGATGCACTTAATGCATTAAGCATTGCTGTCGTGCAGCCAACCTTTGAAGGCTTCAATGCTGTGGGCCATTTGAACCACCACTTCATTAGGTATTTGGCGAACCACTTCACCCGACTCCGCATTACGCACGGTCACCACAGGACCACCTAGTGCTTTGTCAATACCGATATTGAGGTTGCGGCCACTGTCTTTCATCATGGCGTTGAGGCGATCGACCGAGGCCTCAATCGATTTCTGCAAAGTTTGCAGATCGGCACCCACTTCTGCCTTTTTTGCAAAATTCTCTTTGGCTACTTCGCTGATTTGCGTCACGATCGGTGCAGGTACGACCACTCTGGCCGTAGGTTGCGTGGCCGCACTAAAATCCGACCGACCTTGCAAGGGCGACGAACTGATAGATTGAAGACTTGTAGACATGATCCACCACCTTTTTGTAAGCCGCAAAGGGCAGCACCCGCAGGGAATGCAGGTTTCTCAAAGGAGTGAATCGGCTAGAAGTTGAGAAACTTTAGCGAGCACGCTTAAATAAATTTATTGCGTACTAAAGATTAAGCTTTGGTGTAAGAAGCCATCATGCCGTCAAAGGTGCTCTTCAGGCTGGTCTTTTGGCTATTGACTTGACCCACCAAGCTGTCCATCGCAGAAAACTGCTTGGTATAGCGGGCCAGCAAACTGTCCATACGGGTGTTGAGCTTTTCTAAGTCAGCTTTGTATTTGGTATTTTGCGTATTCGCCGTGCTGGTGTTGGTGGTGAGCGCACCCTTGCTGCCAATGATGTTGGTGATTTTCTTTACCGCGTCACCTGCAAAGCCAGCAGACAAGGTGCTGTAGGTACCCAAGTTGTTATAGCCTCCCGTGAAAGACTTGACCACATCCGAGTAGTGGTCAGTCAATGCAGCATCTAGCTTGGTGGCATCTAAAGACATCACACCCTTTTGGTCCACGTTGACGCCCATCTGTGCCATCGACTTCACATTGTCACCAGGCGTAGAAGATAGCCCAGAGATCATTGAACGCAATTGCTGACGCAGGGAGCGCACGGTGCTGTCACCCACCAAGGTTGCGCCGTAAGTGGCGAGCGTCGATTTAGGGTTAGACACCTCGGTCAAGATGTTGTCGGCATCGTTATAGGCCGTGACCAAGGCGGTGAATTTGTCTTTGAGAATCGTGTTGTCACGGGTCAAATCGACAGATGCCGAACTGCTGGTGGTGGCCTTTAAATTCAAGGTCAGACCAGGAACCACATCCGCCAGCGTATTGCTAGAGCGGGTGTAATTGATGCCATCGACCTTGACCAAAGCATCGGTTGCAGTTTGGTTGGCAGGGCCTGCAGGAAAAGTTAGACCGGGCGTACCAGTGCCAGCGCCGTATGCGATGTTGATGGAAAAAGCACCTGTCAAGCCCACTGGACCACTCAAAATAATTTGATAGGGAGTGGCCGTGCCATCGCCTGTGTTGACCAATTGGGCAGTTACACCCACTTTGCTGGCATTGATGGCATCCACAATGCCTTGGGGGGTGTCTTTGCCATTGACCAGCGAAATATCAGCACTTGAGCCAAAGATCGGCAAATCGGTCACATTGGCGTTGGCGGTGGTGCTAGTAAAAGCCAAAGTGCCAGAGCCATCAGTCACACCAGCATTGAAACCGGCGAGCGTGCCTGTGAAGGTTCCCGTGAGCGGGTTACTTGGCGTAGTACCACCAGCCTGCAAGCCACTGAATGCCGTGGCTAACTGAGCCGCCGTGGTGGCAATGGTGGCTGTGTATTTCAAACCACCAACGGTGATGGATTCACCCGGCAGCATGTCTTTGAAGGTCACGGTGGTGCGCTCTGTTGTGGATGCAACGCCTTGGCTGGTGGCGACCACAGGTGCTGTTGCTGCGGTTGAAGAGACCGCCAAATCAGTCACATTGGTGCTGGCTGTCGCACTGGTAAAAACTAAGGTGCCTGCATTGGCCGAAGACGCTGCGGTAAAACCCGTCAAGCTGCCACTGAACGTGCCATTGGTAGGCGTAGAAGATGCATTGGCAAAAGCGCCGGCTAAGTCCGCAGCTGTCGTGGCCTGTGTGGCGGTATAGGTCAAACCGCCCACCGTCACCTGCTCACCCACCGCCAAAGCTTGAAAGGTCACCGATGCAGATTCAGTCGCTGCAGCCACACCTTGTCGCGTGGTCACAGCACGTGCCACGGCAGACGCATCACCTACGTTGATGGACAGCGACATGGCTTTGCCACCATTGAGCGGCGCTGTGGCCGATGCCACGCCAGCGCTAACTGTGCGCTGCGCTTTGGCAAGCCGTGTGACCTCAATGTCATGGTGGCCGGTGGCCGCAGTTTCACCAGTGATCACATCAAAAGCACTGATGTTCGAATTTGAAGCGCTCAGGGCGTTGAAATTGTTGCGATCTTTGAGAGCCGTGAATGACTTGTTCAATTCCGTCATCATGAACATGACCGCGGAATAGCCCGAAATTCGGGCATCATTTTTTGTAATTTTTGTGTTGATTTCGTTTTGTTTAGGAAGCTTCTCAGCATTCACCAAGCTTTGCGCCAGCGAGGTCACGTCCACACCCGATCCTGCGCCCATCGACGTCATGATTTTTTGTGCATTGGCCTTATTCGTCGCCGCAGTGGATGCAGCAGTGGGTATCGAAGTAGATGCAGTGCTTGTGGTGGATGAACTGACAGCAGTGGTTGCCATGAAATACTTTCTTAACTCAATCGTTTTATCGGATCGATGGTTGGAAACTTAAGGCGATCAGTTCAAAAACTTGAACAAACTCAACTGAGAAACCTTGGCAAAGCTACTTTGAGCAGCTTCCAAAGCTAACTGGTCTTTGTTCATTTTGGTGATGGCCGAGGTGTAGTCCAAATCTTCCACATCGGAGCGTGTGGTTTTGAGCTGCAGCACCACTTGGTCGAGCACCGTGTTTTGCATGTCAACCACCGCCAGGTCAGAGCCCACTTGGCCCAGGCCTTGGCTGATGCCGTTTTGCAATGTGTCAATTTCTGCAATACCGCGCTGCATGTTTGGATGGTCACCTGCTTTGACAGCTGCGACCAAATCATCCAAGGATTGGAAAAAATCAACGCCCACTTTGCCGCCTTGACCGTCATCACGCACCACACGGGTGAAGGCATCAGAGCCAGGCATATTGAGGTTCATGCGACGGCTGTCGCCCACGTTGACTTTCATGCGGGCTTGATCGCCTTGGTAAAGCACGCGGCCTGAGGCGTCTTTGCTGAACGCGGGCACACCAGTGCGGCTGCCCGAAAACAAATAGTTGCCGTTGGTGTCTTGGCTGTTGGCCAAGCTCAGCACTTGATCTTTCAAATTGCTCAGCTCTAAGGCCACGCTTTGTCGGTCTTGGGCGCTCAAGGTGTCGTTGGAAGCTTGAACGGCCAACTCTTTGATGCGATACATCACATCACTGGTGTTTTTGAGTGAAGTTTCTTCAGCCGTCAAACGGATGTTGACGGCCTTCAAGGTGTCTTGGTAGCCCGTTTGACGGCTCAACTCGGACTCTAAGCGCGTCACCAACGCGGCCTTATCGGGCGCATCGCTGGGTTTGACAATTTGCTTACCGACTGAGAGCTGCTCTTGCGTTTTAGACAGCTCGCCTTGAACGTTAGACAGCTGCGTGGTGGCGTTACTGAAATAGAGGCTGGTTGAAATTTTCATGTTATTTTACCTCGTTCACCGAATTTGAATAATGGCATCAAACAGCTGACCCGATGTCTGCATCACCTTGGCACACGCTTGATACGCTTGCTGATAGCGAATTAAGGATGCGGCCTCTTCATCCAAATTCACACCCGACACTTTGTCGCGTGCGGCTACCGCTTGATCATTCACAACCGTCAACGCTTGTTTGGTGATGGTGGCTTGCTGGGCCAAATTACCCACGCTGTTGATTTGGTCGATGTAGGTGTTGGCAATGGTTTTGCCATTGGTGACCGGTTTTTTGTTCAGGTCCACCATGTCCAGCATGTTGACGTTGTTGCCCAAGCCGTCGTAGTTGCCGTCAATCTTGTAGCTGTCGCCCACAGAGGGTGAATGGCTGAGTTTGATTTGCAGGCCTTCAAAATCGATCACAGGCTCTAGCACGCTGGGGTCGTAGTGTCGATCGGCCAGCTCGGTTCCTGTTTTGGTGTCGATGATGCTGTAGCGATCAGCCGTCGTGAACTTGACACTCAGAGACTGGCCGCGCAAGCTGTCGCGCAAATTGTCGGGCTGACCATCAAAGCCAACAGCCACGTTGGCCGAACCTTTGCCGGTGACAAACAAGAGCAAGTCATCGGGGCAACCGTTTTGCACATAGGCACCGGTGCGCAAACCGATTTTGGACAAATCAGAGGGGTCACCCGCCGAACCAAAAGACATGCGAATGTCTGGATTGAAGTCTGGGTCCAGCTGCATGCGTTTGAGTCGCACAGTGACGTCAAAGTCTGCAGGCTCTAAGCCCAATGCATTTGGAGTGAATTTACCCGTCGCATCTTTGCCAGGGCCGATTGAAATGGGGCCCGTGCCTTTTTCGTCGGTGGTACTGAGTTGCAAGTCGCCATTGATGTCCAAAGCTGCCACCACACCTGTGGCGTCGCTTCTGGCGGTGATGCGGTCGACCAAATCAGACAGCTTTTTGAGCGTGCCTTGAGGCACCAATGCATCGCCGTTGGACTTGACAGTGAAACGGTTGGCGATGTCTGCGTCTGAGAGGTCTGCACTCAAAGGTGAAATGACCAAACGCACACCACTGACGGAGGCTTTGAAGCCTGCAGCGAAATCTGTATTGCTGTTCAACGCATCCGCTAAAGCTTGAGGAGTTGTTGCCGATACAGATTGCAACGGAGATCCGAACTCAACTGCATAGCTTTGTGAAGAAGAGGCAGGTAAGTCGTAAGCGCTCCGGCTCAGGTTGACGCCATTGATTTGCAACGGCTTTTTCAAGTCAATCTCAGTCGCTGGCACCAACATGTCACGCAACACTTGCACCATGCGAACCTGGCCGCCGTACGACGTGGGCTGGATATCCAGCGCGTTGCCATCGGCGGTGGGGTTGATGGTGATGGGGCTTCCCAATGGATCTGAAATGACCAGTTCACCATTCGCCTCAATACTGGCTGTGACGCCAGCACTCGAGGCGTTGATGCGATCGACCAACTCATTGGCTGTTTTAAAGCCCGTGATGGATTGACCGTTGATCATCAACGCTTTGGATAAATTTAACTGAGCGACAGGCACGCGCAACTCTGCAAACACTTCTGCGCGCACATGGTTTTGCGACACATTGCTGTTGCTGATCGTGACCTTACCGCCTGTTGCCAGCGACGTGCTATCGGCGGGGTTCAAAGAAAAATCTTTGAATGCGCGGCCGCGTGCATCAGTGACTTTGAGGTTGGTGCCATCCACCACGACTGAGATCGACGATCCTTTGTCTTGTGCGCGGAAGGCTTGTTGCAAGTTGCTGGCCAAACTGGCCAAGTCTGTGGAGGCCTGCACATCCAAGTTGAAATGGACACCGCCCACTGTTGCTTGGAATTGAGAAAACCCTGGATTGGCACCTGCACCAAATTGTGGATTGACCACCGTGGCTTGTGAGGTGCCATTGATCCAGTTGGCCACTTGAACCGAAGCTGAATTGACGTTGATCTCACCCACGGAGGCCCCCGAGAGGGTGGACGTGGGTTTCAAGGACACGCCACTGATGTCGCGCCCTTTGGAATCCGTGATGCGCAAATCTGCACCGTTGTTGATCGCCACGGCAAACAAGCCACGCGACTGCAAGCTGGTATTGAGCGAAGCAGCGAGGTCGGTCAAATTGGTCGTCGCTGTGCTGGGCACCGTGGTATTGACCACCTGTCCGGCCACCAAGGCTTGAAATGTGAAAGGCGTTGCAGCAGTTCCCACCTTCACATCCGCAATGGTGATGGCAGACGATGTCACGCCATCGAACTGAGGCAAAGACACACCGTTGAGCGTGAGCGCATCGGCTGCGATTTTGAAATCGGCAGACGAAATGCGTGCGGTATCCATGGATGCGGGCAACGGAATCGATGTGCCTGCTGCGCCGTATTGGTCAAAGTTTTGGCCATACAACACCGTGGCTTTTGCGCCATAGAACATGTCAATGCCACGGTATGCCTTGGCACCCGATTGGTTCAAATAGGCATCGCTGTAATTGGCGTTGGGAGCAAAGCCATTAGCGGGTGTGAAGAGCTGGAATTTCTCAGTCTCAGTCAATGCATGGCCCAGCAGCTGACGGCCATCACGCGTCATCACTTGCAATTGCTGACCTGGCTCGGCTTGATCCAAATAGAAAGTAGCTTTCACGCCAGCAGACAACGAAGTCACCGGTGTGTAGACGTGTGAACCATCCACCTTGAAGGTGACAGCAGCGCTTTTGTTGGGGTTGTTCACCAACTGGCTGTTGCTCAACGCCGTGGCGGGGGTCTGCCCTGTGAACTTCACACTGGCACGCGTGGTGGTGACGTTGGTTGTCCCCTCGCTCACACGAAATTGAGCGGCAGTGGCAATACGCATGCCATCGTTCAAGGCGAGACGGATGCCTTCGGCATCGGTCGCTGCGGCAGGATCAAACGCAAACAACTCTTGGCCCATTTGGCCATAGCCGTCAATGCCATTCTTTTGAATCGCATTGGCCTCTGTTGCAAAGGTGCGCGCCAAAGCGCTCAAATTTTTCTGAGAAGGTTCTAAAACTTGGCTGATGAAATTTTGATACCCGCCAATCAAGCCGCCACTGACACTCGAGAGTGATTCAGTTTTGCCATAGGGATCGAGCACCAATTCAACTTTGTCTTTCACCGCACTGTTAATGCCGATGGGACGTGATTTATTGCCATCCACCACCAAGCCTTGGGTCATGGTGGTGCCCAAACTCACTGTGACCGAGCCATTGGTTGAAAACGTCACCTTCGTGCGAACCAAATCAGAGAGTTGACGCAAAGTCAAATCACGACGATCCAACAGTTCAGCCGGTTGACTTTCTAAGTTAGGTGATTTCGTCAGGCTTTGATTGATCAAGGCCAACTGACTGGTCAAGGTATTGACACTCGCAGCTGCACTTTCCAAACCTTGTTGCGTTTCTGTTGAGATCAAATTCATCTGTGATGAGAGCTCACCAAAACGCGAGGCAACGCCATCGGCGCTGGTCATGAAACTGGTACGCAGCACGCTAGATGCTGGATCAGCAGACAAGGAGCCTGCTGCTGCAAAGAACGTATCGAGCGCAGAACTCAAGCCCACACTCTTGTCACCCATGATGTCCATCACGCGCTTGGCGTAATCCACCATGGGTTTTTGGCTGGATAAGTCACTGGTGCTGTTGCGCAAATTCGATTCAGCAAACGCGTCAAACTGACGTTTGATGGTTTGCAGCATCACGCCTGTACCCACGTACATGCTGGCTAATTTTTTAGGCGCGGAGTCTGCCAGCACCACGTCTTGACGTGAATATCCTTCGGTATTGACGTTGGCGATGTTGTTACTCACCGTGCTCAACGCACGTTGATATGCACCAATTGCACCACTGCTGATGCCAAGCATGTCACTCATTTAACGCCCCCAGAAAACGGCATCTTGAACTCTTGCAAGCTCTTGATGCGCGCAGGCTTTTCCATGAGGATGCCTTTGGCCAAATCTGCAGCCGTAGGCAACGCCATCGGTTCTTGTTTGGGATTGAGCGCAATGCCTGCTTTTTCACGCGCTTTGAGCATGTCTGCGGCACTCAACTGTGGCGTGCCTTGTTGCTTCACCGCGCGTTCCATGAATGCACCCACACCCATGGCACCACGCTTGGACATTTGCAAAGACACTTCTTTGTCAAACATGCCTTCAAACGTGTCCATGGCTTGCGATTGGTTGTCTTCGTCCCTCATTGGCGCATTGGCCTCACGCATGGACTTCAACATCATTTGAATGAAGAGACCTTCAAACTGTTGCGCTGATTCTTTCAGCGCCTTGTCTTGGTTTTGCTGAGCCTTGCCGCGTAACTCGCCCAGGCCCGAGAAGTCCATATAGGACTTGGAGGTGGAGGTGTCGACGGGGCTGCTCATGTCTATTCGCTTTAGATGATGACCAGCTCGGCGCGCAGGCTGCCAGAGCTTTTCAAGGCTTCAAGAATGGCGATCAATGCAGAGGGCGTGGCGCCCACTTGGTTGACCGCATCCACAATTTGACGCAACTCGACACCAGGCTGGAACAAGAACATCGGCTTGTTCGGCTCGGCCACTTTGATGTCGGCGTTTTGCACTTCGGTGGTTTGGCCACCGGCGAGCATGTTCGGTTGTGACACTTCATTGGTCGCCGTGATGGCCACCGAAATCGTGCCGTGTGACACGGCCGCAGCTGTGACGCGGACCGAACGGTTGATCACCACCGTGCCTGTGCGTGAGTTGATCACCACGCGTGCAGGGGGCTCACCTGGGGTGACTTCTAAAGACTCCACCATGCTCATGAATGCCACGCGTTGATTCAAGTTTTGAGGGGCTCGCACCGATACCGATACACCATCAATGGCTTGTGCCACGTCGCCGCCGAATTTTTTATTGATCGCGTTGACGATAGCTGTCGTGGTCGAAAAATCGTTTTCACGGATGTTGTAGATCACGTTTTCAGCAGACTCGAAAGGCGTGTCCACAATGCGCTCCACAATCGCGCCACCAGGAATGCGGGCCGACGTTGGCACACCAATTTGCACTTTGGAGCCCGCCGCGCTGGCATCAATGCCGGTGGCTGTCAGAGCACCTTGGGCTAAGGCATAAATTTCGCCGTCCACACCACGCATGGCCGTCATGATCAAACTACCGCCGCGCAAGTTAGACGCTTTGCCAATCGCAGACACGTTGATGTCAATGCGTTGACCGGGTTTGGCAAAGCCTGGCAAGTCCGCTGTCACCAACACGGCCGCGGTGTTTTTGATGTCCACACGTGCGGCAGTGGCTGCGGTTTCAAAGTCGGTCAAAGGACCGTCAATGCGCACGCCCATTTGTGCCAGCATGGCTTTCATGCTTTGCGTGGTGAAGGGCACCGATGCGTCATCGCCTGTGCCTTGCAAGCCGACCACCAAGCCATAACCAATCAATTGGTTGGGGCGTTGGGCAGCGAGCGTGGCCAAATCTTTGACACGGTCAGCATGCGCGGCACCTGTGGCCAAGATGCACAGACTGGTCACGCATACACGCAAGAAAGAGGAAAAGTTTTTCATACTTAGAAAGGCCAGTATTTGTGCATCAAGCTGGTACCCCAGCCGGCTTTCGTGGCATTGGCCAAGTCACCCGAACCGCGATACGCGATTTGGGCATTGGCCAAACGACGTGATTGCACGGTGCTGTTGGGGCCCACGTCTTCAGGGCGAATCACGCCAGAGACTTGAATCACTTCGGTGCCTTCAGACAGGCCAAGTTTTTTCTCGCCACGCACCATCAAGTTGCCGTTGGCCAAAATTTCAACCACGGTCACCGCCACAGAACCTGCCAACGATGCTTGTTGGCCGGCCTTGCCCTCGCCTTTGCTGCTGTTGGTGTTGTTGTTGACATCAATGCCGTTCAAGAAAGGCGAGAACGTGCCGATCTTGGTGTTGAAGCCTGAGGGTAATGAGTTTTTAGACTCACGGCTCACATCGGTGTTTTGTGTGCGTGCGGCTTGGGTCGATTCGTTCAACAACACGGTGATGATGTCGCCTACTTGGTAATTGCGGCCACGGCCAAACCAGGCATCACTTTGCCGGTTGCTGTAAATGCCGCCGGTGGCAACTTTTTGCCGGTCGCTGGCCAACGGGTACACCGGTTGGAACTCGGGCGAAGGACGAAGCACCATGTCGACGGGCTCGGTGGCGCAGCCTTGCAACAGGTAAACGATGGCAAACAGCGCGAGGAAACGAAGGGCAATCATGGTGAACCTCAATCAGATGTTTTGGTTCAAGAACTTCAACATACCGTCCACCGCAGAGATGGCCTTGGAGTTGATTTCGTAAGCGCGCTGGGTCTCGATCATGTTGACCATTTCCTCCACCACGTTCACGTTGGAGGCCTCAAGCGAGCCCTGCTTCAAAGCACCCGCACCGTTGAGGCCAGGTGTGAGGATTTGAGCCACGCCGCTGGCTTGCGACGCTTCGTACAAGTTTTGACCAATGGGTTTCAAGCCGCTTGGATTCACAAAACGTGCGAGTTGAATTTGGCCAATGTTTTGCGAACCACCGCCGGCATCAAGCTCAACCGACACCGTGCCGTCTTGACCAAAAGTCACAGCCGATGTGTTGGCAGGAATGGTGATGGCGGGAATCAGTGGAAAGCCAGAGGCATTCACGATTTGGCCTGTGTTGCTGATTTTGAAGTTGCCGTCGCGTGTGTACGACGTGGTGCCGTCTGGCATTTGAATTTGAAACATGCCATTGCCCATGACCGCCAAATCGAGCGGCGACTGGGTGTTGATCAAGTTGCCCTGCAAGTGCAGTTTTTCAGTGGCGTTGATCTTCACACCCGTACCCAGCATCAAACCGGTAGGAGACAAGGTGTTGTTGGTGGTTTGACCACCAGGTTGCTTGACGTTTTGATAGAGCAAGTCTTCAAAAACGGCACGGTCGCGTTTGAAGCCAGTCGTATTCACGTTGGCCAAGTTGTTCGAGATGACGTTCATGCGCGTTTGCTGCGCGTCAAGACCCGTTTTGGCTACCCACAATGATGCGTCCATGGCTAATCGCCCCCTTTAATCTGTCAAATTCAGGACACCTTCATCATGGAGGCGCCCGACTCATCGTTGGATTTGCTTTCTTTGATCATTCGAATCTGATGCTCAAACGAGCGACTCTGTTCAATCAGCTTCACCATCGATGCCATTGGATTGACACTGCTACCCTCTAGGGCCTTGGGTGTCAAAGAAACTGGCTCAGGACCAGATGCAAAGTCCGTGCCAACTGGTTTTTCGTCAACCCGGAACAAACCATCTTCGCGTTTGATCAAATGGGTGGTGCTGGCATCGCGCAGCATGATGTTGCCCACCAGCTGCTCTTGCGGAACGCCTTGTTGGGTGGGGTCTACCGCGTAGATTTGGCCTGTATTGGTGATGTTCACTGTGGAGCCCACAGGAATGGTGATGGGCCCACCATCTTGGCTTTGCACCATGTGACCGGAACCGGTTTCCAACACGCCATTGGGGTTGACACGCAGGTCACCACGGCGGGTGAATGCCAACGTTCCGTCATTGCCCATGACGCCCATGACCGTTTTGTGATTCAAGGACACGTCCAAATCACGGCCTGTGACCATCAAAGGACCCGCATCCAAACGGACACGGTCTGTGGTGTACAGACGGGGTTGCAAGCGAGAGTCAAAGCCCTCACCCACCGCTTGGTGCGGCTGGATGGTGGCTTCGAAGGTTTGCTTGAAACCGACGGTGGTGACGTTGGCGATGTCGTTGGACAACTGTTGGCGGATCAAACGGTCTTCGTTGATCGCGGCCATCGCGTTGAAAGATAAGCGGTCCATATCAGACTCTTAATGCAACTGATTAGTTACGGATCTGAATGATGGTGTTGGTCATCGAGGTGCTGGTTTCCATGGCCTTGGCGTTGGCCTGGAAGTTACGCTGCTCGGTGATCAAGTCCACCAATTCTTGGGTCAAGTCCACGTTCGCACGCTCGGTGGCGCCTGAACGCACTGTACCGAAACCTGCTGAACCGGCTTCGCCGTACTTAGGGGTACCCGATTCAGAAGACTTGTAATAGTTGGTATCGCCGATCTGGCGCAAACCAGAGGCGTTGGAGAAGTTCACCAACACGACTTTGGCCAATGACTTTTGTGCGCCGTTGGAATAACTGGCCTGCACCAAACCATCATCCTTGATGGCCAAGCCGACCAAGTCACCTTCAGGTGCACCGTCTTGCGACTGCGACAGCACCGAGAACGGTGACGCAAACTGCGTGGACTTGGAGTAGTCGATGTTGATGGTCAAAGCGCCCTTACCGTTTGGCAAGTACACCGTGTCCAACTGCGCGCCTTGTTTGGGTGACACCAAGTTACCCGCGGTGTCAAAGGTCAGCTCGCCTTTGTCGAAGTAGACAGGTGACCATGAAGGCAAGGTATCAAAACCCGTCGCACTGGATGTTTCTGCACCGAAGCCATCGATGTAGACGGTGGCGCCTTTTTCATCGGTGAAGGCCTTGGGTTTGATCCATGTGGTGGTGGTGCCAAATTTCGCATCCAAACCGTCCAAGCCCCATTTGGCGTCACCAGTCACCTTGATGTAGGAGTCTGTCGATGCAGTGCCTGTGGTGAATTCCAAAGCATTTTTGGTGGTGTTGTAGCTGACCTTTACACCGTTCACTGATTCAGGTGTCAGACCGTTTTTGCCATCACTTTGCAAATTGTTAATGCCGTTTTGTAAAGCCTCCATGAAAGTACCTAAGGTGTAGGTATCTTTAGGAGGTACGGTGACAGTACCTGTGATGCCGTTCACCGAAACAACGAATTGGTTATTGGTGCTGTCGACCGAGAAGTTGTTGTCCACGTTGATAGCCAAAGCGTTGCCTGTCAATACTGCAGGCTTAGAAGCGATACCGCGCAATGCGTCAACCGTCGATGCGGCCACTGTATAGCTAGCAGGATCGCCAGTCATACCCAAACCTTTCACGCTCTGCGTGGCCAAACTACCGGGGCGAATATTGGAGATGGCAATGCTCGATGTGTCGCCAGTCGAGCCTGACTTGAACACGAAAGATTGCTTCACAGCATCGTATTCAACCTTCATGCCATAGCGCTGGTCATTCAACGCGCGGAAAGGCGTGGTAGAAACAGAAGGTGACATGGCAAGACCCACGGCCTCGTCGTTGACACCTTGCACCAACGGATCGGTCAAACCAATCGCTGTTTGATCGCTGGTGACAGTGACCTTGTTGCTACCGGTTGGTGTGAACATCAACTTTTGTGCCTGCGTGTCATAAGAGACTGCAATCTTGCCTTTGTAAGTGACATCGTCATTGACTTGCTTTTGAACTTCACGCACCAAATCTTCGGGTTTCAAATCACCTTTCGTCGACAGATCAATGTGCAATTTATCTAAGGTGGACTTGTTAGAAGCCAGCGTCAATTGCAATGAGAACGTAGGCGTTCCGACGGTGGAGAAGTTGAATGGTTTTTCATCGCCATAAGCACGCTGAATTTCGTTAGTCAACTCAGCTGCGATTTGAGTGCCAGACAATTTCTGATTGGCAGCGGGTACGTTCTTCATCGACTCGATCAATCGATCCAAACCAACTGTCACTCCATCCACTGAGCCGTCAATATTGACGGTGAACAAGCTTTTCAAATCATCTATGCTGTGCTTACCAGCGTAGCTCAAAGGAGCGCCATTGGCTTGTGCATACACCGTTTGTGCGCCTGTGGCACCAACGGTCAAATTTCCAGATGCGTTGGTTGCAATCAGCGGTGTACCGGTTGTTGGATTGGCGATTAAGTTAAAACCAGAAGTGGTGGTTGGGGTGTTGTAGATCTGTAAATCACTGGTGATCGTCGAAGGCGACGATACGGTCGGATCCTTGGCCGTGATGACCATGCTTGTGCCATTGACTTGCGCAGAGTAGTTAGCCGCAAACGACTCATTCGAGTTCAGCTTAGTGACGAATGCACTCAGTGATGTGTCGGCAGTATCACCAGCCACAGTAATATCTGTCGGCTGTGCATGGAATGTCGCCTTGTAGGGCCCTGCGCCCATGGTGTAGCTAGCCACACTTCGTGGATAGGATGTATCGTTTTTAGAGGCACTCAATCCTGTACCTGTAGCTATGGGGGTACCTGTAGCATCATAGCTAATGCTGGCTGCACCTTGCTTGAGAAGAATTTCTTTCTCGATGAAGTCTGAAGTCACATTGGGATCAAGGGCTGTAATTTTGAGCGTTGGCGTAGGATAAGTTGGCGTACCACCGGATGGCGCCCCTGCAACCGTACTGCCACTTGTTTGCAAAGCAACCGCACTGACTGCGCGACCCGCTGCATCCGTAATGCTCAAACCCAAGATAGGAGCGGCTGTTGTACCGGTATTGACCACGGCAACAGACAAATCGGTGTTACCACGATCCTCATTTCGCAAACGAGCCTGAAGCGCAGTTGCCAAATCAGCAACTGATGCAGTTGCTGGTGCGATATTAGAGAAGGACAAAGTTTTGCCGTTCAACGTCATTGAAAAGCTTTTGAAGTCATTAACACTGGCTGTCAATGGCGTGCTTGCAAAATTAACGTTCGTGATGACAGTAGAAGTTGGCGCCTGCGCCACATACGAAGCAGCAAAACTTGCGTTGTTGTTCAAAGCCGTGGCGATATCTAAGGCGGTTGGCGCTTTGACACCGTCTGGATCAACACTGACTGTGACACGTGCGGTAGACGGTCCAAAAGTCATAGAGATGCCATCATTCAAAGCGGGGGTATTCAAGTTGTAAGTGACACCACTGCTACCTTGATTCATTAACAATTCGGTTTTGTTCATGTTGGTGTAGGTGCTGAAATCTACGCCATCATTCGAGCCAGTTCCTAAACTCGTCGCCAAACCAGCGGCCACTGTGGCCGGTTGAGATGTGCGAATGTCTGTTAAGGCATCCAAAGAAAACTTCACAGTTTTCTTTGAAAAAGAACTGTTCAATTCTGCAATTTCAGCAGGTGTTTTGAAGTCTGCTTTGGCTTTGAGTTCGCCGTACTTGTTCACATACATCACGTCACCAGTGCTGTTGGTGGCCTGCTGCAATGAAGCGTTCACCAGCTTGTCACCCACATACACATAGGTTTGCCATTTGTTGTTAGGAGTTGCTTGACTAGCGTTTTGAGTTTTAACGTAATAAACAGACGCCAAATAGGAGTTACCACCCGCGTCATACACCGTCAGTGCCGTACTCTTGTTGTATGTTGTAGGGTCGTTACGGTTGAATGCTTTGCTAATCACCGATGCATCTGCAGGAAAGTTCAAACCGAGTTGCACCTTGCTGGTTTGCATGGCCATGCCCGTTGTTTTTTGCGGAATGGTCAACACGTTCATGTCATCCAAGTTCGCTTTGCCGGACGAGTCAACTGACGCCGCCATCAATTTTTGTCCTGCCGAGTTCACCACGTTGTATTGGTCGTTCATCATGAACACACCGTTACGCGTGAAGATGTCCTGAAATCCGTCTTGTGACTTCAAGGGGAAGAAGCCGTCACCGCTGATGGCCAAGTCCAAGGTGTTGGATGAGAACACCAAGTTACCTTGACCAAATTCCTGTGTCACTTTTTTCAGCGCCACACCTTGACCGATGGTGGCCGACGCTTTTTGCAGCGGTGAGGTCGCAAAAATATCGCCAAAGTCGGTACGGCTGCGCTTGAAACCGGTGGTCGACACGTTGGCAATGTTGTTGGACGTGACGCCCATTTGGGCGGTGGCGGCGTTCAAACCTGTGAGTGCGGTATAGAAGGACATGGTGCTTTAGCTCCTGAGAGAAATTCTTGAATCTGAAATTAATTGACGATGCGTTTCACATCGGCCAAATTGACCGTCTTGCCGCCGGCAACCTCGAGCAACATGGCGCCATCGGCAGTACCCGCACTGCTGACGCCCGTCACCGTGGCGTAGGTGTTCACCGTTGGCTTGCTCATCGTGCCTTTGCTATTGACGGTGGCCACGTAGCGGTAGGTGCCGTTGGCGGCCGCTGTGCCACCATCGTTCATGCCATCCCATGACAAGGTGACATCGCCTGGCGCCTGCGCGCCCATGATTTGCGTACGCACCAAGATGCCTTTGCTGTCAAACACTTGCAATTGAATACCGTCAGCGCCAGCAGGCACATTGATCGTGCCTTGCGAGACGGTTGTGCTTGTGACTTCCACAGGGCCATCGGGCACGGCCACTTGTTTGCCCATCAATGAAGCGGCGCCCAACATGCGGTCGTTGCTCATGCTGGAAACCAAGCTATTCATGGACGTTTTCATGGCGGTCGTCGCTTCGAGTTGCGAGAACTGGGCGAGCTGAGCCACGAAGGCTTCGTTTTTCACAGGATCTGTCGGATCTTGGTTCTTCAACTGTGTGGTGAAGAGTGTCAAGAACTCGGACTGTCCCATGCTTGTGCTTTGCGGGGTCGCTGCTTTTTGCGCGTTGTATTGCGCAGTTGTCATGATGCCGCTAATAGAAGACGATGTATCGATAGCCATGTAAGACTCCTAATTAGCTCTTAGTAATTTCAAGGGTGCGCATCATCAGTTGACGTGCGGTGTTCACCACTTCGACGTTGTTTTGGTAAGAACGCGAGGCGGCCATCATGTCGACCATCTCGGACATTTCATTCACGTTGGAATGAAACACGTAGCCTTCTTTGTCGGCGAGTGGGTTACCTGGCTCCCATGTTTTACGAATGGGGGCTGGGTCATTGACGATGCGGTCGACCTTGACACCACCGACGAACTGCGCGCCAGCGTGGGTCATTTCCTCTTGCATCAATGCTTTGAAGAGTGGGCGACGACCACGGTAGGCCTCTTCTTCAGAGCCCGCCACAGAGTTGGCGTTGGCCAAGTTAGAAGCCGTGGTGTTCATGCGAATGGCTTGCGCGTTCAGCGCGGTACCTGCAATACCAAAGACGTTATCGAGTTGCATGATTTATTACTCTCCGCGCATGGCTTTACGCAAACCGCCAATGCGGTTTTGCAAGAATTGCAAGGTGGCTTGGTAGTCACCTGCCGCCTTACCGTATTGGGCTTGTTCGACGTTCATCTCAACGGTGTTGCCATCGAATGAACTGTTAAAGGGGGTACGAAAACGCATGCCGTTGTCTGGCGCTTCGGTCAGGCCGGCGTAGTGCTTTTCGTTGGTGGCGGTCAAATACTCAGTCTTGGCTTCTTTGAGCATGGCCTTGAAATCAACGTCTTGTGCTTTGTAGTTAGGCGTGTCGGCGTTGGCGATGTTGCGCGCCAACACTTCCATGCGTTGGCTTCTCACGCCGAGCGCACGCTCATGTATTCCGAAAGCTGAGTTGAAAACGTCCATAACAAGACTCCTGTTTATTGACACATGGCCTCAAGTTGTGAGACCTCGTGTCGATTAATGCAAGAGCCGTGCCACGGCGGTTTTGACGGTATGAGCGGCAAATGTTTGCCGCTGACGTGAAATTAGCGAACTTCCGTCACAGCCGCTTGTGCGGCATAGGCGCTCAAGCGAGCTGCCTGCATGGAGGGGCGTTGCGCCACTTCCGTACCCAAACGTTCATTGGCGTTTTGATGCAAACCCGCCAAGATGGAATTACGCGTGATGGGCGCACGCATGTCACGGTTCACATGCAAGTAAGCCGCTTGCTGGCCTGGAATGTTCAGGGCCGCATTGGGACGCGTTTCGTTACGTGCGGCTGGCGTGAGCACTGTTAAATACAGATCATCCAAACCGACAGGCCCAAAGTTTTTCAGACCTGTGTCATCAAAATACTTGCCCACCATGTCGAGCTGCTGCAACACGCTGTGACCCAGAATGGCTTTGGGATTAGCACCAAAACCTGCGCTGGCAGCGCCGCGATCAGGGCCATCACAAAACTGGATGATGCCGTGACAACGGTTGTTGGTGGCTTTGGGATTCATGCCATCGCTCTCCATCAAGGTGAGACGGGCAAAGTCATCGGGGGCGAAGCGGTGCTCTTGCGACAGTTGAACAATCTTGTTCATCACGGCTTGTTTGTCTTGCGCGGGGATGAAGCCTTTTTCAATCGCGCGGTCGATGGTTTTCTCAAGCACCACGTTGCCACTGCGGTCGGAGCGCGTGAGCAACTGCACCTGTGCGGTGCCCGCCAATGCGGTCGCACCCATCTGTGTATTGGTATTGAGTGTGTTGACGTTCGCTGCCGGCGTGACAGCAGGTGCCACAGCGGCTGCCGCTGCAGCTTTGTTCGCCGCAATGGCTTGGTTCACAGCCTGCGCTTGCTGCAGAGAGAAATTCAAACTGTCCAGATTCAGTTGCTGACCTGGATGGATCATGTTGGGGTTGGCGATGTTGTTGGAGCGCGCCACGGTTTGCGCCAAGCGCATGGCTTCGTTGTTTGAAATGTTCACGCCGCGCGCAGCCATTTGCTCACGCACGATGCCCGTCAAGGTTTGGCCTGATCGGACCGAAGTGCCCCACGCCGGCGTGCTGCCCTCGGGTGCCAGCGAACCCGATTGCGTGGCACTGGCCATAGCGCGCGTGAAAGCAGGCGCGGTACGAGCGTACGCCAACGGACTCCGCGGCAGCATAGGCATGCCTGAGGTATCGGTGGTGTTCACCTGAGGGTTGTAGGACGGGTCGAGTCGCATGGAGGGCTCCGTTTAGTCGGTCCGTTTTAAAAGTTGGCTTCGTTCTTGCATGAAGGGTTGGGTCTGAACACATGTCAAAACATCAACACTAACCCGAATGACTATGCAAATGCTGTGCCTAAAAAATGCCGACACCCCACGCTTCAAGCGCTGGGGCTTGTGGCTGGTCGCATGCGTGCTAAGCCATGCCCAGCTTGGGTTGGCAGCAGATTCATCGGTGAGCAATGGCGCGTTTGACGCCTTGCAACAACAAGCGCAGCAATGGGCTGCCAACCACCCTTCTTTTCAGGGTAAACCGATGCAAGTGGTGCCGGTGGACCCACGCATCACGGTACAAAACTGTCAACAAAACCTGCAGTTTGATCAACCGTTTCCTAATCAACCCGCCCTGCGTGTGCGCTGCGCACAACCGGTTTGGCAACTTTTCGTCAACGTGACCACGGGCCAAGTCAATGCATCTGTGAATCGCGCCAGCCCATCGGCACCTGCGCTGTACAAAGTGTTGGTGTCTAAAGAACTGCTCAAACGCGGCACCGTCATCAAGCCAGAAATGTTCAGTTATGCCGACATGCCTGCGGCGGGCATGGAAAACCAGATCATCACTGACCTTAAATTGCTGAAAAACATGGAGCTGGTGCGTGATCTCACGCCCAACACCCCGCTACGCTCCTACGATGTGAAGAATGCAGTGCTGGTCAAGCGCGGGCAAGAAGTTCAGGTCACCGCAGGCGAAGGACAAGGTTTTTCCATCACGATGCGCGCGGAAGCGTTGCAAGATGGTGGTCTAGGTGAGCAAATTCGCTTAAAAAATGTCGAGTCGGGTCGATCACTACATGGCGTGATTACCGGACCGAATGCCGCCAAACTGAGGTGAAAAGTGGTATTTAAAAAATATTTCAAGAAAACACTCAAGTTCTAAAATTTGGGGTCGATTGAAGTGTTGTGAAAAAGTTTGACCCGCACAACGGGTTAAGGAAAGTGAAAAACATCATGAATGACGCTATTTCAAACTACGGTCGGATGACGCAATCGAACGCTGCGCTTCGCAGTGCCATCGACAAAGTCGAAAAACGAAGCCCTTCTGCAGCGCAGGCCAAGGAAGACTTGGCTCCGTCTATGGAGAAAGCATCTTCCGCAGGAGCAGATAAAGTGAGCTTGAGCAACGTCGCCCAAAAAGTCATGGCTGAGCCAGACTTCGATCGCTCCAAAGTTGAGGCCATCAAGCAGGCGATCAAGGAAGGCAACTACCCTGTGAACCCACGCCGCATTGCCGAAAACTTTGTGGCCCTCGAAAAAATGATCGGCAACTGAACGACAGTTGATCTCCGATATGAACACAGTTGCCGTTGACACACAGGCCTCCTCGCTGGAGCAGGCCTTGGCTTTGGCACAAACGCTGGAAGACATGCTCGAACAAGAGTTCGCGCATCTGAAAGTGCAAAACTTAGACGCCTTCGAAGCGTCGCAAGCTTCTAAAAACGAGCTGCTGCAGCAGCTCGCCCAATTGGCCGGCATCCACGGCCCAGAGTCGGCCGATGCGCTCGGCCCTGAATGGGACGGCTTCAAAGAACACATGGCCCACTGCCGCGACATGCATCGCCGCAACGAAGTGCTGATTGTTCGCAAAATTGACGCCATCCGAGGCGCTCTGCAAAGCATGCAAGTGGATGACCCTACCAGCTCGGTTGAAATTTACGACCGTTTGGGCAAGGTCTCGCGCGGTGGGCGACGCGGCAGCGGTGGCCGTGGTTACGCCGAGGCGTAAAGACTTTCAAGCCGATCAGGCTTTTTCTGATTTTTCATCCCCGGGCTGCATGCCCTTGAGCCAATACACCCACGCCAAAATCACGGCGACAGCGGTGAACATGTCTTCTGGAATTTCTTGACCCACATCGAGGCGACTCAGCATGGCCAAAAGCCGTGGGTCTTCGGCCACATACACGCCCTGCTTTTTGGCCTCAGCCACGATGCGGCGCGCCAGCTCATCGTCGCCCTTGGCGGTGAGCACAGGCGCCTTGTTGCGGCCATATTCCAGGGCCACGGCTTGCATGTAGTGCTTGTCGGTCATACGCGGGTGTCAATCACACAGCCATGGTCTGGCGGGGGATGGTCTTCTTGCGCCTCTGGCCGTGGCGCGTTGTAAACCTGAAAACTGCCCATGCGCAGGCCTGCGCCCTCCAGCTCATCGGTGAGCTCGGTGGCATTGAGCTTAGCCAAATCTGCCACGTCTTTGCGCAAGGCCCACATCGTCAAATCGACCTGCGCGCTGTTGCTGATGGTGGTCTTGAGCCACACCTCGCCCAGCACGCGGCTTTGGGTGTGCATGTTGACCACCAGCGGATTCTTCGGCTGCCCCGGCTTGTTGCCTTTTTGGTCGAAGTGCAAGGCCACAGGATCGGCATCTCGGAACGGGATGACCAGAGAAAACTGCAAATCACCTTTGTGGACGGTTTGGCTCGATTGCACCTGCGCAGCCTCCAGCTCGTCCAAGGCGTGTTTGAGGCTGTCTTGGTTGTCGACGCTGTCTTGGTCTTCCACACGTTCGCGCTCGGCCATGAGCAAGCGCAGCAACACTTTGGTGTTGTCCGCCACGGGTTCGCCTTCGGCCAAGCTGGCTTCGCTGGTTTTGGTGTGACCCAGAATGAAACGCTTCAACGCTTGGGGCTGCAAACTGCTCATGCTCAAGCGTTGACCTTGGATGCGTTTTTTCAAATCACCCGCATCTTGAACCGGCGGAATCAAGCCCTCCAGTACACCGGGTCGTAACAACGCAAGCAAGTTGGCAAAGCCGGGAGGTTGAAAAAGCAAGCTGTTCAAGCGCGTGGGCAAGCCCGCTGAGGCAGCCTCTGGCCCCGCAAAGTTGCCGGTGTGCAAAAGTTGCAAAGCCCACTTGCCCGTGGGCAAAAGCTGCGCGCGCAAGGGCACCACATCGCCCTCTTTGATGTAGGGGAACAGCGGCACATTGAAGCTGTGTTCATTAAGAACCAGCTTGAGCTGCTGGTTCACCACCGTGGCCGTGGCTTGCACCACTTGGCCATCGTGCAAACCCAGTTGACGCGCGGTGGGTGCTTCCACATATGCGGTGCGCATCTCCAAATGAACAGGCGCCACGCGGGGAATGGCGTGGACGCCTTCGGGGCCCAAGATGCTCATGGCAGCCCCTTAGGGGAAGCGCACCCAGTTTTTGCGCTCGCTCATGTTCATGTCTGCCGTGGAGTAACCGCCGCCGCGGTGCATACCGCTGCTGCCTGGCGCATGCCCTGGCACCATGTAGCTGCGTAGCAAATCGTCATGGTTAGGGACGTTCAACACCGCTCCAGCCATCAAGGCACGGGGCGGAGATTTGGTGAACGCCTGTGGGTTTTGCTGCACAAATGCATTGCGCAAAATTTCAACGCGCAAAGGGCTGTCAGGCATGGTTTTGCGGATGACCTTGTCCAAAGTGTCGCCCGACACCACTTGGTATGTGATGCGCGGCGCGGGGCTAGCAGCCAGTGCCAGCATGGGCGTGCTCAGCATCAGACAGCACAGCCAAGTGCGAACGGAAGTCATAGGCGTGTTCATGGTCGGTTCTCCCGTCAACTTTTTAATACGTGTAAGGCCAAGCAACCCAAGCCCCATTGAATTTTTGTTTGCGTCCAGCAACTTGCTTGATTTCGGCTTGATAAGGCGTGACCGATTTGACTTCGGCCAACACCGCAGCGTCAAGGGCGCCTGGCTCCAAGGTATGGCGCGGCAGCACCGAGGGGTCGGCAATCATGAGCTTGTCACCCACACGCAGGCCTGCATGGCTGCCTGCGTTGAGGGACAGGCGCCCGTTGGACTGCTCCACCGCAAAGGTTTGTGGTTCGCACGCCAACTGCTTTTCAAGTTGCTGAACCATGGTGGTCACCGCACGTGCGATGGCGGCATGAGAATCGGCGTCCAGCTTAGGGGTGCCGTAGCTTTGTGTGGGCAAGCTCGGCACCACGACCTCTTGTGCGTTGAACCAAGCTTGGCGTTGGCCGGGTCCGCTCACTTGCAGCGCCAAGCCAAATGCCGAATAGTCGTCCGATACACCCGCCAAAGGCACAGGCGTGACCGTCAACTGGGCATGCCACTGCACATGCTCTTCGCCATGGCCATGGATCAAACGGTCATAGGTGCGCGGCTGCGCTTGGGTGCTGATGAGACGCCAGCGCTCTGAGCGCGCGGCCGCTTGCATCAAACGCGCACGCGCCACAAACCCGAGCTGTTGCGCTGGGTAGCGCTGAACAGGGTCCAAACCTTGGGATAACTCCAAGCTCACCGTCATCACCTGACGCAGCGGGGCTTTGGCTTGGGGTGCTTCACAGCGCCCCGGCTTCACAGCTTCAATAGAGTTAGTGACTGCCAACTCAGCTTGTGGCTGTTGCCCTGCATCACGCACGTATTGGGCAACCTGCAAATCGCGCAGCTTAATTTCTGAAGAAAAACGATTGAGCTCGTGCAGCTTGCCATCGCTCTCCATCCAACTGGTGGCACTGACACGGGTGTTGGATTTCATGGCGGCGTCCACCATCGCACCGCGAATGGCCTTAAGCCGCTCTTCAGCGCTCAGGTCTGCCGCAGCGACCGAAAAGTTGACACCTGCCAAGCCCAGCAAAACGAGCTGGCACAAACGTTGGCGCGACAAAATCCACATCAGCAAGTTCTCGTCAGCGCGACTTAGTTGCGCTTGTTGGCCAAGCTGGCGATGTACAGAGCACGCAACTCGCCCACCACATTGCGGTCCAGCGACATGGTGGTTTCGTAGGTGTCATCGCCCACAGGGGTAATGCTGACCAACACCGCGCCATAAATGACACCTTCCACACGGGCGCGGAAGGTATCGCTCATCACGGTCATGTCAGCCACGGTGGTGCTGGCATCGAGCTGCTGGCCGTAGACCTGTTCAGTCAAGGCGCGGTAAGCGTCAAGTTTGGAAGCGCGGATGGCCAACAAGCGTTGCTGGGCAGGGTTGCGGTGGTTTTGAATACTAATCACCGCATAACCCGTGGCCACCAGCGTTTCGCGCTTTTGGGTCATAGGCGTGATCATGTTGACGCTTTCATCCACGCGTGCTGGCGCAGGCGCAGGTGGCGCCTTGCTGGCACAAGCGGTCAACAAAAATACGGAGGCTGTCACAGCCCAAAGGGTGGTGCGGTTCATGTCTATGTCCTTGAGAGGTCTCCCCCTTGATTCGGCAGCTACACCGTCATCTTTAATTACTTTCAAGACGAATACTTTTTCTGTCTTGTGAAATATTCAGTCTCGCAGACAATGATGTGTAGGAATTTTTGACATGAAACCCACGACAAACTTCATTGGCTCCAGCGAGTCAGCCGCTACATTGCGCCAATTGGTCGCGACGATGGCCAACTCCAACGCCACCGTGATGATCACAGGCGAAAGCGGCACCGGCAAAGAGCTATTGGCTCGGCTGCTGCATGAGCAATCGGACCGCTGTGGCGCCAACTTTGTGCCTATCAACTGCGCAGCCATTCCCAAAGACTTGTTAGAAAGCGAACTGTTTGGCCACCGCAAGGGCGCATTCACGGGCGCTGTGGCCGATCGCATTGGTCGATTCGAGCTGGCCCACGGCGGCACCATCTTCTTAGATGAAATTGGCGACATGTCGTTGGACATGCAGGTTAAATTGCTGCGAGTTCTGCAAGAACGCACGGTTGACCCCATCGGTGGCACCCGCCAAGTCCAAGTCGATGTGCGCGTGGTCGCAGCGACTCACCGCGATTTAGAAACCGAAATTGCAGCCGGACGGTTCCGCGAAGACTTGTACTACCGCCTCAATGTGCTGCCCATGGTGACGCCACCGTTGCGTGAGCGCAACACGGATGTGCCTGAACTGTTGGGTTTTTTCGCTAAAAAATGCGCCAACTTTGGCAAGCAAGCCATTCGCTTCAAAGCTGACTTTTTAGACGCTTTGCAAAAGTACCCTTGGCCCGGCAATGTGCGTGAGTTGTCCAATTTGGTCGACCGTTTCAGCACTTTGTATGCAGGTCAAGAATTGGACTTACGCGCCATCCCCCCTACCCTTTTACCTAAAGGTTTGGTGTCGGCCCAAGCCGAGTTGCAAGCCCAAGCCCCGTTGTTGGCCAAACTCGAAATGACGCCACCGCCCGAGGTGCTGGCTGAGATGAACGGTCAGCTCGAGGAAGAAGAAAACGAGATCGAGGGCATCATCATGTTGGCGCAAGGCATGCCTCAGTTGCCACCCGAAGGCTTGTCACTCAAGGAGCGCATGGCGCAAATTGAGCGCAGCATCATTGAGCAAGCCTTGAGCCGCAACTCGGGCAATGTATCGCGCACGGCCAAGTTGCTCAATTTGCAGCGCACCACCTTGATTGAAAAGATCAACAAGTACGACCTGCGTTCAGCGGCTTAAAGCGCTGACAACCCCAAGCAAAAAGGCAGCTCATTGAGCTGCCTTTTTTGTGGTTAGACCGTTTTAGTCTTGATCGTTGTAGAGCACCGTGATACTCATGCGACGGTTACGCGGATCGCGTGGGTCTTTCGGGTTGAACGGATCGGTATCGGCCACACCCTCAATGCGGGCGAATCGGCTTTCTTTGATACCGCTCTTTTCCAGCAGGGCACGGGTCACTTCTGCGCGCTCCGCCGAGAGCGACCAGTTGTTGCGGCCTTCTTTGTTGTTAAACGGCACGCTGTCGGTGTGGCCGCGAATGGCGATCTTGTTGGGCATTTCTGCCAACGACGCTGCAATTTCGCTGATCAGATTCGAGGCTTTGCCTTGCATACTCATGCCGCCGCTAGGGAACATGGCAAAGTCGGCTTTGTCGATGATCTCAATGCGAAGGCCTTGCTTGTCACGCGTGACTGACACCTGGTCTTTCAGACCACCGAGCTTTTTGTTTTCTGACAGCTTTTGCTCAATTTCTTTTTCGAGCTTGTCAAAGTCGGCTTTCTCTTGCGCAGCAGCAATTTCTTTCTTCTGCTCAGGCGTCAGTTTGTCTGGGTCTGAGTAGGGGTTGTTGTTTTCTTGACCGGGGTCGGTGCTGGGGTTGGGGCCACCTTCTGAGCGAGGGGTCAAACGTTCGAGCAACGCCGTTTGCTTGGCCGCAAACGGAAAACCATCGGGGTCAATGATGGAGCGGCCACCCAACACACCGTTGGAGCCAGCCAATTGGCCAATCGCCACCAAGCTTTGCGAGGTGGGTTTGAAGTAATCAGCAATACTTTTACGCTGGTCTTCGTTGGACGCGCCCAACAGCCACATCAACAAGAAGAAGGCCATCATCGCCGTCATCATGTCGGCCAGCGCAATCTTCCAAGCACCACCGTGAGCGCCACCGTGACCATCATCAATGATTTTCTTGATGATGATGACGGGAGCTGGAGCTTCCTCTTTTTCTTCTTCCGCTTTCGCAGCTTCAGCAGCGGCAGCAGCCGCTGCTGCGGCTTCTGCTGCTGCCTTTTCGGCGTCTTCGGGTGCGGCGGCCGCGTCTTTTTCGTCAGCCATTATTTCCTCAACGCATCAAAGAGTTCACCGAAGGTCGGCTGTGCGTGGTGGTTGATACACACGCGGGCGGCTTCAATGATCAAAGGAACGGGGTAACCATGCATGTTGCCAATGATCACCTGCTGTGCCACTTTCAATGACTCGCTGTCTTCGTCAATGATCTGCACCAAGCGCTTACCAAACGGTTCAAAAATACCGTAAGCCAAGAACACCCCCAAGAACGTACCCACCAACGCACCACCAATCAGGGCACCCAGCACAGGAGGAGGTTGGTCAATCGCACCCATGGTCTTCACCACACCCAACACACACGCCACAATACCCAGCGCAGGCAAAGCGCCAGCGAGAGTAGACAGGGCATCTGCGTTTTGCATTTCGCTGTGGTGGTGGTGTTTGATCGCCGTGGTCATCACGTCTTCCACCGCATAAGGGCTCAAAGTGCCTGAAGACACCACCATCAAACGGATGGTGTCGCAAATCAAGCCCACCAAGCCGTGGTCGTGCAGCATCTTGGGACATTCGCCAAAAATAGCACTGGCCTCGGGGTTCTCCACGTGCGATTCCATCGCCACGGCACCCTCGGCCTTGAGTGTTTTCATCAGCTTAGAGATCACGGCGATGATGCCGATGTAGTCTTCCTTGTGGTACTTGGGACCTTTGAGCACGCGGCCCATGCCACCCCAAGCGCCTTTGAAAATCGCACCTGAGTTGCCGGTGATCATGCCGCCAACGCCAGCGCCACCAATAATGAACATCTCGAAGGGAGTGGCTTTGATAATGGGCGCCAAGCTACCGCCGGCGATCACGAAACCGCCGAACACGCAAATGAACAGTACGACCAAACCAATAATTGCTGACATCTAACACTCTCCCCAAGCAGGTTGGCGCACCCAAGTTGAAAACTTGGATGCGCCTAAAAATTGTCCCGAATAGCCTGCAAGATTAACTGATAAATACGCCAATTCTGCTAAAAAGCAGAAAAGCCGCATCAGTTCATCATGCTGGCAGGTCGGTTGCTCGCTGGCACCAAGGAAGGCATGCCTTCCCAAGCGTCGCGAATTTCGCGCATCAAACCGTGAATCTCGTCCAACACCGCCACATCGTTGTGTGCGTTGGCGTGAAACAAACGACGGGTCACATAGCTGTACAACTCATTGAGATTGCTCGCCAGATCGCCACCTTTTTCGAAATCCAAGGCACCTTGCAGGCCAATCACGATGCGGCTGGCACGTGCAATGGCTTTGGACTTCTCTGTGATATTTTTGTGCTGGATATGACCACGCGCAGCGGACAAACTCTCCAACAAGCCATCAAACAACATTTGAATCAATTGCACATTGTTCGCCGTGGCAACGCCGCTGCTGACTTTGACATCACCGTAACTTTGAATGGCTCGTGAATTGGCTCGCATCTGATAACTCCTGTGTATTTCTTAGCGTACACAAGCAGTATCGGAAGAGGCTGCGCAAACTTGAGCGGCATTCGTCACAGGATCAAAAGAAGTCATATCAAGCAGGCTTGGCCTCAAGCGTCGCTGTAGATGAATGCACATCTTCGGCATGCATGACGGCATCAATCGTTTCAGCGGCAATTTCTTGCCGCTGTTGATCTTCATAGGCTTGCACATGCTCCAAACCTTGCGCCAAATCTTCGGGGCTGAGTTCGCGCTCGCGGCTGTTTTCCAGCAAGCCCTCACCCAAGCCGTGCGCATGCGCTGATTCATCGGTCAACGCCAACAAAGCGTCTTCGGTTTGCTGCACTTCATCGGCAACAGGCACCACCTCAAACAAGAATTCAGAGAACGGCACCTCGTTGATGATGCCCACGCGTTGGTAGAGCATGTCCACCACGCTGTCCACGGTTTGTTTCAGACGCACCAAGACCTCTGGCTCTGGATCATGCACATACGTGCTGGCAAACTCCAGTGCACTGCGGTAAATGCTGCCCAAATGCTGGGGTGGCAACCACGATTGGATGAAGCCACGCGCCGTTGAAATTTTTCGCATGGAGCTGGGAACTTTGCTGTCATCGCCGCCCACATCTTCGAGGCCGTCTTTGAAGGTTGCCGTGATGTGCTCACGCAACATAGGTTCGTAATGTGGGCGCAAAGCCTCAATCATGCTGGCATCAAAGCCATCGACTTGCTTGCCACTCATGGCATCCCACAGCTTCTTGCCTTCCAAGCCCGCAAACAACAAGTCGCCAGGCACCTCAGTTTCAAACTCAGGCAAAGCAGGGGTTTCAGGTTTGGGCGCCTCGTACAACTTGGCCAAATGGTTGATCTTGTCGATGAGGTACAGCGTCAAGATGACCAACAGCAGCAAGATCCAAGAGATCATGTTCATCATGAAGTTACTCATGCGCGTCTCCTTGTCTCAACCTTTTCTGTCTCGGCGCTGTTGTCGACCTTCAAGGTCCCACGCAATTTTTTGACCACCGACGACAAAATCTGGCTCACGCGTGATTCGCTCACGCCCAAGGTTTCACCAATCTCTTTGAGGTTGAACTCTTCAACGTAGTAGAGTTGCATGACCAACTGCTCACGCTCGGGCAGCTGGGCAATGGCGTCGGTCACGGCATCCATGAACTGCGCTTCTTCCACGATCACTTCAGGCTGTTGCGAGCTGTCATCGGCAATGGTCATCACCTCTTCGGTGACCACTTCCATCGAATAGGTTTCAAAGCGTTTAGCTTTGCCGCGCTCTTTGTGGAACTCTTCGAGGTCTTTACCCATGTACTCGGCAATTTCGGCTTGCGTGGGCGTGCGACCCAACTCAGCCGCCAAAGCGTGCACCGTGGTGTTGTGTTCTTTGTTGAAAGCCACCGCTGAGCGAGGCAAGAACGACAAGCGTCGCACTTCGTCCAGCATGGCACCGCGCACACGGCTGTGGGCGAAATTTTCAAACTCAATGCCTTTGACGGGGTCAAACGCACGCGAGGCTTCGAGCAGGCCAATCATGCCCACTTGAATCAACTCATCGAGCTCCATGAACGCAGGGATGCGGGCCTTCAAGTGCAAGGCCACGCGTTTGACCAAGCCCAAATGGGCCATGACCAAATCCTCGCCTTTGGGCTTGCAGGATTCGTACATTTGTACGGGTGAAAGTGTTCTCATGTGTCAGACGAGCTGTTTTGCATCAGTCGCTCCATGAAGAATTGCAGACCGCCCGAAGGGTGGTCAATCGGACGCAAGTGCGTGCATGCCTCAGCTAAGCGCATGTAGTCACGAGCGGCTGCTGTACCGGGGGCGAGTTCCATCACCGATTGGTATTTTTTGAGAGCGCGCAACACCATCTCGTCCTCTTCGATCGAGGTGAGGTAGTGCACCGACTCGCCCAAGAAACGCACACAGACGTCATTGAGTTTTTTGTAGAGCTTCCAGCCTTCTGACTGGCTCTTGACCATGTTGGGCAAAAGATAGATTTCGTCCAAACCCATTTCTTTGCTCAAAATTTTGATGGTGCCGTAGGCATCAGCAATCGACGATGGGTCGTCTTTCACCACGATGAAGCGGCGTTGGCAAGCAGCCAAGAACGACAACACAGAAGGCGAAATGCCTGCGGCTACGTCGACGATCAAATAGTCCACGTCATCAGCCAACACACCAAATGACTGCACGATGCTCGCCGCTTGGATGTCGCTCAGGCCCGCCAACTCTTGCATGCCCGAGGCACCAGGAATGAGCTTCACGCCTTGACGGGTGGTGATGAGAATTTCTTGCAGCGTTTTTTGACCGGCCAAGAAGTGACCCAAGTTGTACTCGGCGCGTGCGCCCAGTGCAATTTGTGCGTTGGCCAAACCAAGATCCGCGTCAAACAGCATGACGCTGTGGCCCAACTGCGTGAGCGCCACCGCCAAGTTGATGGAGGTGGTGGTTTTACCGACGCCACCTTTGCCGCTGGCAACGCCGATGACTTCTGTTTTGCGTGGATTACTCATGGGTCAAGCCTGTGGTTTCGGTTTTGAATTTAGCTGCGATTTGCGACAACTTGGATACCGCCAGTTCATTCACGGCGGCATCGCGTGCATTTTGCTGCGCTTGTTCTTCGGTTTCTGGCAAAGGCAAATTGTCGAGGGCGCATTGCACCAAACCTGCCAATGACACGTCTTGCACCAAATCAACCGTACGGTCGCCATGGCTGGCCACCGAGACGCTCAATGACTTGTCGGTCAAGAACTGCAACAAAGCCCAAGGCTGTGTTGATTCGTCGAGCTTGCTCAACATCAAAGATGTCCAGGCATTGTCGGCATGGTCAAACACGCGACGGATGTTAGCCGCTGAGGCATCGGCCGGAATCACGGCATGGCATTGCACATTCAGGTTCATCGCGCGGATCTCAGCCAAGCGCTCGTTCATTTGCACGCCAGCTGTGTCAATCAAGATGAGTTGACGGTCGGTGTGCTCGTCGAGCAACAGCTTCAACGTGGATGCGTTGGTGGCACGGAACGAGTCCACGCCCGACTGCGCACACAGCAATTGGGTTTGGTTCCAAGCGCCAGCACGCTGGTCTTGGAAGCTGATGACCATGACTTTTTCGCTACCGTGTAACTGCGCCGCATGTTGGGCCAAACGGGCCACCATCATCGACTTGCCAGCACCCGAAGGGCCCGCCAAAGCATGAATGCCAGACACAGGTGTTTGGGCTTGTTCTTGTTCCACAGAGTGCGCCAATTGACGGCTCAAAGCGCCCATGGCGTCGGCCATGTTGTTGTGGTCTTTGATGTTGTCAATCAACAAGGCGCGCAAAGCGACAGGAATCGGCGCATCGTTCAAAGCGTCACGCAGTGGCGCAATAGCGGCGGGCAAAGGCATGCCGCCTTGTTGCCATGCAGCCATTTGCTGACCCAGTTTGAATTCACGACGCAGCGAATTGAGTTCTTCACGCACCAGCGCCACGATTTCACGGCCACGCAAGGTGTCGTGTTCTTCGGCAGCGCGTTTGGCGGATTCGTCAACGGGTTGTGCCACGGCTTTGACAGCTGATTTAGCTTTGGACGCAGCAGGTTTTGCCGCCATTTCCACAATGGGCTTGGCCACTTTGGTGGCTTGGCGCTCGCGGGCATCACGCTTGTTTTGGTCAATGGTTTGACCCAGCAACACATCAAACTTGCCCGAGGGCTTGCCTGTGGTCGCGTATTGGGTTTTCACAAACGGATCGGCTTCCTCGGGCGTCAAAGGTGCCAGATCCACCGCCACGATCAGCTCAGTCAAACCATTGACTTGGCCACTCGAGATGACGAGCACGTCGGGGCCGTATTGGGCCACGGCCTTTTCGTTGGCAGCGCGGATGTCGCGGGCAAGGATGCGTTTGAGTTCCATAGGGTCAGCTCACTCTGTCTTTGTTATAGGTTTACGGTTTATCGGGCTTTGGCGTCCACGGTGTGGATCACTTTGACGGCCTGATCGTCCGGAATTTCGCTGTAAGACAGCACAGTCAAATCGTTCACGCGGAATCGTGCGGCTTTGGACAGCCAGCCACGAATCACGGGGGACACCACCAACACAGCGGGGTGACCCATGTCTTCTACGGTGCGCGCGCCTTCGCGCAAACCGGCAAATAAGTTTTCTGACAAGCCCGGCTCCATCACCACAGCTTGGCCAGGTTGGCTTTGTTGCAGCACGTTGTGCAGCAGTTGTTCCAATGAAGGCTCCAGAGTCATCACTTGCAAACCGTTGTCGCCGTCGATCAAGCTTTGCATGATCATGCGGCCGAGTTTGGGACGAACCATGGCAGTGAGTTGTTCAGGGTCTTGCGTGCGGGTGCTGGCTTCGGTCAATGCTTCCGCAATGGTGCGCATGTCACGAATCGACACAGATTCTTGCAACAAGTTTTGCAGTGTGCGGGTCAAGATGCCCAATGACAACTTGCCTGGTACCAAGTCTTCCACGATCTTGGGTGACTTGGCTGCGAGCTTGTCGAGCAGCTGTTGGGTTTCGTCATGGCTCAACAAGTCAGAGGCGTTTTCGCGCAGCACTTTGTTGAGGTGGGTAGAAATCGCGGTGGCAGCATCGACCACGGTGTAGCCGAGGGTGCGGGCTTGATCACGTTGTGAAGGTTCAATCCACACAGCTTCCAAACCAAATGCGGGTTCGCGGGTGGCAATGCCTTCCAACTGGCCATACACATGGCCGGGGTTGATGGCCAATTCGCGGCCGACTTTGACTTCGCCCTTGCCACGCACCACGCCTTTGAGCACGATGTTGTAAGCGTCTGGATCGATGTTCAAGTCGTCACGGATACGCACGGGTTGCACCAAGAAGCCCAACTCGGCAGACAGTTTTTTACGCACGCCTTTGACGCGTGTCATCAGCTCACCGCCAGTTTCGGCATTGACCAAAGGAATCAGGCCATAGCCGATTTCCAAACCAATCAGGTCGACTTGGTCCACATCGTCCCAGTCGAGTTCTTTGGGAGCATCCGCCGGTGCAGCGTCTTTGACGGCCTGCTCGGCTTGTTCGTCTTGCACTTCGCGGGTGACGATCATCAAACCCAAACCGGCTGAAGCCATGGCCAAGGTGATGAACATCAAATGCGGCATGCCGGGCACCATGCCCAAGATCAACAAGATCACGGCCGAGATGAACAAGGCGGTGGGGTTGGCCAATTGAACAGAGGCCTGCTCAGAAATCGATTCAGCGGTCGTGACGCGGGTCACGATGATGGCGGTGGCCAGTGACAACAACAAAGAAGGGATCTGAGCGACCAAGCCGTCACCAATGGTGAGCAAGGTGTAAATCTTGCCGGCTTCGGCCACTGGCAAGTCATGCTGCGCCACACCGATGATCAAGCCGCCAATCAAGTTGATCAACAGAATCAACAAACCGGCCATGGCATCACCGCTCACGAATTTAGAGGCACCGTCCATCGAACCGAAGAAGTCTGATTCTTGGGCCAGCTCGGCGCGGCGTTGTTTGGCGGTGTCTTGGTCAATCACGCCAGCGTTCAAGTCAGCGTCGATCGACATTTGTTTGCCGGGCATGGCATCCAAGGTGAAACGTGCGTTCACTTCTGAGACGCGGCCCGCACCTTTGGTCACCACGACGAAGTTGATGATCATCAAAATCGCGAAGATGATGAAACCCACCACATAGTTACCGGCAATCACGAACTCACCAAAGGCCTGCACCACCTTACCGGCAGCGTGTGCGCCTTCATGGCCATTGACCAAGACCACGCGGGTCGATGCCACGTTCAGCGCCAAGCGCAACATGGTGGCAAACAGCAAGACGGTGGGGAAGGATGAAAACTCGAGGGGCTTGCGTGTGCCGATGGCGATCATGATCACCACCAAGCTGCAAAGAATGTTGAAAGTAAACAAAAAGTCCAACAACAGCGGTGGCAGTGGCAGCACCAGCATCGCCATGATGACGAGCACCACCACCGGAATACTTAGTCCGGAGAGGTCAAATTTCGACAAGTTGTGTCGAATCGTTGACAGAGTGAGAGTGCTCATGGAGGGAATCCAGTTGTAAATGGAACGTTTAGGTTTCTTTTTGCCTTGAAAAAACTTTCGAGGCATGTTCAATAAGCAATCGATGTGCCAAGTCAAACTGACACTGATGAGCCTCTGGGCCGAAAGCGGCAAGAACTGACCTGTCACAGTTCTTGCTTAACTCCTTGGCAAACTCGTTTAAAGACCACCATGAACCTGTCCAGTTATCTCCAAATGCCACCAGCCCCGCTGGTGCCAACCAACACCAGTCAGGCGGTGCCACAAGGCACGCGCACTGGTGTGGGCCCGTCTGCGGGTGCAAGTTTGGGGTTTGATTTCGCGCAAGTCATGGCACGCCAAATGGTGCGCTTGGTCCCGCAAGAGCGGCAAACTATTGCCGCTGATGTCTCTAAATACGCCGAGTCAGAAGCACGCGCACAAGATTCAGGCCCTGTGGACGACAAGTCCAACACAGCCGATCGTGCAGCGCAAGAACCTCGCAACACACGTGCAGACGACCGCGATGCCGATGACGACAGCAGCGATCGCCCCTCTGCACACGCTCGCCAACGCAGCAAAAACACGCCACACCAAACTGAGCGCGCCGATGTCGACGCTCTCTTAGAAGGGTTGATGCAGGGTGCGCCGATTGCGCAAACACCTGCCGCCTCAACGGCCACGTTGCCTACAACAGAAGCATCTGGCGCAGCTACATCCAACACAGAAGTTCAAGCCACCGGCTTGGCGGGCTCGGCATCGCTACAAACCGTGGAACTCAGCCCACAGATGCGCATCATCACAGACCCCAAAGCGGCACCCAGCCCTGAGAGCTTGGCTGCGTTTGCCAAAGCCATGGGACTGGATGAGTCAGCCATTCAAAACTTATTGGCTCAGCAACCCATCACACCGGCAACTGGGCTTGCAAATGCATCCATGGCCAATGTGGCGGGCGGCACGCCCAACGCCCTGCAAGCGGCCATGAGCGCAGCGCTTCATGGCGCATCTCAACACACCACATCAACAGACAGCGCTGTGGCCGCACAACTGGTGGCCATGGCCGCCTCGAGCGAACAGCCTGTGGTCATGTCTGGCGCAGGCTTGGCCGCAGCGGCCACGACCTTGGTCGCCCCAACTGCAACTGGTTTGCCTGGCTTGACGCCCACCGACATGGCCGCCATCCAACAATTGCAAATCACGGTGTTGCCGGCTGCGGTACTGCCAGTCAACACCAACGTCGCCAATGCGCCGACTCCCAGCACGCTCGACATGTTGTCGCTCTTGGGCTCGGGCGTGGATGAACAAGATGTGAGCGCCCTCTTGTCTCGCTTCTCTGAAGACACAGGAGGCGATAGCAACTCCGAGCAAAACCAATCACAAGGCGAAGACGCCCCTCTGAGCAGCTTTGCGCAAGCACTCAACAACACAAAAACTGCAGCCAATACAGGCGCAGCAGTCAGTGCCACCCCTGGTGCCAACATGAGCGAGGCCTACGACCAGCTCAGCGACAAAATGGCCACCGAAATGGCGGCACGCATGCACAAGCAACTCAGCGACGGCGAGTGGAAGATGAAATTTGCGCTGCGTCCATCCAATTTGGGAGGCGTGGAAATTCAGCTCGAAATGAAGGACGGCAAGCTCGATGCCGTGTTCCGTGCCGACAACCCTCTCACCCGAGATTTGCTGCAAAACAGCAGCCAACGTCTGCGTGAAGCACTTGGAAACTTTGGCATTAACGCCGGCCAAGTCAACGTGGGCCAAGGCGGCGGCAACGCCCAACACAACCACTCGGGTCGCTCAAGTCAGCAAGCCCAAGTTAGAGACAATTCATCTTCGCAAGTCAACGGCACAAGCAGCGCTTCTGGCGCAGCCTCATCCCGCAACAAGGCCAATGCGTCCTTGCTTGACCTCTATGCATAAATTACGCATGACAATCTGAACACTAGGAGAACGATATGGCAGAAGCAGAAGCAGCACCGGCAGAAGAAGTTGTCGAAGGCGAACCGAAGAAAAAGAAACCGATTCTTTTGATCTTGGTGATTGTGTTGTCCGTGATCATCCTGATCATGTCCGTGATGTTCGGCACACTTTATTTCTCTGGCTACTTCGAGCACAAGAGCGAAGCAGCTGCCCACGAAAAAGTGGACGAGTTAGAGAAAGAAGCCGAGAACGCACACGGCGCGACGCCCGAAGGCCCATCCAAAGTGAAGAAGGAAGCCGAAGCCACGCGCTTTGAAAACACTTATTTGGAAATCGACAAAGAGTTCATGACCAACATCACGAGCTCGAAAAAAATCATGGTCGTGAAAGTGGCCGTGATGACCCACTACGACTCACGCGTGTTTGACAACGTGAAGAAGCATGAATTTGCCATTCGTTCAGCGGTCTTGGACGTGATGCGTCAAAGCACCGAAGCCGATGTGGCCAAGCCAGACTTCCGCGTCGAATTGGCGTCCAAGATCAAGGTCGTGATGAACGAAATGCTGATGAAGTACGAAGACTTCGGTGGCATTGAAGACGTGTTCTTCACCTCTTTTGTGATGCAGTAAGCACTTAAACCCATGAAATCAAACCTGCTCTCGGACGAAGAACTGGCCGCGCTGTCGGAAGGCGTGCGCGACGGTTCGATCGAGACCGACACTGGCTTCAACGAAAGCGTGCGCGTGCGCAAGCACGACCTCGCCAGCGAAGACAGCAGCTTGGGTGTGAACGTCTCGTCGATCGACATGATCAACGAACGCTTCATCCGACTGTTCCGTCTTGGCTTGCTCGAAGTGCTTCGCACCAGCCCACGTGTGAACCCCACACGCGTGCAAATTTTGAAGTTTGGCGACTACCTCAAAGGCCTGCGCGCCCCCTTGTCGGTCAACATGATTCGCATGAACCCGCTGCGCGGCAATTCGGTGATCATCATCGACCCCAATGTGGTGTTCAGCTCGCTCGACAGCTTCTTTGGTGGTTTTGGCAAAGGCGTGGGCGAACTGCCCCCCAGCCGTTTGTTCACACCCACTGAGTCACGCATCATCAAGATCATTCTTGAAGTGTTCTTCCGCTCGCTCACCGAAGCGTGGGGCCCTTTGATGCCCATCGAGTGCGAGCATGTGAGCTCTGAGATCAATCCTCAGTTTGCACAAATCGCCGATGAAAACGATTTGGTGGTTTTGAGCCGCTTTGAGGCCGATGCCACAGCCAGCGGCGGCAAAGGCTTCATTGACTTGGTCTACCCCTACGCCACCTTGAAGCCTGTGCGCGAACTGCTCAGCAGCCGTGTGCAAAGCGGCGAAGGCAACGAAGAATCAGACAAGAAATGGCGCCTCGCGCTCGCCGCAGCGGTGGGCGATGCGAAGCTGGAATTGCAAGTCACCATGGGTGAAATCAAAACCACGCTGCATCACTTGAACCATTTGCAAGAAGGCGATTTGCTGTTCTTCAAGAAAGACGACACCGCACTGATGAGCACCAATGGTGTTCCCGCATTCCACGTCAACGTGGGCACACGCGGCTCACAAGTGGCGGTACAAATTGACCACGAACACGTTCACGGCAAACCCTGAGACAGGATCACATCATGACTGACGAAAAAGAAAACCCAACCCCAGAACACGACGAAGCAGAAGTGGCAGCTGCGGAAGCTTCTGCACACGACGTCGTGGCAGCAGCGCCAGCCCATGAAGAAGTCGAGCCCAGCTTGGATGACTTCAAACCCACCATGCCCGGCAACATCAACCCCGAGGTGTTGCAAAACATCGTGGTGAACTTGTCGATTGAAGTGGGCCGTGCACAGATCAAAATCAAAGACTTGATGCGCCTCACCCAAGGCAGCGTGGTCGAACTCGACCGCATTGCGGGCGAACCACTCGATCTGTTGGTCAACAACTCTGTGGTTGCCCAAGGCGAAATCGTGTTGGTGAACGACCGCTATGGCGTTCGCTTGACGCGTGTGGTGCCCTCTTCAGAGCGCCTCAAGCTGATTTAATACCGAGCGGGCGCATGACTGCTGATCTCATCGACCCGCAGGCCCTGCTTCGCCTCAGAATTCTTTGCAAGTTGACGCATGCGCAAGTGGCGCGCTTATCGGGTCTGACACAAGATCAGGTGCGTGAACTCGAAGAAGGTGGCAGCCACCAATTCGCCTCAAACGATCAGAAGCTTCAAGCCGCTTTGAAAATCGCCGCCACCTTGAGCGGCACACAAAGCAATGGCATGCCCGTGGTCAGCGTGTTTCGCTCGCGCGCTGCGGCTGACGGTTTGGGCGTGCAACTCCCTCCATTCAAAATCGAGCAAACACCGCCACCCAAGCCCAAATTTCCAGACACGCCTGAGTTCTTCAAATTGCTGCTCATCTTGGTGGTGATGGTGTTTCTGTTAGTCGCGGTGGCCATGCCTTTGCTTTACACACTGCCCTCACCTCCGCCTAAAATTTCCTAAATCTTTTAGGAAATCCAATGAATTTACCTTCGCATCAACTCACGATGACGGTGTTGATGACACCCGACATGTCCAATTTTTCTGGCAATGTTCACGGGGGCACGATTCTGAAGTTTCTCGACCAAGTGGCCTATGCGTGCGCCAGCCGCTACGCTGGTCGCTACGTCGTCACCTTGTCTGTGGATCAAGTGATGTTTCGACAACCTATCCATGTGGGTGAGTTGGTGACATTTTTGGCAGCGGTCAATCACACGGGAACGTCCTCGATGGAAGTGGGCATCAAAGTCGTGGCCGAAAACATCCAGACACAAAAAGTGCGACATGCCAATAGTTGTTTCTTCACCATGGTGGCGGTGGACGACCAGAGAAAACCTGTGGCGGTGTCACCCTTCACACCCGACACCGAAGTCGAGAAGCGCAGATATGCAGCGGCTGAAATGAGAAAGAAGCTTCGCCAAGAATTCGCCAAGCAATTTGACGCACTCAAAACATAAGTCAAAAAAAAACCTGCATCGCGATGCAGGCTTTTTTTCTAGGCGCAGTGCCAATTAATTCGCATTGATCTTGCGGCCATTCAAAGGCTGTACAGGACGAGCATTGCGCTTGAAGGGGAAGTCCACCACTTGCTTTTTGCCAATGTCGACTGGCGTCTTCAAGATGTAGAAGTTCACGCCTTCGGTACAAGGTGGCGTTGTCAACGAACCTTCGTAGCTGTAGTGCGTCAAGGCGGCAGGCACCAAGCTGCTGGGGTCAAACTTGACCTTGTCGACCACCACCTCGGGGCCCTCAGCTTTGGGGGCGTTGTTCCACAAAGTTTGGATGGCTGCGTTGTCTTTGCCATCGTTGAGCAACACGCCCAACACAGCCAACTTGCCTTCGGCGTTTTTGTGCACAAAGTGCGCCACCATGGCCATGGGCTTGCCGTCGATTTGCTCTTCGCTAGGACGGTGGAAATGGAATTGCAACAGGTTGTAGACGTCCTTGTTGATCTTCAAGGTGCTGCCTGGCTCCACGTTCACTTGAATGGTGTGGCCGTTGTTCAAAATTTTCAGCGGGCCTTCTTTGTAGTTGACCACCAACACATCTTTCGACTTCTCGAAAGGACCGGTGATGTTCAACGGCGATTGCTTCATGCCTTTGCCGCAGGTGGGAAACTCATCGCCCCAGTTCTCTGGGCCCATCTCACCGGCGTAGTCCCAATGAACGGCATGGCCTTTTTTGTGGCCTTTGGCTTCTTGCTTTTCAGCAGCACAGTCCGCCAACACTTTGACTTTTTGACCCGCAGCCGCCAGCGCATTTTGTGCAGCACAAATCGACTTCAAGCGTGACGACCATTCGGCCATCTCCAACGCCTTTTGAAAAGCGCTCACGGTCTCTGGGTCTTCAGCGCCCTTGGTCAACAAACGTAAAGCGCCCAAGCCCAATTGACGCTCGCTGGTCACGGGGCCTTTTTGGGCCTTGATGAAGGCTTCGTAGTCTTGCAACACCACGCCGTTGCTGAAGGACTCTTTGACCGCCATCATTTGCTGAGCAGCGGGCTCGTACTCTTCAATTTTCTCTTTGGCTTCTTCCAATTCCTTGGTCAGCTTTTCGAGTTCTTCTTGGGCTTCGGTCGCGCCTTCGCTGGCTTCTGTCAGCTCGCTCATGACGTGGTTTTTACCGGTGTAGCTCCAATAACCAAACGCCAAAGCGCCTGCGAGCAGCAGACCCATGACGATTTCAACGATCAGTCTTAAATATTTTTTCATGGCCATTCACTTGAGTGGGTGCATTTTTGATAAAGCCAAACAGCAACGCGCAATGCACGCCTTTGTTTGGGCAAGTCAGTGGGTATCGGCTTGATGTGTCACAAGCTTTAATCGCCACTTAGAACGGCAAATTATTGCCGCAACTGATAAAAGCAATAAACATGCGCAAAAGAAGCCGACACTACAATTGCCAGCTTCTTCCACAGCCTCTGGATCAACACCATGAACCGCTGCTTTTATCCCCACGGGGAGGCTCAGCCATGAGCCGCAAAGTCTTTATCAAAACCTTCGGATGCCAAATGAACGAGTACGACTCGGACAAGATGGCAGACGTCTTGGGCGAGACCCAAGGCTACGAAAAAACCAATGATGTCGAAGAAGCCGATCTGATCGTCTTCAACACCTGCTCGGTGCGCGAGAAAGCCCAAGAAAAGGTGTTCTCCGACCTAGGCCGCATCCAGCATTTGAAAGCCAAGGGCGTCAAGATTGCCGTGGGCGGCTGCGTGGCCAGCCAAGAAGGCGACACCATCATTGCTCGCGCGCCCTATGTGGACGTGGTGTTTGGCCCGCAAACCCTGCACCGCTTGCCCGATTTGCTGAACCAACGCGAAAGCTTGGCCAAGCCACAAGTCGACATCAGCTTTCCCGAAATCGAGAAGTTCGACCACTTGCCCCCCGCTCGCGTGGAAGGTGGCAGCGCCTTTGTGAGCATCATGGAAGGTTGCAGTAAATATTGCAGCTACTGCGTGGTGCCCTACACCCGAGGCGAAGAGGTGAGCCGTCCGTTTGACGACGTGCTGGTTGAAGTAGCAGGCTTGGCCGCACAAGGCGTGAAAGAAGTTACGCTCTTGGGCCAAAACGTCAACGCCTACCGTGGCGCCATGGGCGGCACGTCTGAGATTGCTGACTTTGCCCTGCTCATCGAATACGTGGCCGAGATTCCCGGCATCGAACGCATCCGCTACACCACCAGCCACCCCAACGAGTTCACGCAACGTTTGATTGATGTGTACGCCAAGGTGCCGCAGCTGGTGAGCCATTTGCACTTGCCCGTGCAGCACGGCAGCGACCGCATTTTGATGGCCATGAAGCGCGGCTACACCGCCATGGAATACAAGAGCACGGTGAAAAAGCTGCGCGCCATTCGCCCTGACATGGCCATGAGCTCGGACTTCATCGTGGGCTTTCCCGGCGAGACCGAAGAAGACCACCAAAAGCTCATCAAGCTCATGCACGATGTGTACTTTGACAACTCGTTCAGCTTCATCTTCAGCCCCCGCCCCGGCACGCCTGCGGCGAACCTACACGATGACACGCCACACGAAGTGAAACTGCGCCGCTTGCAAGAAGTGCAAAAAATCATCGAAGACAACATGCGCGACATCAACGTGCAGCGCGTGGGCACGGTGCAACGCGTGTTGGTCGATGGCTACTCGAAGAAAGACGCCACCGAGCTGCGCGCCCGCACCGAGTGCAACCGCATCGTCAACTTCAAAGGCGGCCCCAACCCTGAGCGCCTGATGAACCAACTGATTGACGTGAAGATCACCGAAGCCAACCCGCATTCATTGCGTGGCGAGGTGTTTGTGAAAGAGTCGGCTTAAACAGCTCTTTCGCCAGCCATTGAAAAGCCCTGAGGCCACGAGGCTTCAGGGCTTTTTATTTGGCGTGTGAGAGTTTCAGCGCATGCCTGGGAAGCCACCGCCTCCCATACCGCCTAAGCCTTTCATGCCACCCATGCGCTTCATCATCTTCATGAGGCCGCCGCCGCTCATCTTCTTCATCATGCTTTGCATTTGCTCAAACTCTTTGAGCAAGCGGTTCACGTCTTGCACTTGCACGCCAGCGCCTGCGGCAATGCGTCGTTTGCGCGTGGCTTTGATGAGTTCGGGCTTGGCACGCTCTTTGGGCGTCATGCTGTGGATGATGCCTTGCTTGCGGCCAATGTCTTTTTCAGCTTTGTCCATGTCGACCTGACCGGCCTTGGCCGCCATTTGTGTGGGCAACTTGTCCATGATGGTGGACAAACCACCCATGGAACGCATTTGCTGAATCTGCGCGAGAAAGTCATTCAAATCAAAGCTGTCGCCCCGCTTGACCTTTTCGGCCAGCTTTTGCGCAGCTGCCATGTCCACACCTGCAGTGACTTGCTCGACCAAGGCCAAGATGTCGCCCATGCCCAGCACACGGCCAGCATGGCGATTGGCATCGAACAACTCCAAACCATCGAGCTTCTCGCTGGTACCCGCAAACTTGATGGGCGCACCGGTGATTTGGCGCACCGACAAAGCAGCACCGCCGCGTGAATCACCATCGAGCTTGGTCAACACAATGCCAGTCAAGGGCAGCGCATCGCTGAAGGCCTTGGCCGTGTTGATGGCGTCTTGGCCTTGCATGGCGTCGACCACAAACAAGGTTTCAACAGGGTTCAACACGCTGTGCAGTTGTTTGATTTCAGCCATCAAGGCTTCGTCAATCGCCAAGCGACCGGCGGTGTCCACCAGCAACACATCAAAGTAGTGCTTGCGCGCGTAGTCCAACGCGGCACGGGCAATGTCGGCCGGCTTTTGATCGGGCGAGCTGGGGAACCATTCGGCGCCCGCTTGTGCGGTGACGGTTTTGAGCTGTTCAATGGCAGCTGGGCGATACACGTCACCTGAGACGGTCAGCACTTTTTTCTTGCGCTGGTTGATGAGCCAACGCGCCAGCTTGGCGGTGGTGGTGGTTTTACCCGCACCTTGCAAACCAGCCATCAAAATCACGGCGGGCGGTTGCGCGGCGAGGTTTAAGTCGCTCACACCTTCGCCCATGGTGGCGGCCAACTCTTTGTTGACGATGGCAACCAAGGCTTGGCCAGGCTGCAACGAGCCAATCACCTCTTGACCGAGGGCTTTTTCTTTGACACGTGCAATGAAGTCGCGCACCACGGGCAGCGCCACGTCGGCTTCCAGCAAGGCCATGCGCACCTCGCGCAACATGTCGGCCACGTTGCTTTCGGTGATGCGGGCCTGTCCGCTGATGTGTTTGACGAGGCGCGAGAGTTTGTCGGTAAGGGCTGAGGCCATATAAACCCCTTAGAAGGGCTGGTTTTTGCGTGTGTAGCGAAACGCTAAACTGTTGCCATGATTTTAGCCAGCGACATCCCGCTCAGCCTTTGGCTTGGCATTCCCACGGCAGCTGCTTACGCCTTGACGGCACTCATCGGCCCACGGGTGGCGCCAGACATGGGTCATCGCCTCTTGAGCGTGCCTTGGGCCTTGCATGGTTTGGGCCTTGTGTTTGCGTTGTTTGCGCCGCAGATCGGTGGTTTGCGCTTTGGCTTTGCGCCAGCCTTGTCTGTCACCGCTTGGCTTATGCTCACGTTTTATGTGTTGGAACATCACTGGTTTCCACAGTTGCGCACACGCTGGACGCTGTCCATCGTGGGCGTGGCGGTGGTTGTGCTGGCCGCCGTCTTTCCTGGCACGGTGCTGCACACACAAACTTCGCCGTGGCTGCCTCTGCACTTGGCGTTGGGCGTGGCCTCTTACGGTTTGTTTGCTGCTGCCGTGGTGCACGCTTGGCTGATGACCCGTGCAGAGAAGCACATGCGCTTGGGCGCTGACACCCACATTGGTTTGCCTTTGCTCACGCTGGAGCGATTGACCTTTCGTTTTGTAACGGCTGGTTTTGTGTTGCTCACCGCCACCTTGGCCGCAGGCTGGTTGTTTGGCGATAGCTTGTATGGCGCCCAAGCCGCTTGGCGCTGGGACCACAAAACGGTGTTCTCGTTGCTGTCGTGGCTCACGTTTGCCGTGCTGTTGGTGGGCCGTAGCCGCTTTGGTTGGCGGGGCCGCAAAGCCGTGCGGGTGCTCTACATCGGCACGGGCTTGTTGTTGTTGGGCTATGCGGGCTCACGCTTTGTGTTGGAAGTGGTGTTGGGGCGCGTGGCATGAAGTACCTCGTCCTGTTGCTCATCGTCTTAGCTGGCATCTGGTGGATTCGCCAGCAGCGAAAGCCCGACCAGCCTTCAAGCCAAAAGTCAGGCCCGCAAGTGATGGTGCCTTGTGCCCACTGCGGCACCCATGTGCCAGAAGACGATGCCATTCGTGGCTCACGTGGCTTGTACTGCAGCGCTGCACACCGTGACAGCCATGAAGGCTGAACCCATGACCGGTTTGTGGCGCGAGGGTTGGTACCGTTTTGCCAAACACACGCCCTCGCCCAACTTTGGGCCTCGCCCCGCAAACACCTCGATTGATTTGGTGGTGATGCACTCCATCAGTCTGCCGCCAGGCGTTTATGGTGGCCCCGAAATTGAAGCACTGTTCACCAACACGCTGGATTGGGATGCCCACCCCTACTTTCAACAAATTCGTGGCGCGGAGGTGTCGGCGCACTTTGTGATTCGCCGTGATGGCGCACTCATTCAGTTTGTCAGTTGCGAGGACCGTGCGTGGCACGCGGGCCGCTCCAGCTACCAAGGGCGTGACAACTGCAACGATTTCTCGATTGGCATTGAACTCGAAGGCTTAGAAGGCCACACCTTTGAAGCCCCTCAGTACGAAACACTGAGCAGCTTGTGCGCTGCCATCGCACAACATTACAAGTTGCATCACATCGCAGGCCACGAACATGTGGCACCGACGCGCAAACAAGACCCAGGCGCAGGGTTTGATTGGTCATTTTTGCAGCGATCTTTAGGCTGGGCAGACGACAGTTTTCCGCAGAAAAATTAATTTTTCGTCATCGCGCAAAAAAAAGTTATTTTGCACAGAGTTTGTGCATCGCAATTTCAGTTTCAGACGCCATGCGCATCAGCGCAACAAACAACTTGAAATGCGGCGTCAACGCTAGATTTTTAATTCAATTGCCCACCAATACTGAGCTCAAGCACCTGTCACAAATTGTGTCTACAACACACTTCATGACGTGAAATTTCAAATGTAATCATTTCCTACCAAAACACTACCGGTAGCGTATTGGCACCGACACAAACACCAGATATAGTGTCGGCTTGAATTTTGAAAAAGCGGTCATGAGACCGTTTTTTCTACGCACGATTGAATCGCTCACAAGGAAGAAAAAGATATGCAAACCGTTGAGACCACTGTGCACACAACATCCATGGGTCACACCTCCGTCGCGCACGACCGTGCTGCCACCGACGCACCCACCATGTTGACGCACTACCAAATCATTCGCCGCAACGGCGCCGTGGTTCCTTTCGAGCCCGCCAAGATTGCCGTCGCCATGATGAAAGCGTTTTTGGCTGTGCACGGCACACAAGGCGCAGCATCGGCCAGCGTGCGCGAGATGGTGGAAGCCCTCACCCAAGGTGTGGTGCGCGCACTGATGCGTTCACGTCCAGGCGGCGGCACGTTCCACATCGAAGACGTGCAAGACCAAGTGGAATTGGGTTTGATGCGCGGTGGTCACCACGAAATCGCACGTGCGTACGTGCTGTACCGTGAGCGCCGCAACCAAGAGCGTGCGCACATCAAAGAAGAGCAAACACCTGCAGCACCTGCATTGCACGTGATCGACAACGGCCAACGCGTGGCCTTGGATCTGAAAAACCTGCAACGCCTGATCAACGATTCATGCGCCGGCTTGGGCGCTGACGTCAAACCCGACCCCATCTTGGCTGAAACCATGCGCAACCTGTACGACGGCGTGCCCATGGACGAGGTGTACAAAGCCGCCATCTTGGCCACACGTACGCTGATCGAGAAAGACCCAGACTACACCTACGCCACCGCACGTTTGTTGATGCACACCATCGCCAAAGAAGTGTTGGGCAAAGAAGTGCTGCACGCCGACATGGGCCAGCACTATGCCGAGTACTTCCCTCAGTTCATCCAAAAAGGCGTGGACAACGACCTGCTCGACCAAGCCATGTTGCAGTTTGACCTGCCACGCTTGGGCGCGGCGCTTAAGGCCGACCGTGACTTGAAATTTGATTACCTCGGCCTGCAAACCCTGTATGACCGCTACTTTTTGCACGTGCGCAAGACCCGCATCGAACTGCCACAGGCATTCTTCATGCGCGTGGCCATGGGCTTGTCACTGAACGAAGTGGATCGCGAAGCCCGCGCCATTGAGTTCTACGAAGTGTTGTCGTCGTTCGATTTCATGTCGAGCACACCGACGCTATTCAACAGCGGTACCTTGCGTTCACAGCTCTCAAGCTGCTACTTGTCGACCGTGCCTGACCACTTGGATGGCATCTATGAGTTGATCAAAGAAAACGCTTTGTTGTCTAAATTTGCCGGCGGCTTGGGCAACGACTGGACCCGCGTGCGCGCTTTGGGCAGCCACATCAAGGGCACCAATGGCGAATCACAAGGCGTGGTGCCATTCTTGAAAGTGGTCAACGACACTGCGGTGGCGGTGAACCAAGGCGGCAAGCGCAAAGGCGCGGTGTGTACCTACCTCGAAACATGGCACTTGGACATCGAAGAGTTTCTCGAGTTGCGCAAGAACACCGGTGACGACCGCCGTCGTACCCACGACATGAACACCGCCAACTGGATCCCCGACTTGTTCATGCGTCGCGTCATGGAAAAAGGCGAGTGGACCTTGTTCTCTCCCTCTGACGTGCCTGATTTGCACGATTTGTTCGGCGCAGAGTTCGAGCAAGCCTATGTGGCCTACGAAGCCAAAGCCAAGCGCGGCGAAATCAAGCCTTGCAAAACGGTGCAAGCCACCGACATGTGGCGCAAGATGCTGACCATGTTGTTCGAAACGGGCCACCCATGGATCACCTTCAAAGATCCTTGCAACGTGCGTTCACCCCAACAACACGTCGGCGTGGTGCACTCGTCTAACCTGTGTACCGAAATCACGCTCAACACCAGCGACACCGAAACTGCGGTGTGTAACTTGGGCTCCGTCAACCTGTCTCAACATTTGAAAGACGGCCCCAACGGCAAAGAACTCGACCACGACAAACTCAAGCGCACCATCAAAGTGGCCATGCGCATGCTGGACAACGTGATCGATATCAACTACTACGCGGTCAAAAAAGCGCGTGACTCTAACTTGCGTCACCGCCCCGTGGGTATGGGCATCATGGCCTTCCAAGACAGCTTGTACGAAATGCGCGTGCCTTACGCTTCACAAGCAGCGGTTGAGTTCGCTGACCGTTCTATGGAAGCCGTTTGCTACTACGCTTACTGGGCCTCATCAGAATTGGCCAAAGAACGCGGCCAATACGCCAGCTACAAAGGTTCGTTGTGGGACAAAGGCATCTTGCCGATCGACTCGCTCGACATGCTCGCCCAAGCACGCGGTGGCTACCTCGAAGTGGACCGCAGCAAAACTTTGGATTGGGACGCCCTGCGCGCCAAGATCGCCAAAGACGGCATGCGCAACTCCAACTGCGTGGCCATCGCCCCAACCGCAACCATCTCCAACATCATTGGTGTGGACGCCTCGATTGAGCCTTGCTTTGGCAACTTGTCGGTCAAGTCCAACTTGTCGGGCGAGTTCACCATCATCAACCACTACTTGGTGCACGACTTGAAGCGCCTCGGTTTGTGGGACGACGTGATGGTCATGGACCTCAAACACTTCGACGGCTCACTGCGCCCCATCGACCGCGTGCCACAAGACATCAAAGCCTTGTACGCCACTGCGTTCGAAGTGGAGCCAACTTGGTTGGTCGAAGCTGCATCGCGTCGCCAAAAGTGGATCGACCAAGCGCAATCGCTCAACATTTACATGGCCGGCGCCTCTGGCAAGAAGCTCGACGAGACCTACAAGCTCGCTTGGTTGCGTGGCTTGAAGACCACGTACTACCTCCGCACATCCAGCGCACAACAAGTTGAAAAATCAACCGTGCAAGCTGGTTCACACAATGCGGTGTCTTCGGGCCCAGCCGCAGGTGGCATGAGTGCACTCGAAGCAGCTGCCGCTGCAGCGCAAGCACAGATGAATGCCATCCCTGCCACCGACATCAAGTTCTGCGGTGTGGATGACCCCACCTGCGAATCGTGTCAGTGATACAACAAAAACACGCAACGAAGTTCACGAATGCTTTGCGTTTGTCTTCGTTGCATTCATAATTCGCACATTGGATAATTTTTTATGTTGACCTGGGACGAAGACGTCAAGCCCTCATCGCCATCACCTCTTGCAAGCGGTTTGCCAAACCGCTCGATGGAACTCCCACCTCTTTCTGCGACACCTGCCTTGCAGCCTGTTGCGGCCGTTCGTCCTCTGAACGATGGTGTGGCACCTACGCCCGCCACGGCCCCCACGCAAACCAGCTCAGCCGCAGCAACCAGCACACGCCGCGTGACGGCAGCTGACAAGCGCATCATCAACGGCCAAACCGACGTGAACCAGTTGGTGCCGTTCAAATACAAATGGGCGTGGGAAAAATACCTCGCCACGTGCGCAAACCACTGGATGCCGCAAGAAGTGAACATGACGCGCGACATCGCTTTGTGGAAAGACCCCAATGGTCTGACCGATGACGAGCGCCGCTTGATCATGCGTAACCTCGGCTTCTTCGTGACCGCCGACTCATTGGCCGCGAACAACATCGTGTTGGGCACTTACCGCCACATCACCGCGCCTGAGTGCCGCCAGTTCTTGTTGCGTCAAGCGTTTGAAGAAGCGATTCACACACACGCTTACCAATACATCGTCGAGTCTTTGGGCTTGGACGAAGGCGAAATCTTCAACGCGTACCACGAAGTCAAATCCATCCGCGACAAAGACGAGTTCCTGATTCCGTTCATCGACGCCATCATGGATCCCAACTTCCACACGGGCACACTGCAAACCGATCAAACTTTGTTGAAGTCCTTGATCGTGTTCGCTTGCTTGATGGAAGGTTTGTTCTTCTATGTGGGCTTCACCCAAATTTTGGCCTTGGGCCGTCAAAACAAAATGACTGGTGCTGCAGAGCAGTACCAGTACATCTTGCGTGACGAGTCCATGCACTGCAACTTCGGCATCGACTTGATCAACCAAATCAAACTCGAAAACCCACAACTGTGGACAGCCGAGTTCAAAGAAGAAATCAAAGGTTTGTTCATGCAAGCCGTTGAACTCGAATACCGCTATGCCGAAGACACCATGCCACGTGGCGTGTTGGGCTTGAACGCCTCGATGTTCAAAGGCTACTTGCGCTACATCGCCAACCGCCGTGCCACGCAAATCGGTTTGGAAGCGCTGTTCCCCAATGAAGAGAATCCCTTCCCTTGGATGAGCGAGATGATCGACCTCAAGAAAGAACGCAACTTCTTTGAAACCCGTGTGATTGAGTACCAATCTGGCGGTGCTCTGTCTTGGGATTGACGGCTTAAATACACATGTCACCGAATTTGTTCACCACACCCACAAACACCCGTGCACGAGGTGTGGTGGTGGACGCACCCTGTTCATGGGGTTGGACCCGGGTCCAGCGCCATGAATCGCTTTGCACACAAAAACCCGTGCGAAGTGTTTTTCACCCAATGATCTAAATTCGATCTAGGAGAACAGAAATGGCAACTGCAAAAAAACCGGCCGCTAAAAAGGCCCCTGCAAAGAAAGCTGTCGCGGCCAAAAAGCCAGCAGCTAAGAAAGTCGCGGCTAAAAAGCCAGCAGCTAAAAAAGTAGCGGCTAAGAAGCCTGCTGCTAAAAAAGTTGCAGCTAAAAAGCCAGCAGCTAAAAAAGTAGCGGCCAAAAAGCCTGCTGCAAAGAAAGTTGCGGCTAAAAAGCCAGCAGCTAAAAAAGTAGCCGCTAAGAAACCAGTCGTTAAAAAAGCCGCTGCTAAAAAGCCTGCTGCTAAGAAAACAGCTGCTAAAAAAGTAGCTAAAAAAACAGCTGCTAAAAAGCCTGCTGCCAAAAAACCAGCTGCTAAAAAAGCCGCTAAAAAGCCTGCTGCAAAGAAAGCTGCGAAAGCACCCGCTGCCCGCGCACAGACCACGTTGAACCCGCAAGCTGCTTGGCCTTTCCCAACAGCAAGCAAGCCTTAATCTTCACTGATCAAGGTAGCGGTTTACCGTAAAGCTCAAGCCCGATGCCGCAAGGCCTCGGGCTTTTTCTTGGCCCTCTCATGACGCTTCCTACAACCACTTACCTTCGCTTAGAAAAAACAGGTGCAGTCATCGTGGATATCCACGTCATCCCCAACGCCTCGCGCACTCAAGCCGATGGTGAGCACGATGGTGCCTTGCGTGTGCGTTTGCATGCACCGCCCGTGGACGGCAAAGCTAACTTGGCACTTCAAGCGTGGCTGGCAGATGCACTGGGTTTGCCCAAGCGCGATGTGGAACTCGTGCGTGGACAGACGTCCAAACGAAAACAGCTGCGGGTGAGTGCAGCTGCTTGCGCCAAAGCCGATTGGTCGGCTTTGGTGGTTTAAATGCTTGTGGTTAAGCGATGCTCAAACCATTCACGTTGTAGTTCTGTGGTCCGCGCTGTGCAATCTTGAGCGCACCCACTTGGTTACCCAAGGCCGCGCACTTCGCCAAAGACCAGCCTTGCTCCAAGCCGAACAACAACGCGCCACGCCATGCGTCGCCGCAACCTGTGGGGTCAACCACGGCCGCTGCTTTGACAGGCGGCACAAGGGTTTTCTCACCATTCACCCACACTTCACAGCCTTCAGCACCCAAGGTCACGATCAAGCCTTGCACGCGACGTGAAATGTCGGCATGGCTCAAGCCTGTGCGGTCGCTCAACATCTTGCCTTCGTAGTCATTCACCGTGACCCAAGTGGCCTGGTCGATGAAGCGCGCCAAGTCGGCGCCATCAAACATGGGCAAGCCTTGGCCTGGGTCGAACACAAAAGGAATATCTGCGGCTTTGAGTTGCTCGGCATGCTGCAACATGGCGTCACGCCCATCCGGTGAAATGATGGCCAACTTGATGTCATCGCGTTTTTCAATCTGGGTGATATGCGCTTGCATCATGGCGCCCGGATGGAACGCCGTGATTTGGTTGTTGTCACGGTCGGTCATGATCATCGCTTGCGCGGTGTAAGTGCCTTCGACTTGACTCACGAATTCGGTCGAGATACCCAATGTGTCCAGGCGTTGCAAATAATCAGCCGCATCGGTACCCAAAGTGGCCATAGGCAGCGGCGAGCCACCCAACACTTTCAAGCTGTAGGCGATGTTGCCGGCGCAACCGCCAAAGTCGCGACGCAAAGCAGGCACCAAGAACGACACGTTCAAGATGTGCAGTTGGTCAGGCAAGATTTGCTCAGCAAATCGGCCTTCGAAATCCATGATGGTGTCAAACGCGAGCGAGCCGCAAATCAGCGATGCCATAAAAATACTTTCAAAAATGGGGGGGGGGAGATTAAGGATAAAAAACGATGGCGCGAAAACCGGTGATGCGTTTGCTCACCTTGTCGTCAAGGTCGAAGTTCAAAGTTGAACGCACATCGCGCAAGGCTTGCACATGGTCTTTGCCTAACAACTCCTGAGCCGTGAACACACGGCGCACCAACACTTGGTCTTGTAAATCCGTCAAGCTCAGCTCCAAAGCAGGCATGGCCACAGGGTGATGCTGGGTGTTTTTCAGCCGCAGTTGCACCGTGTAGCCGCCATCTGGGCTCTCGGTAAAGCTACTGCTTTCAATCAGCACAGCCTCTGGCTCGCGTGGCCATGTCACCTCACACGCACACAGCGCTGACAGCATGGGGCGCAGTGCGGGCTCTTCGGCACCCAACCAGTTGCGCTGAGCCACCACAAACTGCATGAACAAAACGAGCACCAACACGCCTGTGGCAAGCAGCCACTTCAAAGGCTGCGCAGGCTCTTCAGCATCCGTTTGCTCGGTGTTCTTGGGTGAAGGGGAAGGCTTGAGCTCATTCGCAGCCACTGCGGGCGCCATTGCTGCACGAAACAACGAAGGGGCCTCTGCGCTGGGCAGCGGCGCTACCGGAATATCGGGCGGTGTCTCAAAATGCAGCGCAGCCTCAAACACATGCGCACAACGACCACACCGCACCCACCCTTTGGCCAGCTCAAGCTGTTGGGGCGACACCTTGAAGGCGGTCTCGCATTGGGGGCAGTGGGTGATTTGCATCAGCAGTGGGCGGTCATCAAAATCCAGCCGTCTTCAGAGTCGCTCACTTGCAAGGTGCAATACGGCGCATAAGCGTCTTTGAGTTCTTGGGCTTGTCGCTCAAGAATACCTGCCAACACCAAGTAGCCACCAGCAGCGACATGGCTACGCAGCAGCGGTGCCAACACTTTGAGTGGTGTGGCCAAGATGTTGGCCAACACGGTTTGGTAATGGCCTGTGGCTTTGTCGGGCAAGCCAGCATTCAAGCGCACATTGTTGGCATCAGCATTGAGTACCGTCGCTGTGACAGCCGCTTCGTCAATGTCAACCGCATCAATCGCGCTGGCACCATGCAACGCCGCACCAATCGCCAAAATGCCAGAGCCGCAACCGTAGTCGAGCACGCGTTGGTTGGCCACATCGTGCGTGGCGATCCAACGCAAACACATGCGCGTGGTGGGGTGCGTGCCTGTGCCAAACGCCAGACCGGGGTCTAAGCGAATGACTTTTTTGGCTTGCTCGGGTGGCTCGTGCCATGTCGGAACAATCCAAAACTCAGGCGTGATGTCTACAGGCGCAAATTGCGACTGCGTCAAACGCACCCAATCTTGGTCAGCCACGGGTTGAATGCCCAACACTTCACTGCCAGCAAAGAAGTCTTGCAAGGCCAACAAGTGCGATGCGTCCTTGGCCACCGCCTCCTCAGCAAACAAGGCCACGATGCGCGAGCGCTTCCAGCCTTCTTTGGGGGGCGGCATACCGGGTTCGCCAAACAAGGCTTGCTCGGCATCGGTTTGGGCATCGGCATCTTCGACAGACACACTCAAGGCATCGAGTGCATCCAGTGCCTCGCAGACAGCTTCGACGCTGTCTTCGGGGCACATCAGTCGCAGTTCAAACATCAACGCTTGTGAGCGGCGAGCCACTCCTCCAAATAATGAATGTTGGTGCCACCGGCCATGAACTTGGCGTCCACCATCAACTCGCGGTGCAGCGGGATGTTGGTGTTGATGCCTTCAACCAAAGTTTCATTCAAAGCTGTGCGCATGCGTGCCAACGCTTCGTCACGGGTGTCACCGTGCACGATGATCTTGCCGATCATCGAGTCGTAGTTTGGCGGCACGTAGTAGTTGGTGTAGATGTGTGAATCCACACGCACACCAGGGCCACCGGGCGCGTGCCACATGGTGATGCGGCCAGGCGACGGGATGAACTTGAACGGGTCTTCTGCGTTGATGCGGCACTCAATGGAGTGACCGCGCACATGGACGTCGCGCTGCGCAAAAGGCAACTTCAAGCCAGCAGCCACCATGATTTGCGTCTTCACGATGTCGATGCCGGTGATGTATTCGGTCACAGGATGTTCCACCTGAACGCGGGTGTTCATTTCAATGAAATAGAACTCACCGTTTTCGTACAAGAACTCAAACGTGCCCGCACCGCGGTAGTTGATTTTTTTACAAGCGGCCGCGCAACGCTCACCAATCTTCTCGATCAATTTGCGTGGAATGCCCGGCGCTGGTGCCTCTTCGATCACTTTTTGGTGACGACGTTGCATCGAGCAATCGCGCTCACCCAAGTACACCGCGTTCTTGTGCTTGTCAGCCAAGATTTGGATTTCGATATGACGTGGGTTTTGGAGGTACTTCTCCATGTACACCGCGGGGTTGCCAAAGGCTGTGCCCGCTTCCGCTTTGGTCATCGCCACCGCGTTGATCAAAGCAGCTTCGGTGTGCACCACACGCATGCCACGACCACCACCACCGCCAGCGGCTTTGATGATGACGGGGTAACCCACGCTCTTGGCGATGCGCTTGATAGCAGCAGGGTCGTCAGGCAACTCACCTTCAGAGCCAGGCACGCAAGGCACGCCCGCTTTGATCATGGCTTGCTTGGCCGACACCTTGTCGCCCATGATGCGGATGGATTCAGCAGTGGGGCCAATGAATTGGAAACCGCTCTTTTCGACGCGCTCCGCAAAGTCAGCGTTCTCGCTCAAGAAACCGTAGCCAGGGTGAATGGCTTCTGCATCGGTCACTTCAGCTGCCGCAATGATGGCCGGCATATTGAGGTAGCTCAGCGTGGAAGCGGCTGGGCCAATACAGACGGCTTCGTCAGCCAACTTGACGTACTTGGCATCGCGATCGGCTTCGGAATACACCATCACCGCTTTGACACCCAGCTCGCGACAGGCGCGTTGAATGCGCAGCGCGATTTCGCCACGGTTGGCGATCAGGATTTTTTTAAACATGGGAAGCCCGCCCGTTATTCAATGATGAACAGGGGTGCGCCGTATTCCACAGCCTGGCCGTTCTCAGCCAAGATCTTGGTGATGGTGCCGGACTTGTCAGCCTCGATCTCGTTCAAGATCTTCATGGCTTCAATGATGCAAATGGTGTCGCCTTCTTTGACTTGCTGACCCACTTCGGCAAATGCCTTGGCGCCAGGACTAGAAGAACGGTAGAACGTGCCAACCATCGGTGACTTGACCGTGTGACCTGCAGGCACAGCTTCCACCACGGGGGCGGCAGGTGCAGCAGCAGGTGCTGGCGCAGCGGCCACAGGCGCGGCAACCGCGACAGGGGCAGCCATTTGCGTCACCATCGCCACAGGGGCGGGTGCACTCTTAACGATACGGACCGTGCCTTCTGCCTCGGTGATTTCGAGTTCAGACACATTGGAGTCGGAGACCAGGTCAATCAACGTCTTGAGTTTTCGCAAATCCATAACTACATCCTATTTGTTGTAAATAAGGTGCTAATTTACACCAATTTCAAAATCTTTGCCTGTTAAAACTACCTACACAGACCATTTTTTGATGTCATCCGGCGTTAATTTCCCCAGTTTTCTTTGAATGAGTTCGCCATTTGCACCTAAAACCACCGTAAAAGGCAATCCACCCATCTCATTTCCAAGCATTTTGGCGAGTTCAGTCCCATTCAATCCAGCCAAACCAATCTTGTAATTCACAGGAAATTGCGTCAAAAATTGCCGCACACGGCTCGGTTGATCAATGGCAAGGCCAACAACTTGCCATCCTTTCGATTCATTTTCACGAAAAAACGCATCAATTAAAGGCATTTCTTCAATACAAGGGGTGCACCAGGTGGCCCAGAAGTTGATCACCAAGGGGCGACCTTGTAAAAGCCTCATCGACAAAGTCTCACCAGCGGGTGTGTCGAACTCAGCAGCCCACAAAGCGGTCAACGCTTCAGGACCCATAGCGCCCACAGACTGACGCCTCCATGCCACCCCCGCCCCTGCGATGGCAGCCAGCGCGGCCACGCCTGCATACATCACCCCCCGTCTATTTGCACTCATCGTCATTCAATTTCCTTCATCAATCGCTGTAACGCAGCCAAGTCACCTCTGTAGGTTCGCCCTTGCCCGTCGGGCTTCAATGCCCCACGCAGGTCATCCAAGTCGTAAATCATCAGGTGCACCAACACTTTTTGCGACAGGCCTGGGCAGCTGCTCAAGATGCTCAGCGCATCCACCGCCTCGCCTTGGAAGCCTTGAACCGTGCTGACTTCGTAGCGCACATTGTGGTCAATGAGGCTAATTTCTGCCGATTTGGGGTCATCGCAAAACAATTGCAGATAAATATCCGACAAACCAGTGGCCGTGCCGCGCCACACGGCGCCACCCAAATGTGGCCGAAAAGCCGCCATGCGTTCCATCCATACCGCCGCCAGCGCTCGCAAGGCAGCTAGCTCGGCAGGCTGGGTGTCGGCACAAAAGAGATCTAAGTATTCACGCACCGCGTCTTCCACTTGGTCGTTGTTGGGCAGCTGCGCACGTGCATTCAACCCCAGCTGTTTGACCGCTCGACGTTTGGCGGGGCCGTACTCAAGTCCCTCTTCCACCACCATGCGGGCGGCTGTGGCTGCAATTTCTTCTTGAACCGTATTCATATAGACGCGATTGTGGGGCCACCCAGGTCTGCACGCTCAGGCACACCTGAAACACCCTCCTAGAATAGATGAATGCATATACATATTTTGGGAATTTGCGGCACGTTCATGGGTGGACTGGCTGCGTTGGCGCGTGAAGCGGGCCACAAGGTGACAGGTTGCGATGCGGGCGTCTACCCACCCATGAGCGACCAACTCCGTGCCTTGGGCATTGAATTGATTGAAGGCTTTGGCGCAGACCAAATGGCTTTGAAACCCGATGTGTACGTGATTGGCAACGTCGTCTCGCGCGCGCGCTTGCCCGATGGCCGCGCGAAGTTCCCACTGATGGAAGCCATTTTGGAAAGTGGCGCCACCTACACCAGCGGCCCCCAGTGGCTGGCCGAACATGTGTTGCACCACCCCAGCCAACCGCGTCATGTGCTGGCCGTAGCCGGTACGCACGGTAAAACCACCACCACCTCCATGCTGGCTTGGATTCTTCAAGCCGCAGGCTTAGAGCCCGGTTTTTTGGTCGGCGGCGTCCCCATGAACTTTGGCGTGTCTGCCCGTTTGGGCCGTTTGAGCAGTACAGCCGATGTGGCTGCGCACAAGCGCACGCACTTCGTCATTGAGGCCGACGAGTACGACACCGCCTTCTTCGACAAACGCAGCAAGTTTGTGCACTACCACCCGCGCACAGCGATTCTGAACAACCTTGAGTTTGACCATGCCGACATCTTCGACAACCTCGCCGCCATCGAGCGCCAGTTCCACCACTTGGTGCGCACCGTGCCCGGCAGTGGCCGCGTGGTGGTCAACGCCGACGAAGACAGCTTGCAACGCGTGTTAGACCAAGGCTGCTGGAGCGGCGTGGCCAAGTTTGGTGTGAGCGCCAACGCCACAGACCTCAAGGGTCCTGATGACTGGTCCGTGCAAGGCGAGCCCGATAACTTTGCTGTGTTGCATCACGGCCAAGAAGTGGGCCGCGTGCAATGGGGCATCACCGGCGTACACAACCAACTCAACGCCTTAGCCGCCATCGCCGCAGCGGAACACTTGGGCGTTTCCCCCGTACAAGCCGCTGCTTCGTTGACTGAATTTCAAAACGTGCGTCGCCGCATGGAAGTGCGCGGTACGGTACCGCGTGCAGGTGGAGACATCACGGTGTACGACGACTTTGCCCACCACCCCACCGCCATTCGCACCACGGTCGACGGCCTGCGCCGCAAAGTGGGCCCCAACGCTCGCATCTTGGCGGTGTTTGAGCCACGCAGCAACACAATGAAGCTGGGCACGATGAAGTCGCAACTGCCTTGGAGTTTGGAAGACACTGACCTCGCGTTTTGTCACTCGGGCGGTTTGGACTGGGATGCCGTCGACGCTTTGTCGCCCATGGGGGCGCGGGCTTCAGTGGCGGGCACTGTGGATGAGGTGATTGCGCAGGTCGTGGCTGCTGCGCAGGCGGGTGACCATGTGCTGTGTATGAGCAATGGTGGCTTTGGTGGGATTCACGCAAAGTTGCTCACGGCTTTGGCTGGTTAACTTCTCTCGTACGCACACAGAGCGGCCAGCACCTGACACGGCTTAACGTCCCTGCGGGCCGTGATGCGCCGTATCAGGCGCTGACCACTCTGCGTGCTGAGAGTGAGCATGCCAACTGTTATTGCAGGGGCTGCTGCTACGCAGTTCGGCGATACCGAAGCACATCTGTTCATATGAAATCTTCCGAACACAAAAACGCCGAGAGCGCGGTGTCTGATTTGGCGCCATCACGGCCCGAAGGGACGTTAAGCCAAGTCAGATACCGCGCTCTCGGCGCGCAAGACATCGAAGAAGAGCAGCGCTAACGCAAGGAAAGCAAAACGCAATTACCCGCGTTTGCGACGCGCCGCCACAGCCTCAGACAACACGTCCAATGAAGCGACAGAGTCGTTCCAATCCAAACACGCATCAGTGATGCTCTTGCCGTATTCCAGCTGAGACACATCGTCTTTGCCCGGCGTGAACTTTTGAGCGCCGCCTTGAATGTGACTTTCAATCATCACGCCGAACACTTGGTTTGAGCCACCGCTGATTTGGTCGGCAATGTCTTTGGCCACCACCAACTGACGCTCGTGTTGCTTGCTGCTGTTGGCGTGGCTGCAGTCCACCATCAACGTGGCTGGCAACTTGGCTTTGGCCAACTCTTCGCAAGCAGCGGTCACACTGGCTGCGTCGTAGTTGGGCGTTTTGCCGCCGCGCAGAATGACGTGGCAGTCTTTGTTGCCCTTGGTTTGCACAATCGCCACTTGTCCGTTTTTGTGCACCGACAAGAAGTGGTGTGCGCCAGCAGCCGCTTGAATCGCATCGGTGGCGATTTTGATGTTGCCGTCGGTGCCGTTCTTGAAGCCGATAGGCGCAGAAATACCGGAGGCCAACTCGCGATGCACTTGGCTCTCGGTCGTGCGCGCACCAATCGCACCCCACGAAATCAAATCGCCAATGTATTGCGGGCTGATGGCATCCAAGAACTCACTGCCCGCAGGCAAACCAAGGCGGTTGATTTCAATCAGCAGCTGACGTGCAATGCGCAAGCCTTCGTCGATGCGGTAGCTCTCATCCAAGTACGGGTCGTTGATTAAGCCTTTCCAACCCACGGTCGTGCGTGGTTTTTCGAAGTACACGCGCATCACGATTTCCAAGGTGTCGGCGTACTTCTCACGCAGCGGTTGCAAACGGCGCGCGTAGTCGATCGCGGCAGCGGGATCGTGGATAGAGCATGGGCCAATCACCACCAGCAAGCGGTCGTCTGTGCCGTGCATGATGTTGTGAATGGTTTTTCGGGTCTTGGTGATCAGCTTCTCCACGGGCGAGCCCTGAATGGGGAAGAAGCGAATCAAATGTTCGGGAGGAGGTAGCACGGTGATGTCCTTGATACGTTGATCGTCGGTTTGACTGGTGTGTTCAACGTGGCTTGGATAACTGGTGTTCGTTTTCATGGTCTCGTCCTGAAGTTTGAAGAAAGTGATTTAAGAATTTGGCAAAAAAAAACCGCCGGGGGTCCGGCGGTTGGTTTGGGAGTTCAGAGCGTTTGGGCTACGTTCAGATCTCTCGACCGCCGTGGGGGCGTGAGATAAAAAAGTAAGCAAAGTAAAAACGGGCTGAACTCATGGATTGGAATGTAGCACAAGGAATCTGGCAGTTTGCTGACAAGTGGCTAGGGTTTACGCGAGGCGTTTAGGCTGTCCCGAACACGGCATTTATGCCGTTCCACCCACCGTCAAACCATCAATGCGCAAAGTAGGTTGCCCCACTCCCACAGGCACACTTTGGCCTTCTTTGCCGCAGGTGCCCACACCTGGGTCGAGCTTCATGTCATTGCCGATCAAGCTCACACGCGTCAGCGCATCTGGGCCGTTGCCCACCAAGGTCGCACCTTTGACGGGGTATTGAATCTTGCCGTTCTCTACCCAAAACGCTTGACTGGTCGAAAACACAAACTTACCTGAGGTGATGTCTACTTGGCCGCCACCAAAGTTCACGGCGTACAAACCCTTCTTGAGGCTAGACACAATTTCTTCTGGCGATTTATCGCCACCCAACATATAGGTGTTGGTCATGCGAGGCATGGGCACATGGGCGTAGCTTTCGCGACGGCCGTTGCCCGTGGGCTTCACACCCATCAAGCGGGCATTCATGCTGTCTTGGATATAGCCCTTCAAGATGCCGTCTTCAATCAACACATTGCGTTGGCTGGGATTGCCCTCGTCGTCCACATTGAGTGAACCTCGGCGGTCTGGAATCGTGCCGTCATCCAACACGGTCACGCCTTTGGCGGCCACGCGTTGGCCAATGCGGCCACTGAACGCGCTAGAGCCCTTGCGGTTGAAGTCACCTTCCAAACCGTGGCCAATCGCTTCGTGCAACAAGATGCCGGGCCAACCTGGGCCCAACACCACACTCATCTCGCCCGCAGGGGCTGGGCGTGCATCGAGGTTGGTGAGTGCGAGTTGCACGGCTTCGTCTACATAGCTTTGCGCCAACGCATCGTCAAAATGGTCCAAGCCAAAGCGGCCACCACCGCCGGCCGAGCCCACTTCGCGACGGCCGTTTTGTTCGGCAATCACCGTCACGCTCAGGCGCACGAGGGGACGCACATCGGCGGCCAAAGTGCCATCGGCACGCACCACCATCACCACGTCGTATTCACTGGCCAAACCGGCCATGACTTGAATCACGCGTGGGTCTTTGGCGCGAGCCATTTGTTCGACACGGCCGAGCAGCTCGACCTTTTCGGTGCTGTTGAGCGAAGAAATCGGGTCCAAGCCACCATACAAAGAACGGCTTGATGCCACTTTGCGCGTGGGCACTTTGACACGGCCACCTTTGGCTGCTGCGCCAATGGTGCGCACGGTGCGTGCGGCGTCCATCAAAGAGGCTTTGGAAATATCGTCTGAATACGCGAAAGCGGTTTTCTCGCCACTCACAGCGCGAACGCCAACGCCTTGGTCGATGCTGAATGAACCAGTTTTGACGATGCCCTCTTCCAAACTCCAGCCTTCGGCACGGGTGTATTGAAAGTACAAATCGGCTTCGTCGACCTTGTGCGCTTTGATTTCGGCCAATGTTTTGGCCAAGTCGGTTTCATCCAAACCGAAAGGCTCTAACAACAGTTGACGGGCAATGGCCAATCGCTCAAGGGTGGGTTCGCGTGAAATCATGCGCGAATTATGACTGCACCAACTGTTTGGCCTTGGCCACCGACATCAATATCCCTAAGCCCAACCCCAATGTCACCATGGCCGTGCCGCCATAGCTGATGAAGGGTAATGGCACGCCCACCACCGGCAACATGCCGCTGACCATGCCCATGTTCACAAAGGCATAAATGAAGAAGCTCAAGGTCACGCTACCCGCCAACAAACGGGCAAACAACGTAGGGCCTTCCACCGCAATGGCCAAGCCACGCAGAATCAAAAAGATGAAAGAGGCGATCAACATCAAGTTGCCCACCAAGCCAAACTCTTCACCAAAGGCGGCAAACACAAAGTCGGTGGTGCGCTCAGGAATGAAGTCCAAATGGGTTTGGGTGCCTTGCATGAAGCCCTTGCCCCAAAAACCACCCGAACCAATCGCAATAATGCCTTGGATGATGTGAAAGCCTTTACCCAGCGGGTCTCGCGACGGGTCTAGCAAGGTGCAAATGCGTTGCTGTTGGTAGTCGTGCAGGATGGGCCAACGGAACCCATCGGCACACAAGGTGGGTTCAAACAACACCACCAAACCCACACCAATCACACCTAGGATGATGGGCGGAACGATCAACCACCAGCTCAAACCCGCAAAGAAAATCACAGCCATGCCTGCGGACAACACCAAAATGGCCGTCCCCAAATCGGGCTGACGCACGATCAAACCCACAGGCACCATCAGCAACAAACCTGCCACCAAAAAGTCGAGCGGTCGCAACTGACCTTCGCGCTTTTGAAACCACCAGGCCAACATCAGCGGCATGGCAATTTTCATGATCTCGCTGGGCTGAATCACGATGCCCACATTCAGCCAACGACGTGCGCCCTTTTTGGTCAAACCAAACAACGCCACTGCGATCAGCAAGGCAACACCCACGGTGTAGAGCGGCACCGCAAATGCCATCAAACGCTGCGGTGGAATCTGAGCCACCACAAACATGATGAAGCCCGCAATCATCATGTTGCGACCATGGTCAAAGAAGCGCGCACCGTTGGCAAAGCCCGACGAGTACATGGTCAACAAGCCCGCACATGCCAACAAAAAAATACCAAACGCCAACGGGCCATCAAAGCCTTGAAGCAAAGGCATCAAGCGTTGAAATGGACTGGGTTTGTGAATGACGGTGGACATGTTTAGATTATCCCCTGTCGCGAGTCGGTCCTTGGCGCCGCTGATAGCATTCAGCATGACTTTGCCCAACGCGTCGCTCGCCCCTCGCTTGCCCACCACCCATGTTCTGTATTTGCATGGATTTCGCTCGTCACCCCAATCCACCAAAGCACGGCAAGTGGCTGCGGTCATGGCCACGCAATTTCCACACATCACATGGTGGTGCCCGCAGTTGCCGCCCTCGCCCAAAGCTGCCGCCGCCCTGATTGCAGAGGGCACAGCCGATTGGCCTACGGACCGCATGGCGGTCATCGGCTCATCGTTGGGCGGCTTTTACGCCACCTGGCTGGCTGCGCAGCGTGGCTGCAAAGCAGCGTTGCTCAACCCTGCCATCGACCCCGCCCGCGACTTGGCCAAATACATTGGCGAGCAAAGCGCGTGGCACGACCCTGGCGAACGCTTTTACTTTGCGCCTGAATTTGTAGACGAATTGCGCACCCTAGAAGTCGGCCCTTTGCCTCACCCCGAGCGCGTGTGGGCGCTCATGGCCAAAGGTGACGAAGTGCTGGATTGGCGCGAGATGACAGCCCGTTACCCTGGCTCGCAACAGGTGGTCATGGAAGGTGGCGATCATGCCATCAGCAACTTCGACCAGTACCTACCGCAGCTGTTGGAATTTCTAGATTTGCAGCCTGCGCCCTAGGTGGAGCATGGGACAATGCCGCCCATGTACGCATTGTTTGAAGAAGCTGGAAAATTCCAGACGGGCCGCATCCTTTCCGAAGCTGAGAGCTCGGCCCAAATCGAGCTGGAATCCGGCAAACGGGTCAAGGTCAAGGCCGCCCATTTACTGCTCAAATTTGAGAAACCCTCCCCCGCCGACCTGATGCGCGAAGCACAAGCGTTGAGCGCCACCATCGAGCTCGAGCTGGCTTGGGAATTCGCCCCTGAAGACGAATTTGGCTTTGCCGACCTCGCCCGCGAATACTTCAGCGCGCAAGCCACCCTGACCGAACAAACCGCTGCGCTGTTTCGCTTGTTTGAGGCGCCGCATTACTTTCGCCGCGCCGGCAAAGGCCGCTTCAAGAAAGCCTCGGCCGAGGTGATTGCCCAAGCGCTGGCGGGCATCGAAAAGAAAAAACAAATCCAAGCGCAAATCGAGGCGTGGGCTGCCGAGTTGGGCCAAGGCACTTGCCCTGCGCCCATTCAGACGCAACTCTACAAAATCTTGTTCAAGCCCGACAAGAACGCACCCGAATACAAAGCGGTGGTCGAAGCCGCGCGCGCCACACAAACAGCACCACTCGCTTTGCTGCAAAAAGCCGGCGCCATCACCTCGGCCTACCAGTTCCATTGGCAACGCTTTTTGTTTGACAACTTCCCCAAGGGCACAGGCTTTCCTCACTTGCAAGCCCCCGCCATTGCGGACGAGTTGCCACTGGCCAACGTGCAGGCGTATTCGATTGACGACTCGCACACCACCGAGATTGACGATGCTTTGTCTGTGCAAGGCTTGGGCACAGGCACGGTCACGCTGGGCATTCACATCGCGGCCCCTGCGCTGGCCTTGAAGCCCGGTGATGCGATTGACCAGCTGGGCCGCCAACGCTTGTCCACCGTCTACATGCCGGGCTACAAAATTACCATGCTGCCCGACGACGTGGTGCAAACCTACACCTTGCAAGAAGGGCGCGACTGCCCTGCGGTGTCGCTGTACGCCACGTTTGACGAAGCCACGCTGGCTTTGCAAAACACAGAAACACGCGTGGAGCGTGTGTCGATTGCCGCCAACTTGCGCCACGACCAGCTCGATGCCATCGTCACCGAAGCTTGGTTGAATGACGCCAACTTCATACACACCGCAGGCACGGTTGAGCCCGCCATGCCACGCACGGAATTGGCGTTCCTGTTCCGCTTGGCCCAACACCTCAAAGCGCAACGCGAAGTGGTGCGCGGCAAGCCCGAGAACTTCAACCGTCCTGACTACAACTTCCGCCTTGTTGGCAACAACGGTGCCGAGCCCACGGGCAGCGAGCAAGTTCAAATCAGCATCCGCCAACGCGGTGCGCCCCTCGACCTGATGGTGGCCGAGGCCATGATTCTGGCCAACAGCACCTGGGGCAACTGGATGGCTGAGCTGGGCGTGCCTGGCATCTACCGCAGCCAAGCCAGCTTGTTGCCCGGCGTCAAAGTGCGCATGGGCACCAAGGCTTTGCCGCACGCCGGCATTGGCGTGCCCAGCTATGCGTGGAGCACCTCGCCGCTGCGTCGCTACACCGACTTGGTGAACCAATGGCAAATCATTGCGTGCGCCAAGCACGGCAGCACCGCCGCTTTGGCGGCGCCATTTAAACCCAAAGACGCAGAACTGTTCTCCATCATCTCTGCGTTCGATGGCGCCTATGGTGCGTACAACGCCTACCAAAACGGCATGGAACGTTTTTGGACGCTGCAGTACTTGAAGCAGAACCACATCACCGAACTCAGCGCCACCGTGTTCAAAGCCTTCCCCGGCCAGCCGCCCATGGCGCGTGCCGATGACCTGCCTTTGGTCTTGCCCGTGTTTGGCGGTGGCGATTTGCCACGCGGTGCACACGTGCAACTGCGCTTGAGCGAGATTGACGACATCAGCCTCGACATCAGCGGTCATCTGCTGCACCTGTTGGAAGCAGACGCCCCCTCTAGCGCTGACGAAGCCGAAATGACGGACGACGAAGACGACAGCGCCGCAGGCCCGATTGCTTTGGCCATGGATGTGAACGAGGCACCCACAACGGAAGGAACGGCCGCGTAATGCTCTCGCGTTTGTCATGGAAGCATTGGTCAAGGCTGCAAAAGGCCTTGTTCATCTCATTTGCTATCCACGGCGCGTTGCTGACGTTGCGCATTGCAGCCCCTGAGCGTTTTGATCGCTTGTTCAGCGATGCCCCGCTGGATGTGATTTTGGTGAACACCCGCGCCAAAGCAGATGCGCCTGACAAAGCCCAAGCCTTGGCGCAAACCCAATTGGCAGGCGGCGGCGAACTCAAAAGTGGCCGTGCGGCATCACCACTCCCCACCGCGGCGACCACCTCTGTGGGTGACATGACCGAGTCCATGCAGCGCCAAGTGGCCCAGATGCGCAAAGAGCAGTCCTTGCTGCTGGCCCAAGTGAAAAACTTGCTCGCCCAACTGCCGCCGCCACAGCCACAAAAATCGCAAGCCGAACAAGACGTCGTGGAGCAAAAGCGCCGTCAGTTGCTCAAACTTCTGGCTGAAATTGAACAGCGCATCAACCAAGACAACGCGCGCCCACGCAAACACTACGTGAGCCCAGCCACCAAGCAAGTGGCCTATGCGCTGTACTACGACACCCTGCGCCGCAAAGTGGAAGACCGCGGCACGCGCTACTTTCCTGCCACCTCAAGCGGGCAAAAGCTCTACGGCGAGTTGACCATGATCATCACCGTCAACACCGATGGTCGTGTGCTGGCCACCGAAGTGGTGCAAAGTTCGGGCCTTGCTGACCTCGACCGCCGTGCGCAAGCCATTGCCACAGCAGCAGGACCATTTGGGGAATTCACCGAAGAGATGCGCAAACAAGCTGACCAACTGGCGGTGGTCTCGCGCTTCATCTTCAGCCGCGACAACACCCTGCAAACCAAAGGCGGCGAAGCCCGATGAACACCACACGCTTTCGCCCATGGTTGCGCTGGTTGCTACTGGTGCTGGTCGCGTGGGTTGCGCTGCAAGTTTTCTTCTTGGCACGTATTGCGGTCATGGCGCGCATCGCGCCTGAGTCCACCTCATTTGAACGTTCGGAAGCTTGGCGCATTGTCAACACCAAAGATCGTTTGCGCTGGCGCCAAGACTGGGTGCCTTATGCCCAAATCTCCAACAACCTCAAACGCGCGGTGATCGCGTCTGAAGACGACATCTTTGCGCAACACGATGGTGTGCAGTGGGATGCGATTGAAAAGGCGTGGGCCAAAAACGCGAAAGCAGAGTTGCAAGCCAGCCGCAAAGCACAAGGCAAGGCAGCGCCCAAAGTGGTAGGAGGGTCCACCATCACGCAGCAACTGGCAAAGAACTTGTTTCTCTCCGGCGAACGCACGTTCATCCGCAAAGGCCAAGAGTTTGTGCTGACGGTGATGCTCGAAGCCGTGCTGGGTAAAAAACGCATCTTGGAGATTTACCTCAACCATGTGGAGTGGGGCGAAGGCATTTTTGGGGCAGAGGCGGCCGCGCAACATTACTTTCAAAAGCCGGCCTCGCAACTCACTGCGTGGGAAGCGGGTCGCTTGGCCGTGATGTTGCCTCGTCCCAAGCACTACCAAAAGTTCCCACAATCTGAATACCTTGCGGGGCGAACCGAAATTATTTTGACGCGCATGGGCAGCGCTCAGGTGCCTTAATGCGAATTCTTGGCATTGACCCCGGCCTGCGCACCACAGGCTTTGGCGTAGTGGAAAAGCACGGCAACCAATTGCTGTACGTCGCCAGCGGCACCATCAAAACCAACAAAGAAGCGCAAGGCAATTTGGCCGAGCGTTTGAAAATCTTGTTTGACGGCATCCACGAAGTGGTGGCGCGTTATCAACCTGAAGCCTCAGCCGTCGAGATTGTGTTTGTCAACGTCAACCCACAAGCCACCCTTTTATTAGGCCAAGCACGTGGCGCGTGCATCACGGCGCTGGCCACTTGCAACTTAAGCGTTGCCGAATACACCGCCTTGCAAATGAAACAAGCCGTGGCTGGCCATGGCCTAGCCAAAAAAGAGCAAGTGCAAGAAATGGTGAAGCGCCTACTCAACCTTCCTGGGCTGCCTGGACCCGATGCCGCCGATGCCTTGGGCATTGCCATCACCCATGCACATGCAGGTCACTCCATGGCCAAGTTGGCGGCCGCCACTGAGTTGCAGCGCAGCACCAATGGCATGTACAAAGCAGGCCGAAGCCGATAAGCGCGACATGTGTCAGTGCGAAACAGCTGGCAAACTCAACTCAACGATGGCGCCACCATCGACCGCATTTGAAATAGCCAAACTTCCGCTGTGCATTTGTGCAATGGTTGTTGAGATCGACAAGCCAACGCCTAAACCATGCTCTTTGGATGTGACAAACGGCTGGCCCACCGAGTTTTTCAAATCGACTGAAATACCGGGGCCGTTGTCATGGACACGCAACACCACGCGGTCATTCAAGCTCTCCAAAGAGACATGGATTTTTTTATCCGTGCAGTTTTCCATGGCCTCCATCGCATTGCGGTACACATTCAAAATAATTTGCGAGAGTTGAATGCGATCGCCATGAACCACGCACGGAGTTGCGTCTAAGTCAAAGTCGAACTGGATGTTCTGACTGCGTATTTGGTACGCCAGCAGCTGCGCCACATCTTGCAGCAGTGTTTTTAAATCCACGTACTCATAGTCGGTTTTCGCAGGTCGAATGAAGTTGCGAATTCGCTCGACCAAGGTGACCGTTCGGTACGTGCTCTTTTCTATTTCTTCAATCGATTCCAAGATTTCTTTTGAATTTGATTCACCCGAAGCCACACTGGTTTTGATGGCTTGCGCATCCATCAAGATGGCGGTGAGGGGCTGGCTAAGCTCGTGCGCAAATGAGGCCGACATGGCACCCAATGTGCGCTGACGCTCCAGCTGTGCAATTTGCTCACCCAAACGTGCGCTTTCTTCTTGGCGCACACGTTCTGCGGCTTCGTTGATTTGGCCCTTCGTCGAACGTTCCAAAAACATACCGATAAAGGCGAAATTTCCAATGACGGCAATCAACAAACCAGGCACCACGGTTAAGGCGCTGTCGGCGCCTTGCGCCACGATATCGGGCTCAGTAACACCCCACACCACGCGCAACGCTCTGAAAGACATGGTGGCCGCCGTGATGTCGTACACCGCAGACAACCACCGTGCGCTTTTGAGCTGATGAACTGATGCAATGCGCCAACACAAAAAAGCATTGAAGCAAAAAACCGACACGAAGATCAGCATGGACCACGTGAAACGCAACACGGCGTCTTGCTGGATCAAGCGGAAAAATTCAAAGACAGACATACACACAGCAACCAGCAGTGCGACCCACTTCAGAGTCAACCGTTGATCGAGGGCGCGTTGCAAAGCCACGGTCTGAATGAACACGGCCGTCCACATGAGCGCATTGGCAAAGGTGTAGCTCACCCAAACAGGCAGGTGCGCCCGCAAACCCACCATGATCAAACCCACGCCTAAGAGTTCGCCCGCCACGCACCAGAGCGACTTCATCTGAGAAGGCTGGTCGAACAGCACGAACCAAACCATCAAAGGCAGAAGGAGGTAAAGAATACCGATGATGAGATAGACCGTGGGAATGTGATACACCGCCATCTCAAACTCTTTCTCGCCTCAACGGCGACGCCATGACGCAGTGTTTACCAAGCAGGCGCGAGTTGCGCTAAACCCGGTGGGGCTTTGCGCACATCGTCAAAGGTGACGATGTCATAGGCATCTGGTTGGCTGAGCAGCTCACGCAACAGTTTGTTGTTCATGGCGTGACCTGAACGGAAGGCCACATACGATGCCAGCAAAGGCCTGCCAATCAAAAACAAATCGCCCATGGCATCGAGGATTTTGTGTTTCACAAACTCATCGTCGTAGCGCAGGCCATCGCTGTTCAAGACTTTGTAATCGTCCATCACGATGGCGTTGTCTAAACCGCCGCCCAAGGCCAAGCCGTTGGCGCGCATCATCTCGACGTCACGCGTGAAGCCAAAGGTACGCGCGCGCGCGATGTCACGGGTGTACACATCGGTGTCCATGTCGAACACCACGCTCTGCCCTGTGGAGTCCACGGCGGGATGGCGGAAATCAATTTCAAAACTGAGTTTGTAACCGTGGTGAGGCTCGAGTCGCGCCCACTTCACGTTGGCGCCCTCGCCTTCGCGTACTTCAACGGTTTTCAAGACGCGAATGAAACGCTTGGGCGCGTTTTGCTCCACGATGCCCGCGCTTTGCAGCAAAAACACAAACGACGAAGCCGAGCCATCCAAAATAGGCACCTCTTCCGCCGTGATGTCGATGTAGAGGTTGTCAATGCCAAGGCCTGCACAGGCCGACATCAAATGCTCCACGGTAAACACCTTCGCACCGCCATTGGAAATGGTCGACGCCAAGCGCGTATCCGTCACCGCTGTGGCGGTGATGGGGATATCGACTGGCTGCGGCAAATCCACCCGACGGAACACGATGCCCGTGTCGGGTTGCGCAGGGCGCAGTGTCAGCTCCACGCGTTGACCGCTGTGAAGACCAACACCCACCGCTTTGGTGAGGGATTGAAGGGTTCTTTGTTTAAGCACGGTGTGATTTTAATGAATCCCCTCTCAGAAGGGGATTCATTGATTCAATGACCTTGATAGCGCCCCACCACAGGGCCTCTACTTAGTCGGCTTGCTTGCGCAAGAAAGCTGGGATTTCGTAGTCATCCATACCGCCAGAAGACAAGGCATCCACCTTGGCTGCCGCAGAGGTACGGTTGTTACGGAACACCGCTGGCGAAGTCATGGCGTCGTAGTTAGGCTGAGCAGCGCTTGCGCCCACACCAAAACCAGCAGCCAAACCAGCCAAACCAGACGAGGCGGCAGCCAACACACCTGCAGGAGATGCATTGTTGGCTTGTGTGGTCGGGAAGCCCACGCCGTCAGTGCCTGTGCGCAACACTTGCAACTGAGGTGCAGCGCGGCGGCTACCTGCCAAACCTGTGGCCACCACGGTGACGCGAATTTGGTCGCCCAAGCTTTCGTCGTACGCCGTACCGTAGATCACGTGCGCGTCTGGTGAAGCGAACTTGCGGATGGTGTTCATGGCTTCGCGAGACTCAGACAACTTCAAGCCACCCTTGGCTGCGGTGATCAACACCAACACGCCCTTGGCACCTGACATGTCCACGCCTTCGAGCAAGGGGCAAGCCACCGCTTGTTCAGCCGCGATGCGTGCACGGTCTGGGCCGTTGGCAGCAGCAGTGCCCATCATGGCTTTGCCGGTTTCGCTCATCACGGTGCGCACGTCTTCAAAGTCGACGTTCACCAACGCTTCCACGTTGATGATCTCGGCAATGCCACCGACCGAGTTTTTCAACACGTCGTTGGCAAACGCAAAGGCTTCGTCTTGGCTGGCATCGTCACCCAACACGTCCATCAATTTTTCGTTCAACACCACGATGAGTGAATCCACGTTGGCTTCGAGTTCGGCCAAACCGGTTTCGGCGTTGTTCATGCGACGGCTGCCTTCGAATTCGAAAGGCTTGGTCACCACGCCAACGGTCAAGATGCCCATTTCGCGCGCCACGCGTGCCACCACAGGTGCAGCACCTGTGCCCGTACCGCCGCCCATGCCGGCGGTCACGAACAACATGTTGGTGCCTTCCAGCGCCAAACGGATGTCGTCAATCGCGGCTTCGGCTGCTTCACGGCCGCGCTCTGGCTTGCTGCCTGCGCCGAGGCCGGTTGAGCCCAGTTGAATCACTTTGTGCGCATTGCTGACACGCAATGCTTGGGCGTCGGTGTTCGCAGTGACGAACTCAACGCCTTGAACGCCAGAGCTGATCATGTGTTCGACTGCGTTACCGCCGCCGCCACCCACGCCAATGACTTTAATTTGGGTGCCTGAGTTGAATGCTTCAACTTCAATCATTTCGATGCTCATGATGTTTCTCCTAATCTAAAAATTTGCAGTTGCCTAAGTCGTTTATGTTTTGCTTTTTGGTTCATGGCGCTCCTTCTACGAGGGTGGCGCGGTGGCAGCGCAGGGTCGCCATCGTCGCCCTGTGCGCTGTCGCTGCGGCGGACTGCCGCGCGCGAGGTGAAGCTTGGTGTGAGGAATCATGGTTAGAAGTTCCCCACAAACCAGTCTTTGAGACGGTCCATCAACGAATTGACCGACCCACTCTTTTGTGAAACTTTGAAGCCGCGTTGGCGGTCCACACCGGCTTCCGCCAACAAGCCCATCACCGTGGCGGCACGCGGCTGCGCCACCATGTCGGCCAGCGCGCTGTTGTAGTGCGGCACACCGCGACGCACAGGCTTCAAGAAAATGTCTTCGCCCAGCTCAACCATGCCCGGCATCACCGCGCTGCCGCCCGTGAGCACAATGCCCGACGACAACACTTCTTCGTAACCCGAGTCACGAATGACTTGCTGCACCAGCGAGAAGATTTCTTCCACACGTGGCTCAATCACACCGGCCAAGGCTTGGCGGCTCAACATGCGTGGTGTGCGGTCACCCAGGCCCGGCACTTCCACTTGCACGTCTGGGTCGGCCAACAGTTGTTTGGCGTAGCCCGATTCAATCTTGATTTCTTCTGCGTCTTTGGTTGGGGTGCGCAACGCCATCGCGATGTCGCTGGTGATCAAGTCACCGGCGATTGGGATGACCGCGGTGTGACGAATCGCACCATTGGTGAAGATGGCCACGTCGGTGGTGCCCGCACCAATGTCCACCAAAGCCACACCGAGTTCGCGCTCGTCATCGGTCAACACCGACATGCTGGAGGCCAAGGGGTTGAGCATGAGGCGGTCCACATCCAAGCCGCAACGACGCACACACTTGATGATGTTTTCTGCCGCACTTTGCGCACCCGTGACGATGTGCACTTTGGACTCCAAACGAATGCCACTCATGCCAATGGGCTCGCGCACGTCTTGGCCGTCAATCACAAACTCTTGGGGTTGCACCAACAACAAACGTTGATCGGTCGAGATGTTGATGGCTTTGGCCGTTTCCACCACACGGGCCACATCAGCCGCGGTGACTTCTTTGTCTTTCACCGCCACCATGCCGGTGGAGTTGATGCCGCGAATGTGGCTACCGGTGATGCCCGTGTAGACGTTGGTGATTTTGCAATCTGCCATGAACTCGGCTTCTTTCAAAGCCTGTTGAATGCTTTGCACGGTGGCATCGATGTTGACCACCACGCCGCGCTTCAAACCATTGCTGGGGGCCACGCCGAGGCCTGCGAGTTTGAGCTCGCCATCGGGCAACACTTCGGCCACGACCACCATGACCTTGGCTGTGCCAATGTCTAAGCCGACCACCAGTTCTTTGTTATCTTTTGCCATAACAGCCTCGTTCTTTCTTTTCTTCTCTCTGTGCGCGTCAACGCTTGGCGGGCACGTCTTGCGTGCTCACCCCGCGCAAACGCAGCGCATAACCGTTGTCGTATCGCAAATCGGCAGACTCAATCGCCGTCACTTTGCGACCCAACTTCTGTGTCACTTGTGCCAAGGTGTGTGACACGCGTTGCACACGTGCCATCACGTCATCCACACTGCCGCGTCCCAACTCAATCACGGCACCCTGTGCCAACTTGGCACGCCAACTCCCGCGGTCGGTCAGCACCAAGCTGTCCAGCACCAAACTCAATTCTTTGAAGGCAGGTTGCAAGGCCAAATACATCGCCAACACTTGCTGAGACTGGCTGTCAGGCCCGCTCAGGCGTGGCATCTTGTCGTCGTCCAAATCGCTCGCATTGGCTTCAAACACTTCGCCGTAGTTGTTCACCATGCGTTGCTCGCCGTCGTCGCCCCAATACGCCACGGGCTTGTGTTCTTGCAGCGTCACGCGCAAACGGTTGGGGAACTCGCGCTGCACCGAAGCCAAGCGCACCCAAGGCACGCTTTCAAATGCGGTTCGTACACGTCCCAAGTCGGCCGTGAAGAAATTGCCTGTGAACTTGGTCACCACATTGGCACGCAAAGTCACTTCGTTGTTGTGCTCCACATCGCCCTTGACGGTGATGCCTTTGAGTGCAAACGCAGGCAACTGCACCAAGGACCACACACCGCCCACCAGCGCACCCACGACCAAGCCCACAAACATGAGCGAAGCCGCCATGTGCATGAGCTTGACGTCGAGCGGCACCGGCACCGAGGCATTCACCTCAGGACGGGGTCGCATGTGGGTGTAGCGCGTGGTCATACGGCTTTGGGGCCTCCGGGGTGATCGAGCGTGGCGCTCTCTAGCAACATCAAGCACAGGTCTTCGTAGCTGATGCCCGCTGCACGTGCAGACATGGGCACCAAGGAGTGGCTGGTCATGCCGGGCGATGTGTTCATCTCCAGCAAGAACGGTTTGCGATCCGACGCACGCAACATGATGTCGGCGCGGCCCCAACCCCGGCAACCCAAGGCGCGGTACGCGGCCACCACCAAGCGTTGGATCTCTTGTTCTTCAGCTTCAGGCAAACCGCTGGGGCAGTGGTACTTCACGTCGTCGGTGAAGTACTTGTGGTTGTAGTCGTACGCACCATCGGGCGCGGCGATGCGCACCACAGGCAAGGCGCGGGCGTTCGGACCATTGCCCAAGATGGGGCAAGTCAGCTCTTCGCCAGTGATGAACTCTTCGCACAACAAATCGGGGTCGTACTTCGTGGCCAACTCAGCGGCGGCTGTGATCTCGCCCGCTTGCGTGACCTTGCTCATGCCAATCGATGAGCCCTCACGCGGAGGTTTGACGATCAATGGCAAACCCAACTTCGCAGGAATGGCATTGATGTTGTCGGCGGTTTGGTCTTCGGGCGTCAACCACACGTAGCCAGGCGTGGACAAACCCACGGCACTCCACACGCGCTTGGTCATCACTTTGTCCATCGCCATGGCGGAGGCCATCACACCAGAGCCCGTGTAGGGAATGCCCAACAGCTCCAGCGCACCTTGCACCGCACCGTCTTCACCGTAGCGGCCATGCAGCGCGATGAAGGCGTGTGTGTAGCCTTCGCGTTTGAGTTCGTCCAAGCTGCGCTCGGCGGGATCAAATGCCGTCGCGTTCACACCCTTGCTTTGCAAAGCCTTGAGCACACCGCTGCCCGACATGATGGACACATCACGCTCGGCGGACAGGCCACCCATGAGGACAGCGACTTTGGCGGTTTGAAGATTGAAAGTCATAACTCAGCTCTTACGTTGTTGCACCAGCTCCAGCACCTTGGCTGGCACTTGGCCAATCGACCCTGCGCCCATACACATCACCACATCGCCGTCTTGGGCGTTGTCAGCAATGACTTGGGCCATTTTTTGAATGTCATCCACGAAGACCAAGGCTTCATGGCCCGCCACGCGCATGGCACGCGACAGTGCACGGCCATCCGCCGCAGCAATTGGGGTTTCGCCTGCGGCGTAAATCTCAGACAGCCACAACACATCGGCGCGGCCCATGACTTCCACGAAGTCTTCAAAGCAGTCACGTGTGCGGGTGTAGCGGTGTGGCTGAAACGCCAACACCAAACGACGACCTGGAAACGCGCCACGTGCGGCGGCCAAGGTGGCAGCCAACTCCACGGGGTGGTGGCCATAGTCTTCAATCAGGGTGAACTGGCCACCATTCTTCGCCGCCACTTCGCCGTGGCGTTGGAAACGACGGCCCACGCCTTTGAACTCGGCCAAGGCTTTTTGCAACGCCGCATCGGGCACGTTCAACTCCACCGCAATCGCGATGGCAGCCAAGGCATTGAGCACGTTGTGCTCGCCCGCCAAGTTGAGCGTGATGTCGAGGTCTGGCAAAGTGATGCCATTGCGGCGCTGCACCGTGAAGCACATGCGGCCGTTGTCGGCGCGCACATTCACCGCACGCACTTGCGCGTCTTCGTTGAAGCCATAGCTGGTGATGGGGCGTGACACTTCGGACAAGATGCTGCGCACCGCGGCATCGTCCGTGCACAAAATCGCGGCGCCATAAAAAGGCATGCGATGCAAGAACTCGATGAAGGCGCCCTTCAACTTGTTGAAGTCATGGCCATAGGTGTCCATGTGGTCCGCATCGATGTTGGTGATCACCGCCATCACAGGCAATAGGTTCAAGAACGACGCGTCTGACTCGTCAGCTTCCACCACGATGTAGTCGCCCGAGCCCAACTTGGCATTGGCGCCTGCGCTGTTGAGCTTGCCGCCAATCACAAAGGTAGGGTCCATGCCCGCCTCGGCCAACACGCTGGCCACCAAACTGGTGGTGGTGGTTTTGCCATGTGTGCCGGCAATAGCGACGCCCGTTTTCAAGCGCATCAATTCAGCCAGCATCACTGCGCGTGGCACCACAGGAATCAGTTTCGCGTGGGCCGCCACCACTTCGGGGTTGTCTGCATGCACCGCCGTGGAGGTGACCACCGCATCAGCACCAGCAATGTTTGCGGCGTCGTGGCCCACATGGGTTTGAATGCCCAAGCTTTGCAAGCGTTTCAAGGCCGCGCTGTCCGACAAGTCAGAGCCAGAGATGACGTAGCCCAAGTTCAACAGAACCTCAGCAATGCCGCTCATGCCTGCACCACCGATGCCGACGAAATGGATGTGACGAATGGCGTGTTTCATTTTTGTTTTCCCTTCGCTGCGAGCTGCTCGCAAGCGGCCACCACTTGGCTGACGGCTTCGACTTGACGCACGGCATAGGCCTTTTCGGCACAAGCCAACAAGGTGCGACGTGTCATGAATTGCAAACGGTCAGCCAAATCTTGGGCTTTCAATTCGTGTTGTGGCACCAACCAACCGCCGCCTGCGTCGACGACGAAGCGCGCGTTGGTGGTTTGGTGGTCATCCACCGCGTGGGGAAACGGCACATACATCGCCGCAGCACCCACGGCTGCCAATTCGGTGACGGTGCTGGCACCGGCACGGGCAATCACTACATCTGCATCAGCAAAGGCTTGTGCGGTGTCGTCAATGAAAGGTGTCAACTCAGCCTCGACACGCGCTTCTTCGTACGCCGCACGCAAGGCATCAATTTGTTTGGCGCCACTTTGGTGGGTGACGAGGGGGCGTTGGTCATGTGGGATCTTGGCCAAGGCTTGGGGAACCACGGTGTTGAGGGCTTGTGCGCCCAAGCTGCCGCCGACCACCAACACGCGCAACGGACCTGTGCGATCGGCAAACCGCTGGGCAGGTTCGGGTTGATTCACAAAACCATCGCGCATGGGGTTACCCACCCACTCGGCTTTGGGCAACACCTTGGGGAACGCGCTGAACACGCGGTCTGCTACGCCACTCAACACTTTGTTGGCCATACCGGCCACTGAATTTTGTTCGTGCAAGACCAAAGGCTTGCCACACAGCACCGCCATCATGCCGGCGGGGAACGTGATGTAGCCACCCAAACCCACCACCACATCGGGTTTGACGCGACGCACCACGCACAGGCTTTGCCAGAAGGCGCGCAACAACTTGAAAGGCAACAGCGCCAAGGTTTTGACACCTTTGCCGCGCACACCACCGAACTGAATGGTCTCGTACGCAAAGCCGCGTGGTGGCACCAATTGGCTTTCCATGCTGGGTTCGGGCGCACCCAACCAATGCACGTTCCAACCTTGGGCGCGCAGTTGCTCCGCCACGGCCAAGCCTGGGAAGATGTGGCCGCCTGTGCCACCCGCCATGATGAGCGCGGTACGTGGGGTCATGCTCATAGACGACCTCCATGCATCACAACTTTGTTTTCAAAGTCCACGCGCAACACCACCGCAATGGCAATCAGGTTCAACAAAATTGCAGAACCGCCGTAGCTCATGAGCGGCAAGGTCAAGCCCTTGGTCGGCAGTGCGCCTAAGTTCACACCCATGTTGATGAAGGACTGAAAACCCATCCAAATGCCCACGCCTTGTGCGACCAAGCCTGCAAACACGCGGTCCATAGCAATGGCTTGGCGACCGATGTACATGATGCGGCGCGTCAACCACATGAACAGGCCAATCACCGCCACCACGCCCACAAAGCCAAACTCTTCGCCAATCACAGCCAGCAAAAAGTCAGTGTGCGCCTCGGGCAACCAATGCAGTTTTTCCACACTGCCGCCCAAACCCACGCCAAAAATTTCACCGCGACCAATCGCAATCAATGAGTGCGACAACTGGTAGCCCTTGCCCAATGCATGCTCCATGCTCCAAGGGTCGAGGTAAGCAAAGATGCGCTCACGACGCCACTCGGACGTAGCAATGATCAAACCAAACACGCCAATCAACGCAGTGGCAATCAAGAAGAACATGCGCGCATTCACACCGCCCAAGAACAAGATGCCCATGGCAATCACAGCGATCACCATGAAGGCGCCCATGTCTGGCTCAGACAACAACAGCAAACCCACCGCCGCCACTGCGGCGCCCATGGGCGTGACGGCGGCGAAGAAGTTTTCTTTCACATCCATCTTGCGCACCATGTAGTTGGCGGCATACAGCAACACGCCCCACTTGGCTAACTCAGACGGCTGAAAGTTCATGAAGCCCAAACCAATCCAGCGACGTGCGCCGTTGACTGATTTGCCAATGAAGGGAATCAACACGGCAATCAACAACACGATGGCGGCAATGAACACCCACGGCGCAATGCGCTCCCACGTGTTGAGCGGAATTTGAAATGCCAACAAGGCCGCCACAAACGCCACGAACAGCGACAGCGCATGGCGCAGCAAGAAATGGGTTTGGGTGTAACCCGCGCCCATGCGTGGGTTATCAGGAATGGCAATGGACGCGGAATACACCATGACCAAGCCAAACATCAGCAAGGCAAAAGTGACCCACACCAGCGGCTGGTCAAAGCCCTTCACATGCACAGGCGACGCCGCCGTGCGTGTGAACTCGGTGCCGTGCACACGTACGGGCAAGGCATCCATACCGGTCTCAGGCTCAGCCCCGAACAGGCGGCTCAAGCGTTGCTTGATGCGTTGCATGGCGCTCACACCATACCTCCTGCTTCTTCCACCAAGTGATTCACTGCGTTCACAAACACTTCGGCGCGGTGCGCGTAGTTGCGGAACATGTCCATGCTCGCGCAGGCGGGTGACAACAGCACCGCGTCACCCGAGTGGGCTTGCTCGCTGCACAGCTTGACGGCTTCTTCTAGGGTCGCGGCATCTAACAAGGTGACGCCACTGTGTTGCAACACCTCGCGCAAGACGGGTGCATCACGACCAATCAGAACGACGGCGCGTGCGTAGCGCGACACGGGTTCGCTCAAAGGCGCAAAGTCTTGGCCTTTGCCATCACCACCCAAGATGACCACCAAGCGACGGTCCACACCGAGGCCATGCAAAGCAGCCACGGTGGCGCCGACATTGGTGCCTTTGCTGTCGTCGAAATATTCCACGCCGTTCAACACGGTGACGGCTTCCACACGGTGCGACTCGCCTTGGTACTCACGCAAGCCAAACAACATGGGTGCCAAATCGCCACCTGCGCTACCGGCCAACGCCAAAGCGGCCAAGGCATTGAGCGCGTTGTGGCGGCCACGGATGCGCAATGCATCAGCGGGCATCAGGCGTTGGATGTGAATTTCTTCTTCGTCGTCTTTGCGACGTTTGCGGGTTTCGTCGGCTTCTAGCGCACGCACCAACCAGGTCATGCCGTTGACGGTTTCAATGCCGTAGTCGCCAGGGCGCTGTGGCAAGTCACCCCCAAAGGTGAGGTGCGCACGCACTTGCGGCTTTTGCAACTTCACGCGCACAGGCTCGGGCAACATGGCCATGACACCGGCATCTTCGCGGTTGAGCACCAGCACGCCTTGCTTGCCAAAGATGCGCGCTTTGGCGGCGGCATAGCTGTCCATGCTGCCGTGCCAATCGAGGTGATCTTGTGTGAGGTTGAGCACCGTGGCAGCGGTGGGCTCGAAGTTGTCCACGCCATCCAACTGGAAGCTCGACAACTCCAACACCCACACCTGCGGCAGGTACGGATGGTCTGCAGGCGGTGGCGGTGGTGGCACCAGCGGTGGCAAGTCCACTTCAAACGGTTCGTCGTCTGTGGTCACCGCTTCGGCAGCTGGCTCGGTCTCAGTGCCTGTCAGTGCCATTTGCGATTCAGCATCCCCCTCAGCGGCAGCGTCTTGTGCCAGCGCTTCTTCGGCATCGAGCGCCAATTGCGCAGCTTGCGCCGCTGCGGCATGTTCTTTGGCTTCGGCCTCAGCACGCGCTTGCTCGGCCAAGGCTTCGTCTGCGGCGAGTGCAGCAGCTTCTTCGGCGGCCACCACATCGGCAGCGGCCTGCTGTTCAGCGGCTTGGTCCAGCGCTTGCGACAAGGTGTCGAGCAAGGTCGGGCCAATGTTGCCAGCCACGGCCACGCGCTTGCCTGCACGTTCCAACAACTGCCCCGTCAACGACGTGACGGTGGTTTTGCCGTTGGTGCCTGTGATGGCCAACACCTTGGGGTGATAGGCCATGCTCGTTTGCAAGTCACTCAGGGCTTGTGCAAACAAAGTCAACTCGGTGCCCACCCACAAACCGGCAGCCACAGCGGCGTTCCACACAGGCGCCACTGACTCGGGGCTCAGGCCTGGGCTCTTGAACACCGCACGCACATCTTGGCCTTCGACCAAGCTGGCTTCAAACGCACCATGCACAAATTTGACACTTGGCAACTCTGCACGCAAGGCCGCCAAATGTGGCGGCTCAGCGCGTGTGTCCACGACCTGCACTTGCGCGCCGAAGCGCGCGCACCAACGCGCCATCGCCAGGCCGGAATCACCCAAGCCCAGAATCAGCACCGATTGGTTGTGGAGTTGCTGCATCGTCTTATCTCAACTTCAAGGTAGACAGACCCACCAAGCACAGCAGCATGGTGATGATCCAAAAACGCACGACGACTTGGGTTTCTTTCCAGCCGCTCTTTTCAAAGTGGTGATGCAAAGGCGCCATCTTCAAAATGCGACGGCCTTCGCCATATTTCTTCTTGGTGTACTTGAAGTACGTCACTTGCAACATGACCGACAAGGCTTCCACCACAAAGATGCCGCCCATGATGGCCAGCACAATTTCTTGACGCACGATCACCGCAATCGTGCCCAGCGCACCGCCCAAAGCAAGCGCACCCACGTCGCCCATGAACACTTGCGCAGGGTGTGTGTTGAACCACAAGAAGGCCAAGCCAGCGCCCGCCATGGCGGCGCAGAAAATCATCAACTCACCTGAGCCTGGGATGTAGGGAAACAACAGGTATTTGGAATACACCGAGCTGCCGGTCACATAGGCGAACACGCCCAAAGCCGAACCCACCATCACCACGGGCATGATGGCCAAGCCATCCAAACCATCCGTCAAGTTCACGGCATTGCTTGAGCCCACGATGACCAAGTAGGTCATGATCACGAAACCAAACACGCCGAGTGGGTAGCTCACCTCTTTGATGAAGGGCAGCAACAAACCCGCCTTGGGCGGCAAGTTCACATCAAAGCCCGACTTCACCCATGAATAAAACAACTCCATCACACGGAAGTTGCTGCTCTCAGAAATGCTGAACACCAAATACAAAGCAGCGGTCAAACCGATGATAGATTGCCACATGTATTTCTCGCGTGAACGCATGCCCTCTGGGTCTTTGTTCACCACCTTGCGCCAATCATCCACCCAACCGATGGCACCAAAGCCAAAGGTGACGATCATCACAATCCACACAAAACGGTTGGACAAATCAGCCCACAACAAAGTGGACACCGCGATACCGATCAAGATCAACACCCCCCCCATGGTGGGTGTGCCGCTCTTGGCCAAATGCGATTGCATGGCGTATTCGCGAATGGGTTGGCCAATCTTCAACGCGGCCAAACGACGAATCACAACGGGGCCCGCAATCAAGCCAATCAACAAGGCCGTCACAGCCGCCATCACCGCGCGGAACGTGATGTACTGGAACACGCGGAAAAAGCCAAATTCTGGCGAGAGGGTTTGCAGCCATTGGGCCAGGGTCAGCAGCATGGCGTGGTTTCCTTTTTGTTCTGGTCGTGACAGGCGTTGATCGCGTCGATCACACGCTCCATCTTCATGAATCGCGAGCCTTTGACCAACACACTGCCCAGCTGTGGCAACTGTTGCAGCACGCGTTGGTTCAGGGTGTCGATGTCGCTCAGGTGTTGGGCATTGGCGCCACAAGCGGTCGCTGTGTGTACGGCCAAGTCACCCAAACACAGCACGTGGTCAATGCCCATCTGTGCGGCATGCAAGCCCACTTCTTGGTGAAACTCAGGGCCTTGTGTGCCGACCTCGCCCATGTCACCCAACACGAGCAAACGCGGTGCTGGCAACTCGGCCAACACATCAATCGCAGCGCGCACGGAATCGGGGTTGGCGTTGTAGGTGTCGTCCACCACAGTGATGTCACGGCCTTGGCACTGAATGCCAAAAGCGCGTGAACGGCCTTTGACGGGTTCGAAACTGTGCAGACCTTGCGCAATCACATCCAGCGGCACATCCGCCGCCAAAGCACACGCGGTCGCGGCCAAAGCGTTGCCCACGTTGTGACGGCCAGCGATGTGCAGCTGTGTGCGCAACACGCCTGCGGGGGTGTGTGCCTCCACGGCCCAGTGGTCGTTCAACCAATCGGCTTTGCGCAACTGCACTTCGGCCTCATCGGTTGCATTGGCCGTCATGGAGAAACGCATGCATGCGCGACTGCCTGCCAAGGTCTTCCACAAGGGGCTGTAGACGTCATGCGCGGGGAACACCGCCACACCGTCTGCTGGCAAGGCCTGGATGGCTTCGCCGTTTTCTTGTGCCACGGCTTCGACCGTGGCCATGTGCTCTTGGTGCTCGCGCTGGGCGTTGTTCACCAATGCCACGGTGGCTTGCGTCATGTCGGCCAAGCCTGCGATCTCGCCGGGATGGTTCATGCCCAACTCCACCACTGCGCTGCGGTGATGCGCACGCAAGCGCAGCAGCGTTTGGGGCACGCCAATGTCGTTATTCAAATTGCCTTGGGTGGCCAGGGCGTCGTCACCAAAGCCTGCACGCAAGATGCTGGCAATCATTTGTGTGACGGTGGTCTTGCCGTTGCTGCCTGTGACGGCAATGACGGGTAAATTGAATTGACCGCGCCAGCCTTTGGCCAATTGACCCAAAGCGATGCGTGTGTCTGGCACTTGTACGCCGGCCAAGCCAGCCGCGTCTAAACCGTGATGCGCCAAAGCAGCGGTGGCACCGTTGGCAGCAACTTGCGATAAAAAATCATTGGCATCAAAGCGCTCGCCCTTCAAGGCCACGAACAAGTCACCCGCTTGGCAGGTGCGGCTGTCGGTGTTGACGCGTTGGATGGTCAAGTTGGCATCGCCATGCAGTTGCGCATGTGCGAGCCACTGACTGATTTGTTGAAGGCTGAGGTTCATGTCAGACATGGGTCCTCCTTTGCAACAACGCCTCACGCGCGTGCTGCACATCGCTGAACGGATGTTTGACGCCCGCCACTTCTTGGTAATCCTCGTGGCCTTTTCCGGCCACCAACACCACGTCTTGGGCGCGAACGTTTTGTACCGTTTGGGCAATGGCTTGCGCACGGTCGTTGATCACGATGGCGTTTGCTGCGTGCTGCAGACCCGCGCGCATGTGATTCAAGATTGTTTGTGGGTCTTCACTGCGTGGGTTGTCGCTGGTCAGCACCACATGCTGTGCGTATTGCTCGGCCGCTGCCGCCATCAAGGGGCGCTTGGCGGCATCGCGGTCACCACCGCAACCCAACACACAGGTGAGTTCGCCACCGCGCGATTGAGCCAGTGGCAACAAGGCTTGCACGGCTTGTGCCACGGCATCGGGCGTATGCGCATAGTCAATCACCACCAAAGGCTCCCCCACCTCGCCCACGGTTTGCATGCGGCCTGGCACGGCGGGCAAGACGCGACAGGCTTGCACGGCATCGGCCAAGCTGCATCCCAACGCGCGCAAACAAGCGATGACGCCCAACACATTGCTCACGTTGTAGTGGCCCACCAACTGGGTAGTCAGCGCGTGCGTCTCGTCACCCTCGGTGACGTCAAAACACAAGCCCATGGCGCCGTGTTGAATGTGGCGCGCCACGATGTGTTGTGCAGTTGGCGCGGCAGCCGCCGCACAAGAAACCGTCCACACGCGCAGATCACCACGCGCGTTCAGTTGCTCAGCCAAGGCTGCACCTTGTGCATCGTCCACATTCACCACCGCCGCTTGCAAACCAACCCAGCTGAACAAGGCCAGCTTGGCTTGCCAGTAGCTGGCCATGTCACCGTGGTAATCCAAATGGTCTTGCGTGAAATTGGTGAACATGGCCACACGCACCTGCATGCCGTCTAAGCGATGTTCTGCCAAACCAATCGATGAAGCTTCAATGGCGCAGGCGTTCACACCCGCATCCACCATGTCGCGCAAGCGGGCTTGCAGCAGCACAGGGTCGGGGGTGGTCATGCCGGTGACTTCGAGGTGACCTACTTCACCCACCCCCAAGGTGCCCACGATGGCGCAACGCTTGCCCGTGTTTTGCAGAGCATGTGCCAGCCACCACGCGGTCGATGTTTTGCCGTTGGTACCCGTGATGGCCACCACGTCCAGCGCAAGGCTGGGCTGTTCGTAATACGCTGCAGCGATCAAACCACTGGCCGCTTTCAAACCGTCATAGGTGGCGATGGCGTCGTGGTCGCCCCAAGCAAAGGCATCAGCGCCTGAATGCTCCACCACACAAGCGGTTGCGCCTTGCTTCAACGCAGAGGCGACAAATTGACGACCATCCGTCACGCCACCAGGCCAAGCGATGAAGCCATCACCCGCGCCCACGCGACGGCTGTCGGTGTGCAGCGTGCCGCACACTTGCGCGTGAAGCCACTGCGCGGCGTCTTGGGGGCTATGCAGTCGTTTCATTAAAACGACTCCTTCTCAACTTGGGTCACCACTTGGGGTTTGACCGCCATGTCGGGCTGCACGCCCATCATGCGCAAAGTTTGCTGCACGGTCTGGCTGAACACAGGTGCGGCCACATCACCACCGAAGTACGCGCCATTGGTGGGCTCATCCACCATCACCGCCACCACAATGCGCGGGTTGTCAATGGGTGCAATGCCCACGAAGAAGCCGCGGTATTTTTTGCTGGCGTAGCCCTTGCCTTCGACCTTGTGGGCGGTGCCGGTTTTACCACCCACGGCATAGCCCATGGTTTGCGCCTTGGGCGCAGTACCACCTTGGATCGTGACCAGGTGCAACATATTGCGCATCGCTGCGGCGTTCTTCGAAGAAAAAACACGAGCTCCGGTGACGGGTTGATTGGTCTTGAGCAAACTCACAGGCACCACTTCGCCATCATGGGCGAACACGGTGTAGGCCTGTGCCAACTGAAACAAACTGGCAGACAAGCCGTAGCCATAGCTCATCGTGGCTTGCTCAATAGGGCGCCACGTTTTGTAAGCGCGCACTTTGCCAGATACAGCGCCTGGGAATGGCACATGCGGCTTTTGACCCAAACCGACTTGTGTGAACACTTCCCACATGTCATGCGGCTCCATTTGCAAAGCCAACTTAGATGCACCAATGTTGCTGGACTTTTGAATCACTTGATTAATCGTCAACAAGCCATGGGCATGTTCATCTGTGATGGTGGCAGTGCCCACCTTGAATTTGCCGTTACCAATTTGGATCGTGCTCTCTGGGGTCACAAGTCCTTTTTCCAAGGCCAAGCCAACAACAATGGGCTTCATCGTTGAACCCGGCTCAAAGGTATCGGTCAGCGCACGATTGCGCAACTGCGCACCACTCAAATTGCCGCGCTTACCTGGTGAGTAGCTTGGGTAATTGGTCAACGCCAAAATCTCACCCGTTTTGACATCGAGCACAACGACGCTACCTGCCGCAGCCTTATTGCTGACCACCGCTTCTTTGATTTTTTCGTAGGCGAAGTACTGCACCTTGCTGTCGATGCTCAGCTGCAAATCTTCCCCATCCAAAGGGGGGACCATTTCGCCAACATCTTCCACCACACGACCCAAACGGTCTTTGATGACACGACGCGTACCGGCTTTGCCGCCCAAGGCTTTGTTGAAAGTCAGCTCTACGCCTTCTTGACCCAAGTTCTCGACGTTGGTGAAGCCCACCACGTGCGCCACCGACTCGCCCTCTGGATAAATGCGTTTGTACTCTTTGCGGTCGTAAACGCCTTTGATTTTGAGCGCAGCAATTTCTTTGGCCACAGACTCATCGACTTGCCGTTTGAGCCACACAAAGGTTTTGTCTTCGTCTTGCAGTTTCTTATCGAGCTCTGCCGAGGTCATGCCCAACAACTTGGCCAAGGCTTTGAGCTTGGCAGGATCACGTTCGATGTCTTCTGGGTTTCCCCAAATGCTGGGAACAGGCACGCTCGACGCCAAGATGTTGCCATTGCGATCCAAGATGCGACCGCGGTTGGCAGGTAAATCCAAAGTGCGCACAAAACGCACTGTGCCTTGGCGCTTGAAAAATGCGTTGTCAATGACCTGCACATACGCAGCGCGCGCCACCAAACCCAAGAAGCCCGCCGCAATGACGGCCACGATGAACTGGCTACGCCAAATGGGCGTCTTGCTAGCAAGCAAAGGGCTGGAGGTGTATTGCACGCTGCGACTGCTCATGGACGAACCTCTGCAGGCGCCGATGCAACAGCACCACCCGAGACGGTGGCGTATTGCGTGATCGCTGGCGTGATGGTGCGCATGTGCAATTGCTCACGCGCCAATTTTTCAACGCGCAGCGGTGTGGCTTGCGCACGGCGCTCCACATCCAAGCGGTCGTTTTCTGTTTCTAGGTTGCGAGCCAAACTGGTGGCGCGGTCAATCTCAGTGGTGAGTGAACGTGACTCGTATTGCGTGCGCACCAAATACAGCGCACTTGCCATCACAGCAATCATCAGCAAGAAGCTCACGCGGCTCATGCGTCAGCTCCTAAGCGCTCGGCCACGCGCATGATGGCACTGCGTGAGCGGGGATTGCCCTCCACCTCGGCAGCACTGGGCTTGATGCGATCAATCGCTTTGAAGTCCATCACTTTGGGCGCCGCAAAAGGCGCACGGCGGTCATACACCTCACGCGAATGTTGCGTGATGAACTGTTTGACGATGCGGTCTTCCAAAGAATGGAAACTGATCACAGCCAATCGACCTCCGGGGCGCAGCACTTGCAACGAAGCGCTTAACGCTTGTTGCAGCTCCTCAAGCTCGGCATTGATGAAAATCCGAAAAGCCTGAAATGTGCGCGTTGCAGGGTCCTTGCCCGGCTCGCGGGTTTTGACCGTGTCAGCCACGAGCTGGGCCAGTTCAGAGGTGGATGTAGGCACGCCCCGTTCTTGTCGGCGAGCATCAATCGCCTTTGCAATCTGTAGAGCAAACCGTTCTTCGCCATATTCACGTATCACCTCCGCGATGTGTTGGACTTCTGCCTCGGCCAGCCACTCAGACACGCTTTGGCCACGGGTGGTGTCCATGCGCATGTCCAAAGGACCGTCGTTTCGAAAAGAGAACCCGCGTGCTGGGTTGTCGATCTGGGGTGAGCTCACCCCCAAATCCATCAGCACACCGTCGATTGAGCCCGCCTCCAATTCGCCCAAGTGCGTGAAGCCTTGGTGGCGAATGGAAAAACGCGGGTCTTGGATTTGTTCGGCCGCTGCAATCGCATCGAGGTCTTTGTCGAATGCAATCAAGCGCCCCCTGGGCGACAGCTTGGACAAGATGAGACGGGAGTGCCCACCACGACCAAAGGTCGCATCTACGTAGGTACCGTCCGGCTTGATGTCGAGGGCATCGACAGCTTCGCTGAGTAGGACGGTGGTGTGCAGCCATGCCGTGTCCACCGTGATCCTTTAAAAAGAAAATTCCTTGAACACATCGGGCATTTCGCCCTGCATGGCTTGGGCTTCTTGCGCCTCGTAGGTCGCCTTGTCCCAAAGTTCAAAGTGGTTACCCATGCCCAACAGCATGGTGTCTTTGCTGATGCCGGCTGCCGTGCGCAACTCAGGCGAGATGAGGACACGGCCTGTGCCATCCATCTCCATATCCATCGCGTTACCCAAGAAGATGCGCTTCCACCATTGCGCACTCATCGGCAAAGCGGCAATGCGTTCACGGAACTTTTCCCACTCGGTGCGCGGAAAGATCATCAAACAGCCGTGGGGGTGACGCGTGATCGTGAGCTGCCCAGCCGCAGTCGCGCTCAAGACGTCGCGATGCCGAGTTGGCACCGACAGACGACCTTTGGCGTCGAGACTCAGCGATGAAGCGCCTTGAAACACGTTGGTGACCCTTTTTCCACGGACAAACAAAACAAACAAGCAGCAGGAAAAGCACCAAAGGCACTTTTCACCACTTAATTGCACTTATTTGCACTGTAGCAGGAAAACGAGTTCTGAACGCCTAAATTTGGAATTTTTTCAATGAAATCAACAACTTACAGCGATTTTAACATCTTGCAAGCAGGCTAAAAATCGTTATAAATGAAGCACTTAGAAAAGGCATTCAAAGTGCCTTATGAAGATAAAAAGACATAAAAAAAGCAGGCTGAGTAGCCTGCTTTTTGATGATTTTTGGCGTTTTTGCCATCAATCCCCGAACATGCGCTGTTTGATTTCGCGGCGTTCTTGTGCTTCAAGCGACAAACTGGCCGTGGGGCGGGCCAACAAGCGACCCACACCAATGGCTTCACCCGTTTCGTCGCAATAGCCGTAGTCACCCTCATCGATGCGTTGGATGGACTGCTCAATCTTCTTGAGCAACTTGCGCTCACGGTCACGCGTGCGCAATTCCAAGGCATGCTCTTCTTCAATGGTCGCGCGATCGGCTGGATCGGGCACCACCACAGTGTCTTCACGCAGATGCTCTGTGGTTTCGCTGGCATTGCTGAGCACTTCGTTCTTCAAATTCACGAGTTTGATTCGGAAGAAGGCCATTTGGGTGGCATTCATGTACTCGCTGTCGGGCATGGCGATGATTTCTGCATCGGTCAGTTGGTCGGCCGTTTTGGTCTTCCAGTTATTAGCGAGCTTGGCGTCTTTTTTAGGTATCACAGGAACAATGGTTGGAGCGGAGGGTGCCGTCATCGGCATAAAGCTGTTCTTGGCTGCGTTAGACGCAACCACTTGAGCTGGCGGGGGTGGAACCAAAGCCGCCATCTTGGCAGCTCTGGAGTTTTTCTTGTGCACCACAGGGGTGTAACCAGGAATGATGGGCGTCACATGCACCACAGGTGCAGGAGCCGCCGCCACAGGCTTGGCTTTGGGTTCTTTGGCAGGCTTAGCGGCCTTGGCCACCACGGCTTTAGCAGGTGTGGGTTTCGCAGCCGGCGCCTTCTTGGCGGGCGCCGCCTTGACGACGGGTTTAGCCACGGCTTTGGTCACAACTTTAGGAGCCGACTTTGGCGCAGCCTTGGTTGCAACTTTGACAGCAGGCTTCGCTGCTGCTTTTTTAGCCACAGGTTTGGCGGTGACTTTGACCGCCTTTGCCGGGGCCTTCACAACCTTGACTGGCGCTTTCTTAGCCACGGCTTTTTTAGCAGGTGCAGCAGCCTTCTTAGCGACCACTTTTTTAGGGGCTGCCTTGGGCGCAACTGGCTTTTTAGCAGGCGCTTTTTTGGCGACCACCTTCTTTGCAACCGCTTTCGCGGGTGCAGCTTTTTTAGCCACGGGCTTGGCCGCTGGCTTGGCAGACTTTGCGGGGGTCTTCACCGCCACAGGTTTTTTCACAACTTTCTTCGCAACCGCTTTGGGCGTTGCAGCTGTTTTAGCCGCTTTTTTAGCGGGAACAGGCTTCTTAGAGGCGGTTTTCTTGGATTTAGCGTTCACTGTGGGTCTCCTAGCGGCCTCTGACAGCACGGGTGTGCTGGCAGGGTCTGGCGCGCGGGATTGTAGCCACAAACCCCAAGGCTTCATTAATTTAGAGAAATCTAACAAAATTCATCAAACCAAGGATTGATCGAGGCCTTGGATCAAGATGTCTTTGGGCAGGTCAATGCCAATAAACACCATCTTGCTGACGCGCTCTTCGCCCTCGGCCCAATCAGGGCCTAAGTCGCTGCCCATCAACTGGTGCACGCCTTGGAAGATCACCTTCTTGTCGGTGCCCTTCATATTGAGCACGCCTTTGTAGCGCAGCATTTTGGGGCCATAAATATTGACGATGGCGCCCAAGAAGTCTTCCAACTTGGCGGGATCGAACTGGCGCTTGGACTTGTAGACAAAGCTCTTCACGTCGTCATCGTGGTGGTGATGGTGGCCGTGGTTGCAGTGTTCGTCGTGCACATGGTCATGGTCGCAATGGGCGTGATCATGACCGTGGTCGTGTGCATGGTCGTGCTTGTGCGAGGGATGGTCGCAGTGCTCGCCGTGGTGGTGATGGTCGTCGTCCGACAAAAAGTCAGGATCGATGTCGAGCTTGGCGTTCAGGTTGAAGCCGCGCAGGTCAAACACTTCACTCAAAGACACCTCACCGAAGTGCGCCACTTTTTGTGGGGCGCGTGGGTTCATATGCTTCAGGCGGTGTTGCAGGGCATCCAACTCAGCAGGTGACACGAGATCAGCCTTGCTGATGAAAATCTGGTCGGCAAAGCCCACCTGGCGGCGCGCCTCTTGGCGGTCGTTCAGCTGCTGGGCAGCGTGTTTGGCGTCGACCAGCGTGAGGATGGAATCGAGCAAAAAGCTCTCTGCAATTTCGTCATCCATGAAGAAGGTTTGCGCAACGGGGCCGGGGTCGGCCAAGCCGGTGGTTTCAATCACCACGCGCTCGAAATCGAGCAAGCCTTTGCGTTTTTTGGCGGCCAACAGTTGCAGCGTGGTGCGCAAGTCTTCACGGATGGAGCAGCACACACAGCCGTTGTTCATCTGAATGATTTGCTCGTTGGTGTCAGACACCAAGATTTCGTTGTCGATGTTTTCTTCACCAAACTCGTTTTCGATGATGGCAATTTTTTGGCCATGGGCCTCGGTCAGCACGCGCTTGAGCAAGGTGGTTTTGCCCGAGCCCAAAAAGCCGGTCAGGATGGTGGCGGGGATCAACATAGAAGAGAAGCCTTATTTCTGAACGTTTCAATCAACCCGATATTGTGGCCGACTTGGGTTTTTCAACCAGCTTCGCCGCTTTAACAACCACCAAACCCTTGAGGTATTCGCCCTCGGGAAAGGTCAGCGTCATCGGATGGTCGGGCGCACCTTGCATACGTTCACTGATGTAACCATCACACGGTGCATCAATGCCTGCGGAGGCAATGATTTTGTGGAACAAATCCGCGCTGATGCCGCCCGAACAGCTGTAGGTGAACAGCACGCCACCGGGCTCTAGCAGCTTGAAGGCCAAGCGGTTGATGTCTTTGTAAGCGCGCGCTGCGCGGTCGGCGTGTGCGGCAGACGGCGCGAACTTGGGTGGGTCAAGCACGATGGCGTCAAAGGTTCGGCCTTCTTGAATGAATTGACGCAACGAGGCGTTCACATCGGCATCCATCATGGTGGTGCGTGCAGCATCAAAGCCGTTCAGCGCCACGTTGGCTTTGGCCAGCTCTATCGCAGGGCCGGATGAATCAATCGACGTCACATGTGCCGCACCGCCGGCCAATGCGGCCACGGTAAAGCCGCCCGTGTAGCAATAGCAATTGAGCACACGCTGGAACTGCAAGCGTTTGGCGTAATCAGCAAATTTCTTGCGGCTGTCGCGTTGGTCCAAATAAAAACCCGTCTTGTGGCCTTCAGCCACATTCAGCGACAACTGCCAATCATGCTCACGCAGCACCACGCCTGTAGCGCCCTCGCCGCGCAACCAGCCTGTGACTTCGGGCAAACCTTCGAGCTTGCGCACGTTGGAATCTGAGCGTTCGTAGAGTTGGGTCAGGCCTGTTTGCGCCAGCAACTCGTCGGCAATCACAGCCTTCCAGCGCTCAGTGCCGCACGACAGAAACGAAGCCACCAAGATGTCGTCGTAGCGGTCCACGATGAGGCCAGGTAAACCATCGGACTCGCCATGAATCAAACGCACGCCGTTGCTTTGAATGTCAAAGCGGCTGCGTGCTGCGATGGCGCGGGCGATAGAGGCTTTGAAGAACGAGGCGTCAATGCGCTGACCCTCGTCAAAGCTCCAAATGCGCGCGCGAATTTTCGATTCGGGACTGAACGAAGCCCAGCCGAGGAACTTGCCATCGTTGGCTTCCACACGCACGGTTTCACCCGCGTCACCGCTGCCTTTGGCAATGGCGCTGTCAAAAATCCACGGGTGGCGGCGCAAGGCTGAACGCTCTTTGCCTTCTCTTAACTTGATTGTTTTCATTGACTCAATTGTCGTTTGAGTCATTGATGGTTTGCCTCGTGTTTTGCGGTTTATTTCGCTTCGCCAACAGCGTTACTTTTTACGAGCCCGAGGATGCGCAGAGTCATAAGCCTGCGCCAAGTGCTGAAAGTCCAGCCGCGTGTACACCTGCGTGGTGGTGATGTTGGCGTGCCCCAGCAGCTCTTGCACGCCACGCAAATCTTGGCTGGACTGCAACACATGACTGGCAAACGAGTGGCGCAGCATGTGGGGATGCACCGGCGTAGACAAACCCGCTTTCAAGCTGCGCTGACGCAAGCGCTGCCACACCGTTTGCGCCGTCAGGCGTGTGCCGTTGCGGCCAATGAACATCGCGATTTGTTCGGCAGTGGCGGGGGTGAGGCCTTGGTCACGCACCGCCACCCAGGCTTGCATAGCTTCTAGCGCTTTGCCACCAATCGGCACGCTGCGGCGCTTGCTGCCTTTGCCCAACACGTGGGCTTCACCACCGTCAAAGTCAATCCAACCTTTTGCTTGTGCGCCGGCTTGCACGTCCAAGCCCACCAGCTCACCCACACGCAGGCCGCAGCCGTACAGCAGCTCCACAAGGGCGGCATCGCGGCACTCTAGCCACGGATCAGCGGCGTCGGGGGCAGCTTGGTATTCGGCCAGTTGCACGGCATCGTCCACGCTCAGGGCTTTGGGCAAAGGCTTGGGCGCTTTGGGGGCGCGCACATCTTGCACGGGGTTGCTGCTGACTAAGCCTTGGCGACCCAGCCACACATAAAAACCGCGCCAGCCCGAGAGGATGAGCGCGATGCCGCGCCCACTGCGGCCACCGCTGTGCATCTGCGACACCCAGCGGCGGATGTGTGTGCTTTGCACCGCCTCTAGCGCCACGTTGGCCTGAGCGGCGTAGTCGGCGAGCTTTTCTAGGTCTAGGGTGTAGAGCGTGACCGTGCGCTCGGCCAAGCGCTTTTCAAAACGAACGTGGTCGAGGTAGCGGGCGACCAAGTCCATGTGCTTTGACTGTTTGTTTTTTTAACGAAGGTGAGAAAGTGCCGCGCTGGCCAAGTCACCCATGCGTTCGATGATGGTGGTGCCCATGCCTTCGTAATAGCGCTGTGGGTCGGGCGAGGCCAAGACCAACAAACCAATCACGGGCTGCTCGGCAGCGGTTTGTGGGGTGTCTTCGGGACGCGTGGCACGCAAGGCGATGAAGGCCACCGACTGTGCGGCAGCTGGGTCAGCCAACCACTGCACGGCGTCGAAGTTGTTGTTGATGCCGACGTAGGGGGTGGTCAACGAAGCGGCGAAGTCTTTGATGGGGTCAATCACGCTTTGCGCGAAGGGCTCAATTTTGAAATCCTCACGCACGTCCCACACCTTGATGGCCACTTGCGGCACCATGAAGTCATGCTGGATGTGGTCGGCAATGGTGTGTGGCAAATCGCGGGCGTTGCTGGTCATCAACAAGGTTTTGACCCAGCGTTGCATGCGCTCAATCAGCACCTCGTTTTCTGTGCCGTGGCGCATCATGTCCATCATGCGCAGCTCTAACGCACGAATCTTCTCGCGCATCATTTCAGCCTGGCGTTCTTGCAAGCTCACCGCGCGATGGCTGTGGGGGCTGGTCAGTTTGACGGCTGACAACAGCTCGGCGTGACGTTCAAAAAAATCAGGCGTGTTCACCAAAAAGTTGGCGATGTCGTCTTCGGTGATGGGGTTCATGGCTGCGTTGTTCATAGGGTGTCTGGAATGGTGATGTCGCCTTGAAAGACGGTGGTGGCTGGGCCGGTCATGCGCACAGGTGTGTCGCCGCCCTGCCATTCAATGGTGAGTGTGCCGCCGTGGGTTTGCACGGTCACGCGTGGGTCAAGCAAGCCCCAGCGAATGCCGGTGACCACTGCCGCGCAAGCGCCAGTGCCACACGCCAAGGTTTCGCCCGAGCCGCGCTCGAACACACGCAAACGCACGGCGTCGCGGCTGAGCACTTGCATGAAGCCGGCGTTCACGCGCTTAGGAAAAGCGGCGTGGTTTTCAATCAACGGGCCTTGCGCCAACACGGGTGCGGTGTCCACATCGGCCACCACTTGCACCGCATGCGGGTTACCCATGGAGACAACGCCCACATTCACGGCGTCGCCGTTGCTCAGTGCCAGTTGCCAGGTGGTGTCGTTCACGGCAGTGGCGTGTGCGGCAGCAAACGGCACTTGGGGCAAGTCAAACACAGGTGCGCCCATGTCCACCGTCACTTGGCCGTCTGGCATTTCTTGGAGGGTAATGACGCCGCCATGCACTTTGACGCGCACCGTGGTTTTGTCGGTCAGGCCTTGTTCGCGCACAAAACGCACAAAGCAGCGCGAGCCGTTGCCGCACTGCTCCACCTCGCCGCCATCGGCATTGTGGATGACGTATTCAAAGTCCACGTCAGGCTGCGGCGCGGGGCGCACAGTGAGAATTTGGTCTGCGCCCACGCCAAAGTGGCGGTCGGCCAGAAAACGGTAGTGAGCGGGCGTGAGGTGCAGACGCTGCGTGGTCTCGTCCAAGACCACGAAGTCGTTGCCTGCGCCCTGCATTTTGGTGAAGCGAATTCGCATGCGCTGATTATCGGGCACGCAGAGATTGGGGTCAGGGCTGTCGCTGAGTAGTCAGGCATTGGGTTGTTCTGCACGTATGCTTCACCACTGCTTTTAACCAACCACCGACTCACATGCGCATTCCTGCCTGGACCCCCGAACAAAAACACCAACCCCAAGACTTGGTTGACGCCATCCTCGCCCGTCGTGGCGGTGAACTGATGAACCTTGACCGCGCCCTGCTGTGGAGCGAACCCGTGGCACGCGGCTGGAACGTGTATTTGAAAAACGTGCGCACCGGTTTGCCCACCAGCCGCAAGCTGTGCGAATTGGGCATTTGCACCGTGGCCTTGCTGACCGGCGCCAAGTATGAGTACCACCACCATGCGCCCGACTTCTTAACCGCAGGCGGCACACAAGCCGAACTAGACGCCTTGAACCGCGTGGTGCAAGGCGATGCCTGTGAGGCCGTGACCGATGCTGCCTTGAGCGACACCGAACGCTTGGTGGTGCAATACGCCGCGCAGATGACACGCAACGTCAAGGTAGACGATGCGTTGTTTGCGGCCCTGCAAGCGCGCTTCACCACCACGGAGCTGGTCGAGCTGACCATCGCGATTGCCACGTACAACATGGTGGCGCGCTTTTTGGTGGCGCTGCAAATCACACCCGAAGGCGAAGCACCGCGTTAAGCCACGCACCTTGCAGCGTCACGCTGCAAGGCACATGAAAAAGGCCACCCGACTGGGTGGCCTTTTTCATTGGCGAATGCGATTGAAAAATTAATCGGCTTTGATGGCGTTGTCTTTCACGACCTTGGCCCACGTGGCGATTTGTTTGTCGATGAAAACGCCCGCTTGCGCTGGTGTGCCACCCATGATGTCAATGCCTTGTGCATCGAGCTTCTTGGCGACTTCAGGGTTCTTCAACACTTTGTTGAGTTCTTCATTCATGCGCTTGACGATCTCGGGTGGCGTCTTGGCTGGGGCCAACACCGCCCACCATGCGGGGGCTTCAAAGCCTGGGTAGCCGTTTTCAGCCACGGTAGGCACATTGGGCAAATCGGCTGCGCGCTTGCTGGTGGTCACAGCCAAGGGGCGCATGCGACCGCTGTCAATGTGGGGCTTGGTCACAAACACCGATGCGATGGACAAAGGCACATGGCCCGAAATCGCATCGCTCATCAAGGGGCCGCCGCCTTTGTAGGGCACGTGCGTCCATTCCACATTGGCTTCTTTGCCCAACAAGGCCATGGCCAAATGGCCCAAGCTGCCGTTACTGATCGAGCCAAAGCTCACATTCTTTTTGGCCTTGGCCGCATCCACCACATCTTTGAAGGTTTTGTATTCAGAGTTGACGTGCGTGGCCAACACCATGGGCGATGTGCCCACCAACACCAAAGGTGTCAGGTCTTTTTTGGTGTCGTAGGGCAGGTGTGGGTTGAGGCTGGGGTTCACGCCGTGTGTGTCAAACACCACGGCAAAGGTGTAACCATCGGGCGCCGACTGCGCCACGGCAGCCGTGCCAATCGCACCTGATGCACCGCCACGGTTTTCCACAATCACGCTTTGGCCGAGTTGCTGTGACATGGCTTGCGCCAAGATGCGCGCCACTTGATCGACCGAGCCGCCAGGTGGGAACACCGCCACAAACTTGATCGGTTGCTTAGCAGGCCACGCTTGTGCTGCGGCGAATTGCGGCAGGCTGAGTGCGGCCAAAGCCAGCGCGAAACCGAGGGCGGCTTTGAATGTGCGTCGTTGCATGCAGGTCACTCCTTAAAAATATCTTGGGCAAATTGTTGGTGAAACTCACCCTTCATATGATGCGGCAATTACGCAAGGGTAAACGCGAATAAACCTTGAAATTTCTCCTATCTCCATAATGTGTCTATGGCCCGCTCTACCCAACTCTTACACCCCCACCAAGAACCCGCCCGCCTCTTGTCGGCCGCGACCGTGCTGTTGCTGCGCGATGGCCCGCAAGGGCTAGAAGTGCTGATGACGCGTCGTGCCATGACAGCCAGCTTCGCGCCAGGCGCCTATGTGTTTCCAGGCGGTGGCATCGACGCTGCAGATGCGCTGGCACACCCCCATGCGCAACAACGCCCCACGCAAAGCGACACGGCACTGACCCAAGCCATCGCAGCCATCCGTGAAAGTTTTGAAGAGCTGGGCGTTTTACTGGCCCGTCACGCCAACGGGCAAATGGCCCATGCCGCCGATATCGCCGCACTCGACCGCCACGCCGCCCAAGGCGACTTTGCAACGCAGTGCGCCGCACATGGCCTGACGTTGGCAGCTGACGAGGTGTTTGTGTTGGCCCACTGGATCACCGACCGTGACCTGCCGCGCCGCTTTGACGTGCCCTTCCTCGTGGCGCGTATGCCCGATGCACAAACGCCAGTGGCTGACGAAAAAGAGCAGTTCGAGCCCGTGTGGGTCCGCCCTGTAGATGCGCTGAGTCGCCATGCCGAAGGTGACTTCTTCATCATCTTTCCCACCATCAAAACTCTGGAGCGCTTACAAAGCTACGCCACGGTAGACAGCGTGTTGGCCGACTGCGCCACCGAGCAACCCTGGTTCACCAGCTGCCCACGTGCGGGTTGGCTAGAGGGCAAAGAAGCACGCTACATGGAGCACGAAGCACCGTTTGGCGAACTGGCCCTCACCTGCCCCGATGGGCAAATGCTGCACCACCTCGATTGGGTGACCGACCAACCCGTGCTGCTGCTGAAGAACGTGCAACGCCTCACCGCCCCCAACCCCGGCGTGATGACTGGCCCTGGCACCAACAGCTACTTGGTGGGCGACCCCGACACCGGCTACGCCGCCATCGACCCCGGGCCTGCCGACCACGAACACCTAGACCGCTTGTGGCGTGCCGCAGGCGGCAACATCCGTTACATCGTGTGCACCCATTCGCACCCCGATCACTCGCCGGGCGCGGCACCGTTGCAAGCGCTGTGCGTGCAACACGGGCACACGCCGCCGATTCTGGGTTTGGCTTCACACCCTACCGCACGCGCAGCCAGTGCCTTCACCCCCGATCGCGAAGTCAGCGATGGCGAGCGTTTGGTACTGCAAGGCGCAGACATCGCACACACCCTGCGTGTGGTGCACACACCCGGCCATGCGGCCAATCACTTGTGTTTGGTGTTGGAAGAAGATGGTTTGTTGTTCAGCGGCGACCATGTGCTCAACGGCAGCACCACCGTCATCGACCCACCCGATGGCAACATGAACGACTATCTGAATTCACTCGACAAACTGCTGAATGCTTGCGAGCAAGACCGCATTGATTTCATCTTGCCTGCACACGGCTATGTGCTGGGCAATTTGTGGGATGAGCCGCACGATGCCCGTGCCTGCATCCGTCACCTCAAAGCGCACCGCCTCAAACGCGAAGCCAAGATTTTGAAAGTCATGCAGCAACACCCCGAGGCCAGCATGGACGATTGGGTCAAGCTGGCCTATGACGATGTGCCGCCGCGTTTGTGGCCGGTGGCCATGCGCTCGCTACTGGCGCATGTGGAGCGCATTCGCACCCTTGCCTAAAGCAACGCTAAACAAGTTGGGTGTGTTGGGTTGCCAAAAACACCCGCGCCACACTGGATGAAATTTGCGCCCACGCCTCATCGCTCATGTGCAAAGGCTTGTGTTTGCTGAACGTGAGCTTTGTCTCTTTAGAAAAATCGTGCGCCGCAAACACTACGCAGTTGGTCGTGCCCGGTGCATTGACCACCCAGAGCGCACCGTCAAACGCCGCTTCGATGCGGTCGACATACACATCGCGGTAAGCGCTGAACCGATGCAAGTTGGCCACCATCACACCGCCGCTGTTCAACACGCGGCGACAGTCTGAATAAAACTGCGGTGAACACAACTGCTCGGGCATGCCGTGCTGGTCAAAACCATCGACAAACACCACGTCAAAGGTTTGTTCGGTGTGCGCCATGAACTCTGCCGCATCCATCTGCACCACCTGAAAACGCGCATCGTCATCGGGGATACAAAAACTCTGGCGCAAGGCAATGACGTGCGGGTTGATTTCCACCACCGTGATGTGCGCATCGGGCAAATGTTTGTAACAAAACTTGGCCAACGAACCACCGCCCAAGCCGACCATCAAGATGCGTTTGGGTTGAGGTTGCAACAACAGCATGCCCATCATCAAACGCGTGTATTCAAACTGCAGCTCGTCGGGCCGCGCTACGCTCATGCGGCTTTGGATGTCGATGTCTGAAAATACCATCGATTTGCTGAGTGCGGTTTCTTGCACGATGGGTTGCTCAAAGCCGTCTTTGGAAATGGGGTCTGACATCTGCGGCCTTGAGTAAATGAAAAGTGTGAAGCTCGCCGATACGCCGGATTCTGTGCACCGTGGTTACCCACGGCGTGACCGTCATTAATCTGGGCCGAGGGTTGCCCACTCGGCTCGGTGCTACCTACCCGCCAACTCTGCGGAACCACATCAACGTTGGCCTACTTGGTATTGCTGCGCGTAGAGATTGCCCGTTTCACCCGCACTAAAGCGGCTCGTCTCTGTTGCTCTAATCCTCACCTCACGGTGGAGAGGTGTTACCTCTTACGCTGTCCTACGCAGTCCGGACGTTCCTCCAGTGCCTGGTTTCCCAGATTGCACCGGCGACGGCCTAGCGAGCTTCACGTCTAGATTATCGCTAATGCACGTATACCTATATTTGCAAGCCCAACTCGGCACAGCACCACGACAGATTACTGAGAATCGCTTGGCACTGAGTTTGTTAAAGAAAGAAGGTTTTGCGTGAATCAAAAACACCAACAAACATGGTGGTCACCTGTGGTGCACTTTGGTGTTCACATTGTGGTGGGTTCATTGATTTTTGTATTGATATCGCTGCCTGCTTTTGGCCTAGGCTTGTTGGTGCAATACCTAGCCTTCAAAGGAACCGCACCATATGTGATTCAGGTGCTGACTTTATTAGAATATGCCATCGTCACCATTGATGCCATGGCTTTCTTGGCTTATCTGGTGATTACCGGCATCAATGCCGTGAGGGAGATGACGGAATGAACAAACTTCTGCACGAAATGCAAATTGCAGCCAAGCAAGCGCCTAGGCTCTACTTCGCGCCATTTGTAGGGGCCATCACAGCCATGAAAAAAGAAATTCGGGCCTTACGTCGCGCTTCAAACCCACCAGAGAATAAAGACACCAACAGCAAAGTAGCTGTTTAATTTCTAAACTTCGCTCAACCCGCCTCGCATATTGCAGGCGGGTTTTTCAATCTCAAACATGCCTTGCCCGATGAACACGGGCCACATACGCCATGATTCGACTCTCAGAACTCAAACTCCCGCTGTCGGCTCTTCCCCTTGAAGAACGCCGCGCCGCCGATGCGCCCGCCGAAACCGAGGCAGACCGCCAGCTTCCACCTCACCCCGTCGATGCCCTGCGCGCTCTAGCTGCCGAAGCATTGGGCGTATCCAAAGAAGATATCGCCACGCTGGAAGTGTTCAAGCGCAGCTTTGACGCCCGCAAACAAAACTTGTTGGTGGTCTACATCGTGGACATCACGTTGGTAGACGCATCGCAAGAAGCTGCGCTGTTGGCCCAATACGCAAAGAACTCACACATCCAAACCACGCCCGACATGACGTGGCACGCGCCTGCACATGCGCCGGGTGACTGGGGCATGAATACAGGCGAACGCCCCGTGGTGGTGGGCTTTGGGCCGTGCGGTATTTTTGCGGCACTGGTGTTGGCGCAAATGGGTTTCAAACCCATCGTGATTGAGCGCGGCACCACCGTGCGTCAACGCACCAAAGACACCTGGGGCTTGTGGCGTAAAAAGATTTTGAATGTCGAAAGCAATGTCCAATTCGGCGAAGGCGGTGCAGGCACGTTCTCGGACGGCAAGCTGTACAGCCAAATCAAAGACCCACGTCACTTGGGCCGCAAGGTGATGAACGAGTTTGTGCGCTTTGGTGCGCCCGAAGAAATCTTATTCACCGCACACCCGCACATCGGCACTTTCAAGCTGGTGAAAGTGGTGGAAGGTCTGCGCGAAAAAATCATTCGTCTCGGTGGCGAAGTGCGCTTTGAGCAGCGCGTGACCGATGTGGAATACAACGACCAACGGGAATTGCAAGCCCTGCGCATCCACAACCACGCCACGGGCGAAAACTACACCCTGCCCACCCACCATGTGGTGATGGCACTGGGCCACAGTTCACGCGACACCTTCACCATGCTGCACCGCCACGCGGTGGCGATGGAGGCCAAACCGTTCTCAGTGGGCGTACGCATTGAGCACCCGCAAGGCGTGATTGACCGCGCCCGTTGGGGCCAACACGCCGGTCACCCCCTGCTGGGCGCCGCCGACTACAAGCTGGTGCACCATGCCGAGAATGGCCGTGCCGTGTATAGCTTTTGCATGTGCCCCGGCGGCACGGTGGTAGCGGCCACCAGCGAAGCAGGCCGCGTGGTGACCAACGGCATGAGCCAATACTCACGCGCAGAGCGCAATGCCAATGCCGGCATCGTGGTGGGCATTGACCCCAGCGACTACCCCACAGACCCCGCCGCCTTTGAAGCCGAGTTGGGTCAAGAGCTGGGCAACGCCGTGCGTCACACCACGCACGATGCGCCCGGTGGCTACCACCCTCTCGCAGGATTGGTACTGCAACGCCAACTCGAAGCCCACGCCTACACCTTAGGCGGCAGCAGCTACGAAGCGCCCGCGCAACTGGTGGGCGACTTTGTGGCTGACCGTGCATCCACCGCGCTCGGCAGCGTAGAACCCTCCTACAAACCTGGCGTGAAGATGGTGAGCCTCAACAGCGCGCTGCCCCACTACGCCATCATCGCCATGCGCGAAGCGCTGCCCGTGTTCGGCCAAAAAATCAAAGGCTTTGACATGCACGATGCAGTGATGACGGGTGTGGAAACACGAACCTCATCGCCCCTGCGCATCGCCCGCGAAGACGACACCTTGCAAAGCCCCAACCTTGCAGGCCTCTACCCCGCAGGCGAAGGCGCAGGTTATGCGGGCGGCATTTTGTCGGCGGGCGTGGATGGCATTAAAGTCGGTGAAGCCGTCGCACGACACATCATTTCTTCTAGGAGCAACCCATGAAAGCCAACAGCGTTTTAGACACCATCGGCCACACGCCGCACATTCGCATCAACCGTTTGTTTGGTAACACGCATCAGGTGTGGATCAAGTCCGAGCGCAGCAACCCCGGTGGCTCCATCAAGGACCGCATTGCCTTGGCCATGGTGGAAGCGGCTGAAAAATCGGGCGCACTCAAAGCGGGTGGCACCATCATCGAGCCCACCTCAGGCAACACAGGCGTGGGCCTCGCCATGGTGGCCGCTGTGAAAGGCTACAAACTCATCTTGGTCATGCCCGACAGCATGAGCATTGAGCGCCGCCGCTTGATGCTGGCCTACGGTGCATCGTTTGATTTGACGCCCCGCGAAAAAGGCATGAAGGGCGCCATCGCACGCGCCGAAGAACTGGCCGCACAAACACCGGGCGCGTGGATTCCACAGCAATTTGAAAACCCTGCCAACATCGAAGTACACACACGCACCACAGCGCAAGAAATCATCGCGGATTTTCCCGATGGCGTGGATGTGCTCATCACCGGCGTGGGCACGGGCGGTCACTTAACAGGCACGGCCAAAGTGCTCAAAGCCAAATGGCCCAACCTCAAGGTGTATGCGGTGGAGCCCACAGCCTCACCTGTCATCTCTGGCGGCGCCCCTGCCCCCCACCCCATCCAAGGCATTGGTGCTGGCTTCATCCCTAAAAACTTAGACACCACGTTGCTCGATGGCGTGATTCAAGTCGAAGCCGACGCCGCCCGCGAAATGGGCCGTCGCAGTGCGACTGAAGAAGGTTTGTTGGTCGGCATTTCGTCGGGCGCTACGCTGGCTGCGATTGCACAGAAGCTGCCAGAAATTCCAGCAGGCGCCACCGTGTTGGGCTTTAACTACGACACGGGCGAGCGCTATCTGTCGGTTGAAGGCTACTTGCCGGTTTAAGCAAAAGGAGTCTGACATGTCTGATCGCACCATTCACCTTCACCGTGTGTTGAAAACATCACCCGACAAGGTCTATCGCGCCTTCCTCGAAGGCAACGCGTTGGCCAAGTGGCTGCCACCGTATGGCTTCACTTGCACCGTGCATCACCTCGAGGCAAAAGTGGGCGGCACCTTCCGCATGTCGTTTCATAACTTCGGCAGTGGCAATGGGCATTCGTTTGGTGGCGAGTACCTTGAACTCGTGCCTAACGAGCGCATCCGCTACAACGACAAGTTTGACGATGCCAATTTGCCAGGCACCATGGAGGTCACCGTGTCACTGACGCCCGTGATTTGCGGGACAGAGCTCAGCGCCACACAAGCCGGCATTCCAGATGTCATTCCCTTGGAGATGTGCTACCTCGGATGGCAAGAGTCGCTGGAACAATTGGCCAAATTGGTTGAGCCAGAGATTCCGGGCTAACAACTCAGCCATTGAAAGCGACAACAGCGCCCATCTTGGGCGCTGTTTTTTTTATCGGTACAACAAGCGATCTAAATCCGTCAACTCAGCCCGCGCCTCTTTGGCCAACTGCGCTTGCTCTTTGAGCCAACGTTTCAGCTCTGCGTCATTTTGAATGCGACGCAAATCACGCTCTAGCGTGTCAACCTCGTGCTCTTTGTCGCGCAGTTGAATGGCCAGTGCGCGGGCCAAACTTTCGGCGCTGATGTGGTCGAGCTCATTCACGCCAAGGTAGTGGCGAATTTCAAACTGGGCTTGTGCTTCGTCTTCTTCCAACGCTTCCACTTGCTCTTTGAGCAGCAAGCACATGGCGTTGAGTTTGTCGTCAGCCATGCGGCTCAAGGCCGCGCTGTCGATTTGGGCGATGTGCAATTGCAGCTTGAGCAACTCCGACAAATTTTTGCGGTCATACGCGGCGTTGACTTCGCTCATCAGCGCGGTCTTGCGCAAGCGCTCGGCCTCATTAGGCTCGCGGTCAGGGTGCAAAGCGCTGGCGAGTTGGCGATACACCGTGCGCAACGCGGTGTTGGCATCCATCTTTTGCTGCGCGTCTTTGAGCTGACGCGCCGCTGGCTTCTTCTTGGCCTTCTTGGCTTGGCGTTTGTCTTCTAAACGCTGTTGTTGCTCGCGGTATTGGCGCAAGCCCGCCTCAAATACCGCCTCAGCCGTGTGCAGGTCATCAGCGCCGTGCAAAGGTTTGCCAAACAAATCTTCAAATACGGCTTTGGCATGTTCAGCACCGGCACGGGCTTCTTCGGCCAAAGCGTGTGCGTCTTCTTCGCTGTGGTGTTGGTTGAACACGGCTTGCACTTGGGCATCGTTCTTGTGCGTCAAGGCTTCGCAAAGGCCAAGGATGATTTGCGTGGCGCTGCGTCGGTGTGTGGCGGTGAGCTCGGCGCTGTGCAAACGCCCATCTAAAAACAGCACCAGGTTTTTACGTGCGGCGTCTTCTTGAAGCTTCAAAGCGCTCATTGCGTTCAAGTGACTGCTGCGGTGTTGGGTAGACAAAGCCTCTAGTGTGGCGATCGACTCCGATAACGCCGACACGCGCGCCAACAGGGTATTGAAACGTTTTTGCGCAGGCGTGAGTTCAGCGTCAGGCTGAATGGCAACGGTCGCCACTGCTTGCACAGAGGCGACCGTCCAGGGAGATTGGGGTGCGCTCAACGATCAGCGCGCGTTTTGCAATGCTGCAATACGCTCTTCCAACGGTGGGTGCGAGGCAAACAACTTGCCCAAACCACCGGTGATGCCCATGGCTGCCACGCTGGCTGGCAAGTCACCCGCTTGCATGCTATTCAAACGGGCCAAAGCGTTGATCATGGGTTGCTTGTTGCCCAAGAGCTGTGCCGAGCCTTCGTCCGCACGGAACTCACGCTGGCGGCTGAACCACGCCACGATCATGCTGGCCACAAAACCCAGCACGATGTCCAGCACAAAACTGGTGATGTAGTAACCCATGCCAGGACCGGTGGACTCGTCATCTTTGCCGCGCAGCATGTTGTCGACAAAGTAGCCAATTACACGGCTCAAGAACACCACAAAGGTGTTGAGCACACCCTGGATGAGCGTGAGCGTGACCATGTCGCCATTCGCCACGTGGGCAATTTCGTGACCCAACACGGCTTCAATTTCTTCGCGGGTCATGCCCTGCAACAAACCGGTGGACACGGCCACCAAGGCTGAATTCTTAAAAGCGCCGGTGGCAAACGCATTGGGCTCGCCTTCGTAAATGGCCACTTCAGGCATGGCAATGCCAGCGCGTTCAGACAGACGTTGCACCACGCCGACCAACCAAGCTTCATCTTGGTTGCTGGGTTGGTTGATGACGTGCGCGCCCGTGCTCCACTTGGCCATGGGCTTGCTCATCAAGAGCGAAATGATGGCACCACCAAAACCCATGATGAGCGAGAAGCCCAGCAAGGCAGACAGGTTCAAACCGTTGGCCGTGAGGTAGCGGTTGACGCCCAGCAAACTGGCGACGACACCCAGCACCACCATGACGGCGAGGTTGGTGAGGACGAACAGAAGAATGCGTTTCATGGTTTCCTTTTCAGCGGGAATGAAAAAAGCCGCTGCTGCAAATGGTAGAGGTGAAATCTTGCAATTCAATGCAAGGGCTTTAAAAACCCACACGAAAACTAGGCAAAGCCATGTGACTTTGGAAGCACTTCACGCTTGGGGCGGAACACATTCGTGTCCTCGTAAAAGACACGTTCAACATTGGCAGGCCACCAGCCTGGCACGCCCAAGATGGGCAGTGGTTCATACGGTTTGGTGGCGAGCTTGGCGGGTTGCAGGTCTTGCACCAACCACGCATCCAGCGCGGCTTCGTCGTGCGGATTGACGTGGCTGTCCACGCGGTACACATGGCCGGTGATCGACTTGTACGGCGTGACGAGTTTTTCCAGCAAGGCGTGGCCAAACAACACCAGATGTACCTGCTGCCATTGCTCGCGCAAATCCACAAACAGCTTGAGCCAATCGCGCGCTTGCAGCGCCGCCCACACCTCGTCGGACGCGTGCATGAGCACCACGTTTTCATCAAACAGCGTAAGTGCATCGCGCACGGGGCCACGAGTGGCGCGAATGCCTTGGGTTTCAATCTCTGCAGCTTGCAGTTGGTTCAAGCGGCGTTTGGCCAGCGGGAAGCGGTGCCAACACAGGCCATTGAAGAAGTCGTGCAGGCCGTCGCGTGTGGGCACTTGCGCGGTTTTGAAGATGAAGTCTTCGTAGGCTTGGGCTTCGGGCAGGGCTGATTGGGGGACGAACTTTACTTCGCTGGCCTCGCGCTTGGCTGCATGATCTATTGCATTAAGCGCATCAGCCACGCTTTGTTGCTGTAGCGCTCGGTGTGCCACAGGCTCGCCGAGTTCACGCCACGGCGCGAACCACGGTTGAGACCAATCTATCTCGGCTAAAACAGCGCCTGCAAAGCCTTCAGTTTTTGGACTTAAACCACGCGCCAAGGCAAGGCCTCGCCAGAGCGCAAGGGTTTCAAATCTGCTTCGCCAAACGCAAAGCTCTCGGGCGGTGTCCAGCTTTCTTTACGCAGCATGAGCGTGCCGGTGTTGCGTGGCAAACCGTAGAAGTCTGCGCCGTGGAAGCTGGCGAAGCCTTCGAGCTTGTCGAGCGCGCCCGCGTTGTCAAACGCTTCGGCGTACATGGGCATGGCCGCGTGTGCGGTGTAGCAACCGGCACAACCAGTGGCGTGCTCTTTGAGGTGCGCAGGATGTGGCGCACTGTCGGTGCCCAAGAAAAACTTAGGCGAGCCACTGATGGCAGCTTTGACCAAGGCTTGACGGTGCGTCTCGCGCTTCAACACTGGCAAACAGTAGTAATGCGGGCGGATACCACCCGTGAAGATGGCGTTGCGGTTGTAAAGCAAGTGGTGCGCGGTGATGGTGGCACCGGTGTACTTGTCGCTCGCGGCCACATATTGCGCGGCGTCAGCAGTGGTGATGTGCTCGAACACAATTTTGAGTTCGGGAAAGTCACGGCGCAACGGAATGAGCTGCGTGTCGATGAACACCGCTTCGCGGTCAAACAAGTCGATGTCGCTGCTGGTGACTTCGCCGTGCACCAACAACAACATGCCCGCTTTTTGCATGGCTTCGAGTGTTTTGTAGGTCTTGCGCAAATCGGTCACACCGGCATCGCTGTTGGTGGTGGCGCCTGCGGGGTAGAGCTTGGCCGCGACCACGCCTGCGTCTTTGGCACGGGCGATTTCGTCGGCGGGCAAGTTGTCGGTGAGGTAGAGCGTCATCAGAGGCTCGAAGCTCATGCCTTGTGGCACGGCGGCCAAGATGCGCTGTTTGTACGCCAAGGCTTGCGCCGCCGTGGTGACGGGGGGCTTGAGGTTGGGCATGATGATGGCACGGCCAAATTCGGCAGCGGTGTGGGGCACCACGGTGTTGAGTGCAGCGCCATCGCGCACGTGCAGGTGCCAATCGTCGGGTTTTGTGATGGTGATTTGTTGCGTCATGCCCTGATTGTCGCTTTTTTGTTTCTGGGCTCGCTGTGGGCAGAGGGCATGGGCAGGTTCCTCATGCTGGGGTACCAGAAATCCTCACCTGCCCATGCCCTCTACCCACAGACTGCGGCTTACAGAAATTTGCTCAAAGCGGTTGGCACGCCAACTGTGTGACAACAACGAATAGGCTCGTATGCATACAGCTAGCGCCGGCCAACGCAAAAGACACCCGCTGGAAATATTCCAACCGACAACTGTTGCGTGGGTTGGGTGCGGCGGCTGACGATTTCTGGTACCCCAGCATGAGGAAGCCGCCGTACTCAAGCCGCGCAACCGCCTCCGGCGAGAAACCTTCACGAATGCAAACAACAAGACAAACAAAAAGGCGTCCCATAAAGAGACGCCTTTCGAATACCAACTAAGCCGAGTTAATTAGGATCTGACCCCGATTAGCGATCAGTGAGCCAAGATTTTGTTCAAGAACTCTTTGGTCCGTGGCTGACGGTTTTCTGGGTGGTTGAAAAACTCATCCTTCGAACAATCTTCCAACACCTTGCCGCCCACATCCATGAAGATCACGCGGCTGCCCACTTTGCGGGCAAAGCCCATTTCGTGCGTCACGCACATCATGGTCATGCCCTCATTCGCCAAGTCGACCATCACGTCCAACACCTCACCCACCATCTCGGGGTCGAGTGCGGAGGTGGGTTCATCAAACAACATCACGATGGGGTCCATGCTCAAAGCACGGGCAATGGCCACGCGTTGTTGCTGACCGCCTGAGAGCTGGCCCGGGAACTTGTCTTTGTGCGCCATCAGGCCCACACGCTCTAAGTATTTCAAACCATGGGCACGGGCTTCTTCTTCGCTGCGGCCCAAAACCTTTTGCTGCGCAATGGTCAAGTTTTCGGTCACAGACAAATGTGGAAACAGCTCAAAGTGCTGAAACACCATGCCCACGCGGCTGCGCAGTTTGGGCAGGTTGGTGTCTTTGCCGTGTACGGCGATGCCGTCCACAAAAATCTCGCCTTGTTGGAAAGGCTCCAAGGCATTGATGGTTTTGATGAGGGTGGACTTGCCTGAGCCTGATGGGCCACAGACCACGACCACTTCACCTTTTTTAATATTGGTGGAGCAGTTGTTCAGCACCTGAACCGGGCCGTACCACTTGGAAACATTTTTTAATTCAATCACGATGAACTCCAGCTCGAATTTTGAACGCGCATTCTTCGCGACGCTTAACGAATGATGGCAATGCGCGCTTGCAAGCGACGCACCAGGGCCGAGAGGCCAAAACAAATCACGAAATACACCAAGGCAGCCAAGATGTACACCTCTTCCACACGGCCATAAATCTTGCCTGCGGTGACAAAGCCCTTGAGCAAGTCATAGGCGCCAATGGCGTAGACCAACGAGGTGTCTTGGAACAAGATAATGGTTTGCGTGAGCAACACAGGAATCATGTTGCGAAAGGCTTGTGGCAACACGATCAGGCGCATGTTCTGGCCATAGCTCATGCCCAAGGCTTGGCCCGCCATCACTTGGCCACGCGGGATGGACTGAATGCCCGCACGCATGATTTCGCTGAAGTACGCCGCTTCAAACGCCACAAAAGTAATCGTGGCTGATAGCTCCGCGCCAATAGAGCGGCCAATCAAAAACGGAATCAGCAAGAAGAACCACAAAATCACCATCACCAAGGGGATGGAGCGCATGCCGTTCACATAGATGACGGCTGGCAGTTCCAGCACTTTGTTGCCCGACAAACGCATCAGCGCCAAGCTGGTGCCAAACACAATGCCGCCCACGGTGGCGATGACGGTCAGCTCAATGCTGAACAGCATGCCCTTCAACACAAACTTGTTGAAGATGTCCCATTCGACAAAAGAAAAATCGAGTGCGCTCATGCTCAGTGCCCCCCGCCGACATTACCTGCAACCACGAGGCCCGGGATTTGCATGCGGCGCTCCACGAGAGCCATCACACGATTCACAGCAAAGGCTGACACGGTGTACAGCGCCGTGACGGCCAAGTACACCTCAATGCCACGCGAGGTTTCTTCTTGCACTTGCATGGCGTACATGGTGAGTTCGGCAATCGACACCGCAAAAGCCACCGACGAGTTCTTCAACAAGTTCATCGACTCGCTGGTGAGTGGCGGCCAAATGGTGCGAAACGCGATGGGCAACAGCACATAGCGGTACGTCTGCCAAGTGGTAAAGCCCATGGCCATGGCCGCATAACGCTGGCCGCGTGGCATGGCTTGAATACCGGCGCGCAACATCTCGGCCACGCGCGAGGAGGTGAAGAAGCCTAAGCCCAACACCACCAACACAAACCCCGGCACTTGTTGCATGGCCGGAAAGACCTTGGGCAACACAAAGTACCAGAGAAAAATTTGGACCAACACAGGGATGTTGCGAAACAGCTCCACCCACGCATTGGCGAGTCTGGCTAACCAAACATTCAAACGCGTGTCTTGTGGCAAGGTGCGCAGAATGCCCATCAGGCACCCTGACGCCATCGCCACCACCCAAGCACTGCCCGCGACTGAAAGCGTCCAGCCCCAAGCCTCAAACATCCACTCGAGGTAGGTTCGTCCCCCACCGTCGTCCTGAAGAAAAACCTGCCAATCGAGTGTCATGTCTTTGCGCTTTTAAGAATTACTTGAAATTACTTCTTGGCGTAGGCTTCGACAGGCTTGTCGTTCAAGTTTTTCCAAGCATCCTTGTTGGCATCGCTGGCAGGCATGCTCAGTTTGATGTTCTTTGGAGGAATGGCTTGCACGAACCACTTGTCGTACAGCTTGGCGAGCTCGCCAGACTTGGCCATGCCAGCAATGGTGTCGTCAGCCAATTTCTTGAACGCAGGGTCGTCCTTGCGGAACATGATGGCGATGGGCTCAACGTTCAACACTTCGCCCACTTGTTTGAAATCAGCAGGAGCTTTGGAGTTGGCGATATTGCCCGCCAGAATTTGGCCGTCCATCACAAACGCGTCAGCGCGGCCAGACTCGAGCAACAAGAAGCTGTCTGCGTGGTCTTTGCCGAACACTTCTTTGAAGTCAACGCCTGTGGCGCGCTCGTTCTTGCGCAGCAGTTGCACAGAGGTGGTACCTGTGGTGGTCGCCACGTTTTTGCCGTTCAACTGAGCGATCGAGGTGATGCCAGAGTTAGCGCGCACAGCGATGCGCACTTCTTCCACATAAGTGGTGAACGCGAAAGCCACTTGCTTTTGGCGCGCTTCGTTGTTGGTGGTCGAGCCGCACTCGATGTCCACGGTGCCGTTCTCCACCAAAGGAATGCGGTTTTGTGAGGTCACTGGGGTGTACTTCACTTCCAGTTTTTTGCCGACGGCTTTTTCAACGTTGGCAATGATGCGTTGGCAAATCTCAACGTGGTAGCCCACATACTTGCCGTCACCCAAGGTGTAGGACAAAGCGCCCGACGAATCGCGCACACCCATGGTGATGCTGCCTGCGGCTTTGACTTTGGCGAGGGTGTCATTGGCTTGCGCGAAGGCGGTGCCAACCAATAAGGTGGCGACGGCCAAGGTGACGAACTGCTTTTTCATGTGAGGCTCCAGGTGTAATTGAGAGAAGTCAAAATGGTCATTCTAGAGACAAGTTTGCACGGGAAATCCCTGTGTATTTTTTTGTTGTCGATAATTCCTAGTTGTTTTATAGCCGTCGCCCATCACCTCCTCAACCATGCACCATTTACAAACCGAAAACGCAAGCATCACCCTTGAGCGGGTGACTTTGGTGCGCGGCAGCACCGTTGTGTTGCACGACCTGTCGTTAACGCTCAACACGCGCCGCATTGGTTTGATCGGTGACAACGGCGCCGGAAAAAGCAGTTTGTTTCGTTTACTCTGCGGTCTCGACCTTGCGCAAACAGGGCAGGTTCTCATGCCACGTACAGAAACGGATCGCACCGCACCCTTAGTTGGCATGATGTTTCAAAACCCCGACGAGCAAATTATTTTTCCCACCGTGGAAGAAGAGCTGGCCTTGAGCCTGCGCCATTTGCGTTTGTCACGCGCAGAAGCACAAACACAGGTTCGCGCTTGGCTGGCTGCTCGCGGCTTGGCCGATTGGGCACCGCGTGCCATTGGCAGTTTGAGCCAAGGGCAGCGACAGCATGTGTGCTGGCTGGCTTTGCTGATTGGGGCACACCAAACCTTGTTGCTGGACGAACCGTTTTCCAGCCTTGACCTGCCAGGACAAGCGTTGCTGCATAAAGAAATTGCAGCAGCACCGCAACAAGTCATTGTGTCGACGCATGCGCTGAACCATGTGCGCCACTTTGAGCGCGTCATTTGGTTAGACAAAGGGCAAATCCGTGCAGATGGTTTGGGGGCCGAGGTATGCGCCCAATACGAGGTCGATGTGGCCGCGCGAATGGCCTAAACCATGGGCAGTCTTTACAGCGATCAACGCACGTGGTTGCACGGCGTGCCTGCGGCTATCAAGCTGGTGTTTTTGGCACTGCTGGGCACTGGCGTTTTTTTGACCCACAACCTCGCCGTTTTGCTGACCAGTGCGGCAGGTTGTTTGTTAATTTTTATCTTTCTAGGCCAAGCCACCACACGCACAAAACCTTTGCTGCTGGGTTTGCTGTTTGCCAGCCTCTTGATTGGCCTGTTTCACATCTACATGCAACAGCCCATGCTTGGAGCCGTGAGTGTGTTGCGCTTGTTCTGCACCACCTTGATGGGCGTGGCGCTGACCCTCACCACACGTCACACCGATTTGCTCGCGGTCTTTGAATGGCTGCTCACCCCACTGCGTTACTTCGGTGTGGAGCCCGAACGTTTATCGTTACAAGTGGCATTGATGCTGCGCTTCACCGAACATTTCTTCATTCTTTGGCGTCGCTTGGATGATGCACACCGCTTGCGAACGGGCCAAGCTGGCGGTTTTAAAATACTCGCACCACTCACCATTCAAATGTTGGTCGCCGCAAGACGTGTGGCCGACACACTGCATGTGCGCTTTCGCCGTTGAACCAGCGAGCTACTCATCTTTCTTATGAACACCTCTTCCTTATCCATCGCCTTGGTCTCACTCTTTGCGGCCTTGATTGCCGTTTTTGGTTTGATTCCAAAAATTGATTTGCCATTGGGTGTGCCCATCACCTTGCAAACCCTGGGCGTCATGTTGGCAGGCTGCATGCTGGGGCCAAAGCGCGCACTGCAAGCGTTGTTGCTTTTCTTGGCAGCCGTGGCCATTGGTTTGCCTTTGTTGTCGGGTGGGCGTGGCGGCATGGGCGTCTTCTTTGCACCTGCCAGTGGCTATTTGATCGGTTGGCCGGTGGGTGCTTTTGTGGCGGGTTGGGTCATGCACATGCTGCCGCGCACCACACCACGCAGTGCAGCGATCAGCGCGTTCATCGCCTCGGCCATCGGTGGCTTGCTGGTGGTGCATGTGTTTGGCGTGGTTGGATTGGTCAACATTGCCAACCTGTCGTGGGAGCAAGCCATCATGGGTACCTTGGTGTTTGTGCCGGGCGACTTGATCAAGTGCGCCTTGTGCGCCACCGTGGTTCACACCGTGGCACGTGGCTTGCCCGATTGGCGTTTTGGTGGCTGACACCCTGGTTCACGCCCCCCTCGCGCACTGGGCCACGGCCCGTGCCCACGTGGTGGCGATGGACGATGGTCAAACACAGCTGACCTTTGCGCAGCTGCATGCGGCAGTTCAACAACAGGCAGAAGCACTGACCCACGCTTGCGCACCCGACACGGTGTTTGTGGATGACCAACTCAGCATCATTCAACAGATGGTGTCGTTCATGGGCATCATCCAAAGTGGCCGATGTGCTGCAGTGAGTGACCCCGATTGGCCCAGCGCTGTACGCGCCAGTGTGCAAAGCGTTTTTTCAAACCAACCTGCGACGACACCACCGCCCACACCCACCACCCCGTTCTACATTGGTTTTACCTCGGGCAGCACCGGTATGCCCAAGGGGTTTCGTCGTCACCACCAATCGTGGACCGAAAGCTTGCGTGTGTGCTTAGACACCTTTGGTCCCGATGCAGCCAGCTGCGTGATGGCGCCCGGTCGCTTCTCGCACTCACTGTTTTTGTTTGGCATGGTGCTTGGTCTGTGGAGCGGTGCAGGCGTGGTGGTGCAAGAACGTTTTTCTGCGCCACGCATGATGGACACCTTGCGCTCAGGCCGCACGCCATGTCTGGTGGCGGTACCCAGTCAACTGCTGCTGATGCTGGAGCTGGCCGCACGTCGCGCCCTAGCCCCCATTGATGGCGTGCGTTTGATTTTGATCAGTGGCGCACGCTGGATGCGCGACCGCACTGCCGAGCTTCAAGCGCTGTTCCCCAAAGCGCGCATCGTGGAGTTTTACGGCGCTTCTGAAACCAGCTTCATGGCGTGGATGGATGCCGATGCATCAGCCCCAGCCAACGCTGTGGGCAAGCTCTTTTCGAATGTTGACCTCGACATTCGTCACCCTGAGCCCCCTCACGGCACAGGACAGATTTTTGTACGCAGCCCCATGCTGTTCATGGACTATGTAGGCGTGCACGCAGACAACACAGCCGCCGTGCGTGATGGCGATTGGCTCTCTGTGCGCGATGTGGGCTATTTGGATGCGCAGGGTTTTTTGTGTTTAGTGGGCCGAGAAAACCGCATGCTCGTGACGCAAGGTAAAAACTTATTCCCCGAAGAACTTGAAGCCGTGCTCATGTCGCACCCAGGCGTGCGCCAAGCCTCGGTGCATGGCTTGCCTGATCCGATTCGCGGCCAACACGTGGTCGCCGTGGTGCACCTTCACCCAACAGAACCCTTGGTGACGGCACAACAACTCTCCACCGCCTGCCGCACTCAGCTAGAAGGCTACAAAGTTCCCAAACGGTTTCTGATGTGCAGCGACTGGCCCCTGACTGCCAGCGGCAAAACAGACCATCTGGCACTGGCAAAGGTATTGGCATGTCTACCCCCACTCCCTTGATTGCCGCATGGGCACGCAGTGCTGTGGTGCCACGCAACGGGGCATTCAAAGCCTTGCATGCGCACGAGATCGCAGCGCCCGTGGTGCAAGGCTTGTTGGCGCGGGCAGGCATTGAAGCCGCCAGCGTGGATGCTGTGGTGCTTGGCAATGCACTGGGTGCGGGCGGCAACCCCGCACGCATGGTGGCGCTTCATGCGGGTTTGCCACAAACTTGCGCTGCACTCACCGTCGATACCCAGTGCTGTGCAGGGTTAGATGCCGTTGCGGTGGGCGTGGGTTTGATTGCCTCAGGTCAAGCCGAGGTGGTGGTGGCTGGCGGCGTGGAGGCGTGGAGCCGTTCACCCATTCGCATGCATCGACCACTGCATGCCAACGAGATGGCGGTGCCTTATGAGCGCCCTGCGTTTGCACCAAGCCCTGAGCAAGACCCAGACATGCTCTTATCTGCCGCACGCTATGCCGCGCAGCATGGCTACACGCGCGTGCAACAAGAGGCGTACGCCCTGCAAAGCCATCAACGCGCGATGGCACACGCAGCACAGATGACGCCAGAAATCGTGCCCATCGCTGGCGTACTGCACGATGCTTATCCCCGGCACATAGACAGCCATCGCGCAGCGCGCATGCCCGTGGTAGCCCGTACCGATGCGATGGGTACCGACCACAACGCATCTTGTGCACTCAGCGCGCTCACCATTTCAGCCCAAGCAGATGGCGCGGCGTGTGTGTTGCTCATCAGCCCTCGCGCCGCTGCACGTTTACAGATCCACCCACAAGCCATGTGGGCGGCCCATGCTTCGGTCGGCAGTGCGCCGGAGTGGCCATTACTGGCGGCTGAGCATGCAGCGCGTGCCGCCCTCAAACGCGCCCACTTGGCCGATGCAAGCACCATGCGCTTCGTCGAATTACACGATGCCTTTGCCGTCCAAGGCTTGAGCTTTGCAGAACACCTAGGCCTTGCCCCAGAGCGCCTCAACCCCACAGGGGGCGGACTGGCCCGAGGCCACCCCATTGGCGCATCTGCCGCAATTGCCTTGGTGCGTTTGTTGGCTAACTTGGCGCAGCAACACACATCCGACTCAGAAGGACTTGTGGCTGTTGCAGGTGCAGGTGGGCTTGGGGCTGCCACCGTGGTGCGCTGGCTCTAAGTGCTTGGGCGATCAACCCATCACTTGAAAATACTCATCCAAATCACAACGCGTGGTGCGTGTTTGGTTCACAGATGCTGCAGGGTCCGCATAACCCAAGGCCATGCCACACACAATGTGCGACGACGCATCCAAACCCAAGTGCTGACGAATCACACTGGGATAAGACGCCATGGCACCAATGGCGCAGGTTGACAAACCCTTGGCCTGTGCGGCCAACATCAAACCGTACAGCGTCATGCCGAGATCCATATAGCCACCGCTGCCAAAGTCATGCGTCATCGTCACGATCAAAGCCACGGGTGCGTCAAAGAAACAGAAATTGCGTTCAAACTGCGCATCGCGCCCAGCGCGGTCATCCCGTGCCACACCTAGAGCGCCATACAGCGCTTGCGCGGCAGCCACTTGGCGGCGACGCAAGGTCATAGGCATGGGGTTGGGGAAATAGTCGTAGTCTTCCTTTTCCTGCGCCCCCGCCCGCCAAGTGGCAAGCAATGCTGAGGATAAGTCTGCTCTGACACGGCCCTGCACAGCAATGAACACACCCGGCTGTAAATTAGCCCCACTCGGCGCGAGGCGTGCCAAGGTCATCACCTCACGCAGCAAATCATCGGGTACGGGAGTTGACAGATAGCCACGCACCGAGTGGCGCTCACGGGCTAAAGAAGAAAAGAAATCAGAAGATGGCACAGTGAAAATTATCGATGCAATTCGTTGGTGCATGAAAAAACCCATCACTCTTTCGAGTGATAGGTTTTAGACTTTTAAATCCTTAACTGGCTAAGCCAGCGGGGGGATTAGAAGTTGTGTTGCAAACCGATCAAAGAAGTCTTGATGTCTTTTTTGTCCCAAGTGCTTGCAGTAGCAACGTTGTCCATCTTCTCGCTCACAACGCGGCCATACAAAGATGTACGTGGGCTCAGTGTGTACTTGACGCCAACAGCAACGATCTTGCGGTCGAAGTTGTCAACGGTTTTATCATTCAACTTACCAACGTTGGCCAACAAGTTGATGTTGGAAGCCAAAGCGTAGTCAGCAGCGATGTTTTGACCAGTCAACTTACCTGCATTCAATGTTGTCACACCTGCTTGACCAGTGTATGCATTGACATGGTTAGTCGTGTCGATTGCAACTGCTGCGTCGTAAGTTTTGCCAGAGACTTTATTCAAACGATTGTCGCGGTTGAAACCGTAAGTCACTTTCAAGGCGCCAACGGTGTAAGCAACGTAACCGTGAGTTTGCTTGTAAATGTCTTTTTGTTGGTACTGAGCAATCACAGCAGTCAAAGGACCGTTGACATAGCTCAAGCCCAAGTCAGTACGTGCGGCTGCACGAGCAACTGCTGTGTTGTTTGCATTGGTGGCACCAATTGCATCAGTGTTGAATTGGTAACCAATTTTTGGTGTGAAACCAGACATTGTTGGTGCCGTGTAAACAATAGAGTTGTTTTCACGCACGTGGCCCAAACCTTGCACGCCATAAGTCGTAGTGCCTTTGCCAGTACCAGTGCTACCACCGTTAGCAAAGCCAGAACCGATTTTGGTACCGAAAGGAGTACGGTTAGCCACATCCAAAGAAGGAGTGTTAGGTGCGCCAACTTGGAAAGCACCGAAACCACCAGACAAGCCAACAAACTGTTCGCCGCCTTTAGAGCCGATGTTGCCAGTAGCATCATTCTTCGTGTCGAAGTCGTTTTCGAACAAGAAGTTGGCCTTCAAGCCAGCGCCGAGGTCTTCAGTACCCAAGAAAGTCACTTGAGAAGTGCCTTGGCTGTTGTTAGAAATGGCTTGAGTGGAAGAAGTATTGCCGCCACCATAAGTAGCCTTCTGCTGCATGATAGATGGGTCAAAAGTACCCTTCAAAGTAACAGTAGATTGAGCTTGTGCGCCGAAAGCGGCGAGTGCTGCGATAGCAACGAGGGTTTTTTTCATTTCAAGGTTCTCCAAGGTTTGAACAGGGGCTCTGGTTTTTCCAGAGCCAACCTCCGTTTTCGGGAAGTTGGACGTATTGAACCAGACGAGCGTGCATTGGGCTATGACAAGCCCCAAAAATAGCGAATTTACGTTGCATTCATGCAACAACTCAAGCACAAACCGCTCGCTAACCCTTGGAAACTGGCGAATCTTCAAAAAACGACAAGTCTATTGAACGCACCTGCCAAGCCAAGCAACGCGGGCTTGTGCAGAGGTCTTAAACTTGCCCCATGGACCGCTTACTCACCGCCGCCGACAGCGCCTTGCGCACCGTTTTTGCCCGCCATCACGCCAACCGCCCCACACCCATGTGGGCGGCAGAAGTGCCCACGCCCGCCCCGCTGACCGAGGTCGAAAAAACCGAGGCCGCTGCACTGATGCGCGTGAACCACGTGGGTGAGGTGTGTGCACAAGCGCTTTACACCGCGCAAGCCTTGGCCACGAAGGACCACGCGTTGCGCCAGCACTTAACCACAGCCTGCAACGAAGAAACCGACCATTTGGCTTGGTGTGAGCAACGTTTAGAGGCCCTCGGTGGGCGCCCTAGTCTGTTGAACCCCCTTTGGTATGCAGGCGCATTTGGCATTGGTTACGTCGCAGCCAAGCTAGGCGGTGACCGCATGAGCCTAGGGTTTGTGGTGGAGACTGAGCGTCAGGTTGAAGCCCATTTAGAAAGCCACCTCGGCCTATTGCCCGCGAATGACGGGCCCAGCCGCGCCATCGTGGCGCAAATGAAGGTGGATGAAGCGCAGCACGCCAAAGAAGCGCAGCTGGCAGGCGCTGCCGAGCTGCCCGCGCCCTTCAAAGCCATGATGCAAGTGGCCGCCAAGGTGATGACCACCGTGGCGCACCGCATCTAAGCCTTTGTTTTAAGCCTCGACCAGCTCAAAGCTGGTAGTAATTTCCGCCGTTTTGCCCAGCATGATGCTGGCTGAGCAGTATTTGTCGTGGCTCATGGCAATGGCACGCTCCACCGCACTGGCAGGCACGCCTTGGCCTGTGACGGTGAAGTGCATATTGATTTTGGTGAACACCTTGGGGTCTTCGGTGGCACGCTCGCTGCTGATCTTCACGCTACAGCCCTGCACGTTATGGCGGCCACGCTTCAAGATGAGCACCACGTCATACGCCGTGCAACCGCCTGTGCCAGCCAACAACAGCTCCATTGGACGCGGGGCCAAGTTTTGACCGCCGTTCTCGGGCTTGGTCGCATCAGGTGCGCCATCCATGGCCACCACATGGCCGCTGCCGGTTTCTGCAATAAAGCCCATGCCTGAACGGGTGCCAGAGTTGCCGGTCCAGCTGACGGTGCATTCCATGAAAGTTCTCCAAATAATTTCGACCTCAATTGTCTGCGAAATGTTGCAGCGCAACAAATTTTGCATACAATTTGGGCTTGTCTCCTCCACCCTCAAAAGTGGATTCATGCCCCGAGTTGCAAAACTCGGGGTTTTTTTTCGTCTTTTTTCATAAGAGACAATCACCCCATGTCTACCCGCACCCCTAAAGCGCGCGCACTACAGCCCGCCGATTACCTGAAAAAAATCTTGACCGCCCGTGTGTATGACGTGGCGACCGAATCTGCGCTGGAGGTGGCAAAAAACCTCAGCCGCCGCATTCACAACACCGTGCTTTTGAAGCGCGAGGACCAGCAGCCCGTGCACAGCTTCAAGCTGCGTGGCGCGTACAACAAGATGGCGCACCTCACGCCCGCGCAACTGAAGAAAGGCGTCATTTGCGCCTCAGCCGGCAACCACGCACAAGGCGTGGCACTGGGCGCCAAGCGCCTAGACACCAAAGCCATCATCGTCATGCCCACCACCACGCCCAGCGTGAAGATTGAAGCCGTCAAGGCTTTGGGTGGCGAAGTGGTGCTGGCGGGTGACAGCTACTCGGACGCCTACACCCACGCGCTCACGCTGGAAAAGAAAAACGGCATGACGTTCGTCCACCCGTTTGACGACCCAGAAGTGATTGCAGGCCAAGGCACGATTGCCATGGAAATGCTGCGCCAACACCAAGGGCCGCTCGACGCGGTGTTTGTGGCGATTGGCGGCGGCGGCCTGATTGCAGGCGTGGCCAACTACATCAAGGCGGTGCGCCCCGAAATCAAAGTGATTGGCGTGCAAATGGACGACTCGTCGGCCATGATGCAGTCTGTTGCTAAAGGTAAGCGCGTCACACTGCACGACGTGGGCTTGTTCTCTGACGGCACAGCCGTCAAGCTGGTGGGCGAAGAAACCTTCCGCGTGTCGAAAAACTTGGTCGACAGCTACATCACCGTCAACACCGACGCCGTGTGCGCCGCCATCAAAGATGTGTTTGTGGACACCCGCAGCATCGTCGAACCTGCAGGCGCCTTGGCTGTGGCCGCCATCAAGCAATACGTGGCTGAACACAAAACCAAGGGCGAAACCTACGCGGCCATTCTTTGCGGCGCCAACATGAACTTCGACCGCTTGCGCTTTGTGGCCGAGCGCGCCGAGGTAGGCGAAGAACGCGAAGCCTTGTTTGCGGTGACCATCCCCGAGCAGCCAGGCAGCCTACGTCGCTTTTGCGAACTGATTGGCAAGCTGCCCAGCTTTGGCGGCAGCAAAACACCGCGCAATGTGACCGAGTTCAATTACCGCATGAGCGACCAAGCCAAGGCCCACGTGTTTGTGGGGTTGACCACGGGCGTGAAAGGCGAAAGCGGCAAGATGGCTGCGCATTTCACCAAAAACGGCTTTGAAGCGATTGACCTCACGCATGACGAACTGGCCAAAGAACACATCCGCCACATGGTGGGCGGGCATTCCTCGCTCGCACACGAAGAACGCATCTTGCGTTTTGAGTTCCCCGAGCGCCCCGGTGCGTTGATGAAGTTTTTGCTGGCCATGCGCCCCGGCTGGAACATCAGCCTCTTCCACTACCGCAACCAAGGCGCGGACTATGGCCGCATCTTGATGGGCTTGCAAGTGCCAAAGACCGACAACAAAGCGTTTACTGCGTTCTTGAATGGTTTGGGCTATCCATATGTGGAAGAAACGCAGAACCCTGCGTATCGCTTGTTTTTGCAGCGCTGAAACGCTGACGCCTCAAAGCAAAAAGGGTAGCTTGGCTACCCTTTTTTGTTTGCCTTATTTTTTAGCAGGCAGTTCCAGCACCAAAGTCTGTGACCCATCCAGCGCTGCGCCTAGGTTCACACGACGGCCTTGGGCTGACTGCAACACCAAACCATCGGCCACCACAGCACCCACACGGTAGGGCTTGGCGGGTTTGCCATCGACCGCGATCAGGGCAGCTCCCGCATCAGGTCCACCGGCCATCACGCCTTGCAACTGAAAACGGCTGGCCAAACTAGGGGCCGCCGCCGCTTGCACAGGCACAGCACCCAAACTGCGTGCCACAGCAGACACATCCACCTCGGGCAACGCTTGTGCCGCCGCGAAAACCTTGCTTGGCGCATCGCCCGTGGCGGACCAACGCAAAACCCAAGTGACCGCGCTGAACGCCACCGCACCCCACACCAGCAATGAAGCAGCTGGCAACAGCACGCGCGAAGACATGCTGAACGCAGGGAGGAAGGAAGGGCGGTCAAGAAGCATCCGCGGATTATGATTCATCCTTAATCAGTGACCCCTTGAAACGCTTGCTATGCACACCCAACTGCCCCCTCAAAAAACCCAATGCCAACGCGGCTTCACGCTGATTGAATTGATGGTGGTACTCGCCATCATCGGCGTGCTCGCCGCGCTCGTGGTGCCCAATGTGCTCAACCGTGCCGACGACGCACGCGTGACCGCCGCCAAAACCGATGTGGGCAACCTCATGCAAGCCCTCAAGCTCTACCGCTTGGACAACCAAACCTACCCCACGGCCGAGCAAGGCTTGAACGCTTTGGTGACCAAACCCACCGCGGGCCCAACCCCGCTCAACTGGAAGCCCTACATCGACAAACTGCCCAGCGACCCATGGGGCCGTCCTTACCAATACATGAACCCTGGCGTGAAGGGTGAAGTGGACGTGCTGTCGTTGGGCGCTGACGGACAACCCGGCGGCGAAGGCAAAAACGCCGACCTCGGCAGCTGGCAATAAAACGACTGGCCAAGCCCGTCATGCAGCGCCAACGCGGCCTCACCTTGTTGGAGCTGTTGGTGGTGCTGGCCATCATCGGCGTGGCCATGGCGGGGGTGAGCCTCTCGCTGCGCGACAGCAGCCAAAGCCAACTTGAGCGCGAAGCGCAACGCTTGGTAGCGGTCTTAGAGGCGGCACGCGCACAATCTCGCACCAGTGGCATGGCTTTGATTTGGCAAAGCACAGCCGAGGGTTTTGTCATTCGACCCGCGCTTGCGCCAAACCAAGCACTGAATCACACCACCGCACGCGCCGAGACTTGGCTCACGATGGGTACACAAGCCTCAATCGGCACCGTGGGGGCATCGACGAACAACACCGCACAGGCCAACCAAGTGGTACTCGGGCCTGAATCCATCCTCGCGCCGGCGCGCATCACCCTGAGCGTGGCCACAGCCAACAATGCACAACCTTCCCCAACGCTGAGCATTGGCACAGACGGGCTGCGACCTTTTCAAGTTGTGCCATGAGCTTGCCCAACATGCCACGCACACCCACTGCAACCAGCAGCGCCCCCTCACAAGGCTTCACGCTGATCGAGGTGCTCGTGGCGCTGGCCATCGTGTCCATCGCGCTGATGAGTGGGTTCAAGGTCAGCGGCGCACTCACACGCAATGCACAACGCCAAGCCGATGTGCTGCTCGCGCAAATTTGCGCGGACAACGCGCTCAACCAGCTGCGCCTGTCGCAGCAGCTGCCGGGCGTGGGCGACTCACGTGTGCCCTGCCTTCAAGCCGAGCGCAACTTTGAAGTGGCGTTGACTGTGCGCACCACGCCCAACCCAGCATTTCGCCGCGTGGACGCGCAAGTGTTTGACGCTGCCAGCCCCGTGCTCAACATCACCACCGTGCTGGGGCGTTACTGATGCGCCAACAAAAAGGCTTCACCCTGATTGAGCTGCTCATCGCCATCACCCTCATGGCGGTGTTGGCGGGCTTGAGTTGGCGAGGTCTGGACAGCCTCATGCGCAGCCGCGACATCACGCAAGCGCAGGTCGACAAAACAGCTGTGTTGCAAACCGTGTTTGCGCAATGGCAAGCCGACCTGAATGCCGTGCAGTCTGTGCCCAGCATTGCCGATGCAGGTGTGCAATGGGATGGCCGCACGCTGCGCCTCACACGCCGCGCCACCGCTTGGCGGGCCGACGGTGCCGATGCGGGCCTGTGGGTGGTGGCATGGACACGACGCGACAACCAATGGTTGCGCTGGCAATCAGCCCCCGTGCAAACACGCGCGGCCTTGCAACAGGCGTGGGTCAACGCCGAGCGCTGGGGGCAAAACCCCAGCAGCGATGACGCCGCATTTGAGACCCCCTTGATCCCGCTCGACGCTTGGCAACTCACCTACTTCCGTGGCAATGCGTGGACCAACCCGCTGTCTAGCAGTGGCAGCACAGACAGCCAAGGCGCCTTGCCCGACGCCATTCGTTTACAAGTTGACCTGCCCGCCAGCGCGGGCATGCGTGGCCGCATCACCTTAGATTGGGTGCGCCCCAACTTCAGCAACACCAAGACATGAAGACCGTCGCACATACCCCACAACGCGGCGCGGCCTTGCTCGCAGCCATGCTCACGGTGGCTTTGGTGGCCACCTTTGCGGCTGGTGCGCTGTGGCAGCAATGGAAATCCATTGAGGTTGAAGGGGCAGAGCGTCAACGCACACAAGCACGCTGGCTGTTGACAGGCGCACTCGACTGGGCATGCGTCATCTTGCGCGAAGACGCACGCGCGGGCGATGCCAACGCACCCACCGATCACTTGGCCGAACCTTGGGCCGTACCGTTGCAAGAAGCCCGCTTGTCTAGCTTCTTGGCGGCATTGCCCGATGGCACAGGCAACACCGTGGACGATGCGCCACTTGCACAACAGGTGCTGCTGTCAGGCCAAGTGAACGACTTGCAAGGCCGTCTGAACGTGACCAACTTGCTACAAGGCGAACAACTCGATGCCAAAACTGCCCTTGCATTTGAACGCTTGTTTGATGCACTGGGCGTGCCGCCCGCACAACTGAGCCTGCTCACCCAAGGTCTGTTGGCCGCGCAAAAGCAAAACAGCACCGCGCCACTCATGCCCCAGCGCGTGGGCCAACTCAGTTGGCTGGGACTGTCACCACAGGCCTTGCAAACGCTCAGCCCCTACATCACCGTGCTGCCCAGCCGCACCCCCGTGAACCTCAACACCGCCAGCGTGCCCGTGCTGTACGCCTGCGTGCCAGGCCTGAGCCTGTCGGACGCGCAGCGCTTGGTACAACAACGTGAGCGCCAGCACTGGGTAAGCATGGAAGCTTTTCAAAAATCCTTGGGGCGCACACTCAGCTTCGACGGCACACACAGTGTGAACACACGCTACTTTGAAGTATTGGGTCGCTTACGCATGCCACACACCACACGGCAAGAACGCTCCTTGGTGCAGCGTGATGGCCAAGATTTGAAGGTGCTGTGGCGTGAGTCTGGCTCTCTACAATGACTGTTCCCATGCTGATCATCGCGCTTCCCCACTCAGTCAACGCCAACACAGGCTACGCCCACGTTCACTCGGATGGGCACAGCGTGTTGCGCAGTGCTACGGGTGCAGCCACCACACTTTCGACTCATGCGGGTGAAGTGGTGGCCGTGGTGCCACACAGCCGATTGGCTTGGCTGCGCGTACAGCTGCCCCCTGCCAGTCACGGCCCACGTTTGCCAAGCGTGTTGCATGGCTTGCTAGAAGACCGCTTGCTCGACGACCCACAACAACTGCACATCGTCCTCGCGCCAGACGCCAACGACATCGCCCGTACGGGCGGCGACACCTTGGTGGCTGTGTGTGACAAAACATGGCTACGCGATGCCCTCGCCCCGCTACAAGCCGCGGGCTTGACGGTGCAGCGCATCGTGCCCGAACTCTCGCCCAGCGACAGCCCCGTGTTGCAGGTGATGGGCGAACCCGACCACGCACACAGCGTGCTGTGTCACGCGCACGGCGTGACGCTGCTGCCCCCTAACACCGCACAGTGGCGGGCCTTTGCTGAACTCAGCCAAGACGATTTACAAATTCAAGCCGAGCCCGCCATGGTGGCGCGCGTGCAAAGCACACTGCAACGCCAACCCATGCTGCAAAGCGCAGCACAGCGTTGGGTCAAGTCCAGCCAATCGGCGTGGGATTTGGCGCAAGGCGAATGGGCACAAGGCCGAACCCAACGTGTGCAGCGCCAAATATTGGCCGCATGGCACACCTTGCTGCACGCCCCTGCATGGCGACCTGTGCGTTGGGGCCTAGTGACATTGCTTGCGTTGCAAGTGCTAGGGCTGAACGCGTTGGCATGGCGTGAGCGCAGCGACCTGCAGGCACAACAAACCGCCTTGCACCACATACTCACCACCACCTTCCCATCGGTGACCTTGGTCATCGACGCACCGCTGCAAATGCAGCGTGCCGTGGATGCGCTGCAACAAAAATCAGGCGCGGCCTCCAGCACCGACCTGGAACCTTTGCTCGCCGCCTTGGCAGACGTGTTGCCTGCAGGGCAAACGCCACAGCAAATCCATTTCGCCGACCACACACTGCGTGTGCAAGGCCTGACACTGGACAACCACACCACGGCCACCGCGCGCCTCCAAGCTCAGGGCTTGAGCCTGCGCCAAGACGGCAACGACACATGGGTGTTGCAAGCGGGGGGTGCCAAATGATGACGCCCTTGCGCGCACAAGCCCATGCCCGTTGGCAAGCGTTGAGCCCACGCGAACAACGTGGCCTATCGGTGCTAGCCGCCTTGCTCGCCGTGTGGGTGTTTTGGTCTGTCGCCATCGCCCCCGCGGTGCACACCTTGCGTGACACCGACCAGCGTCGCGCGCAACTGGGTCAACAACAAGCCCACATGCTGGCTTTGCAGATGCAAGCCCAAGCCTTGCAAACGCGCACCCCCATGTCGCGAGACGAAGCGCTACGCAGTTTGCAAAGCCTCAGCGCGGGCACGGCCTTTCAACTTCAGGTGCAAGGTGACCGCGTGTCGGTACAACTCAAAGCAGTGCCGGCCCCCACCTTGGCCAACTGGTTGGCGCAAACACGCAGCCAAGCACAAGCCTTGCCCCTCGAAGCGCACCTGACGCGCAATGCCACCAGCGCGGCAAACTCAGCCGCCGTCATCTGGGATGGCACCCTGGTGTTGAGCCTGCCCACCCGCAGCGCCCCCCACTGACGCGGCACACACGCCAACACAGTCACCCCACATGCCACGCCACCCCAACTCCACTCAGCCCACCGCCAGCATCCGCTGGGCGTGGACAGGTGCAGGCTTGGGACTGGTCTTGGCCCTCATCACACAAGCCCCCGCCCATTGGTTGACCCTGGCCATTGAACAGGCCAGTGGCCAGCACATGCTGCTGCAAGACCCACAAGGCACGGTGTGGAACGGCTCCGCGCAGTGGGTGCTGAATGAAGGCCCACTCAACAACGCGGCCAACACCACATCGCTGCCCACGCGCGTGACGTGGCAGCTCGGGCCCCGCATGGACTGGGCCCATGTACGCCCCACACTCAGCGCCACCGTGGCCTCCGCCTGTTGCACACCACAACCCGTGCGTGTGGATGTGTCGCCCATGTGGCGCGGCGTGCGCGTGCAAGTCAGCGACCACACCTCCCACTGGCCAGCCAGCTGGCTCGTGGGCTTGGGTGCGCCGTGGAACACGATTCAGCCTGAAGGCCAAATGCAACTGCACACCACACAGCTGCAATGGTCACAGCAAGCGGGGGTTGAACAACTGCAAGGCCAAGCCGAACTGCAACTGCAACATCTCTCTACACGCCTCTCCACGCTACGTCCGTTGGGCACCTACCGTGTACGCGTGCAAGGCGGTGACGCCGTGGCACTGACACTGGACACACTGGAAGGCAGCTTGCAGCTCACAGGCAGCGGCCAACTCCACAACGGGCGCGTGCGCTTCAACGGTGAAGCCTCGGCAGTACCGGATGCAGAAGCCGCGCTCTCTAACTTATTGAACATCCTTGGCCAACGCCAAGGTGCCAAGTCGATTTTGAAAATGGGTTAACGCATATGGCTAAGCAACACACTGTCTTCCACCCTGGTGCCTCGACATGGGCATGTGCGCTTGCGCTAGGGTTGGGACTTGCGCCTGCAATGACGGGTTTGTCGCTCGCACAGGCGGCTCCACTGGTTAAAAAATCGGCGTCTACCGAGCCCATCACGCTCAACTTTGTGAATGCTGAGATTGAATCGGTGGCCCGCACCTTGGCCACGCTGTCCAACCGCAACTTGGTGGTGGACCCACGCGTGAAGGGCACCATCAACCTCAGCACTGAATTACCGGTGTCCCCCAACGAAGCATGGAGCCAGTTCTTGGCAGCGCTGCGTTTGCAAGGCTTTGCGATGGTCGAAACCAAAGGCCTTTACAAAATCGTGCCCGAGGCCGATGCCAAGCTGCAAGGCGGCAATGTGCAAGAAATTCAAAAAGGCAATGGCGGCTCGGGCAGCGGCCAAATCGTCACGCACATCTTCAAGCTCAACTTTGAGCAAGCCAACAACTTGGTGCCCGTGTTGCGCCCACTCATCAGCCCCAACAACACCATCAACGTCAACCCCGGCAACAACTCCATCATCATCACCGACTACGCCGACAACTTGCAGCGCATGGCCCGCATCATCGCCACGCTGGATGTGTCCAACGCCAGCGATGTGGAAGTGATTCAACTCAAGCACGCCATCGCGGTGGACTTGGCACCGTTGGTCTTACGGTTGGTGGAGTCGGGCAGCAATGCTGCACAAGCGCCTGCCACCCCAGGTCAGACCGGTGCCGAATACAAAACAACGCTGCTGGCTGAGCCGCGCAGCAACACCCTCATCTTGCGCGCGGCCAATCCAGCGCGCGTGGCATTGGTCAAGTCACTGGTCGCCAAGCTCGACCAACCCGGTGGCTCCAACCCCAGCGGCAACATCCATGTGGTGTATTTGAAAAACGCAGACGCTACCAAATTGGCCACCACCTTGCGTGCCGCAGTGAGTGGCCAAGCCACCAGCAGCACCAGCGCCAACCCCAGTGCGACCAGCACGGCAACCACACCCTTGAACGCCACCTCGGGGGCGACCACCCCTGGCACAACGTTGGGCAGCAGCACCGTCCCAACAGGCCCTGCCACCGGCGGACAAATTCAAGCTGACACGGCGACCAACTCGCTCATCATCACCGCGCCCGAACCGCAATACCGCCAACTGCGCGCCGTGATTGACATGCTCGACCAACGCCGTGCACAAGTGATGGTGGAAAGTTTGATTGCCGAGGTGAATGCCGACAAAGCTGCAGAAATGGGCATCCAATGGCAAACCGCCAACGGTCAAAAGGGTGGCACCGTGGGCATCATTGGCACCAACTTCAACAACCCCATCAGCACCACCATTGGACAGGGCAACATCATCGGCGTATCCGGTGGTGCCACGGCACTCAGTGCCTTGGGCGGTGGTCTGAACATTGGCCGCGCCAAACAAATCAACGGCACCTATGTGCTGAGTAGCTTGGCCACGTTCTTGCAACAAAACGGGGATGGCAACGTGTTGTCCACGCCCACGCTGCTGACACTTGACAACGAAGAGGCCAAGATTGTGGTGGGCCAAAACGTGCCGTTCGTCACAGGCCAGTACACCAACAACAACACGACCAACGGGTCTGTGAATCCGTTCCAAACCGTGGAGCGCAAGGACGTGGGCTTGACCTTGAAGGTCAAACCGCAAATCAGTGAAACGGGCACCGTCAAGCTCACCATCTTCCAAGAAGTGTCAAGCGTGGTGCCCAACTCTGTGGGGTCCACCACCGGTTTGATCACCAACAAACGCAGCATCGAATCGAATGTGTTGGTGGACGACGGCTCCATCATCGTGCTGGGCGGTTTGTTGTCTGACGAATACTCGGGCGCAGCCAGCCAAGTACCCGCCTTTGGCGATATTCCTGTGATTGGTTGGTTGTTCAAGAGCGAAAGCCGTACACGCACCAAGAAAAACCTCATGGTGTTCTTGCGTCCCGTGGTGATGCGCGATGCTGCAGCGTCTGATGCCTTGAGCAACAGCCGTTACCAACAAATGATGGGCTTGCAACAAAACGCACAGCCAGGCTTCAACCCCATCTTGGGCACGGGCAATTCACCTGTGTTGCCACCTGCACCTGTGCCCACTCCGTCGGCCGCGCCCACTGCAACGCCAGCCCAATAAACATGCGCCGCCCACTGCCCTACGCCTTTGCCCGTACCCACCAGCTCTTGCTGGAGGACGATGGCCACACGCTCACGTTGTGGCACAGCGATGCGCCCGATCTGAGTGCGTGGAGCGAGGTGACACGCCGCCACACCGTGCAGTCGTTTGAGTACACCGACAAAGCCACGCTGGCCAAACGCATCAGCGAAGCCTATGCGCAAGCCGACAGCAATGCCGCAGCGGTGGTGAGTGAAGTCGAGAGCGATGCAGACCTCACGCGCATGATGCAAGAGCTACCCGCGGTGGAAGACTTGCTCGAAGCTGCAGATGATGCCCCCATCATCCGCATGCTCAACGCACTGCTCACACAAGCTGCACGCGATGGCGCGAGCGACATTCACATCGAACCGTATGAGCGCCACAGCAGTGTGCGCTTCCGCGTGGACGGCACGCTGCGCGAAGTGGTGCAACCCAACCGTGCTTTGCATGCCGCTCTGATTTCGCGTCTGAAGATCATGGCCGAACTCGACATCGCCGAAAAACGTTTGCCACAAGACGGGCGTATTTCGCTGCGCCTCGGTCAACGCGCGATTGACGTGCGTGTGTCCACCTTGCCCAGCGCCCATGGCGAACGCGCCGTGCTGCGTTTGCTCGACAAGACGGAGAGCAAACTCACGTTGCAAGCCGTGGGCATGGAGGGCGACACCCTGCGCCGCTTTGAAGCCTTGGTGCAGCAACCCCACGGCATCATCTTGGTCACTGGCCCCACGGGCTCGGGCAAAACCACCACGCTGTACGCCGCGCTGCAAGGGCTAGACGCCACGCGCAACAACATCATGACGGTGGAAGACCCGATTGAATACGAGCTGGCCGGCGTGGGCCAAACGCAGGTGAACCCCAAGATTGATTTGGACTTTGCAAAGGCTCTGCGCGCCATCCTGCGCCAAGACCCAGACATCATCATGATTGGCGAGATCCGCGATTACGAGACCGCGCAAATCGCCATCCAAGCCTCACTCACCGGCCACTTGGTGTTGGCCACCTTGCACACCAACGATGCGGCCAGCGCCATCACCCGTTTGACCGACATGGGCGTGGAGCCCTTCTTGCTCAGCTCATCGCTGCTGGGCGTGCTAGCCCAACGCCTGCTGCGCAAAACCTGCACGCACTGTGCTGGCAAAGGGTGTGATGTGTGCGGCCACAGCGGCTACCAAGGCCGCACCGGCATTTTTGAATTGCTCACCACCAACGACGACATCCGTGCCCTCATCCACAACCAAGCCAGCGAAGCCCAGCTGCGTGACGCAGCGCTTCGCAACGGCATGACGCTGATGCGCGACGACGGCGAGCGTTTGGTGCGGCACGGCATTTCCACCCGCGAAGAGCTGGTGCGCGTGACCCGCGACTAAACCCTGAAAAAACACCATGCCCGCCTACGCGTTTGAAGCCCTAGACCCTCAAGGCCAAACTCGCCGTGGCGTGTTGGAAGCCGACACCGCTCGCACCGCACGCAGCCAGTTGCGTGCGCAAGACTTGGTGCCACTCAAGGTGGAGGCGGTGCAACGCAGCAACCAAGGTTTAGACACGGTCATCTGGGAACGCAAGGTGTTCAGCACGACCGAGCTGAGCGTGTGGACCAGTCAGCTCTCGGGCTTGGTCTCAGCAGGTTTGCCGATTGAACGCGCCTTGGCATCTCTCAGCGATGAAGCCGAAACACCACGCCAACGCGATTTGGTCGCCATGCTGCGCACCGAGGTGAACGCAGGCAGCACCTTTGCCAAAGCACTCAGCCTGCACGCCCGCGAGTTCTCAGCCACTTACATTGCCGTCATCGGTGCTGGTGAACAAAGCGGCCACCTCGGTTTGGTGCTTGAACGCTTGGCCGCCGATTTGGAGGAGCAACACAACTTGCGCAGCAAGCTGTTGGCAGCAGGCTTGTACCCGGCCATCGTGAGTGTGGTGGCCTTGGTCATCGTGCTGTTTTTGTTGGCGTATGTGGTGCCGCAAGTGGCGCAGGTGTTTGGCAACAATCAGCAACAACTGCCCGCACTCACCAGCTTCATGTTGGCCGTGAGCGGCTTTGTGCAAAATTTTTGGCTGTGGGGGGTGTTGCTGCTGCTCGCCGCAGCCGCAACCAGCCATGTGGCCTTGAAGCAACCGAACTTGCGTTTGCGTTTTGATGCGGCTTGGCTACAACTGCCCTTGGTGGGGCGCTTGGCCCGTGGCTACAACGCCGCACGCTTTGCCAGCACCTTGGCCATGCTCGCCACGGCGGGCGTGCCGATTTTGAAAGCGCTGCAAGCCGCCGCCGACACGCTCAGCAACACCGCACTCAAACGCGATGCGCAAGATGCTTTGGTACTGGTGCGCGAAGGCGCACCGCTGGCCTCGGCGTTGGCACAACACCCACGTTTTCCGCGTTTGCTGGTGATGTTCTCGCGCTTGGGCGAGCAAACGGGCACGCTGCCCACCATGCTGCAACGGGCAGCGACGCAGCTGAGCACTGAGGTGCAGCGCCGCACTTTACAACTGGCGACTATCCTTGAGCCGCTGCTCATCGTGGCGATGGGCGCGATGGTGATGCTGATTGTTTTAGCCGTCATGCTGCCCATCATTCAACTCAATCAATGGGTCAGATAAGCCCCCACGCTCGGCACTGTCGTGTCCTCGCTGCCCCCCGAGGGGGCTGGTCCGCCTTGGGAGCGGCCCGGCGGCGGACCACACTTGGAGAATACAAATGAGCATCTCACTCGACGGTAAATTGGTGGTGGCGATTTCGTCACGCGCCTTGTTCGACTTCGAAGAAGAAAACCAAGTCTTCGAGCAAGGCGACGACCGCGCCTACATGAACTTGCAGCTCGACCGCCTTGAGACTCCCGCCAAACCCGGCGTGGCGTTTTCGTTGGTGCAAAAGCTGTTGGCGTTCAACACGGCTGATGCGCAACGCGTGGAGGTGGTCATCCTCTCGCGCAACGACCCCGTCAGTGGCATGCGCGTGTTCCGCTCGGCGCAGCACTACGGCTTGCCGATTCAACGCGGTAGCTTCACACGCGGGCAATCACCTTGGCGCTATTTGCGTCCGCTCAACGCCAACTTGTTTTTGTCCACACATTTGTCAGATGTGCGATCAGCCCTCGATGCCGGTGTGCCTGCCGCGCAGGTGTACCCACATTCGGCCCGCGCCTCAGAAGCCAACCCACACGAAGTGCGCATTGCATTTGACGGTGATGCGGTGTTGTTCAGCGACGAAGCTGAGCGCGTGTTTCAAGCCCAAGGCTTGGACGCGTTTCAGCAACATGAAAAAACCAATGCCGCACAGCCCTTGCCTGCCGGCCCCTTCAAACCTTTGTTGGCCGCCCTGCAAGTGCTCCAACAAGCGGGCACGCCGCACATGCGCATTCGCACCGCGTTGGTCACTGCGCGTAGCGCACCCGCCCACGAGCGCGCCATTCGCACGCTGATGAACTGGAACATTGAAGTGGACGAAGCCATGTTCTTGGGCGGTCTTGAAAAAGGCGAGTTCTTGCGCGAGTTTGAGCCCGACTTTTTCTTTGACGACCAAACCGGCCACATCGAATCTGCCGCCCGTCACGTGCCAGCAGGCCATGTGGCCAGTGGCGTGCGCAACACCGAAGTTTGAAAACACATGAACGCTTTTAAAACCGTCGCCAACAACGTGGCGACGAATTGGCAAAAAAGCCGCTTGCAGCTCAGCCGCGTCTGGGCTTTGTCGCTGCCTTATTTCCAGTCAGAAGAAAAATGGCGTGCCCGCTTGCTGCTGGCCGCCTGCGTGGGCCTGAACCTTGGCATGGTTTACATGATGGTCTTGCTCAACGACTGGAACCGCGTGTTCTACGATGCGCTGCAAAACCGCAATGCCGAGGTGTTCTGGAAGCAACTCGGCGTGTTCGCCCTGCTGGCCACGTGCTTCATCATCGTGGCGGTGTACCGCTTCTACCTCACGCAGCTGCTGGAAATGCGTTGGCGCGCGTGGATGACGCGCGACTACTTGCAACGCTGGCTCAAAGGCCATGTGTTCTACCAACTCGAATTGCAAAGCAAGAACGGCACAGACAACCCCGACCAACGGATTCAAGAAGACGTGCAGCAGTTCACTGCGGACACCGTGGGCTTGTCGCTCGGCTTGCTCGATGCCACAGTCACGCTGCTGAGCTTTGTGGGCATCTTGTGGGGTCTTTCGGGTGGCTTTAGTTTTGAGGTGATGGGTGAAACCTACAACCTCCCCGGTTTCATGGTGTGGATGGCTTTGGCCTACGCACTGGCGGGTAGCTTGATAGGCCACTGGATTGGCCGTTCGATGGCGTCACTCAACTTTGCACAGCAGCGACTCGAAGCCGACTTTCGTCACCACCTGATGCGCGTGCGTGAATACAGCGAAGCCATTGCGTTAGACCGTGGCGGCCGCGTAGAACGTCTGTCACTGCAAGAACGCTTTGCGCAAGTGCTGGACAACTTCATGCGTTTGCTGCGCGTGCAAAAGCGCTACACCTGGTTCAACTCAGGCTACGGCCAAGCGGCGGTGGTGTTTCCCATGTTGGTGGCGTCGCCGCGCTATTTCAGTGGTGCGATCCAACTGGGTGAGTTGATGCAAATCTCCTCGGCGTTTGGCCAAGTGCAAGAGTCGCTCAGCTGGTTCATCAGCAACTACAGTCGCTTGGCGTCGTGGCAAGCCACCACCCTGCGTTTGACGAGCTTTCAAGATCAGATGTTGGCGATCAAGGTGAACGAGGTGACAGAATCTGAAGCCGCGCCGCTGTCCTTCACGGGCGCAACCCCTGTCACGCACACGGGCATCAACGCCTTGCACACCACCCCCCTCACGGTGTCTCTGCCCAATGGCGAAGTGCTGCTGGCCGACACCTCGCTCAACGCCGCAGCGGGCGACACCGTGTTGATCCGCGGCCCCTCCGGCTGCGGCAAATCCACCTTGCTGCGTGTGTTGGCCGGTATTTGGCCGTATGTCAGCGCCCCCACACACGACCGACGCGGCGAGCCCATCACCTACGGCCCTGTGGTGCTGCCCGAGCGCAGCGTGTTCATGCCACAGCGCCCCTATTTCCCCGAAGGAACTTTGCGCCAAGCGCTGGCCTATCCAGATAGCGCCGCACACTACACCGACGAAGCATTGAAGAACGCGTTGTACGACGCGTTGCTGCCCCATTTGGTGGATGAGCTCGACGTGGCAGGCCATTGGACACAACAACTCTCAGGTGGCGAACAACAACGCTTGGCCTTGGCCCGTGTGCTGCTCAAGCGCCCACGCTGGGTGTTTGCTGACGAAGCCACCAGCGCCTTGGATGAAGCCGGCGAAAAAGTGCTTTACGAAAAACTGTTGACGATGGTGCGCGAAGAAGGCGGCGGCTTGGTATCCATCGCCCACCGCGCCAGTGTGGCCAACTACCACGACACGGTTTGGCAATTTGCGCCTGCACCAGAAGGCGGCACGGCTAAGTTCATTCTTATCGCCGAATGAAAAAAGCGCTTAAGCCTTCCAGCGTTCCCAACCTTTAGCGCGCAAGTCACACGCAGGACAGGTGCCACAGCCGTAGCCCCAATCGTGGCGGTGTGTGCGGTCGCCCATGTAGCAGGTGTGGGTGTGCTCGACGATGAGGTCGACCAACTGATCGCCGCCATTGGCATGTGCTTTTTGACCAAGGTCGTAGGCCAGTTGCCAGGTCTGCGCTTTGTCGATCCACATCAACGGTGTCTCAATCAGCAAGCGACGATCCATGCCCAACGACAAGGCGATTTGCATAGCCTTCATGGTGTCGTCGCGGCAGTCGGGGTAGCCTGAAAAATCGGTTTCACACACGCCGGTGACGATGACATCCAAATCGCGGCGATAGGCCAATGCAGCCGCCAACGTGAGGAACAACAGGTTACGGCCCGGTACAAAGGTATTGGGCAAGCCCGAGGCTTCCATCTTGAAGGCCATGTCACGCGTGAGCGAGGTTTCGCTCACCTGCCCCAACACGCCGAGGTCGAGCAAATGGTCTTCGCCCAGCTTATGACCCCATTGCGGAAACTGCGCGCGCACTTGCGCCAGCACTTGCAGGCGGGCTTCTAGCTCCACCAAATGACGCTGGCGGTAATCAAACGCCAAGGTCTCCACGCGCTCGTATTGCGCCAGCGCATGGGCCAAACAGGTGGTGGAGTCTTGCCCGCCCGAGAACAAAACCAATGCGTTGCGGTGAATGGGGTGACGTGCTTGCATGGGGCTCTCAGTGTGAAGACGTTGGGGCGTGTGAAATTTTGTCAGTCAAGGCAATCGCCAAAGCACTGAGCAAGAAGGTGATGTGGATGATGGTTTGCCACATCAACACCTTCTCGTCGTAGTTGGCGGCGTTGATGAAGGTCTTGAGCAAGTGGATGGACGAAATGCCAATGATGGCCATGCCCAACTTCACCTTTAGCACCGAGGCATTCACATGGCTGAGCCACTCGGGTTGGTCGGGGTGATCTTCGAGGTACATGCGCGACACAAAGGTTTCATAGCCGCCCACGATGACCATGATGAGCAAGTTAGAAATCATCACCACGTCAATCAGCCCCAACACCACCAGCATGGTGATGGACTCGCTCAGGTGCGTGACGGTCATGCCATTTTTGTAGCCAATGCTGGTCACCAAAGCATCCAACGCCGCTTGGCTACCAAACGCCGCCTCAACCAAATGCACCAACTCCACCCAGAAATGAAACACATACACTGCCTGCGCCGCAATGAGTCCCAAATACAAAGGCAGCTGCAACCAACGGCTGGCAAAAATAAAACGAGGCAATGCAGGGGTTTGTTTCATACGGAACAATCTGGAGTGAATGCGTAAATTTTGCCTGAGCCCGCCTAAACTCCAGCCATGTTGATACAAATTTTCTCTTTGATCCTGCACTTCGCCGTGGGCTTGGTGGCAGGCACCTGTTTGCTGCGCATGTACATGCATTTGCAGCGCATCAATCTGTCGTCGAGTGGCGGCAACCCACTGGCTCCGTTTGTGTTCAGCATCACCAATTGGATTGTGTTGCCCGTGCGGCGCTTTGTGCCCGCGATAGGTCGTTTGGACACGGCCAGCTTGGTGGCTGCGTATGCGGTGCTGCTGGCCAAACACTCGCTGCTGTGGATCATGGCAGGCGCCACGGCACATTGGCTGGCTTTGCTCGTGAACACAGGCTTTGAACTGGCGAGCATCATTTTGTCGAGCCTCATGTGGATGGTGATTGCTTACGCGCTGATGTCTTGGTTCAGTGCGGCGTCGGATGTGCGTTACTTTTTAGCCCAGTTGGTCGAACCACTGCTGCGCCCCATTCGCCGCGTGTTGCCACAGATGGGGGGCGTGGACTTGTCGCCCATCGCGCTGATGCTGTTGATTCAAATCGCAGAGATCGTGCTGCACAGTGTGCAGATGCAATCGGTTTTTTAAAACTCGCCATTGAGGAACCACCATGACGCTCAAACACTTTTGGTTGGCTGCATCACTGGTTGTTTCCACCCTGCACGCGACCGCGCAAACCGCCGCAACGCCCACCACGCTTGCACCGGTGAACACCATTGCCGCGCTTGATGTGCCCCGTTACATGGGCACTTGGTATGAGATCGCTAAATTTCCCAACCGCTTTCAAGCCAAATGCACAGCCAACACGCGCGCCAGTTACTTGGCTACCACGGATGGTTCAGTGCAAGTGCTCAACAGCTGCATCACGGCCGATGGCAGCACCATCGACGCACTGGGTCTGGCCAAACAAGTGGGCGGTGCCACCTCGCCAAAACTGCAAGTGCGTTTTGCACCTGCATGGCTGAGCTGGTTGCCCATGGTGTGGGGCGAGTACTGGGTGATTGACTTAGACGCCGATTACCAATTGGCAGCCGTGAGTGATGCCAAGCGCGACTACCTGTGGGTGCTGTCACGTACGCCGCACATCTCGGACAAAGCCTACGACGCGCTGATGGCGCGACTCAAAGCACAAAGCTTTGACATCAGCAAGCTTGAACGCACAAAGCAGTTTTAGTTAGACGCCTGAAAAACTATTTTGTTTTTTGGCGCAGCTCATACACCGTGAGCCAGCCACCGGCAGTGCCACACAGCGCAATCAAACCCATGCCCATCATCGAGAAGTGGTCGGGCACATGGTCAAACACCAGCCAGCCACCCAACATGGCAAACCCAATTTGCGCATACATGTAGGGCATCAAGGTGCCTGCAGGTGAGCGCTCAAACGCCATGATGAGCAAAAAGTGCCCCACGCAACCAGCCACGCCCATGAGCACCAATTCCAACAACACCCGTGTGTCGGTGACCGGCACCCAAAACCAATACAAGGGCACAGAGGCCAGCGCGGTGCCCACCCACGTGGTGTAGAACTGGGTGGTCATGGCATCTTCGGTGCGCGCCATCTTGCTGGTGAGCAGTTGAAACGCTGCATTCACGACCACCAAGGCCGCAGGAATTAGCAGCGACCAACCAAACACATCGGTGCCAGGCCGCACGATGATGAGCGTGCCCACAAAGCCGCCACACACCAACCACACGCGCTGGGCAGACACATGCTCGCCCAACAAACGCGCGGCCAGCAGGGTGACGAGCAAAGGCACCGTCATCACAATGGCGGTGAACTCGCCCACAGGCAAGAGTTTCAAACTTAAAAACGCCAAGCCCGTGACGGACGCCAGCAACACACCACGCGTGAGTTGCTGACGTGGGTTCTGGGTTTTCAAAACATCCAAACCTTTGAGCGGCAACACCACGGCGGTGGTGAGCAAGGCCTGAAAAAAGTAACGCGCCCAAACTGCCATCAAGACGGGCACCACCGTGGTGACGCGCTTGGTGGTCGTGTCCAACACCGCAAAGCACGCCACAGCGATGAGCAGCAAGCTGATGCCCAAAAGCGCAGGCGGTGATTTTTTAGGCAAGGGGTTCAGCTTTACTTTTGGCATGCCGCAAGTTGTTGCAGCGGTCATGGCTGATGGCCAAATTGTCTTGATGGCTGTTGCCGCCTTCACTCAGCGGCTGAATGTGCTCTAGCGTGGCGTCGTCATGCGCCACATGCGCCCCGCAGACCCAACACGGCACCACGCCATGCAATTGGCGCGATACCGTTTTGTAGATTTTGTCGCGGGTGAGCTTGAGGCGGCTCAAGGTGTTACTTCACCCAAGCCATCAAAGTTTTGGCGTAGGCGTCAAAGTCTTTGATGGGGCGCTTGGCCACACCCGAGGCTTCAGCCGCACGTGCCACCGCAGGCGCGATGCGCTGAATCAGGCGTGTGTCGAATGGCTTAGGAATGATGTTGTCCACGCCAAACGTCAAATCCAAACCTGGGTAAGCGGCTTGCACTTCGGCGGTCACTTCGAGCTTGGCCAAGTCTGCGATTTCGCGCACGCACGCAATCTTCATGGCGTCGGTGATTTTGGTCGCACCGCAATCCAAAGCGCCACGGAAAATGTACGGGAAGCACAACACGTTGTTCACTTGGTTGGGGTAGTCCGAACGACCTGTGGCGATGATGCAATCAGGGCGCACGGCTTTGGCCAACTCGGGACGAATTTCTGGCTCGGGATTGGCCAAAGCCAAGATGAGTGGCTTGTCAGCCATGGTCTTGACCATGTCTTGCGTCAACACCCCCGGGGCTGAGCAACCCAATAACACATCGGCGCCATTGACCGCATCAGCCAAGGTGCGCAGTTCGGTCTTTTGTGCAAAGCGCGCTTTGGAGTCGTCGTAGCCACCGGGGCGACCTTCATAAATCACGCCTTTGGAGTCACACACAAAAATGTTCTCGATCTTCACGCCCAAACCCACAAACACGCCCAAGCAAGCCAAGGCGGCGGCGCCTGCACCCGACACCGCCACTTTGATTTGGGTGATGTCTTTGCCAGCTAACTCCAAACCGTTCAGCATGGCTGCGGCAGAGATGATGGCGGTGCCGTGTTGGTCGTCGTGAAACACGGGAATGCGCATGCGCTCGCTGAGTTTTTGTTCGATGTAGAAACACTCAGGCGCTTTGATGTCTTCAAGGTTGATGCCCCCAAAGGTGGGCTCCATGGCGGCGATGATGTCCACCAGTTTGTCGGCATCGCGCTCGTCGAGTTCAATGTCGAACACGTCAATGCCCGAAAACTTCTTGAACAAGCAGCCCTTGCCTTCCATCACAGGCTTGCCGGCCAAGGCGCCGATGTCGCCCAAACCCAACACGGCGGTGCCGTTGGTGATGACGCCCACCAAGTTGCCGCGGCTGGTGTATTCGTAAGAGGTGAGTGGGTCTTTTTCAATTTCCAAACAGGGATACGCGACGCCAGGTGAATATGCCAAGCTCAGATCGTTCTGGTTGTCCAGCGGGTGCGTGGGCTCCACGCGAATCTTGCCCTTGGTGGGCGAGCGGTGGTATTCAAGCGCGGCTGCGCGCAATTCTTGTTCTGCTGGGGTCATGAAAAAGAGCTCCGAATTATTTTAAAAATGGGGTCAATCCTAGCCTGAACAGAAGCGCCAAATAAGCGGCGCGTGTCCGTGCATACACTTACGCACTTTCCTCCTACATCTGCTCACACCGCCACCCATGCAAGCCCTGCTCAACGCCATCGCCACGATGGCCCTGCCCTCCGATGCGCAGCGCATCTTCCACGGCCGTGGTGGCTTGCACCCCGGCTGCGAACAATGGGCACTGGACGCATTTCCGCCCGTGCTGGTGCTGACCAGTTTTCAGCCCGTGTCGCCCGATGAACTGGCCACCGTGGGCGCAGCCTTGTCCGCACGCTGGGCGCAGATTGCCCCCAACCAAGCACTCAACTGGGTATTTCAGTGCCGTGCCGAAGGCCACATCGACACCCGTTTGATGAGCGGCACCGTGCCCGATCCCCACGTGGTGACAGAGCACGGCGCTCGCTTTCGCGTGCATGTGCTCAAAGGTCAAAACCATGGCTTGTTCCTCGACATGGCCGAAGGCCGCGAATGGGTGAGGCAGTATGTGCGCCACTACCCTGCCACGCTGCCGCGTCTGAAAGTGCTTAACCTGTTCGCCTACACCTGTGCGTTCTCGGTGGTGGCACTGCAAGCCGGCGCCAAGCAGGTGGTGAACGTGGACATGAGCCACGGCGCATTGGCCATTGGCCAACAAAACCACCCGCTGAACGACATCAGCACGGGCGCGAGTTTTTTAGCGCATGACATTTTTAAAACCTGGGGCAAGATCACGCGCGGTGGGCCTTATGGCTTGGCCATCGTCGATCCGCCCAGCTACCAAAAAGGCAGCTTCATCGCCACCAAAGACTACGCCAAGCTCATGCGCCGCTTGCCTGATCTGTTGGCACCTGGCGGCTATGCGCTGCTGTGCTTGAATGCGCCTGAACTAGGCCTGAGCTTTTTGCAAGACCAAATGAAAGAGCTGGCACCCGAGCTGAACTTTGTGCAACGTGTGGCCAACCCAACGGCGTTTGCCGATGTGTCGAGCGAGCGCTCGCTCAAAGTGCTGGCCTATCAATTGCCACCTCTGCCGACGGCCTTGGAGAGCGCATGAGGTCACACATCTCCATCGTCAACGTAGACAACTGCGACACCTGGACCCGCTACCGCAGCGGCCTGTGCAACAGCTGCGCAGCCAACTGCTGCACCATGCCCGTGGAAGTGAAGTTGCCTGACTTGGTTCGCCTAGAACTGGTCGACCCGTTTGAAGCTGAGCACGAAGAGCCTAAGCAAATTGCCAAGCGCTTGCAAAAGATGGGCGTGATTGAACACTTCAATTTCAAGAACAGCATCTTCACGCTGTCACGCCGCGCCAATGGCGACTGCCAAAACTTGGATGCCAAAACACGGCGTTGCAATGTGTACGACAAGCGCCCCAACACCTGTCGCTTGCACCCGCAAGTGGGGCCAAGGCCTGGCTACTGCCCTTACGGCGCGGTTCGGTAAATTGCCACGCAGCGTGTGTGTGGCGAGTTGTTGCCACCTGGCAAAACGCATTCATACATCAGCGGCAAACCCTTGCCTGAGCGCTTGCTTGTGATTGCCGCCGCACGCACCACAGACGTGCAAATGCAACACAAATAGCTCATGCCACCGGTGACAAAACTTTACATTCAAGAGGTGTGTTTTTTGCTTCTTCACAGAGGGTAATTTCGCCCAGTGTAAGAAGGGAGCTCCTCATGAGCAGCATTTCTAGCGCCAGCGTCAACACGGCTTGGTTGCAGACACAAATGCAGATGAAGGCATACGCTTCGGGCACGCAAAAAAGCCAACAGGCCGAACAAGCGTTCTCGAAGATTGACACTGCAAAGTAAGGCTTTTTTGATATCGCAGGTTTGACCACAGCGGTCAACAACGCGATGTCGTCTAGCCAAAACACCAAGAACCTGAGCTTCAGTGCAACCGACATCGAAACTGCATTCAAGAAAATTGACGCAGACGGCGACGGCAAAGTCACACAACAAGAGTTCACCAGCACGGTGAGCCAGCTCAAGGGCAAAGGCGGCCACCACCACCACCACCACCACCACCACCACCACCATCATGCAGCCAGCGACGCCGCATCCACCGGCAGTGAAATGGCAGGCATGCAAGGCATGCCGCCACCACCGTCTTCATCCAGCGCTCAGGGTTCAAACGGAGCAGATGAAGGTTTCACATCAGATGAATTGAAGGCTCAACTGGATGCCATAGGTGAATCGGACGCAAAGCGCGCAACTTTAATCAGCAAGGTGTTGAACAACTTCAGCGCGGCTGATGTGGATGGCAATGGCAAGGTCAACTTTGCCGAAGCCATGCAGCTCGACAAAGCCTCATCAACCGGCACCACAGGTGCCGCGACCGTGAGCGCTACGGCGTCCGCTGCGGGCACTCAAGCTGCCAGCCAAAGCGACGTGAGTGCCGAGCAACTTCAGCAAAAACTGATGCGCCAAATCATGCGAATGATGCAGGCGTATGGCACCAATGACGCCAGTGGCACCACCACGGCATCCAGCCAGTTGTCCGTCACGGCTTAAGCCGAACTCAGATGGCCGCAGCGGCTCGAGCCATTCGCTCAAACCGTTGCGGTCTATGACGTGGATTTAGTTCAACGCATCCAACAAGTCTTGCGTGTCGCGAATGATGGGCTGCGCCAACTGCAACAACACATGACCATCCACGGCCTGTTGCGCCCAACGGTTGGAAGCTTCGAGCACGGGGTGCGTGTGCAAGTAGTCGGGCACTTCATAGTCTGGCGACTGTTGTTTGAACGCCAACAACATGCTGAGGTACCCCGAGAAGTACAAACCAAACATCAACGCATTGGCCGCTTCTTGCGTGATCTCGCGACGCCCCACCCGCTGCATAAACAAAGCCTTGGCAGTTTCTATCGTGGGTAATTCACTGGCACTCAGTTGGAACTCGTCGTCCAAGGTTTGGCATGCCTTGTCCCATTGCGCTTCGGCGTCTGTCATGTCATTCATCATTTTTTCGCTCAGGCGAGCATTGTGCCTTTGCACTTCTTGGCACCACAGCGACAGGCGTATTTGGCTTTAAGTGCATCGGTCAAAGGCTCGTCACTCACCAAACCATAGTCAAACGTCAGCTCTTCGCCGCGCCACACTTGGCGGCGCGTTTGGATGAAGATGCGGCCGTCGACCTCTACCGGTTCACAGTTGGGGCGGCAGGAGTGATTGATCCAACGCGAGGCATTGCCACCGTACAGGCCATCAATCACCCGCGTATCGTCGATATGAAAGTAAAACGTGTGCTCGGGATTACTGGGGTCATGCGGATGGCGACGCTGCGCCTCGGCCATGGAAATGACTTCGCCCACATATTCGATGACGGTTTCGCCTGCGGCCATGTGGCACAAGGCAAACACACCTTTGCCATGCACGCGAGACGACAGTACTTCGATACGCGAATCACTCACCCGTGACACGCATTCACTTAGAACTCGCGCGGCACTCAGGGCCCTTGAAATCAAACGAAGCGACTTTGCCCGCTTGAATTTCAAATATGGTTTCGCAGGTGTTGATGAAGTTCATAGACGGCGCCCATGCATTCGCACCTGGATAAATTGAATTACCCAAAAATGAGGTTTGCGCATTTGGATTCACGCCCGTGGAAGTGACCACCTCAGAGCTTTTGTAAACCAAATACTTGAACCCATTGGCTTCGTAAGTCTTCAAAGGGCGACCCCATTGACTGACCAACGCGGCTTCATCCTCGCCGAGCCAGACGTTCAACCGTTGCTCGTATCCCGCGTGGGTGGCGCAGCCTGCCAAGATGAGAAGCACCCAAAAAGTGATTGCAATTTTTTTCATCATGTGTCTTTGCCTCGCCATCAAAACCATCGAAAGATGGATTCACCTTGGTTAAAAATATGCAAGCATTTTCCTTCACTTCGAACTGTCATTGTTCGAACCTAGCAAACCTGACGATCGAAGCAACGGAAGCATGAGCTTGAGTAGGTAAAGAAAAAAGACAATGCCAACCCAATCGCCAACAATCATCACCGCAGTGCTCATGAGAAAGTCCTGTGTCTTTTCAGCATGGAAAAACCATAGCTGTTGGACGATTGGCGGGATGACCGCGAAAAGCACCGAAATTTGAAACAATTTGGCAGCGTTCAGATTTGTCAGCTGTGAATCCAGCTTCAACCACTCGACAGCCATATGATGCGCCCAGAGCGGGACCATCCCCATGATCAAACCTGTGACAGCCAACCGATCTGTCTCAACCTTTGCAAGTGCATCTTCGATTTTTTTGTATGTTTTCTTGAGGACTTTAATCTTTTGAGTGGTTTCCTTAGATTCGTCTTCTGAACCCTTCAATGATTTGTAGTCCTTTCCCAAGATTTCCACCTTGGTCAGCTCACGATAAGCCCTACTTTTCCGAATCAACTCAACGATGGTGTCCCACACCAATTCATCGGTTGCAGCGATGCCCAACGATCTGGTCATTGAGCACTCACGACCACGTTGCCATTTTTCAGACTCGGGGATTTCTTTCTTCGACCATTGCCGTTCCTTTTTGGGGCAGTAGTAATGTGCTTTTGATGGCTGCTTTAGATTGATCACACCTGACAACCATGTTCCGCAATGCCCACATCGCAAAACATTCTTCAACATGTAGAAGTGTTTTACAGCGTTGGTGCTGTTAAGCACCGATGGGGAAAAAGTGATCGTGACTCGATCAGCATATTCTGATCTTGCCGAAACTAAAAACGTTTATGAATTTCCTATTTCTGAAATTGAAAAAGTAGACTTCGGCTCATTCAAATCAACATTCAATTTGAAATCAAAAATTAAGGGGCTCACAAAAGGCGGCTTGATTAAAGCGCTCTTGCCGTTAACTATCTACGGCATCATTGCCTTTCCATTTATGCCTTCCAAAATTTTTCAAGCACGCCTGAAAGATGAGTTTGGAAATATCGATAAGTTCAAGGCTTTTTTCAAGTAAATGCAAAGAGTCGTTTCTAAAATTGAAATTGACTTCTCATTTCAGAAGAGTTTGTTCATACAAACTCTTCTCGTTTCTATGGTGATTGGCACAGGCGGATATTTAATTTCACTGATTCCAAAAGTTGGAGTCGTGGGGTTTTTGATTCTGTTTGTTGTGTATTTCATGCCTACATTAGTTGCATTTGATCTACTCTCCTCCTACCAAAAGGAATACAAAATTGAAAAACTGCTTCATCCAAAGCGTTTTTTTATATTAATTCTCAATGTAGCCTTCGGATTGACTGTGATCGGATGGCTTGCTTTGCTTGCATTTGCTTTTAAACCAGGTAGCAATGGACGCTGCTGGGGCTTACGCTGCGGGTAAAACTGCGTCATCTACCTCTGGCAAATATTTTGGTAAAAACTCGAAATTCATAAATGGCTCCAACTTTGAGAATGTTGCCAATGTCTTTCCAGACAGTGGCGTTTTGAACGTGATATCGGTTGGCTTTACTGGATTAAGTTCGAAAGCAAAAACACTCGATGAATTGCTTGAAGCACGTAAGGCGTAATCCGTTAATCACGCCTTGCCAACTCAACACTCTGAATGCTAATTTCAACCTGTTGAGCTAACCGTTCCCTCTTCAATCGAGCCTTTCGGATGATGCCGAAAACCAACTCAGGGTAGAACTGCTTACCTGACCACGAGTTCACCCCTAGGGCATTCAGGTGCTCTGAAATCTTCTTGGGAATCCAGCCCTTTTCATGAAGCCGCATGATGCGGTCTATGAGGGCTTGATGGTCTGGATTGAGGTAGACCATGGACAGAGCCTTGGTCTTGACCTTAATCTGAACACAAAGGTAGTAATTTACTTCAGCTTTGACCCCAAAGAAGGTCAAAAGAAAATTATTCCACCGTGACCGACTTCGCCAGATTGCGTGGTTTGTCCACATCCGTCCCACGCGCACACGCCGTGTGATAACTCAGCAACTGCAGCGGCACCACATGCAAGATGGGTGAGAGCACGCCGTAGTGCTCGGGCATGCGAATCACGTTCACGCCTTCGCTGCTTTCAATCTTGGTGTCGCCATCGGCCAGCACATACAACACACCACCACGGGCTCGCACTTCTTGCATGTTGCTTTTGAGCTTTTCCAACAAGGCATCGTTGGGCGCCACGGTCACCACAGGCATGGCGCTGGTGACCAAGGCCAAGGGGCCGTGCTTCAACTCGCCTGCGGCATAGGCTTCAGCGTGGATGTAGGTGATTTCTTTGAGCTTCAACGCGCCTTCCAGCGCGATAGGGTAATGCGTGCCACGGCCCAAGAACAAGGCGTTTTCTTTGCTGGCAAATTCTTGTGACCACGCAATAAGCTGTGGCTCAAGCGCCAGCACGGCTTGCAACGCGGCAGGCAAGTGACGCATGTCTTTGATGTGCGCAGCTTCTTGTTCGTCGCTCAAACGGCCTTTGGTTTGCGCCAAGGCCAAGGTGAGCAAGAACAAACCGGCCAGCTGTGTGGTGAAGGCTTTGGTGGAGGCCACGCCAATCTCTGCGCCTGCGCGCGTGACATAGGCCAGCTTGCACTCGCGCACCATCGCACTGGTAGACACGTTGCAAATGGTGAGCGTATTAATCATGCCCAAGCCTTGCGCGTGACGCAGTGCGGCCAAGGTGTCGGCCGTCTCGCCGGACTGGCTGATGGTGACCACCAAGGTGTTGGGGTTGGGCACCGATTCGCGGTAGCGGTACTCGCTGGCAATTTCCACTTGGCAAGGAATTTTGGCAATCGCCTCAATCCAATACTTGGCCACGCAACCGCTGTAGTAGCTGGTGCCGCAGGCGAGGATGAGTACGTTGTCGATGGCTTTGAACACCGAGTATGCGCCGTTGCCAAACAACTCAGGCGTGATGCCCTCAATGCCTTCGAGCGTGTCGGCAATGGCACGCGGTTGCTCGAAGATTTCTTTTTGCATGTAGTGGCGATAGGGGCCAAGCTCTGCTGCACCGCTGTGCGCTTGCACGGTTTTGACTTCACGCGTGACGGCTTTGTGGCTGCGGTCTTGCACCCAGTATTTGCCGATTTGAATGTCCACCACATCGCCCTCTTCGAGGTACACGATTTGATCGGTCACGCCGGCCAAGGCCATGGCATCGCTGGCCAAGAAAGTTTCGCTGTGTTCTTTGCCCACGCCCAAGATGAGTGGCGAGCCCGCGCGCGCGCCAATGACGCGGTGTGGTTCGTCTTTGTGGAAAACGGCAATCGCATAGGCGCCGTGCAACTGAACGATGGCGGCTTTGACCGCTTCAAACACATCGCCGTTGTAGAGACTGTCCACCAAGTGGGCAATGACCTCGGTGTCGGTTTGGCTCAGGAACTCGTAGCCCTTGGCTTGCAATGCAGCGCGCAGTTCGTCGTGGTTTTCGATGATGCCGTTGTGCACCAAGGCCACGCGACCTGCTTTGGATTCACACGCGCCAGCCCCCGTGCCGTGGCTGAAATGCGGATGCGCGTTGTGCACCGCAGGCGCGCCGTGCGTGGCCCAGCGTGTGTGCGCAATGCCAATGCCGCCTTCGATGTGGTCGGCCTTGACTTGGTCCATCAGCTCAGACACGCGTGCCGTGCTGCGTGCACGTTGCAAGCCGCCTTGTTTCGCACCCAAGCTGGCCGAGTGCACCGCCACGCCGCAAGAGTCGTAGCCACGGTATTCCAATCGCTGCAAGCCTTGCACGAGGATGGGAACGATGTTGCGGGTAGAAACGGCGCCGACGATGCCACACATAAAGAGCACTCCTAAATTGGGTTGCCCGAATATTAGGCGTCCGAACAAGAAATTTCTTCTTTATTTTTCACCTCATTTGAACGAAAATTCCACCAATTACTTATTTTGGAATTTAATTTCAATTAAATTAGCTTCATGGAACAGAAATTTCTAGACGCGACCGATTTGAAACTGCTCGACGCTTTGCAGCGCGACGCCACACTCAGCAATGTGGCCTTGGCTGAACGCCTCAAAATCTCGCCCCCCACCTGCCTGCGCCGCGTCAAACGGCTGGCGGACGAAGGTTGGATTGAGCGGCAAATCGCGGTACTCAACGTCGACAAACTCGGCGAGGCCCTGGGTCATGGCCTGACCTCATTGGTGGAAGTCACGCTAGACGCTCAAGGCGCCGAACACCTAGACGCGTTTGAGCAACGCGCCGTGGCCGACGATGCCGTGCAGCAATGTTGGCGCGTGTCACCTGGCCCAGACTTTGTGCTGGTGGTGCAAGCGGCGGACATGCCCGACTATCTGACCATCACGCAACGCCTGCTCACGCAGGATGCGAATGTGCGAAATGTGAAAGCGTTTTTTGCCACCAAGCGGGCGAAGTTCACCAGCACTTGGCCGGTGCTACGCAAAGCCTAAAAAAGGCAGCACAGGCTGCCTTTTCGTTTTAAGCCTTGGGCTTTTTCTCTGGCCGCTTGTAGTTGGCAATGCTCACCTGCTTGCCACGCGCCACGCTCAGTGCGCCAGCTTCGGTGTTCTTGGTGATCGTCGAGCCACCGCCCACCGTGCCGCCTGCGCCAATGGTGACGGGCGCCACCAACACACAGTTGCTGCCCACATGCACATCGGCTTCGATGACGGTGCGGTGTTTATTGGCGCCGTCGTAATTGGCAGTGATGCTGCCTGCGCCATAGTTGACGCGTTCGCCCACAGTGGCATCGCCCAAGTAGGCCAAGTGGTTGGCTTTTGAACCTTTGGCCATGGTCGAGTTTTTGACTTCCACAAAGTTGCCAATGTGCACTTCGGCCGCCAGTTGTGCGCCGGGGCGCAAGCGGGCGAATGGACCAATCAACGCACCCTCACCGACGGTGACGCCCAGCTTCTCGCCGTCGATGTGGGTGAAGGGGTGAATCACCGCGCCGGCTTCAATGGTGCAGTTGGCAATCACGCAGTTCGCGCCAATCTTCACGCCTTGGCCCAATGACACATCGCCTTGGAAGATGCAGTTCACATCAATCTCCACGTCTTGCGCACAAGTTAACGCGCCGCGCACATCAAAGCGCGCGGGGTCGATGATGCGCACGCCGTCGGCCATGAAGGCTTGGGCTTGGCGCAGCTGAAATGCGCGCTCTAGCTCGGCCAATTGCGTAGGGCTGTTGACGCCCGCCACTTGCGTGGCATCTGAAATTTTGTGGGCCACCACAGACACACCATCGGCCTCGGCAAACTTGACCACGTCGGTCAAATAAAACTCGTGTTGCGCATTGTTGTTGTCCAAGCGAGCGAGCCATGGCTTGAGCAGCTTGGCGGGCACGGCCATGATGCCGCTGTACACCTCGTTGATGGCGCGTTGCTCATCGTTGGCATCTTTGTGCTCGACGATGGCATGCACTTGACCGCTGGGGTTGCGCACGATGCGGCCGTAGCCGGTGGGGTCGACAAAGTCGATGGTGAGCAGCGCGAGTTGTTTGCCATCGCACAAGTCCAGCAAGGCTTGCAGCGTGTCGGCTTGCGTCAAAGGCACATCGCCCGAGAGCACCACCACCACGCCGTCGTCGGCCAACAAAGGCACGGCTTGTTGCACCGCATGGCCTGTGCCGAGTTGGGGCATTTGGCGAGCGAATTGCAAGTTGTCCGTGGCGTTGGCCGCCAACAAAGCAGGCTCGACTTGCTCCGCCCCGTGACCGGTGATGACGATGGTGCGGCGCGCCTTCAAGGTGCGTGCGGTGTCGATCACGTGCTGCACCAAAGCCTTACCCGCCAGTCGATGCAAAACCTTAGGCATACTGCTCTTCATACGGGTGCCTTTGCCGGCAGCCATGATCACCACATCTAACGCTGTCATGTCATTCATCCTTATCTTGCGCAGAATTATCCGCCATGCGTCCGTCTGGGCAGCGCTGGTGATGTTGAGCGGCTGCAGCACCATCAAAGTGGTCTACAACAACAGCGACGATTTGATTTACTGGTGGCTGGATGGCTATGCCGATTTGCAAGATGGCCAAAAGCAATTCACCCGCGATGCGCTGGCCGAACTGCAACGCTGGCATCGCCAACAGCAACTGCCCGAGTACGTGGCCTTGCTCAAACACATGCAAGCCATGGCCACGAACGACGTCACACCCGCGCAAGTGTGTGCGGTGACCGAGGACATGAAGGCCAGTTTCACCCGCGTGCTGCGCCACATGGAACCGGCATCCGCCCAACTGTCTAGCCAGCTCAGCGCAGAGCAACTGCGCAGCGTACGCAAACGCTTCGACAAGACCAACAAAACATGGAAAGAAGACTGGCTAGATCCAGACACGGAAGCACGCCTGAACTACCGCATCAAACAAGCGACCAACCGACTGGAAGATTTTTATGGCCGCTTAGAAAAGCCGCAACGTGAGGTGCTGCGCCAGTGGCTGAGCACCTCCATGTTTGACCCTGCATTCAGCTACGCCGAGCGAGAGCGCCGCCAAGCCGACACCTTGCAAACCTTGCAGCGCATGGCGCAAGAAGGCAGCGCACCCAACAAACAAGAGCAAGCACAAGCGTTGCTGCGTGGCTTGGTGGACCGCAGCTTCGACTCACCCAATGAGCGCTACCGCGCCTACAACCGCAGCCTGTGGAATGAAAACTGTGCAGGCTTTGCCAAGCTGCACAACAGCACCACACCCGCACAGCGCCAGCGCATGGTGGATTCGCTGCGTGGTTACGAGCAAGACTTCAAAACATTGATGGCGCAAAAGTAAGCGCGCGAGACGCACGCAAGGCTTAGCCCATCGGCCAAACCACCCCGTTGTCATTCAGCAGCGCATCGAGCGGCATGTCGTGCGGCTCTGGCATCAAGTCCGGCAAGAAGCCGTGGGTAAAACCCAAGCCAGCCGTCACGGGTTTGGGTTGCAGTGTCGCCAGCGTGCGGTCATAAAAACCGCCGCCGTAGCCCAAACGAAAACCACCAGGCCCGTAACCCACGCAGGGCACAAACAACAAGGTGGGCACCACCACTTCGGTGTCTTTGGGTTTGGGAATGCCATAGGCATCTTCTTCCATGGGGCAACCTGGGTACCACGCATGAAAGGTGAGTGTTTTGTGCGCCTTGTCCACCACCGGCAAACCAATGCGGCGACGCTGTGGCTCGTCCAGCAACTCGCCATCTTCTTTCCAGCGATGCAGCACAGGCAGTGGGTCAAACTCGCCTTTGATGGGCCAGTAAGCGCCGATCACTGTGTCGGGTCGGTTGAACAACCAAATTCGCATCACGCGTTGCAACATGTCAGCCCGTTCCAGCCGGTCGGGCAAGTTCAAACGCTCTTCAATGAGCTGCTGGCGCAAGGTTTTTTTGTCCACAGATAATCAGGTCATGAAATTTCGAGTCATTGTGTCATTGTTTGCCAGCGTTTTCGTGACGCTGGCTGCCGTTCAACCCAGCTTGGCTGCGCCCTCGGCCAGCAATACGCAGGCCGATGCCGTCATCACCGACATGGCCCAAGCCTTCAAGCGCGGTGACCGTAAGCGCTTGACCGCCCTGCTTCCCCAAGCCAAAGGCCACACGCTAGAGCCTTGGGCCGCCTACTGGGAACTGAAAGCCCGTTTGGACGAAGCCTCGACACAAGAAGTGCGCGCCTTCTTCAACCGCTACCCCGCCACCTACCAAGAAGACCGCCTGCGCAACGACTGGTTATTGCTCTTGGGCCAACGCCGCGACTGGACCACACTCAGCGACGAGCATCCCCACTACCGCATGCGCGACGACCGCGAGCTGCGCTGTTATTTCTTAACAGTTGAACTGCTAGAAAAAGGCTCGCAAGCCAGTGCATCCATCGCCGACGAAGTGCGCAAAAACTGGATGGGCATGAAAGAGGCCGACGACGGCTGCACCTTGGCCGCTGACCGCCTGTACTTCACCAAGCAATTCACCGCGCTCGACATTTGGCGTAAAGCCCGCTTGATGGTGGAACACAACCGCCCACGCACCGCCCGCAACGCGGTGCAAATCGTGGCGCCCGATGCCGCCAACGTGGTGCCCGATGCTGTCAACAACGCCGAAAAGTTTTTGGCCAAACACATTGCGGCACCCCAACGCGTGCGTCAAGAGTTGGTGGTCATGGCCCTCATCAAAGTGGCCACCACCGACCCCGACCAAGCCGACAAGCTGATGCGCAACAAGTGGCAGCCCTACCTCACCACGGAAGAACGCCATTGGGTGTGGGGCGTGATTGGCCGTCAATCCGCCATGCGCTTGGACGACGATGCCCTCACCCACTTCGCACGTGTGGCCCACGACAAAGACCTGAACGACGACATGTTGGGCTGGAAAGTGCGTGCAGCTTTGCGCGCTGGCAACACCCCCAAGTGGTCCGTGGTTGAACACGCCATCAACGCCATGAGTGCCGATGCACGCAAAGACCCCACATGGATTTATTGGCACGCCCGTGCTCTGTTAGCCCGCAAAAAAGCGACGCCACAAATTCAGCAAGAAGCCAATGCCATGCTTGAAAGCATTGCTGGCGTACGCGGTTTTTATGAGCAGCTCGCCCTCGAAGAGCTGGGCCGCAAAGTGACTGCGCCCGCACGCCCACCCGCCCCCACCGCCGAAGAAATGGATGCGGCCCGCCGCAATCCCTCTCTGCAACGCGCGCTCTACGCCATTGGCATGGGCCTGCGCTCTGAGGGCGTGCGCGAGTGGAACTACGCCACCAACCTCGTCAATGCCGAAGGCAAAGCAGGTCTGATGAGCGACCGCGAATTACTGGCTGCCGCGCAAATCGCTTGCGACAACCAAGTGTGGGACCGCTGCATCAACACCAGCGAACGCACCCGCCAAGTGATGGACTTTGAGCAACGCTTTCCCATGCCGCACAAAGACGCCGTCATTGCACGCGCCAAAACCATCAACCTCGACCCCGCTTATGTGTATGGCCTGATTCGCCAAGAAAGCCGCTTCGTCACCGATGCGCGTTCGGGCGTAGGGGCCTCGGGCCTCATGCAAGTCATGCCTGCCACGGCCAAGTGGACCGCTCGCAAAATCGGCTTGACGAGTTTCACACCAGACCAAATCACAGACCGCGACACCAACATTGCCATTGGCACCGGCTACTTGAAACTGGTGCTCGACAGCTTTGAAGGCTCCATGCCCTTGGCCGCGGGTGCGTACAACGCAGGCCCCAGCCGCTCACGCCGTTGGCGCGCGCCCAACGACGGCACCGGCCCTGTGCTGGAAGGCGCCATCTGGGCCGAGAACGTGCCCTTCCACGAAACCCGCGACTATGTGAAAAAAGTGCTGTCCAACACCACCAACTACGCCGCGCTCATCACGGGCCAACCCCAATCCCTCAAAGCCAAACTAGGCATGGTGGGGCCACGTGATGCAGCAGCACCCGCAGAAAACTTAGAGCTGCCATAAGCCCCTGAAAATAGCCGGGACTAGGGTTAACCCTATAATTACTCCTTACTTCAGTCTGACAAAGACATTTAAGGATATTGATATGACCACGTTCGTCAACCTCAGCTACACCACCAGCCACCCTGGCGTCGCCCGTTTTGAGCGCGCCTACGCCTCAGCCACCAACATCGTTCAACGCCTGCAACAAGAAAGCACCTACGCCGCTGCTTTGCTTATGTTTGGCGCATTGAGCTTGGTGGCCTCGGTTTACGACATCGTCGATGCCTCACAAGAAGGCCAAGAACTGGGCGCTTGGGTGATCTTGTGGACCGCTGTGTTGGTAGGTTTGGTGGGCTTTGGCAAATACTGCAAGCGCCAAATCGTGGCCTGGTTCAAAGCCGACCGCGAAGCCCGTATGTGGGACAACGCGTTGACTGACTACCGTGTCATGGCAGACATTCGCTGCGCGCAAGGCCGTGAGGAATAACTGCCCATCAAACTTGGCGTCATGCGCCACGTTCTGAAAAAGCACCGCACTGCCGGTGCTTTTTTCATGGGCCCAAGCCTTGAAATCCCCCCAGATGGCCTAAAATTAGCACTCAATGGACGGGAGTGCTAACAGCACCCCTCCAGTGGCTTAATTGGCGTCCAGCGTGTCTGGGCGCTTTGCTTTCAAACCCTTAGTTCCTATTTGGAGATGCAATGAAACTTCGTCCTCTCGGCGACCGCGTGATCGTTAAACGTATCGAAAGCGAAACCAAAACTGCCTCTGGCATCGTGATTCCTGATTCAGCTGCTGAAAAGCCTGATCAAGGTGAAGTTGTGGCCGTGGGCCCAGGCAAGACCAATGACAAAGGCGAGACCAAAGCTTTGACAGTGAAAGTCGGCGACCGCGTGTTGTTCGGCAAGTACAGCGGCCAAACCGTCAAGGTGGCTGGCGACGAACTGTTGGTCATGAAAGAAGAAGACCTGTTCGCCGTTGTCGAATAAGTTCACGAATTCAGAAATTTAAGGAAATATCAAAATGGCAGCAAAAGACGTAATTTTCGGCGGCGAAGCCCGCGCACGCATGGTTGAAGGCGTGAACATTTTGGCCAACGCGGTCAAAGTGACTTTGGGCCCTAAGGGTCGTAACGTGGTGTTGGAGCGTTCTTTCGGCGCCCCTACCGTGACCAAAGACGGCGTGTCTGTGGCCAAAGAAATCGAACTCAAAGACAAGTTGCAAAACATGGGCGCTCAGATGGTCAAGGAAGTTGCTTCCAAGACGTCTGACAACGCTGGCGACGGTACGACTACCGCGACCGTGTTGGCTCAAGCCATCGTGCGCGAAGGCATGAAGTACGTTGCCGCTGGCATGAACCCCATGGACTTGAAGCGCGGCATCGACAAAGCTGTTGCAGCTTTGATCGAAGAGTTGAAGAAAGCCACCAAGGCCACAACAACCAGCAAAGAAATCGCTCAAGTGGGTTCGATCTCTGCCAACTCTGACACCAGCATCGGCGAAATCATCGCTAACGCCATGGACAAAGTGGGCAAAGAAGGCGTGATCACCGTGGAAGACGGCAAGTCTTTGAACAACGAACTCGACGTTGTGGAAGGCATGCAATTCGACCGCGGCTATCTGTCGCCTTACTTCATCAACAACCCAGAGAAGCAAGCTGCTTTGTTGGACAACCCCTTCGTGTTGTTGTTCGACAAGAAGATCAGCAACATCCGCGACCTGTTGCCTACCTTGGAAGCCGTTGCCAAAGCTGGCCGTCCTTTGTTGATCATTGCTGAAGAAGTTGAAGGCGAAGCCTTGGCTACTTTGGTGGTCAACACCATCCGTGGCATCTTGAAGGTTGTGGCTGTGAAGGCTCCAGGCTTCGGCGATCGTCGCAAAGCCATGTTGGAAGACATCGCTATCTTGACTGGCGGCAAAGTGATCGCTGAAGAAGTTGGCTTGACACTCGAAAAAGTGACTTTGGCTGACCTCGGCCAAGCCAAGCGCATCGAAGTGGGCAAAGAAAACACCATCATCATCGACGGCGCTGGTGCAGCTGCTGACATCGAAGCTCGCGTCAAACAAGTGCGCGTGCAAATCGAAGAAGCCACTTCTGACTACGACCGCGAAAAGCTGCAAGAGCGCGTGGCCAAGTTGGCTGGCGGTGTTGCCGTGATCAAGGTTGGCGCTGCCACCGAAGTCGAAATGAAAGAAAAGAAAGCCCGCGTGGAAGACGCCCTGCACGCGACTCGCGCTGCTGTGGAAGAAGGCATCGTGGCTGGCGGCGGCGTGGCATTGCTGCGTGCACGTCAAACAGCTGGCACCATCAAAGGTGACAACGCTGACCAAGACGCTGGTATCAAACTGGTGTTGAAAGCCATCGAAGCCCCATTGCGTGAAATCGTTTACAACGCGGGTGGCGAGCCATCTGTGGTGGTGAACGCTGTGTTGGCTGGCAAAGGCAACTACGGCTTCAACGCTGCCAACGACACCTACGGCGACATGATCGAAATGGGTATCTTGGACCCAACCAAAGTGACACGCACTGCTTTGCAAAACGCAGCGTCTGTGGCCTCTTTGATGTTGACCACCGAGTGCATGGTGTCAGAAGCTCCAAAAGACGAAGCTGCTGGCGGTATGCCTGACATGGGTGGCATGGGCGGCATGGGTGGAATGGGCGGCATGGGCATGTAATTGCCAAGCTCCTTGCCTGAGAGCACAGGGCGGCGTTGCAGCCGCTTGCCGTGGCGATGCCACTGTCAGCGCGCCTACGCCTTGCCCTGCACTCTCATGCTGCGTCGGGATGCATTTTTTGCAGACTGACAAACCCAATAAAAAAGCCCCGCATTGCGGGGCTTTTTTTCGTCTGTACACAGGCTCTTAGTGCATCAATGCTTCTAGCTTGACCGCATCCACACAGAACGCACGAATGCCTTCAGCCAACTTCTCGGTGGCCATGGCATCTTCATTCATCGCATAGCGGAATGAAGCCTCGGTGTGATGCACCTCAGGCAAGTCCAGCTGCATGGCAGCCGATGCGCTGAGGGCTTGCATCAAAGGCTCGTTCGAGGCCCCCAACTGCGCCAACAACTCAGGCGCAATGGTCAGCAAATCGCAACCCGCCAAAGCGGTGATTTGCCCCACGTTTCTAAAGCTCGCGCCCATCACCTCGGTTGGGATGCCGTGACGCTTGTAGTGGTTGTAAATCGCACGGACCGATTTCACACCGGGATCGTTCTCATTGGCGTTGTCAGCCTCGACCCAAGCCGCGCCTGCCGACTTTTTGTACCAGTCGTAAATACGGCCCACGAAAGGAGAGATGAGTTGCACCTTGGCATCGCCACACGCCACGGCTTGAGCAAACGAGAACAGCAAGGTGAGGTTGGTGCGAATGCCTTCGCGCTCTAACTCGGCAGCAGCCTGAATGCCTTCCCATGTCGATGCGATTTTGATGAGCACGCGCTCGCGTTTCACACCCTGTGCTTCGTACAAAGCCATGATGCGTTTGGCACGCGCCACAGTGGATGCCGTATCAAAGCTCAAACGCGCATCCACTTCGGTAGACACTCGGCCGGGAATGGTGGCCAAAATTTCGCAACCAAAGCGCACCAGCAAGCGGTCGATTTGCGCATCCATCGGCTCGTTGCCGTGGGCCGCCACAGTGTCTTTAAGCAGGGGCAGGTATTCGGGCTTTTGCACCGCTTTCAAAATCAGCGATGGGTTGGTGGTGGCGTCTTGCGGCTGAAATTGGGCGAGTTGCTTGAAGTCGCCAGTGTCGGCCACGACGGTGGTGAATTGCTTGAGGGCGTCGAGTTGGTTCATGGCGTGATTATCCTGTGTCACCAAAAGTCTAGCGACTTCGCGCTACAGTCTGATTCATGCAATCTTTCATGCCCAAGAAAATTCTCATCCTCGGCGGCAGCGGCTTTGTAGGTCGCCATGTGTGCTCGCGCCTGAGCTTGCAGCATCACCAAGTGACGGTGCCCACGCGCCGCCTGCCAGCGCGCCACATCCAAATGATGCCCGGCGTGACCGTGGTGCAAGCCAATGTGCATGACGCCAAACAACTGCAAGCCTTGGTGCATGGCCACGATGTGGTGATCAACCTCATCGCCATCCTGCACGGCACAGAGGATGAATTCAACCAAGCGCACGTCACCCTGCCCGCCAACTTGGCGCGCGCCTGCCACGCCGAGAACGTCACTCGCTTAATTCATGTGAGTGCTTTGGGCGCTGACGTACACGGCCCATCGATGTACCAGCGCAGCAAAGCGCGTGGTGAGTTGGCCTTGCTCTCTGCCGCACAAAAAGCGCCTTTGGGTTTGACCCTGCTGCGCCCCAGTGTGATTTTTGGCAAAGACGATCAGTTCATCAACCTGTTTGCAAGTCTGCAAAAGGTGTTTCCTGTCATGCCACTGGCGGGTGCGCACACGCGCTTTCAGCCCGTCTGGGTGCACGACGTGGCGCAAGCCATCGTGCATTGCGTGAACACATCCAGCACCGAGGGCCAAGTGTTTGAGCTGTGTGGCCCCGACGTCTTGACGCTGGCCGAATTGGTGCAACTCGCAGGCCGTTGGGTGGGCAAGCCACGCCCCGTCATTTCTCTGCCACATGCCATCGGTTGGCTGCAAGCGCTGCTGATGGAATGGGCCCCAGGCAAACCGCTGATGAGCCGCGACAACTTGGCATCGATGAAGGTGCACAACATCGCCAGCGGCAAAGTGCAAGGCCTGCGTGCGCTGGGCATTGCTGAGCCCAAGTCCATCAAGCGTTTGTTCGTGGCAGGTCATTGATGAAAACCTACCTGGTTGGCGGCGCTGTACGCGATGCCCTGATGGGCTTTGCCGGATCTGACCGCGACTGGGTGGTGGTGGGCGGCACGCCCGAGGCCTTAGTGGCGCAAGGCTATCAACCGGTGGGCCGCGATTTTCCGGTGTTCTTGCACCCCAACACACATGAGGAATACGCCCTCGCCCGCACCGAGCGCAAAACCGCACGTGGCTATCACGGCTTTGCCATTCACGCATCGCCCGATGTGACGCTGGAAGAAGACCTCGCACGACGCGACCTGACCATCAACGCCATCGCCCAAGACGAACACGGCCACCGCACCGACCCCTACGGCGGCGAGCGCGACATCGCCAGTAAAGTGCTGCGCCACGTGACCGACGCCTTCCGCGAAGACCCCGTGCGCATCTTGCGCTTAGCCCGCTTTGCAGCACGCTTCCCCGACTTCACCGTCGCCCCCGAAACCATGACGCTCATGCGCGAGATGGTGACAGAGGGCGAGGTCGATGCTTTGGTCAGCGAACGCGTGTGGCAAGAGTTGTCGCGCGGCCTGATGTGCACCCGCCCCTCGCGCATGCTCCAAGTGCTACGCGAATGCGGCGCCTTACAGCGCCTGCTACCCGAGGTCGACCAACTCTACGGCGTGCCGCAACGCGCCGAATACCACCCCGAAATTGACACCGGCATTCACCTAGAAATGGTGCTCGATGCCTCGGCCCGCATGAACGCACCACTCGACGTGCGCTTTGCCTGCCTGTGCCACGACCTTGGCAAAGGCACCACGTCTGCCGACGTGCTGCCGCGCCACATCGGCCACGAGCGACGCAGCGAAAAACTCACGCGCGCTTTGTGCACCCGTTGGCGCGTGCCAGTGGAATGCAAAGAGCTGGCCGAACTGGTAGCGCGTGAGCACGGCAACATTCATCAGAGCTTGGGCTTTGGTGCAGAAGCCGTGTTGCGTTTGCTGGTGCGTTGCGATGCGATGCGCAGACCTGAGCGTTTTTTGTTGGCCCTGCAAGCGTGTGAATGTGATGCGCGTGGGCGCTTGGGCAAAGAGCACGAGGCTTACATGCAAGGGCCCCGCTTGGCATTGCTGTTGAAAGCAACGCAGTCGGTGGACAGTGCTTCTGTGAGTGCGCAGGCGCTGCAAGACGGACTGAAAGGGCCGGCTGTGGGGGCGCGATTGGATGCGGCGCGATTAACAGCGATTTCTGCTGCGCTACTTTAGGCGAGCGAAAAGCTACAAAACCTTAGAGATACCCGCACAAACGAGGCTGAGGATGATGGTGGATGCAAGAGGAATAAAAATCTCTCGCCCAAAAATCTTGAACCGAATATCCCCAGGCAAACGCCCAAAGCCGAGCTTCTGCAACCAAGGCGTGACTGCATTGATCAGCAGCAGCGCGATAAAAACAACGATGAGCCAGCGGGTCATAAAGCAGCTTACAGCGCGTAAGTGCGGTCACCTTGTGCAAAGCCCATGGGCTCCCACTCGGCGGTGCCGAAAGCAACGACTTTGAACAGTTCGCCCATTTCGTGCTCGGTGATGAGCTTTTGCGCCATGCTCTTTTCGTCCAGCGGCGCATCCACCAACGGGGGCAGAAAGCCGCAGTTGATGAGGAAGTGCGCTTGGGATGTGTAGCCCAACACATTCAAACCCGCGTCTTGCGCCGCCAGCGCCACGCCCGTGAAGTTCACGTGCGCGGTGATGTCTTTGCGGCCCACGTCTAACAACGGGTCAGTGTCTGATTTGTGCAATTGGTGGCACATCAGCGTGCCCATGCTGCGTTGAGCATGGAAGTATTCGTTCTCGGGAAAACCGTAGTCGATGAGGAATGCTGCACCGCCTTTGCCTGTAGCCGCTTCGCCCGCTTTGAAACGATCGGCCAACGTGGCCACAAAGGCTTCGGCTTGGCTATGAATTTCAGTCAGGTAGTCATGCTCACCAGCCACCTCGACGGGTGGACGCAAGTGGGTCACGCGGTCCTCCCATTGCAAGGGGGAAGTTGCTGCAGCAGCGTCTGCGTTCCAAACCACGCCACGCTCATGCCAGACACCGCTCTTGCGCACCAACAGCTGCACAGGCATGGCATCCAGCACCTCGTTACCCACCACCACACCGCTGAGTTGCTCGGGCAGGGCATCGACCCACTGCACTTTGTGCGCATGGGCTTTGAGGGTGTCTTGTTGGCGCGCACGCAAGCTACCTGATAAATCGACAATGGTGTAGCGCTTGACGCTGCTGCCCAAACTGTCCAACAGTTGCAGCGCCAAAGCGCCCGACCCTGCGCCAAACTCCCACACCTCATCGGTGTCTGTGACGTGCAAGGCTTCAGCCACTTGGTGGGCCAGCGTGCGGCCAAAGTGCTTCGACATTTCAGGGGCGGTGGCAAAGTCGCTGCCGCTTTCGGGGGAAAGGCCAAACTTGCGCAGGCTGTTGGCGTAATAGCCCATGCCTGGGGCGTACAGGGCCAGTGCCATGAAATGGTCAAAGCCCAACCAGCCGCCTGCATTGGCAATACTGCGCTGAATCAGGGTGTACAAAGCCTGTTGGCCCGGGTCGTTGGATAATTGCGGGGTATTCATTGGGTGCAGATCGTAACTCGACCCACCTCCCCTTCCTCACCTCAGGTACCTTCACACCATGCGCTCTTGGGCACTCATCACTGGCGGCAGCGTTCGCTTAGGCCGCGAAATCGGCCTCGCCTTTGCGCGCGCGGGGTGGAACGTGGCCTGCCATTACAACCGCTCAGACGCCGAGGCCCATGCCCTGTGCGCCGAGCTCCGCACCTTGGGCGTGGACGCCTTGGCCGTGCAAGGCGACTTGAAAGACGAAGCCAGTTGCCAAAGCATTTTTGACACGACCGTGGCCATCACCGGCACCGCACTGCAATGCGTGGTGAACAACGCCTCGTTGTTTGTGCCAGATGTGGGCGCCGACTTTGACGAGGCGCAGGCCTTGGCACAAATCAAGGTCAACCTGATGGCGCCCATGCGTTTTGGCAAATGGATGGCGGCGTTGCACGCCGACGCTACGGATGGGCCTCGTGCCAAACCCAGCGTCATCCACGTGTTGGACCAAAAGGTGTTCAACCTCAATCCGGATTACTTTTCGTACACGCTGTCCAAGCTTGCACTGGAGCGCGCGGTCAGCCTGCAAGCCCAATCGCTCGCGCCTACCTTGCGCGTGAACGCTGTGGCCCCTGGCCTGATGTACCCCAGCGGCCCACAAAGCCAAGCCAACTTTGAGCACGCGGCGCATGTCAACTTACTGCGCCAACACATCAACCCTGCCGATGTGGCCAACAGCGTGGTGTTCTTGGCAAGCAACGCCAGCATCACCGGCACCACGGTACGCGTGGACAACGGCCAACACTTGGTACCACTCGCACGCGATGTGATGTTTGTGGTCGAGGAGCTTTTCAAATCATGAACGACCAACTTTTATTGAACTGCCGCCGCTTGTTTTTGCGCGGCCTCACCGTGCAAGCCAACATTGGCATTCATGACCACGAGTTGCAAGGCGCGCAACGCATCGTCATTGATGTGGACTTGTATGTGTCGTTTGCGGGCACCAGCCCCAAAGACGACCGCATCGACGAAGTAGTAGACTACGACTTTGTGCGCGCCGTGGTGCACGCACGCATCGCGCAAGGCCATATCAACTTGCAAGAAACTTTGTGCGACGACATCCTCACGCACCTGCTGGAGCACACCGGCGTGATGGCCGCGCGCGTGTCCACACGCAAGCCTGATGTGTACCCTGACTGCGAAGCGGTAGGTGTGGAAGTGTTCCGTGCCAAACCCGGAGTGCTGTGACATGGCGAGCAAAGGCACACAAATTTTGAACCTCACCGGCCTGCGCTTTGATGCCAACCTCGGCATCTTGGAGCACGAGAAGGTGGACCCGCAGCCCATTCAAGTGGATGCCGAGTTGAACCTCGGCACGCAACCCCTGCTGCCGCACGACGATGACATTTGCCACGTGTTGGACTACCGCAAGGTACGCCAAATCATCATCACCGAATGCACAGCCGAGCATGTGAACCTGCTCGAAACCCTCATTGGCAAACTCGCCCACCGCCTCATGCAACTGCCGGGTGTGTTGGGCGTGCGCGTGAAGATCGCCAAGCTCGAAATTTTTGAAGACTGCGAAGTGGCCATTCGCATGGAAACAGGACAGTGGAATTAATCAAATGACGACCGCAGAAAAAGACCTTAACAAAGACCCTAAGCAAATCAAAATCGAGCACGAGAACCACAAGCTCGAAAAACGCCTGTGCCGCCAAGTCGGCCAAGCCATCGTGGACTACAACATGATCGAAGAAGGCGACAAGATCATGGTGTGCATGTCAGGCGGCAAAGACAGCTACGCCATGCTCGACATCTTGTTGATGATGCAGCAGCGTGCACCGATTAGCTTTGAGTTGATTGCGGTCAACCTCGACCAAAAGCAACCGGGCTTCCCTGCCGATGTGCTGCCGAAATACTTGGCACAAGTGGGCGTGAAGTTCCGCATCGAAACGCAAGACACCTATTCCATCGTCAAAGAAAAAATTGCCGAAGGCAAAACCATGTGCAGCCTGTGCTCGCGCTTGCGCCGCGGCATTTTGTACCGCGTGGCGGGCGAATTGGGCTGCAACAAAATTGCGCTGGGCCACCACCGCGATGACATCTTGCAAACCTTCTTCTTGAACATGTTCTACGGCGGCAAGCTCAAGGCCATGCCTCCGAAGCTGGTGAGCGATGGCGGCGATCACATGGTGATTCGCCCCCTCGCCTACGTGGCCGAGAAAGACCTAGAGCGCTGGGCCAAAGTGCGCCAGTTCCCCATCATCCCGTGCACACTGTGCGGCAGCCAAGACGGACTGCAACGTCAAGTGGTGGGTGAGATGTTGCGCGAGTGGGAGAAGAAGCACCCAGGTCGTATCGAGAACATGTTTGCGGCGCTGCAAAACGTGGTGCCGTCGCATTTGATGGATCACACGAAGTTTGATTTCAAATCTTTGGTGACGACTGGTGTGGCATCAGAAGATGGGGACAAGGCGTTTGACCATGAGGAGTTCCCTATGGCTTCGTTGCCAGGGATGCAAGTGGTGTCGCTTTAAGCCCCCAGCACGACGCAAACAAAACAAAAAAGCCACCTAACAAGGTGGCTTTTTCAATGGAGCACAAAAGGGTCAGAGCTTAAAAGCCACCACCTTCTGGTGCTGCTCACCCAAACCTTCAATACCCAAAGTCATCACATCCCCACGCTTCAAATACACAGGCGCAGGCTTGCCATCTTTCTTCACGCCCATGCCCACACCTGGAGGCGTGCCGGTGCAAATCACATCACCGGGTTTGAGCGTCACGAATTGACTGAGGTAACTCACGATTTTGGCGACGCCAAAGATCATGGTTTTGGTGTTGCCGGTTTGCATGCGCACGCCGTTCACGTCTAGCCACATGCTGAGCTTTTGTGGTTTGGCCACTTCGTCGCGTGTGACCAGCCAAGGGCCGATGGGGCCGAAGGTGTCGCAACCCTTGCCCTTGTCCCATGTGCCGCCGCGTTCCAATTGGTATTCGCGCTCGCTCACGTCGTTGATCAAGCAGTAGCCCGCCACATGGTCCAACGCAGCCTTCTGAGACACATGGCGCGCCTCGGTACCAATGACGATGCCCAGCTCCACTTCCCAGTCAGATTTGACCGAGCCTTTGGGCAACATCACATCGTCGTTGGGGCCTTGGATGCAGCTGATGGCTTTGGTGAACACGATGGGCTCTTTGGGGATGGGCATGCCAGCCTCGGCAGCGTGGTCAGCGTAGTTCAGGCCAATCGCCAAAAACTTGCCCACGTTCGCCACGGGGCAGCCCATGCGGGGCTTGCCTTTGACCAAGGGCAGTTTGTCTGTGTTGAGCTTGGCCAACTTCGCCAAGGCTTTGTCGCTCAACTGATCGGGCGTCACGTCTGTGATGACTTTGCTCAAGTCACGCAGCTTGCCTGCGGCATCGATGAGGCCTGGTTTTTCTTTGCCGGGGTTGCCGTAACGCACGAGTTTCATAGGTCGCCTTTAAAAATAAATTGGGAATGAACGGCTAGATTTTGTCGGCGCGCGTCGGACGCACCAAGCACGTCAGCGACACATCAGTGCCAACGATGCATCCAAGTGATCCAACGGCGAGCGCTTAAAGCCCGAACGCGCAAAGCGTTGCAGTTGCCCCAAAGCAAACGTCACCAGCGCAGCCGCACGCACTTGCGCATCTGCGGTGGGTGTGGATGATTTGTTAGCCTCGGCCGCCACACGCAACACTTGGCGCAAGGCAGATTCGATGCGTTCAAACAGTTGGTTCATGCGCTGGTGCAAGCGCTCGTTTTCAAACACCAAAGCATCGCCCACCATGACGCGGGCCATGCCTGGGTTTTTCTCGCCAAACTGCAACAACACGGTCACCATGCGCGCGGCTTTTTGAACGCCGTCACCTTCGCGCTCGGCAATTTGGTTGATCAGGCTGAACAGGCTGTGTTCGATGAAATCAATCAAACCTTCAAACATTTGCGCCTTGCTGGCGAAGTGACGGTACAGCGCCGCCTCGCTCACCTCGAGCTTGGCAGCCAAGAGCGCGGTGGTGATGCGCTCGGTGCCTGGCTGCTCCAACATGCCTGCCAGCGTTTGCAAAATTTGCTCGCGCCGTTGGCCCGGCTTCATGCGTTGACGAACCTTGGGTTCCTCACGGGTGGATGCGGCTTCGTCGGGCAAGGCGTTGTCAGACATGGCGTAGGCGTGAAGTTAGTGCGAGCGGATCATGGTGCCAAAGGCTTGCTCGGTCAACACCTCCAGCAGCATGGCGTGTGGCACACGGCCATCGATGATGTGCACGGCTTTGACGCCGCTGTTGGCGGCATCTAATGCACCCGCGATTTTGGGAATCATGCCGCCGCTGATGGTGCCGTCGGCAATCAGCTCGTCAATGCGACGGGGTGTCAGCTCGGTCATCAACTCGCCTTGTTTGTCGAGCACGCCACGGATGTTGGTGAGCATCAAGAGTTTTTCGGCACTCAGCACGGTGGCCAACTTGGCAGCCACCACGTCGGCGTTGATGTTGTAGCTCTCGTTGTTTTCGCCAAACCCGATGGGGCTCACCACGGGGATGAACGCATCGTCTTGCAAGGCTTTCACCACGCTGGGGTCGATGCTGACGATGTCGCCCACTTGGCCCACGTCGTAGGTTTTGCTGGGGTCTTTGCTGTCGTGCACGGTCAGCTTCTTGGCACGAATCATCGCGCCATCGCGACCGGTCAAGCCCACGGCTTTGCCGCCAGCTTGGTTGATCAAGCCCACGATGTCTTGCTGCACTTCGCCGCCCAACACCCACTCCACCACTTCCATGGTTTCGGCGTCGGTCACTCGCATGCCTTCGATGAACTCGCCCTTTTTGCCCAAGCGTTGCAACAAGCCTTCAATTTGCGGGCCGCCACCGTGGACCACCACGGGGTTCATTCCCACCAGCTTGAGCAACACCACATCTTCGGCAAATGCCTTTTGCAGCGCAGGGTCGGTCATGGCGTTGCCGCCGTATTTGATGACCAAGGTTTTGCCGTGGAATTTACGGATGTAAGGCAAGGCCTGGGCCAAGATGTCGGCGGGAGAAAGATCGCTCATGGTGTGTAACTCCGTGATGTATTGGGTCAGCGTTGTTTATTCAGCGTGGTCAACTGCAGGGGCTTGTGCGGCCTGTGGGCCTAACACCAACTCGCGCACCATTTCGCGCAACAGTTTTTTCTCTTGGAAGCTCAGCGCGCGTTCCAACACGCGGCGTACGCCCAACAGCAACTGGCGGTCCACCTCTTGTGGAATGCCGCGTGTGTTTTGCAACTCTTCACGCAGCTCTTCACGCAGGTCTTCGGGTTCGTCAGCCCACCAGGTGTTGATGACGGTGTTGAGTTGTTCGCGCAATTGCTCAGGGTCAATTTGTGGCACGGCGTGCATGGAGCTGGCGTGGCGTGAACCACCGTCGCGCACCGCTTGTGCGCCCAACACCACACGCTGGTCGGCTTGCGAGAGCAAGCGTGCCCAACCTGGGTCTTCGCGGTTGAGTTGGGTCATGTTGCGTGAGGCTTCGTCGGCCAACAAGTGCACCGACACGCCGTGCAACTGGGCTTCGTCAATCAGGCTGATCAAGCGCTCGTCATCGCTGCCCACCAACAGGTGGTCGCACGCGCCGCGTTCGGCCAAGCGCTTCAGGTCTGCACCCAAGGTGCGCAACATCGACAAGCCACCGTCTTGGCTGTGCGGCAACACGGCACGGCTCACTTGGCCACCAATCGCTTGGTCATCCGGCGTGTCGCTGTACCAATAAATGCGGCGCAGGTTCAGCTCAAGGCCGTTGTGGGCCAAGGCGTTGCTCAACAGCGGGTGGAGTTGCGGGCGCACATGGTCTTGTGCGGTGTCGGTCTGGCCTTGTAGCCACGCCAAGAAACGGGCGTCAATGAGGGCAATGCAAGATTCAGCGCCTGCGTGCGCTGCAGCGTGAGAGGGATGTGTGCGTTTCATGAAAGTACTAAAAAGGTAAAAAGATAGAAATTACCCACCAGAGCACTAACTGTGCGCACTGGCAAGCTGGAATTATTTTAGGCCCGAGACCGCATGTCTGCAGGGGATAATGCCCCAACTTCACATTTTTTTCGTGACATGACATCACCCATTTTGATCACTGGCGGCACGGGCTTCATCGGCTCGCACACCGTCGTCGCGCTGGCCGAAGCAGGCCAACCGGTGGTCATTTTGGACAACTTGTGCAATTCCAGCCCCAAAGTGCTGGAACGCCTAGCCAAACTGGGCGCCAGCCCGCTTGAGTTTGTGCAAGCTGACGTTCGCGACTCGGCCGCCTTAGACGCCTTATTTGCGCGCTACACCTTTGCAGGCGTCATCCACTTTGCAGGCCTCAAGGCGGTGGGTGAATCGGTGGCCCAGCCCTTACGCTACTTAGACAACAACGTCAGTGGCACCCTCAGCCTGCTGCAGGCCATGGACCGCGCCAACGTGCGACGCATTGTGTTTAGCTCATCGGCCACGGTGTATGGCGACCCTGTGAGCGTGCCCATCCCCGAGACCGCCGCGCTCACCGCCACCAACCCCTACGGCCGAACCAAGCTCATGTGCGAAGACGCGCTGCGCGAGTTGCATGCGGCTGACCCACGCTGGTCCATCGCCATCCTGCGCTACTTCAACCCTGTGGGCGCGCACGAAAGCGGCTTGCTGGGCGAAGCGCCCAATGGCATCCCCAACAACCTCATGCCCTACATCACGCAAGTGGCCTTGGGCCAACGCGAACACTTGCAAATTTTTGGCAACGACTACGACACGCCCGACGGCACAGGCGTGCGCGACTACCTGCATGTGAGCGATTTGGCCGCGGGGCATTTGGCCGCGCTGCGTGCCTTGAACGAGCCCAAACTCTTGACCATCAACCTCGGCACAGGCCGCGGCGTGAGCGTGCAAGACATGGTGAACACTTTTGCGCGCGTCAACGGCGTGCCCATCCCCCACAAAGTCGTGCCACGCCGCCCCGGCGATGTGGCCCAGTGCTTGGCCGATCCACGACAGGCCAAAGCCTTGTTGAATTGGGAAACCCAATTCGACCTAGATCGCATGTGCGCCGACGCATGGCACTGGCAGTCCATGAACCCACAAGGTTTTGACACACCCCTATGAAAAACCAAGACGACGGCACGCTGTCCCTGTTTGACGACTTCCCGCCCGCCCACGAATCTGCCAAGTTACCGCCTGCGGCAGCACCTAAAAAGCCTCGCGCCAAACGTAAGGTGGCAGAACCGAAGGTAGAGCTTGCAGCCCCCACTACAGAAGATGTAGCGCCTAGCCCTGCAGCGCAAGCAGTTGTCATGGAAAAAACGTCTCAGCCTGTTTCTAGCGCGGCTGACGATGTACCTGTGAACAACGAAGCAGCACCAGCGACGGCGCCCGCAGTCGACCAAAGCGTGCACGTCGAAACCACACTGCACTTAGCAGGCCTCGTCGAACCTCAGCGTCGTCGCAACAGCCCATGGGCAAGCCTAGATCTGGCAGCCCTGCAAACCACGGCGCAAGTCCCCCACGTGATGATCGTCATCACGCGTGGTGAAGCAGGTGGCGCGCAGTCGCATGTGCGGGACTTGTGCCAAGCCTTGCAAACGCGCGTGCAATTCACCGTGGTCATTGGCGGACCTGTGTCAGAGTCTGTGTTGGGCCGCGAGCTCACCGCACTCGGCATTACCGTCTGCCCCATGCCCGACATGGTGGAGTCGCTCAACCCGCTCAAGCTGTGGCCTGCGGTGCAGCAACTGACCGAACTCATTCACACCCACAAGCCCGACCTCGTGCATGGCCACAGCGCCATTGGCGGTTTGGTGGCACGGGTAGCGGCCAAGCGCGCACATGTGCCAGCGCATCCTGCAGGGGTACCTGCGGTGTACACCGTGCATGGCTTTGGTTTCAAGCCCGAAGTGCCACTGGTTCGCCGCACCGCCTCGGCCTTGGCCGAACGCATGATGGCGCACTGGACTGCGCAGATGATTTGCGTGTCCAAATACGAACGTGAACTGGCGTACGACTTGGCCATTGCGCCTGAACGCGTGCACATCATTGCCAACGGCATTGCACGTTTGCCTGCAGCAGAAGCCAACACCAACGACGTCACCGAGACACACGCAGTCCCCGCCCCCAACACCTCGGCCTTGCCTCGCCTCATCATGGTGGCGCGCATGAAAAGCCCAAAGCGCCACGACCTGTTGCTGCAAGCCTTGGCCAAAGTGCGCAACATGCTGGGCTACGAGCTGCCTGTCACGTTCGCAGGCGATGGCCCACTGAGCGAAGCGCTGCACGCACAAGCCCAAGCGCTTAACCTCAAAAACATCACATGGGCAGGCGACGTCAGCCAGGTGAGCGAACTGCTGTCACAACACGAGGTGTTTGTGCTTCTGTCCGACCACGAGGGCATGCCCATCACCGTACTCGAAGCCATGCGCGCGGGCCTGTGCGTGCTGGCCAGCAGCCTGCCCGGCATTCGCGAACAAATCAACGCTTACCAAGACGGGATCTTGGTGGCGAACACGCCTGAGGCTGTGGCAGAAAAGCTGGTGCAACTCGTGCGTGACCCGCACATGCGCAGGCGCCTAGGCCGCGCCGCGCAACAAAAGTTTAACGACTGCTTCGCGGTTGAAACCATGGCCGAACGCGTGCTGCAGGTGTACCACCAATGCACACAAGAAACGACGGATGCAAACGCCACGCAAACCGAAGCCACCAGCACGCACAGCGCAGGCCTGGTGTCTGCCTCGGTACGCCGCCGCGATGCCTTGCAGCGTTGGGCCTTGTGGGGCGCATGGATGTTGGTGCCCAGCTTCATGGCGGCACAGCTGCTGGAAGACGCAGGCCTCATGACCTACCAGTTTGGCGAAACGCTCTGGTGGTGCGTGCTGCCCTACGCAGTGGCCACGCACTTGCTGATGCGCGCCTCGCACTTACCCGTCGCGGAGCGCAGCGGTGTGTTGTGGGTGTCCACCACTGCGCCGTTTGTGTTCACCCCGTTGGGCTTTGCGCTGTTACAACAACCCTACTCACGCGCTGCCGTGGTGTGGGCTTATGCCGCCACCACGTTGTGGCTGTGGTGGGGCTATCACCGACACGTCAAGCACCGCGCTTTGCGTTTGGTGCACATCGACGTGAACGTACCGGCACAACTGACCGCGTGCCTAAGCCCCAACACGCGAGACCCGCAAGCCGTGCAGCTCATCGCATGGAACCCCAACAGCGACACGCCCCTGCCCGCCTGCGACGGTGTGGTGCTTGACCGCCATGTGCGCAGCACCGATGAGCGCACCCGTTTGTTGGGTGAGCTCAAGATGCAACACCTGCGCCTGTACAGCGTGGAAGCCGTGGCCGAACTCACCAGCGGTCGCAAGATGCTGCCCACTGCCGCTGACTCGCTTTGGGAAATCGACAACGACCCCAGCTATGACCGTGCGAAACGTTTGTTGGATGTCGCCACCACCATCGCACTCTCGCCCTTGTGGCTCCCACTCGCGGCAGGCGTGGCGTTGGCTGTGCGTTTTGATTCCAAAGGCCCCGCGCTGTATTCGCAGCCCCGCGTGGGCCGCGATGGCCAAGTGTTCACGCTGTGGAAATTCCGCAGCATGGTGCACGGCCTGCAAGCCCCTGGCGTGCACTTTGCGCAAGCCGAAGACCCGCGCATCACACGCGTGGGCCGCGTGCTGCGCCGCACACGTTTAGACGAACTGCCTCAGCTCTTCAACGTGCTCATGGGACACATGAGCCTGATTGGCCCGCGCCCCGAGCAAACCGCATTTGTGCGCGACTTTGCGGCCACCATCCCCAGCTACCCCTACCGCCACCTCGTGCGCCCTGGCCTCACCGGCTGGGCCCAAGTGCAACAGGGCTATGCTGACAGTGCCGACACCACGCGCATCAAGCTCAGCTACGACTTGTATTACGTGGCGCACTACTCGCTTGCGCTTGATTTGTTGATTGCAGCCAAAACGGTCAAGACCGTGTGTACGGGTTTTGGTGCGCGCTAAAACATGACCACCCGCCGTATCCTGCTGCTAGAAGAGCCCACCTGGGGCGGCGTGCACACCATGTCGCGCACCCTGGCCGATGCCTTGGGTGCACAAGACTGGCAAGTCACCGCATTGCCGTGGCAGCAAACCCAATGGCCCGCCTTGGTGAGCGCCGCCAAGCAACACGATGTGATCGTGGCCACACACAACTTTGGCCCCACCTATTGCGGCGCGGCCCTCAAAGCCATCACAGGCAAACCGCTGGTCAGCTGGGTGCATGGCCCGTTGATGGATGTGTTGCACCAAGCCAGCACATCGGCTTTAAAGAAACTGTGGCTCAAGCTGCTCTACAAACAAGTCAACCAGTTTGTGTGCGTGTCGCGCACCACACAAGACTCCTTGCTCGACTTCATTCATTTGGGCAAACAACAACGCTGCACGGTGGTGCCCAACGGCATCGCCCCTCTGCCTGACGGCCAAGCCATTCACGTGCACGCAGGCCACGGGGGCGGTGGCATACCGCCTTTGCTGCTGGGTTATGTGGGCCGCTTGTCTGCTGAAAAACGTCCACACCTGCTGCTAGATACCTTGCGCTACTTGCCCGACGAAGCGCAATTGGGCATCGTGGGCGAAGGCCCCATGCACCGAAAAATGATTCACGACGGCATGGACCTGATGTATCAAGGCCGCGTGCATTTTTTGGGCAAACACCCTAGCGGCGCCAGCCTATACAAACCATGGCAGATGACGCTGCTCACCTCACGCTACGAAGGTTGCCCCATGACGGCACTCGAGTCGCTCGCCTGTGGCGTACCCTGTGTGTCGCTGCCCATCCCCGCCATGCGTGAGCTGTACGACTTGGACGCCCCTTATCTGTTGGCCCGTGGCGATGCGCCCGTGTCTTTGGCCGAAGCCGTGATGACCGTGCTGAGCCTGCCCGAACAACAAGTGCGCGACGACATCGCCCGCATCGTGGCACGTCACCACATCGACCACTTTGTGGGCAACTGGCAAGAGGTTCTGCGCACATGCTGAACACCTCTGCGCCATTGAGTTCCAGCGCGCCACAGCCCATCGTCTGCGTGCACTTTGTGCGTGGCGGCCCAGCCTACCTGCCCGAAGTGGAGGCGTATGTGCACTTCATCACCGCGCACGGCCATCAAGCCCTTGTGCATGACACCGGTGCCACCGTGCCTCTCAACGCACAAGTGGTGTGGTGGATGTGCGGGCGCGTGCCCAGTGCACAAGCGCGTCGTTTGAAAAATGCATTTCACATCCACGAATACGCCTCGGCCTCGGCTCCACCCCACGCGTGGCTGAAAGATTTTGTCAAACACTGGACACAGCCCAAGCCTGACTACCGTTTGTTTCAAAACGGCTGGGTGCGCGAGCGCATGGGTTTTGACGATGGCGTGCCGCACGCCTTGCGCGACATGGGCGTGGCACAAGCGTTCTTGGATGCAGCCGCACCTGCGCTGCCTGAAGCTTCGTACGAAGACGATGCCCCCGCACGCATCCCGCCCAACGAATTTGACTTGGTCTACTTGGGCGAGATGAACCGCTTGCTGCCTTTTGTGCCGCTGTTGCAATCCATCCACGACGCAGACCGTAGCTTGCTGCTGGTGGGCGATGTGCCCGATGCCCTGCGCGCGCAATTGCCCGCCAGTGTGACCTGCACGGGCCGCGTGCCGCACGCCGATGTGCCGCACCAACTGCGTCGTGCACGCTTGGGCTTGAACCTGGTCAGCAACATCGAACCCTACAACCAACAGACCTCCACCAAGCTGCTGGAGTACTGCGCCGTGGGCCTGCCCGTGGTGAGCAACGACTACGCCTGGGTGCGCTACTTTGCTGCGCACTACCAAGGCAATTTTCATGTGCTGCGTGACGACCCTGCCAGCTGGCAGCACAGCTTTGGTGAAGCGCTAGACGCCTATCCCTATGTGGTGCCCGATGTGCGAGGGCTTGCTTGGCCCAAGCTGCTGGATAAGTTGAGCATTTGGAAGCACCTGCACATCGTGCCCGAAGCGCCTGCGCGCACTTGGCCACAAGGCGGTGTGCGTTGAACACCCACCGTGTGGTGGCCTTGTCCAGCGCGGTGGCGTTTGCCACGCAAGTGGCATTTGCGCTGCTCATGCTGCGCTGGTTCACACCGCAAGAAGTGGGTGAGTTTTCGGTCATCAGCCAAATTGGTTTTTTCTGGATGACCTTGGCTTTGGCCCAAGCGCCACTGGGCTTGCTGGCCAACCAACATTTACCCGCACACGTTGCAGCCCAACACGCCTGGCGCGCGAGTGCTTTGCGCGGATTAGGTTTGCTGCCCATCGCGGCACTCGCTGTGTGGTTTAGCCAACTCGCCCTCTGGCCCGCTTTGCTCTGGGCGCTGTTGCTGGCGTTTTGTCAAATGGGCTGGATGTTGGCGCAAAGCCTCACCTTGCGCGTAGGCTCTGCTTGGCAGCAAGCAGCGGCGCGCATACTGCCACCTGTCACAGCAGCGATCACTGCACTGACCGCTGCGCTCTTGGGTGCGTCAGTCGGCTGGAACGGCCCAAGCTTGGTGCTGTCTGCGTTGCTGGGTTATGCCGTGGGTGCGGCTTGGTTGGTGCCTGCGTTGCGCACACGCGATGCACCTGCTAAGAGCCACTCATCAACGGTGGCGGCAACCACTCAACAATCCGACCCACGCAGCGCTACCCTGCGCATGGCTCACACCTTGGTCGATGCGTTGTTAGCCACCGCCATCATCGTGGTGTGGCAACGCTTGTATGGCGCAGAAGAAACCGGCTGGATGAGCGCCCTGCTGCGCGTGCTGGGCTTTTTGCCCGCCGTGGTGCACATGGCGTGGGCGCAAGTGGCCTTGGCACAAGGCCATCACCTCAACAAGCCGCAAGCCGCTTGGGCCAACCCTTGGTGGTTGGGGCTAGGAGCATTCGCCTGCGTCATCGTGTTGGGTTTGTCATGCGCTTTAGCGCTGTACCAAGAGTGGCTAAACCCACGTTGGAGCGGCGTGTGGACCTACATTGCACCGCTGGTGCTGTGGCAAGGCAGTGCTTGCTTGTCAGCCGCGTTTAGCCACCGACCTTTTCAAACGCAATCTACCCGCGCGTATTCGTGGGCTTGCATGGCGTTGGGGCTGTTGCAGGCCTTGGTGCTATTGGCGCCGATAGGCATGGCGTTGCCTGTTACCGCTGAGCAACACATGGCTGCGTTTGCGTGGGTCAGCAGCTTGGGGCTGCTGGGGTTGACGGCATGGATGGCGCGGTTGCGTTAGACCGCCTTAGGTGCAATTAACTTCGCATGAACCGCGAGGCGCTCCCTTGAAGCTAGGAAGAGTTCGTTTCGTAATTTATACGTTGTAGCGCCGATTTTGAATCGCCAAGAGCTCGCCAATTGCAGAGGACAACCTGCGCTCCAATGCCGTCTGATACCTCATTAAACGATCAGACTCATCCGCAGGAATCGTCACAGACTTAAGCATCAACAGTCTTGTTGCTTGATATTTTTCAACCAACTCTGTAGCAGCCTCAAAGGCTTTCCACAAAGACTGAAACCGCATCAAATCATCTCTTACCGACAAATGAAAACCCAACGGGCTATCTTTAGGTCGTGTAGAAGTCGCAGGGATGTCCTGCGCTTGCGTATCAATTGAAACTCGCATCAGCATGGCCTCATAAGGCGGAAGCGGTTCCGTGACGTCCTTTTCTGCCAGATACTCAATCGGCACAATGTTTTTAGCGGCCCAACTCAAACACCGATCAGCTGAGAACTCAGCATTTCCATGAGTCTTCCAAAGCATTTTCAAAAAACGAATCAGACATGGAAACTCGCGGATCAATGCGTTTTCTGTTTTTATTTCAACAGTGCTTTGCGCCAATTCGTCGTGGATGGCCTTCAAGGTTTTGGCAGTTAATCCAAGCGGGAAAATATCTTTTCGCCCCTCGATTAATTGAGCGGCAATACCCTTGGACCATCCAGAAAATCCATGCATACGTTCCAAGATACGCATTGAATTTTCTGCCACGTCGTTAGTCGCCAATTCGAGCGATGCCTGCTCAACCTCATACAGACGCGTCAATTTAGACCGACAAAGCGCAATTCGTTCTATTTGCAGCATCTCAAGTGGTGACTGCGGCTTGTAATAGCCGACCAACTCATCGACATAGTTTTTGACACTTGCGATCTCGAGAGCACCATGAGGCGTAGATGCCGTCAATCCATGCGTCGCTGAATTTTTTGATGCCTTAGCCTTGCCCGCTAAGCTTTTAGGACCACCTCGTTTTTCAGTAGCCATGAACGCCCCTATTAATCAGGCTTGATGCGACGAAGCAATTCTGCGTTTGCATCTTTAGCCGCCAACAATGGCTCTGCATCAAGTAAATGCAAGGGCCACTCAATACCAATGTCAGGGTCATTCCACAACAAGCTGCACTCAAACTCGGGGTGGTAATAGTCGGTGGTTTTGTACAAAAACTCAGCGCTCTCACTGGTCACCAAAAAACCGTGTGCTAAGCCCTCGGGGATCCACAACTGTTTTTTGTTTTCGGCAGATAGCTCTAGGCCAAACCATTGCCCAAAGGTGGGAGCGCCTTGTCGAATATCCACAGCCACATCAAACACCGCACCTTGCGTGACGCGCACCAACTTACCTTGTGCGTGCTGAGTTTGGTAATGCAAGCCTCGCAGCACGCCCTTGGCAGACTTGCTGTGGTTGTCTTGCACAAACGTGCGCTGTATGCCTGTGGCTTGTTCAAAGTCACGTGCGTTGAAACTTTCAAAAAAGAAACCACGTGCATCGCCAAACACCTTGGGTTCTAACACCAACACGCCGTCAATGGGCGTAGTCGTCACTTGGTAAGGCATTGGTTTATTTCAACAAGTTCAACAGATATTGGCCGTAGCCATTTTTGGCCAACGGTGCCGCCAGTTTTTGCAGCGCAGAAGTGTCAATCCATTTCTGGCTGTAAGCAATTTCTTCAGGGCACGCCACCATCAATCCTTGGCGTTTTTGCAAGGTTGCAATAAAGCCTGCAGCCTCATGCAAGCTGTCGTGCGTGCCGGTGTCTAACCACGCATAACCACGCCCCATGATTTCTACGTTCAACTGCCCCAGCTCTAAATAGCGCTTGTTGACATCGGTAATCTCGAGCTCGCCACGGGCAGACGGCTTCACCGCTGCGGCAATGTCGCACACCTGTTCGTCATAGAAATACAAACCGGTCACTGCGTAGTTGCTCTTAGGCTTGGTGGGTTTTTCTTCAATGCTCAGAGCTCGGAACTGCGCATCAAACTCCACCACGCCATAGCGCTCGGGGTCGTGCACATGATAGGCAAACACACTGGCACCGCTGGTACGTGCATCGGCGTTGTGCAGCTGCTTGACCAAGTCATGGCCGTAGAAAATGTTGTCACCCAGCACCAAAGCGCTGGGGTGATCAGCCACAAAGTTTTTGCCAATGATGAAGGCCTGAGCCAATCCATCGGGGCTAGGCTGCACGGCGTATTCAATGTGCACGCCCCACTGACTGCCATCGCCCAGCAGCTCGGTAAAACGTGGCGTATCTTGTGGCGTAGAAATGATCAACACCTCACGGATACCACTCAGCATCAGCGTGGTGAGTGGATAGTAAATCATGGGCTTGTCGTACACCGGCATCAGTTGCTTGCTCACCGCCTGCGTCACTGGGTACAGACGCGTGCCAGAACCGCCTGCGAGGATGATGCCTTTGCGTTGTTTGGTCATATCTATTCTTCTCATTTAAAGTATTTCGGCCAACATTCGGTCTACGCCTTGCTGCCAGGGCGGCAGCACGAGGTCAAAGGCTTGCTGCAGTTTGGTTGTGCACAGGCGCGAATTGAGTGGTCGCATTGCTGGTGTGGGGAAAACGCTGGTTGGCACGGGGGCGACTTCAGTTGCTTTCCAAGCAAGCTCGGGCTTCATGGCTTTGGCCTGCGCGATCACGTGACTGGCATAGCCATGCCAAGTGGTTTCACCCGAAGCAACGAGGTGATACATGCCGCTGAAAGAAACGTTTTGCGTGTTCAGCACGCGACGCATGGCGTGTGCTGTGACATCTGCGATCAAGTCAGCGCCAGTAGGGGCGCCGTGTTGGTCGTTGATGACCGTCAGCTTGTCGCGCTCTTGCGCCAAGCGCAACATGGTTTTGGCAAAGTTACCACCGCGGGCGGCATACACCCAACTGGTGCGAAATATCAAATACTTGCAGCCGCTAGCAACAATGGCTTTTTCACCATCTAACTTGGTTTGACCATATACGTTCAGCGGGGCAGCACCTTCGCCTTCTTGCCTTGCATGACTGCCACCACCGTCAAACACATAGTCAGTGGAGTAATGCACCAGCCATGCTCCGACCTGTGCGGCCGCTTTGGCCAAGATCGCAGGTGCATCGGTATTTAAAACCTTTGCTAATTCAGGCTCCGCCTCAGCCTTGTCTACCGCTGTATGAGCAGCGGCATTGACGATGAAGTCGGGTTTGTAGGCCAGCACGGTTTGCGCCAGTTGTTCGGTCTTGGATAAATCACCGCAATAGTCGGTGCTGTGACGGTCTAATGCCAGCACCTCGCCCAAAGGGGCCAAACTGCGTTGCAGTTCCCAACCTACTTGGCCGTTTTTGCCTAAGAGGAGGATTTTCATAATCCGCCTTTAATCGCCGTATTGCTTACCCACCCATTGGCGGTAAGCACCACTGGTCACACCCTCGACCCATGCTTGGTTGGCTAAGTACCACTGCACAGTTTTGCGGATGCCTGTTTCAAATGTTTCTTGTGGCTTCCAGCCTAAATCACGCTCAATCTTGCGTGCGTCAATGGCGTAGCGGCGGTCGTGGCCGGGGCGATCTTTAACGTAGGTAATTTGCTCGGCGTAGTGCTTGCCGTCTGCACGGGGCTGGAGTTCGTCCAGCACCGCGCACAAGGTATTGACCACCTCAAGGTTGGGCTTTTCGTTCCAGCCGCCGATGTTGTAGGTTTCACCTACCTTGCCAGCCTCGAGCACACGGGCAATGGCGCGGCAGTGATCTTCTACATAAAGCCAGTCACGCACTTGTTGGCCGTCGCCATAAATGGGCAATGGCTTGCCAGCCAAAGCATTAAGCAACACCAAGGGAATCAGCTTTTCAGGAAAGTGATACGGCCCGTAGTTGTTGCTGCAATTGGTGGTTAACACGGGCAAGCCATAGGTGTGATGCCATGCGCGCACCAAGTGGTCGCTGGCGGCCTTGCTGGCTGAGTACGGGCTGTTGGGCTCGTAGTTTTTGGTTTCTGCAAACGGAGGGTCTGTGGGCGACAGCGTGCCATACACCTCATCGGTCGACACATGTAAGAACCGGAAAGCCTCTTTTTCTGCAGTAGGTAAATCTTGCCAATAGGCGCGCACGCTTTCTAGCAAATTGAATGTGCCCACCACATTGGTTTCAATGAAGTCACCGGGGCCGTGAATGGAGCGGTCTACGTGACTTTCTGCAGCAAAGTTCAACACAGCACGAGGTTTATGTTCTGCTAGGAGTTTTGACACCAAGGCACGGTCACCAATATCGCCCTGCACGAACACGTGGCGTAGATCGCCTTTGAGGGTATCCAGATTAGCCAAGTTGCCCGCGTAGGTGAGCTTGTCTAAATTCACCACAGCTTCATCAGTTGACGATAGCCACGTATGGACAAAATTGCTGCCAATAAATCCAGCACAGCCGGTAACGAGAATGGTCATTTTTGTTTGATTAAATCAAGCGATTTTGGAGCCAAAAAAATAAGCAAGATCAACATGGTGAAGTGACCTTCTTCCATATCAATCATCATGGAATTGGTGGTGATGCTGAACATGAACAAGAACACAAACATCACTAAGCCAATGCGTTGAACATCATCTGTTTTTTTCCATGCCACTCGGCAAGCTTGAGCAAAAATGGCTAAGTACAACATCAATCCCACCACACCTTTGGTGGCCAACATATAGAGGTATTCGTTGTGTGGGTTACCCCAGTTATAAGCAGACCAAGACTGCGGAGTCACCCCCAGCGCGGCGGCAGCGGCTTGATAAGCCTGAGGAAAACCTATGCTACCAACACCTACCCACCAGTTGCTTTGCTTAATAGCTTCCCATGCTGTTGTGGCGTATTGCATTCGCACAGAAACTGAGCCAAGCACAGCAGCCGAGCGCTCTTGCGGTGTCATATGCACGTATTGACCAAACTCAACTGCTGCTAAAACCATTCGGCGATGGACCACATCAGACGTAGCCACAACCACAACCACGCCAGCAACTGCCAACAACAGCAACCATTTGTATTTGCCCACTAATAAACGTTTGGCATTCAACAACAACCAAACGCCTAAGCCTGCAGCAAAGAGCAGCCAGCCTGTGCGACGCTCGCTGGCCAAGAACAAAGAAGCTAGTAGCAAAACCAAAGGGACAGCTACACGCCAAGACGACTGCGGACGTACTAGCCACATTTGCACAAGCACAAAGACGAGCCCCACCAAAGCCTGCCCGTACATGTGCGACATGTGCGACATATGCATATGCCCAGTTGTGAAGTATTCACCCTGCGGAACATATCCCAATGACGTAAACAACAAATTGAATGTGGCCAAGAGCAGCACACTCCCCGCAAAAGCCCAAAACGCAATACGAGCCACGCAAGGATTAACAAAAACAGCCCATAGCACCGCCACAAAACCCAACGTGCGCATGTCGTGCAACAAGGCTTTGAAAGACTCTGTTAAATCAAAGCCTGCCAACAAATTGGTGAATACATCCCACACACATAGTGCAAGCACCAATCCCAAAAACAAACTGGAATCTGGCTCTATGGTTTGATTAGTCTTATAAAATGCACGCCAAGCAAATGGGGCAGATAAAACGAGTCCGAGCACGGCAATATTTGTCAATGCAACCGATGTGAACAAGGCCATACCTAATAAACAAACCATAGCTAGGGCAGCTTTTATGTGCCACGAGGCTTGAGCTGTTGACAAGGGTGTTTCTCTCATACTTTACTGGTGCTAGTTTGGTGTTTAGCTAAGTGCACCCAATCCACAACATCGCCCTCGGGCTGATACCCAGGAACAAGGCCCTTCAATTGACTGCGAATCATAGGCACATCATTGGCATTCAATGCTGAACTTAATGCAGCCAACTTCCCCTGCAATTCGGGCAAAGGCAGAAAATCTTCGTGTGCTTTCATTATCCTGCTGTGGCTGGTGGGCAGCGGGTTGTCGCCTATCAGCAATTCCTCATACAATTTTTCCCCTGGTCGCAAACCTGTGACTTGTATTTCTATGTCGCCATTTGGGTGAGCATCATCCTTCAAGACCAACCCCGAAAGTTCTACCATTTGCTTGGCTAAATTAATGATTTTGACTGGTTCCCCCATATCCAGCACAAAAACATCCCCACCACTAGCCATAGCGCCTGCTTGAATCACTAGCTGCGCGGCCTCTGGGATGGTCATGAAATATCGGGTAATACGCTCATCCGTTAAGGTAATAGGCCCACCATCTTTAATTTGCCGACGAAACAATGGCACAACTGACCCAGACGACCCCAGCACATTGCCAAATCTCACCATGCTGAAACAAGTCTCACCATCAATTTCTGAAATGGCCGAAGCATACGCCTGCAACACCATTTCGGCCAACCGCTTGCTAGTACCCATCACATTAGTGGGACGCACAGCCTTGTCGGTACTGATCAATACAAAGTTTTTTATGCCATGCTTGGCGGCCAAGATTGCAGTAGTCAAAGTACCCAGCACATTATTTTTCACGCCTTCGGCGGGGTTGTGCTCAACCAACGGCACATGCTTATAGGCAGCTGCATGGTACACCGTGTGTGGAGCCCAAGTACTGAGGATTTCATCCATCCGCGATTCATCTCGCACATTAGCGAGCAAGGGCAACAAAGTCACCTGTGCGCCAGCTGTAGCCATTTGCCCTTGTAGCTCTTGCTCTATGGCATATAGCGCAAACTCGGTCAGCTCTACTAACAACAATACCGATGGTGACAACTGCACAATTTGCCGACACAACTCTGAACCGATAGAACCACCAGCACCTGTAACCATCACAACCTTGCCCATTATATTTTTGGTGAGCATGGCATGATTGGGAGGGACGGGGTCACGGCCAAGTAGATCTTCAATGTCTAGTTCTTTTAAATCTGATACTTGTACGCGGCCTTGCGCGAGATCCATCACCCCAGGCAATGTCCGCACTTGAACACGGGCGGCACGAACCAGCTCTAATATTTCATTGCGCCGTGCACGTGATGCTGAAGGAATAGCTAAAAACACTTGTGACACACGCTGCTTACTAACTACGCTTAGTAGCTGAGCTGGATTATAAATTTTTAGTCCATTTAAAACTTGATTGTGTAAGCGGGCATCGTCATCCAACAGCCCAACCACCGTCAGCTCGGAGCTAGTTTTAAGGGCGGCTGCTAGTTGCCTACCTGCCGAGCCGGCACCATAAATCAGCACCCGAGGTAAGTTATTTTGACTCAAAATTCCTTGGTATATCCCGCCTAACCAATAGCGTACAAACGCTCGTGACAAGGCGACCCCCAAAAGCAACAACATGGGCTGCAAGATACCTATCGAGCGCGGCACACCAGGCACCCCCACCACGGTAAATACAAATCCATAAATAAATGCATAGATCGCAACAGTCTTCAAAACAGTCATTAGAGCTGGCAACCCGGTATACCGAAAAATAGCTCTATACAAGCCAAACACAATAAACAATGGCAATGAAAAAGCCATTGCCCCCGCAAATGCAGTGAAATGTGCGTGCGTCCAGGCCGTCCATGACTCAAGCCTAAGATTAAAGGCCAGCCAGACTGTTATAGCGCAAATAAAAGCATCCGCCCCCAGAGCCATTGCTCTTTTAGCCGGGCGCGGCAGCAACAACAAAAAATTAGTTAAAAAAGATATTTTCATTTCGCACTATTAACTCAACGGAAATGTTTTAAATGCAGTTTCTCACGTTAACGCATTAAAAGCTGACAGCTGTATACAAACGATGATTTTGTTATATAGATACGTCATAAACAGTAAATCTCAGAGTCCCTTAACACTGAAAACCGCAAAACTTTGCTATTGATTTGAACGTCATCATTTAAACGTCGATCTCCTCATATTTCTGAGAAAAATAACGGCTTCTGCAGCAGAGAAACAAGCCACTCGCACCAATAATTAGCAACCTACCATCGGCATCAGTGCGATACGCCATCACGGCGCAGCACCTTGACAAAGGTAAGCCATAGTATCCAAATATCTAACCTCATACTCTGCTGCTGCAAATAAACCACATCCAAACGCACTTTATCTGAAATAGGTAATTCATCTCGGCCATTAACCTGCGCCCATCCCGTCAGACCAGGTACTAATTTATGCACCCCTTCGGAGGTGCGTAAATCAATCAAATCCTGCTGATTGAACAACGCGGGGCGAGGCCCTACAAAACTCATGTCCCCCTTTAGAATGCTCCACAACTGAGGTAGTTCATCAATGCTGCTTTTGCGTAAAAAACTGCCTATTGGCGTTAGATATGAGGCAGGATCAGCTAACAAATGCGTAGCTACTGCAGGAGTTCCTACTCGCATACTACGAAACTTGGGCATTTTAAAAATCAAATTATTGCGCCCCACTCGATCTGACCAATAAAGTGCAGGCCCTTTAGACGTGAGTCGTACTAACGCGGCGACAACCAACACAGGGATAAGCAAGACACAACCTGCCAAGGCCAGTAGCACCAAATCAAATAATCTTTTCATAAACCTTATCACTACTACCGTATATAAAAGAAACAAATATCAGACTAACTCATTCGTCTGTCATGTTTCGCCGCATCTTGAAGCGACAGAAGTTCTTTTGCCCATCCAACGCATGAATAGTGATCTCTAAGAGCGTCAGAAACAGGCAAGTAAGGTTGATCTAAAAATTCATTAGGAATCTCTGGATTATTTCTATTGACTACACAGACCCGCGATGAATGATATAGATCACTCATCAAAATATGCTCGTTCGTTGTGACGAGTTTTTTCCCAGCTAACAAGGTTTCAATAGTACGCATCGTAAAACCGCGCTGACGTGGATGTTCAACATCCAATACGGCCCTTGAACATCCAACAATTTGAGTCACATCAGTTGCAGACATCGGATGTGTAGACAACGTGTGTTTGGGCGCGGCCCACAATGTCCAGTCAAATAATCGGCGGGCAAAAAGAACCAAAGGGCTTTGAAAATAACAAAAAACAAAATTTTTAACAGATTCTCCGTAACGGCGCCGTAGCCGATGGATAACGCGATGACGATCGGAATGAATAGTGCCAATAAAACACCACTCAAACAACATTGACTCAACGTTGTTTTTGCCTGCAGAAACATTGCGCCCGAACAACGGCCTGTAAGCCCAACCTAATGTCTTAGCATCGACAGGGTCGAAAGTCGCTACCGAGTCAAAGACCCCTAATATATTTGATACGCCTTTGACATTTTCCACGCCATCCCACAGATAAAGCCCCATGCTGGCAGAAGACAATTTTTCTCGTATCTCTTGCGCAATACGCTGCGACAGCCCTTCGCCTTTAATTACCAGCACATGAGTGAACACACTAGGATCTAATTGCTCCAATCGCTCACGAAACGAACGCTCAAACAATCGAGCAGTTATTGTAGGAAACAAACGAAGCGCTATTTTGTAGAAAGTTGAGCTACTGGCACGCTCATCCCACCAAGTAACTTCATAACCCATTGAACGGAGTGCTTCGGATATGGATAGGTGATAAGAAAAAGTAAGTGGAGACACCAGTAAAACATGCTCGCGTGGCTTGCTTTGGGCCATCATTTCAGAAAAATAAAGCGACATATTAGACTCCTCCAAGCCGCTGAACAGCTTTGGCAGGAATACCAACAACAAGTGAATCTGGCGCAACATCGCACAAGACAACTGCATTGGCCCCCACACAGGATCGAGACCCCAAAACAAGCCCTCCGATAATTTTGGCACCTGCGCCAATCGTCACACCATCAGCCACTTTCGGACGTGAAGACTCATCGTAAGAAAAATCAAGCTCCTTTGCCCCCAATGTCACCCCTTGAAAAATCGTCACATTCTCACCAATTGACCAAGCGCCGATCACAGTCCCTTGCGTGTGCGGCAAGAAAAAGCCCTTACCAATCGGGCAACGTACAGCAATCTCAATACCGAAAAAAAAGAAATTCAGCAAAGACATCACTTTGGCAATCGACCCCAAATTCAACCGATAAAAAAAATACGCAAGCCTGCATAGCAGCACCGGGATAAACCTTGGCGACAAGATACCTATCCACAAACGCAGCCCGGACACATTTTCCGCAGACCCATGCAACAACATTTCAGCTCTTCGTAAGTCAGCCGCCAAATAGGACTGCAACTTAAAGTCTTCCACATTTTTTTTATTTGGCATGTCGCTCATTGCGCAATTGCGTTGCCCATAAGTCCACGTGCCGCCAACTCGCTGACGGAGCGCAGATAGGCGGTTTTATCTTCTGGAGCTTGCTCTGCCGCCCAGCCCAGAAAGTTCGCCAAGCCTTGTTTAAACGTTACCCTTGGCACAAAGTCCAGCACTTGCTCTAGCTTCGACACGTCAGCAATGTTGTGACGAATATCGCCGATCCGGAACGCGCCAGTCACCTTTATCGCACTACTACTAGCAAAGTAAGCTTTAATTTCTTGCGCAACAGTCATCACATTGGTGGACCGTCCCGAACCCACATTCAAAGCACCTACAAACTTGCTCGCGTAATTAACACTGCGCACAGTAGCCTCAACAACATCATCAATGTATACAAAATCTCTGGATTCCAGCCCGTCTTCGTAAATTTCGATTGTTTGACTTTGACGCGACAGATTTGAAAACACGGCAAGAATTCCAGTGTAAGGATTCTTCAACGACTGGCCTGGCCCGTACACATTCTGGTAGCGCAGACCGAATCCGTTGATGCCACGAGTACGCGCAAACATCAACACGGCCTGCTCCTGCACTTGCTTAGTCAAGCCATACATTGACATTGGCATAAAAGGAGATGACTCTGGAGTTGGAAATAAGCCAACTTGCGCTCCACAAGTGGGACAGATTGGTTCAAATACACCAGCAGACATTCGCTCATGCTTTCGCTGCTCAGGAAACACCATGCCGTGGATCGCACACTGGTAAGCACCCTCACCATATACGGCGCGACTAGACGCAATGATGATGCTATCTAAACCAGGAGCAACGTCAGTATTCTGCAACAGATCCAACATGGTTGCAGTACCTTGAACATTCACACTAAAGTAACGCTCAATCTCATACATCGACTGCCCCGTCCCGGTTTCAGCCGCCAAATGGATGATTTTATTAACCCCATGTAAGGCCTTAGCCAGCGCCTCTCGATCGCGCACATCAGCCTTGATCAGCTCGACATGCCCCGACAAATCCCGCGGGAGTGTTTCGACAGCATGAATCTGTGGACTGAAATTATCAAGAATTCGGACTTTAGCCCCGCAGCTAAGCAGCGCCCTAGCAACTCGCTGACCAATAAAACCAGCACCACCAGTTATAAGAACAAGTTTATTTAACATACCGAAAATTAGTTGGTTTTAACAAAATTTGCAACCATCCAAGCCAGATAGCCACCAAAACATATGAATTCAAAAAAATTAACTTCCCAATGATCAAAAAGACTCGGCAAGTACCTATCAAAGAATATAGAAGTGCATTCAACCACCGGCGCCGCAAGCGAGATCATAAAATATCTCACATTAAAACAGTCTTTTGATAATTCTTTTTATCGAGCGCCCGCCAAAGACAACGGGAGGAACATACGTGACAAAAAATAAAACATAGGCAGGCAGTGTTTTCTTATAACTGAGCGCATCATGTATTAACCTCCTTGCTAGCACAGCATCTCCAACAATATATCTTCTATATGCCTCGCCTAAAATATAGCGCGCTTTTCCATAAGCTATTGCGTCATCAATACCACGCAACATTGGTAATTTTTCTTTGGCCAGATCTAAATTTTTCAGTGACTCAGCCAGCAGCTCATAAGTTCTAGCGCTTGCTTGGTTGTTGTGTTTTCTATAACGAGCCAATACCTTATCAAAAAATCCGACTCTACCTTTAGCCGCAACTTCAATGTAATAAAGCCAATCACTTACAGTCGGCAATCTTGTATCAAAACCACCAGCAGGCAAAGCATCCGCACGAACAAAAACAGAAACTGTGCCGGGGATACATAATTTAATTATACCAAGCACACTCAAAGGCGTATCTACGCTGCTCTGATTTGTGAGAAGTATGGTTTCATCCGTTGTGGAATTAAATATATCAACAGGATGGTAGGAAATGACAACGTCCGGATTATTTTCCATGTAATCCACATGCGTTTGTATTTTTGAAGAAAGAAATAAATCATCTCCACCAATTACAGTTAAATACTTTCCTTGGACATAACTCAACCCTGAATTACAGTTAGCTGTAATACCACCGTTCTTCGCCATTCGAACATATTTAAATTCAAAACCATCCGTCGACCTCAGCGACTCACAATACTCCCTAGTTCCATCAGTTGAGCAATCATCAGCAACAATAATTTCAAAAAAATATGACGTCTTCTGTTTTGCGATTGACTCTATAGTTTGCCTTAAAAAGGCAAGTTGATTATATGTAACAACAACAACACTTAAAATTGGTTCAATGCTCTTCATTTGTTTTTTTCTTAATTACATACCACATTACAAATAAATACACGGCATAATTAACTGCATAAGCAACAGCCACCCCGACCAGATCAAAAAAATGCACAAATGCTATCACCAGCCCAAAAAAAATGGCTGAAAATATAATTTCAGTCGATATGAAAACCATCGTCATAGATTTACCAAGCATCACAAATGCCAAAAGCCAACTTGCGACTTTCAGTACGTCTCCGATAAGCTGCCAAAAGAATAACTCCGTCATTGGCATGAATTCTTGACTGAACAAGATCTGTACTATAGGTTCTCTTAATAGGAACACAATTAGCGAACAACCGACAGTCACCGGCAAGATAATGCGGTAGCCAGTAGCAATTTCTTTCCTAATTTCCGCACCGCTTTTTAACTCTGAGATCCGTGGCAGGTAATACACACTAAGCGTGCTGGTCACCAACATCAGATATGCGCCACTCAACCGCCACATAGCCTCCCAGTAGCCTGCAGCTTGCCAGCCTAGCGTTTGACCTAGATGGTTACGAATCAAAATTTGACTCAGTGGGGCCATGGCTGCCGAGGTTAATGTCATGGCCGTGTATTTTGCTAATTTTTTGACAACCTCAATGTCAAAACGGCCAAACAGGTAACCCAAGCGAAACCATGGAGTTTTAAAGCAAAGAACAATAGTCACAAAAAAAGTTAACGACTGATAAATTGCCAATGCAATCAAAGCGCCCAGCAAGCCCCAGCTAATCACCATAAATGTTGTGATAAGCAGCGCAAAAACACTGCCTGCGATATTTGCCAGTACATAGTTATATATGTCTTTTTTACCGTTGAGTATTGCCAGTAGCAAGGTGTTGAAAACAAATAGAATTAATGTGGCAGCAAACCAACCAAACACCAGCCCTAGGTTTACGTCGCTTAAAAACAACCGCGCTAAATCCGCCTTAAAAACAAAGACCAATAGGCTCAAGACAATGGAGCCGATCAGCGCAATCGTGCCGGCGGTTTGCCAGACGCGCCGCTGCTTTTCTTCTTCCTCGTAGTATTCAGCTGTGTATTTGGTGACCCCAGTATGGACGGCCCCGCTGGCTATAGTGCTGATCATTTGCACTGAATTTTGGAATTGACCTAAAGTCGCGTAACCTGAGGGGCCTACATATACCGCCAAGATCTTATTAATGCCAAGCAAGGTGAGCATCTTCACACCCACAGCAATCGCGTTAAGTAGGCTGGTTTTAATGAGTGTCAAAACATCAAACGTTGTAAGCGTTACAAACGCCAATGACTTTCTGCACTTGCTCAGTCGTCATTGTTGGTCCAATTGGCAAACTCACTACCTCCTTATGAATTTTTTCAGTCAAAGGTAATTGCAACTCGCTATAAGTCTTGTAGGCATGCTGCCGATGCGGAGGAATTGGATAGTGGACAAGGCTACCAATACCGGCATTTTCAAGATGAGCTTGGAATGCATCGCGCTGTTGAACCCGCACAACGAACAAGTGAAAAACATGGTCGCTCAACGTAAGCAAATTGCTATCGCGACCAATGGGCAAACTAACCAATGAATTACGAATGCCTTGAGCATAAGCCACTGCAATTTTCTGGCGCACGCAAGTTTCAGCGTCCAAGTTTTGCAACTTCACGCGCAAGATCGCAGCCTGCAATTCATCTAAGCGGCTGTTGAGGCCTTGGTAAAAGTTTTCGTACTTTTTGTGGCTGCCGTAGTTACCCAGAGCGCGAACTGTTTGCGCCAGTTCGGCATCATTGGTGGTCATAGCCCCAGCGTCACCCAGCGCACCTAAGTTTTTGCCGGGGTAAAAACTGAAGCCCGAGGCGTGACCCCAGTTGCCCGCACGTTTACCGTCAACCATGGCGCCATGCGCCTGGGCCGAGTCCTCCAGCACTAAGAGCTGATGCTCATCGGCAATGGCCATGAGCTCCTTCATGGGGGCTAATTTCCCATACAGGTGCACCGCCACAATAGCCTTGGTGTAGGGAGTAATGGCGTGGCGCACCTTCTGTGGGCACAGGTTATAACTGTGCGCGTCGGGCTCAACCAAGACGGGCTTGAGCCGGTTTTCGGTGATGGCCAAGACGCTGGCAATATATGTATTGGCCGGCACAATCACTTCGTCACCATCTTTGAGCTTGCCCAGCTCCTTCCAAGCGCGCAGGGTAAGCACCAGCGCATCTAAGCCGTTGGCCATACCCACGCAATGCTGGGTGCCGCAATAGGCAGCAAATTCTTGCTCGAAGGCTTTGCCTTCTTGGCCTAACACGTACCAACCCGAGTCGATCACACGGGTCGCCGCATCAATCAGAGCTTGGCGGTGTCGTTGGTTTACGACTTTTAAATCAAGAAATGGGATCATTTAAATACCTGACACTATCCATTTTTAAAACTCAAATAACTCTAAGCCATTCGCCCATTTTTCAACAATACTTTCAGGATATCCCCGCACAAAACGCTTTCGCCAAGGATAGGCCCGCACCCGGACATCACTCTTTAGACGCATGTCACTCGCTTTGCAAAGCCGTTTTGCTGGCAAACCTGATACTAATGAGTCCTCTGGCATATCTTGCCCCACAAGCGAGTGCGCTGCGATAAAAGAGCCTTTACCAATCCGAACACCAGGTAAGAATGTCGCTTTTACGCCAGCGACAACATAATCTTCAAGCGTGACACCTTGAATATCGTTACTGGGCGGATTGGGATCATTGGTCAATAAGACACCGGGGAACATCCATACAAAATTTCCAATTTTGGACTTTTGGCCAATCGTTACCGAGCTTTGTGTTTTAACGTAATGCCCAATTTCACACGAACCTTGAATGTCGCCTAAAGTGCCAATTTGAAAACCTTTGCCGGCTATAGTCTTTTCACGGACCGTCACCTGGTGACCGGCTATCAACCCATCGCCAAACGTAGAGCCTTGATAAAAAATACTATGTGAGCGGATTAACGACTCGCACCCAATAATCAGAGGTAACCCATCAGCCAGTAGCGTCGGATACCCCAGTTCACAAAAGCCGTCAATACGCGTGCCGCTACCAATTTGCACATGATCGTGAACGACAGTAAATGGTCCGACTTCGACGTTTTCACCAAGTCTGGCATTAGGCGAAATGATTGCAGTTGGATGGATTAGATTTTTCACGCTGTACTTCCTGCGTCTACGGTGATAGTCGCACCATTGATCATGTCTCCACCCTCACTCAATAAAAATGAAACCGAAGAGGCCACTGATCCAACCGTAGCGAGCTTCCCAGACGGGCTTCGGCGCTTGATTGACACCAGTTTGTCTGGTGCAATGCCTTTGGTCATGTCGGTGTCCATATATCCAGGGGCTATGCAGTTAACCGTGATGTTAGCTTTGCCCAGCTCACGCGACAGAGACTTGGTGAACCCGATCAATCCCGCTTTGGTGGCTGCATAGACCGACAGGCCACTGAATCCTGTAGAGCCGATGATGGATGAGATATTGATAATGCGCCCTCCTCCACCGAGTAGCATTGAACGCGAAACATACTTAGTCAGCACTATGGGCGACTGCAGGTTCACCAACAATGATTGCGCAATATCGTGCTCGTGCATAGTCGCCAACACACCGTCAGCACCAATCGCGGCATTGTTGACCAGCCCGTAAATGCGTCCATGTCGTTTACTCAATTCAACCACCCAAGCGTGAATTTTTTCGGTGTTTGCTAAATCAAAGCATTCAAAGCAAACGCTTTCACCATCGCACAAGCCATTCAGTTCAGGACTATCGGATCGCGCAACGGCAAGTACTTTGTAGCCGTCAGCTACCAGCTGCTGGCAAATCGCAAGACCAAGACCTCGGCGGGCACCGGTCACCATCACAATTTTCTTCATCTCAAATCCGTCCTTGAGAGTTTTCCGGAAGCGGTCAATTTAATGTCATCAGCAGCCACAATAAATGCGGGTACTTTAAAGCCGTCCAATCGGGCACGGCAATGTGCCGTCACTTGTTTTTTGAAAGTAGCATCAAACACGTTTCCGGGTGTTGGGGTGATTGCAGCTTCGACCAAATTGCCGAGGATTGCACTCTTACGGGCGCGAACTTGAACGAAACCAACGTTTGGCAGCTCTTTAATCACCGACTCAATTTCTTCAGGCATGACCTTGTTGCCGCCCACGTTGATCGAACCATTGGCACGACCCAAAAAGCAAACTCGAGCACCTTGCATTTCAACCAGATCACCGGAGTCGATCCAACCTGTCTCGGGCCCCACAGCCACCGATTCAGGCAACTTAGTTCCAAACCAGAGATGGTTTTGCCCATCAATGCGCATAGCGACACCCGATGGCGGTTGCAGCAAATAGTCAACCGGAAAACCAGCGATGCCATCACGCACAGCAAAGCCAACACCGGCTTCAGTCGATGCGTAAATGTGCGTAATGCGTGCGCCGGGGAAGCAATTGGCTAGCATATCTAAAATGGACTGATCCACTATTTCGCCACCCAAGGTGATTTGTTTCAAAGACAGCCGGTCAAACAAAGGGTGCATAGCCAGCTTACGCCACATCGACGGCGTGGCCGAAAGCGCATTGCAACCTAGATCAATGAATCGTGTCAGCACATCGTGTAAATCCGCCCCCTCTTCGCACAGAATAAGCGGTGTGCCGCACATCCACGACTGCAAAAACACTTGCAAGCCGGCAAAGCGGCGCAGACTGTAGAAGCTGCCCCAGGTGTAGTCGCCACCGATGCGGCGTTTGGTCATGCTGCGTGTCAAAGTGACAAACGTGTGGGCAATGAGCTTGGGTGTGCCGGTGGTGCCAGAGGTAGGCAACAGCCAAGTTGTTTGAATTCCGGCAGGACGAACGGGAACGACCAGTTGAGCCGCGCCGTTAGCGGCAACGACATCAAACTGAGCCAATAGATTGACGAAATCAAGGCCGTGACCTTCGATCACAATATCAATATTGGCCTGAGTCAGACGAGATTCACGGGTTGTTTGATCGTCTTCAGTAGGCAATAAAACAATTGCCTGCGCCAAGCCGTCAAGAAATGCGAGTGTAGTAACAAATTCGAGAACTGGTAGTGCGCCAATAGCAACACGCTTACCTTGCCAGCCAGACGGGTCAATACAGGAGAAGGCTTGGGTCAGTCGTGTGATATTGACAGGACCAACCGCTTCAGCAACCCACAGCACATCGCTTGCCTTGCAAGACAAAAACCGATCTAGCAAACAATTCATTGAGGTGCAAAGCGTTGGTAGATTGCAACGAATTCGCCCAAGGTACTTGGATAGACCGGCTCATCCATCATCACAAATGGGTCGTAGCCAAATTCTTCTTCGAGTCTGGCGACCAAAATGGCAAAGCCAAGCGAGTCAAGTCCGGATTCGAGCAGCACCGTTTCATCAGTCAGGACACCAACTTCTGTCCCACGCATATCTGCGGTTTCCTGAATGGCCATTATGATTTGATCACGTGGAGTTGCCATATCTTTCCTTTTGAGATTTAAGATTATTAAAATTACGCGTGCAGACGGCTTGAATAAAACTCATGATGACAGCGCCAGCTGGAAGTCATCGTAGCTGCGGATGTAATCTGCTTCATCGTAGTGCTCACTTGCCAGCACCAACATCACACAGTCAGGGCTGAAGTCGTGCATCTCTCGCCAGACCAGGCCACCAATCAGCAAGCCTTTGGTGGGGGAATCCAGCCAAACGTCTTCGCGTCGTTGGCCATCGTCGAGCACCATGCGGCATTTACCGGTCACGCACACAGCAACTTGCTGAAGCGCTCGGTGTGCATGAAAGCCACGCGAAACCCCAGCTTGCGTACCAAAGATGTAATAAACCCGCTTGACATCAAAGGGCACAGTTTTGTGCGTCTCCAATGCCACGAGCGAACCTCGGTCATCGCCGAGGGGGGGGAAATGAACGAGTCGGATCAAACTCAAGAGAGACTCCTGCTGCATGAAGCTGTTTCAGCGAATATTTGAATCGTTTGCTTCACCATGGGGAGAGGACTGCACTTTGCCAAAGCGGCGCTCGCGGGTGGCATACCAGTGCAAGGCTCGGCCTAGCTGTGCATCATCAAACTCAGGCCACAAAGCCTCGGTGAAATAAAGCTCAGCATAGGCGGCTTGCCATAGCAAGAAGTTGCTAATGCGCTGCTCCCCCCCAGTACGAATGAGTAAATCTACATCAGGCATACCTGTTGTGCTTAGGTGCTGAGCTAGCTGGGCCTGGGTAAGCAGGCTTACATCTGCATCGGGGTTGGCCATCTGCCAGTTTTTAACCGCTTGCACCACGTCCCACCGACCGCCATAGTTGGCGGCCACAACCAATGTGATGGCTTGGTTGTGTTGGGTGGCTTTTTCAGCTGCGAGGATGCGGCTTTGGAGTTCTGGCGCAAAACCAGTCACGTCACCAATGATCTTTAAGCGCACACCAGCTGCAGCCAAGTCGCCCATTTCTTTTTCAAGGTATTGCACAAACAGCCCCATGAGAGTGGATACCTCGTCGGCTGGGCGCTGCCAGTTTTCGGTACTAAAGGCAAACAGGGTGAGGTATTTCACGCCTAGCTTGGCGCAATGCTCAACCAAAGTTTTCACTCCCGCCGCGCCTTTGGCATGACCAACCGTGCGAGGCATATGGCGCTTTTGGGCCCACCGACCATTTCCATCCATGATGATGGCAATGTGCTGAGGTAATGTGGCTAGGGCTTGTGCGGTCACGAACTTAAAGGGGAAACAAAACGGGCACGCTACCGCCCTATTGCTCAATAACAAAGCTTTTGATTATCAGGGACATGGGGATGACAACATCAGCGTGGCGAATACTAAATTAATTTTTTATAAGCATCCGTTTACCCAGCACGCACATTGAGGCTGTAAGTATGTACCAACACGCAGAACGAACATGCCGCAGCTCCAAGTGTGCCGGGACCAGCAGTCAAATAGGCTTTGGCCGCTTCTAAGCTGGGCTTTTCGGCAAACTGAGACGGTGTTCAACATGCGCGCCCACAGCGGCATCCGAGGCATTTAGCTGATTAACGCACTCGACCGCTTACTGAAACAAACTAGTGACACCAAAGCCAGAACAGTCGCAGAGAATGACAGGGGACTTGATGCATAGGTAAAAGTTACACCGCCTGCAAGCTCTCAACAGCCATACATAGCTTTTGCGGCTGCCCGAGCAAGTCGACCAACACAAATGCACGGGTTTCGCCGTCGTGGGCGAGGTACTTGCCCTCTAGACCTTGCAGCGGGCCACTGGCCACCTGCACGTTGTCACCAGGTGCAAACATACGCTCCAAGGTTTCGGGTGGGGCTTCTTTTAAGAACGTGATGAACTCAAGCGGCACCTTAGCTGGCTGAGAGCCAAAGCTAACCAGCTTACTCACGCCCAAGGTAGAACGGATAGGGCCCCAGTTTTGCGTTTGGTCGTCGAGCTGAATAAACAGGTAGCGGCTGAACATAGGCTCGGTAATGGTCTGCACTTTTTGATTGCGCAGCTTTTGCACTTGCATGGTCGGTAAGAAGCAGTTGAACCCCTGGTTTTGCAAGTTTTCAAGGGCGCGCGCCTCTTGACGAGGCTTGGTATGAACCACGTACCAAGCGGTGGTGTTTGTCTCGGGTATTTCGCTACTCATTGTTTGAGAAGTCTAACTAAACTTCGTGTGGCGTTTCGCTGCACACGGCGTTAAAGTGCAGTTTTATGTTTTGTTTGAAAGTGTGTGCACATGTCTACCAAAAACCCATTCGACCCCGCAGCCATGTCTGACAACGTGAAAGAGCAAGCGCAGCAAATTTGGCTGGCTGGTTTGGGCGCATTTGCCAAGGCACAAGAAGACGGCACCAAAGCCTTTGAAAAGCTGGTGAGCGACGGCATCACCATGCAACGCAAGGTGCACACCACGGCTGAAGAAAAGCTGGCCGAGGCCACACAAAAAGCCACGCAAGCTGCACACACCCTGAGCGAGCGCGCCACGGGCCAATGGGGCAAGCTGGAAGGTATTTTTGAAGAGCGCGTGGCCAAGGCGCTGCACGGTTTGGGTTTGCCCTCTGCCGCTGAAATGAAAGCGTTGCACGAGCGTGTGGCAGCGCTTGAGGCACAACTAGGCGCTAAGCCGAAAGCTACGGCAAAAACACCGGCAAAGCCCGCCGCCAAACCGGCAGTAAAGGCGGCCGCAAAGAAAGCGCCAGCTAAGAAAACTGCCAAGAAATAATTAGGCACTGCCCCCAATTAGTTAGCCATGGCAAAGAAAGCGCCGCGCCGTACCGCAGAGCGGATTTTGGAGGTCACGCTTGACCTCTTCAACCGTTTTGGCGAACCCAATGTGTCGACCACGTTGATCTCGAGCGAGCTCAACATCAGCCCCGGCAACCTGTATTACCACTACCCCGCCAAGGAGGAGCTGGTCACGGCGCTGTTCAATCGGTATGAGGCAGCGCTGGATGATTTGCTAGAGGCCGCGCCCGGCGTACACGACGTGGAAGACGCTTGGTTTTTCATGCACACCTTGTTTGAACTGGTGTGGCAATACCGCTTTTTGTACCGCGATTTGAACGACTTACTCAGCAAGAACCGCAAGCTTGAAACACACATTAAAGATGCGCTGCTGCACAAGACCACCGCGTTTCGCACGCTGCTCGATAGCTTAGAGCACGATGGCGCATTGGCCATCACTGTGTCTGAACGTGAAGCCACCGCCACCCACATGGTGGTGATGCTGACATGGTGGCTGAGCTACGAATACGTGCGCGATCCACGCCACGCACTAGAGCCCGCGAGCGCGCAAGCATCGCTGCTGCGCGGGGCCAAGAGTGTGCTGAGCTTGCTGTTGCCGTATGCGACAGCGGAACATAAAGAGCACTTGAATGCGTTGTTGTCGGCGTATTGAGCGCAGGTTTTTCTTGCAACAAATAAATAATGCGCGCAAAATATGCGCATTCAAACTGCGCACCCAAACATCATGCATGCAGAACACCATTCGCCAAGCCCTAAACGAGCCGCCAATTTAACTTTATCGACAGAAGTATTGGACGACGCAAAAGCACTTGGAATAAATATTTCAAAAGCTTGCGATGCGCACCTGCGTGAACTAGTTCGCAAAGAAAAAGAAGCTCGCTGGAAGGCTGAACATATCGACTTTATTCAAGCGTACAACCAAACAGTTGCCGAAGAGTCACTGCCGCTTGATGCTTGGAGAACTTTCTGATGGCGAGGTTCGATGTATATCGAAATACGGGACCTTTAGCGACATCAACACCATACCTGCTAGATGTCCAATGCACTTTGCTGGACGGCTTAGATACTCGCGTCGTCATCCCATTAAGACGCGTTGATAGGTTTCCTTCTGTGAATTTATCCAAAGACTTAACACCTGTTTTCTACATCGAAGGTGCTTCTTGCATTCTTGAAACACCCAAGCTTGCAGCCGTTCCAACTCGACTGCTCAAGAACTATGTGGTGAACTTGAGCGATCAGCAAAGCTTGATATCAAACGCGCTAGACCGCGTGTTTCACGGATATTGAACCGACAGTTAACGCAATGAGGCTTCGACGAGCTTGACCCAGTAAGTGGCACCCAAGGGGATGAGGGCATCGTTGAAGTCGTAGTTGGGGTTGTGCAAGGTACACGGGCCTTCGCCGTGGCCCATTTCGCGGTGAACACCGTCGCCGTTGCCGATGAAGCAATACGCGCCGGGCTTGGCTTGCAACATGTACGAAAAGTCTTCTGCGCCCATGGTGGGTTCTTGGGCAAGCACGTTGTCTGCACCCACGATGTCGGCCATCACGTCACGTGCAAAGCTGCTCTCGGCGGGGTGATTGATGGTGGGCGGGTAGTTGCGCTCAAACTCAAAGGTACAGGTGGCACCAAAGGCAGCGCTGGTGTGTGTGGCGATGTCGCGCATGCGTTGTTCGATCATGTCGAGCACCTCTAGGCTGAAGGTGCGCACCGTGCCTTGCAACTCGCAATGGTCGGGCACCACATTGGTGGCTTCACCTGCGTTGATCACGGTGACCGAAATCACACCTGCATCCACCGGTTTTTTGTTACGGCTGATGATGGTTTGAAAGGCTTGCACCATGTGGCACGCGACCACCACAGGGTCGATGCCGTTGTGCGGCAGTGCAGCGTGGCAGCCTTTGCCATGGATGGTGATTTTGAATTCATTGCTTGATGCCATCACAGGGCCAGCACTCAGCGCAAACTGCCCTTCTTTGAGGCCGGGCCAGTTGTGCATGCCGTAGACGGCTTGCATGGGGAACTTGTCGAACAAGCCATCGCGCATCATCTCGCGTGCACCGCCACCGCCCTCTTCCGCGGGCTGAAAAATGAAGTACACCGTGCCATCAAAGTCTTGGTGATGAGACAAATATTGCGCAGCCGCCAAAAGCATGGCCACATGGCCGTCGTGACCGCAGGCGTGCATCTTGCCGGCGTGTTGGCTGGCGTGAGCGAATTGGTTGAACTCTTGCATGGGCAAGGCGTCCATGTCGGCGCGCAGACCAATGGCACGCTCACTGGTGCCACATTTCAAAATGCCCACCACGCCTGTTTTACCCATTCCGCGATGGATGGGAATGCCCCACTCGGTCAACTTTTGCGCCACCAAATCGGCGGTGCGAATTTCTTCAAAACACAGCTCAGGGTGGGCGTGGATGTCGCGGCGAATGGCCGCGATGGAGGAAGCTTGCTTGGTGAGTGAATCAAGGACTTTCATGGCTCACAGTCTAGCGCGTTCAAGATACCAATGCCAACCATTCAATACGCAAGCAAATCATGTCAGTTGACTGGTAAACGGATAATGTATAAACTGCACGCATGGCTATTCAATCATTCTCATGCATGGATACGATGGCTTTGTTCACAACAGGCAAATGCGCAAAGTTTGCAAACATCAAAAAAGTTGCAGAGCGCAAGTTAGCGCAACTTGATGCGGCTCCATCTATCAACTTCATGAAAGCGCCACCAGGCAATGACCTCAAAGAGTATGACGGCGCATGGCATGTTCGAATCAATGGGCAGTGGCGATTGACGTTTAAATGGGGGTCTGCCGGCCCTTATGACGTTTTGATTGAAGACCCACACTAAGAAAGGCTAGAGTACATCATGTTTAAGAACGGTATGCGTCCAATTCACCCTGGCGAAGTCTTGCTGGAAGACTACATCAAACCGATGGGCATAAGCGTGCGAGCACTGTCCCTTGCGCTGCACGTTCCCTACTCACGCTTACGCGAAATCGTGGATGGAAACCGAGGCGTCTCCGCCGATACAGCTTTACGGCTTGAACGTTATTTTGGCAGCGAGGCACAAGGCTGGCTCAATCTGCAAGCGGCTTACGACTTACGAATTGCACATAAACACAGTGCAAAAATTATTTCAAAGGAAATCGCACCACTTGCGATGGCAGCTTAAAAAGTCAACTTAGGCTGCTAAATGGTGCCCCAATGCGGTCCAAGCGGTGCTTGGCAATTTCTAGCAGTCCATCAAAGATGAGCGAGTCGACAAGCTCAAACTGTACCGACATGCTGGGCGCCATCTTCCAGCCAGCACCACCGGTCATGTAGCACGCAGGCTCTGCGCCACAGTGTTGGCGCACATGTTGCACCATGCGTTCAACCGCGCCGGCGATGGCGTAGGTGCCGCCACTGGTCAAGGCGTCGCTGGTGTTGGTGGGGAACTCACACACTTCACCGGTAGGCACACGCAAGCCTGCCGTGCCCGATTCGAGCGCGCGCAGCATGATGCCGTGACCAGGCAAGATCAGCCCGCCCAAAAATTTGCCATTCGCATCAATGGCTTCTACCGTGACAGCCGTGCCGACCATAACCACCACCATGGGTTTGGAAGCGCCGCCATTGACTTGCTGCAGCATACGCGCGTGCGCGCCGATCATGGCCACCCAACGGTCGGCACCTAAGCGTGTGGGATGGTCGTAGCCGTTGATCATGCCGGCTTCAGCCGCGGAGGACACAGCCCAGTGCGGGGTGATGTCCCACAACTCCATTTGCTCTTCGACACGACGGCGAATGGCCTCGCCAGCCACGATGCAGCCAAGCATGTGTGTGGGCTCTGGCAATTCGCGCCAGTCTTCGTCGGCCAAGCGGTCGATGTTTTCTAAAAACACGGCGCCGTGGCCCAGCAGTTGGGCGCCGGGCGCGGGGCTGTCGTACAAGCCCCACTTGAGACGTGTGTTGCCCACATCGAGTGCAAGAAATGTCATAGGTGCGTGAATCAGTTTTGACGCCAAGGCAAGCCACGCATGCGCCAGCCGCCTTGGGTGCCGCGATGGCCGTCTGCATTGGCGTCGCCCTCGAAGCCTTCGAGGATGTTGTAGGCCTCTAGGCCTAGCTCGGTGGCGCGTTTGGCGGCTGCGATCGAACGCACACCACTGCGGCACAGCAGCACAATTTTTTTGCCGTTGGCGGCTGCACACACCGCATCGTCAAACGTTGGGTTCATGGCCATGCCCGGCCATTGCTTCCAAGGCACAGCCACTGCGTTGGGTACAAAACCCACCCAAGCCAGCTCGGCATCCGTGCGCACATCCACCATCACCGCAGCACCTGACTGCATCCATTCGTAGGCCGTTTCAGGAGCGATATCGCCTGCGTAGCCCAGCTCGTTGTTGCTCATAGTTATAAAGCGAAAGAAGTTGGTTCTCAGTATAGAAGCGCCTCGTCCCCAATGAGACAAATTGGGGGCTTTTCGCGCATTTCTCGGGGGAAAACCCTCGTCAACAAACGAAGAGTGAGGATAAGAATCGCGACTCCCATTCATGTCTTTGACAAAAACTAGGAGACTTACTCATGACCGATACCAAGAAGACAACAGCTCGCCGTCACGTACTGAAAGGTGCCGCTGCTGCCGCAGGTGTAGTTGCCGCCCCCATGGTGGCCGCGCAGACTGGACCGATCAACATGCGCTGGCAAAGCACATGGCCTGCGAAGGACATCTTCCACGAGTACGCCTTGGACTACGCCAAGAAAGTCAACGACATGACGGGTGGCGACCTGAAGATTGAAGTGTTGCCTGCAGGTTCTGTGGTGCCAGCCTTCGGTTTGTTGGAAGCCGTGTCTAAAGGGACTTTGGACGGCGGTCACGGCGTGTTGGGCTATCACTATGGCAAGCAAAACGCATTGGCCTTGTGGAACTCTGGCCCCGCCTTCGGCATGGACGCCAACATGGTGTTGGCATGGCACAAATACGGCGGCGGCGCTGAGTTGCTGCAAAAACTCTACGCATCGATTGGCGGCAACGTGCAATCGTTCTTGTACGGTCCAATGGCCACACAGCCACTGGGTTGGTTCAAAAAACCCATCACCAAGTCGGCAGATTTCAAAGGTTTGAAGTTCCGCACCAACGGTTTGGCGATTGACTTGTTCACCGCCATGGGCGCAGCTGTCAACGCGCTGCCGGGCGGCGAGATTGTGCCCGCAATGGACCGCGGTTTGCTGGACGGCGCCGAGTTCAACAATGCCACATCAGACCGCGTGTTGGGCTTCCCCGATGTGTCGAAGGTGTGCATGCTGCAAAGCTTCCACCAAAGCGCTGAGACCTTCGAGATCATGTTCAACAAGAACAAGTACGACGCGCTGCCAGCCAAGATGAAGGCCATCATTGCAGGCGCCACCGAAGCGGCTTCTGCTGACATGTCTTGGAAGGCTGTGGATCGCTATTCGAAAGACTACGTCGAGCTGCAAACCAAAGACAAGGTCAAGTTCTACAAGACCCCCGACTCTGTGCTGCAAGACCAATTGAAAATTTGGTCTGAAATCTTGGAGAAGAAGTCTGCTGAGAACCCATTGTTCAAAGAGATCGTGGCTTCACAAAAAGCATTCGCACAACGTGCGGTGAAGTGGGAACAAGACACCGTGATCAACCGTCGCATGGCGGTGAACCACTTCTTCGGCGCCAAGAAGGCCTAAGCACGCGTCTGAATTTGAGTGACCCAAGGGACTGAATTCTGTCAACAGCAGAACTTCAGTCCCTTTACTTTTAAGAACGATATGAACACACTGAAACTGCTTCACACAGCAGACAGCATCAGCACATGGGTGGGTAAAACCTTCGCATGGCTGATCGTTGCGCTGATGGTGATGGTAATGGGCGAAGTTTTTAAGCGCTACGCTTTGAACGCGCCCACGGCTTGGATTTTTGACGCCAGCAACATGATGTACGGCACCGCCTTCATGATGTGCGGCGCTTACACGCTGAGTCAAGACGGCCACGTGCGTGGTGACTTTTTTTATGGCAGCGCCAAGCCCCGCACCCAAGCCTCGCTGGACTTCGTGCTGTACATCTTGTTCTTCATTCCAGGCGTGATTGCCTTGACATGGGCAGGTTGGACTTACGCCGCGGATGCAATCGCCATTCGCGAAATGACCAACAGCGGTGACGCGATTCCGTTGTACCCCTTCAAAGCCATCATTCCGCTCACCGGCATCATTGTGTTGATGCAGGGATTAGCCGAAATCATCCGCTGTGTGGTTTGCCTCAAAACAGGTGAATGGCCCGCACGCTTAAAAGACGCCAACGAAATTGACGTGGTGGAACAGCAACTGTCTGCCAGCGTGTACGTTGACGAAGACGCCAAACGCGACGCCATTGAGCGCGCCAAACATATTGATGAAGCGGCCCATCAGCGCGGTGGCCACGCGATGGGAGAAAACAAATGAGCGATCCAGCACTCGGACTCACGATGCTCTGTCTGATCATCGTGGTGATCATGATGGGCTTTCCCACAGCGTTCACGCTTATGGGTTTGGGCATGGCCTTTGGCTTTACGGCCTTTTACGACCCCAGCCAACCTTGGCTAGACAACCGCATTTTTAACTTGATGGTGCAGCGCACATTTGGTGCGATGACCAATGACACGCTGCTGTCTATCCCACTGTTTGTGCTGATGGGTTATGTGATGGAACGAGGGGCATTGGTGGACAAGATGTTCCACAGCGTGCAGCTGGCCTTCCGTCGCTTGCCCGGTTCATTGGCGGTAGCCACCTTGGTGATTTGCACCTTCTGGGGCATTGCCAGCGGCTTGGTTGGCGCAGTGGTGGTGTTGATGGGCGTGATTGCCATGCGTCCCATGCTCAACGCAGGCTATGACACACGTTTGGCTGCAGGCGTCATCACAGCAGGCGGCACTTTGGGCATTTTGATTCCGCCCTCGGTGATGATCATTGTGTACGCCGCGGTGGCTGGCCAGTCGGTGGTGAAGCTCTATGCGGCTGCCATGTTCCCCGGCTTTTTCTTGGCGTTCTTGTATTTGGTCTATGTCATTGGCTGGGTGTTGATTGATCCGAAGATCGCCCCCAAATTGCCAGAAGATCAGCTCAAGGCACCTGTGTCACCCTGGCTAGAAAAGTTGGGCGAGCAGTATTCAAAGCGCATGTTGCCCGCCTTGGCCAAAGCCGTGGTGATGCCAGGCCGCGCACTTCAAATCAGCGTCACCGACATGCGTGTGACCTGGGGCTTGTTGGTACGCAGCTTTGTCATGAGCTTGGCTCCGGTCTTCATCGTGCTCGCCACCTTGGGCACATCGTGGTGGTATGTGGTGATCTACTCACAAGCCAACGCCAATGCACAAGCGGGCACTGAAGTGGTTCAAATGACCACCGAGTACGTGGCCGACAAAGCAGACACCACGGCAGAGCCTGAAGGGCTTCAAGAGATGGGTGGCGATACGGTGGCTGACGCCCCCGAAGCCAACGACAACGCCGTGTCTTTAGGCGATCAAGTGGCTGATGAAACCAAAGTGGTGGAAGTGCCAGAGAGCTTCTATACCGGCTTTTGGATCACCACCGCGGCTTTGTTTGCTCTGCTGGCTTGGTACTACAGAGGCTTTGATGCAGAGCAGTATGAGATTTTGAACATGCTGGTCAAGTCCGTGATGCCGCTGGGCATCCTGACCTTCGTGGTGCTGGGTGTGATCTTGTTGGGATTGGCCACTGCCACGGAGTCTGCGGCAGTGGGTGCAACGGGGGCGTTTATCATGGCATGGTCTTCGGGTTCGCTGAATTTTGAGCGCACCAAAGAAGCGGTGTTTTTGACTGCCAAAACCACCTCTATGGTGTGTTGGTTGTTCGTGGGCTCGGCTTTGTTCTCCGCTGTGTTTGCCGTCTTGGGTGGTCAACGCTTGGTGGAAGAGTGGGTCATGGCCATGGACCTCACGCCCTTGCAGTTCATGCTGCTGTCGCAAGCCATCATCTTTGTATTGGGCTGGCCTTTGGAGTGGACCGAAATCATTGTGATTTTTGTGCCCATCTTCTTGCCATTGCTCACGCACTTCCAAATCGATCCCATTCTGTGGGGCGTGCTGGTGTTTGTGAACTTGCAAGCGGCCTTCTTGTCACCGCCAGTGGCGATGTCGGCTTTCTATCTGAAAGGGGTGTCACCGCCGCATGTGACCATCAATCAGATCTTTGCTGGCATGATGCCTTACATGTTCATCGTGATCATTTGCATGGTTTTGATGTACATCTGGCCAGGACTCACCCTCTGGTTGCCTGACTACCTGTACGGCCCTAAATAAGCCGCACATCGCATCAGCCCAAGCCGCAGCGCCTTTTGGCCCTGCGGCTTTTTTATTAGGGCAAATCCTCCCCAAAAAACTTTGCGTGACGCTATGATTGACGTTTACGTAAACGTAAACTTCATCTTTTCCGCTTCACTCCCGTTCTTTCGGAGCCTTCGATGTCTGACCTATCCGCCGAATTCCAAGCCCTCGCCAACTACAAGCCCACACAAAAAGTGCGCTTCGTCACCGCCGCTTCTTTGTTTGACGGCCACGACGCTGCCATCAACATCATGCGTCGCATCTTGCAAGGCATGGGTGCCGAGGTGATTCACTTGGGTCACAACCGTTCAGTGGACGAAGTGGTCACAGCCGCACTGCAAGAAGACGTGCAAGGCATTGCCATCAGCTCGTACCAAGGCGGCCACGTGGAGTACTTCAAGTACATGGTCGATTTACTGCGCCAGCGCGGCGGCGAACACATCCAAGTGTTTGGCGGCGGCGGCGGTGTGATCGTGCCCCCAGAAATTCGCGAGCTGCAAGCCTACGGCGTGACCCGCATTTACAGCCCCGAAGACGGCCAAAAGATGGGCCTGCAAGGCATGATTGGCGAGATGATCATGCGCTGCGACAAAGACTTGTCGGGCTACGCACCTAAGGCTGTGAAAGAGATTCAAGGCCATGACGAAATGGCTTGGCGCAAATTGGCGCAGCTCATCACCGCGCTCGAAAACGAAAAGGCCGATCAAAAAGTGGTCGAGGCCGTGCGCAAAGAATCGCTCAATCACAAAGTGCCCGTGCTTGGCATCACCGGCACAGGCGGTGCGGGCAAGTCGTCGCTCACCGACGAACTGGTGCGTCGCATCCGCTTGGACCAAGGCGATGCTTTGCGTATCGCCGTCATTTCTATCGACCCGTCACGCCGCAAGAGCGGCGGTGCTTTGCTGGGTGACCGCATTCGCATGAATGCCATCGGCCCATGGAGCAGTGGTTCACGCGTGTTCATGCGCTCACTCGCCACGCGCGACTTCGGCAGCGAAATCAGCGCGGCCCTGCCCGACGTGTTGGCCGCGGCCAAGTGCGCAGGCTTTGACCTCATCATCGTGGAAACCTCTGGCATTGGCCAAGGCGACGCCGCCATCGTGCCGCATGTGGACGTGCCCATGTATGTGATGACGCCCGAATTTGGCGCAGCCAGCCAGCTCGAAAAAATCGACATGCTGGACTTTGCCGAGTTCATCGCCATCAACAAGTTTGACCGCAAAGGCGCCAGCGACGCGCTGCGCGATGTGGCCAAGCAAGTGCAACGCAACAAAGAAGCGTGGCACACACCGACCGAGCAAATGCCTGTGTTCGGCACCATGGCTGCACGCTTCAACGACGACGGCGTGACCGCGCTGTACCAGGCCCTCAAAGGCCGCTTGACCGAGCTGGGCCTGACCTTCAAAGAAGGCCGCTTGCCATTGGTGAACGTGCGCCACAGCAGCAACCAAACACCCGTGGTGCCTGCCGCTCGCACACGCTACTTGGCTGAAATCACCGACACCGTGCGCGGCTACAAAAAGCGCGCACGCACACAAGCCAAACTGGCGCGCGAAATTCAACAACTGCGCGAAGCCGCACGCATGTTGGCCGAAGGCAAACCCGACCGCGCCAAAGCCTCAGAAGCCGCGATTGACTTGGCTGTGAAGCGCGAAGAAAACTTAGGTACAGCAGAGCGCAAGTTGCTGACCCAATGGCCCGACATGCAAGCCGCCTATGCAGGCGACGAGTACGTGGTGAAGATTCGTGACAAAGAGATTCGCACCGCACTCACCACCAAATCCCTCAGCGGCACTGTGATTCGCAAAGTGGCGCTGCCGCAGTACGAAGACCACGGCGAAATCTTGAAGTGGCTCATGCTCGACAACGTGCCCGGCAGCTACCCCTACACCGCTGGTACCTTCGCGTTCAAGCGCGAGGGCGAAGATCCAACCCGTATGTTTGCGGGCGAAGGCGACCCCTTCCGCACCAACCGCCGCTTCAAGCTGGTGAGCGAGGGCATGGATGCCAAGCGCTTGTCCACCGCGTTTGACTCGGTCACGCTCTACGGCAACGACCCAGACCCACGTCCGGACATTTACGGCAAAGTGGGTAACTCGGGCGTGAACGTCGCCACGCTGGACGACATGAAGGTGTTGTACGACGGCTTTGATCTGTGCAACCCCACGACCAGCGTGTCGATGACCATCAATGGTCCAGCGCCTTCTATTCTTGCGATGTTCATGAACACCGCGATCGACCAGAACATCGAGAAGTTCAAAAAGGACAACGGCCGCGATCCGACTGAAACTGAAACCGCCAAGATCAAAGAATGGGTCATGCAAAACGTGCGCGGCACGGTGCAAGCCGATATCTTGAAAGAAGACCAAGGCCAAAACACTTGCCTCTTCAGCACCGAGTTTTCATTGAAAGTGATGGGCGACATCGCCCAATACTTTGTGCACAACCAAGTGCGCAACTTCTACAGCGTGTCCATCAGCGGTTATCACATCGCCGAAGCCGGCGCCAACCCGATTTCGCAATTGGCATTCACGCTCTCCAACGGTTTCACCTTTGTGGAAGCCTACTTGGCACGCGGCATGCACATTGATGACTTCGCGCCAAACCTGAGCTTCTTCTTCAGCAACGGCATGGACCCCGAGTACACCGTGATGGGACGTGTGGCACGTCGCATCTGGGCCGTGGCGATGAAAGAAAAATACGGCGCGAATGAGCGTTCGCAGAAACTCAAATATCACATCCAAACTTCTGGCCGTTCCTTGCACGCGCAAGAGATTCAGTTCAACGACATCCGCACCACGCTGCAAGCGCTGATTGCGATTTACGACAACTGCAACAGCTTGCACACCAACGCGTTTGACGAAGCCATCACCACGCCCACCGAAGACTCGGTGCGCCGTGCCATGGCGATTCAGCTCATCATCAACCGCGAGTGGGGCTTGGCCAAAAACGAAAACCCCAACCAAGGCGCGTTCATCATCGAAGAACTCACCGAATTGGTGGAAGAGGCCGTGCTGGCCGAATTCGAGCGCATTGCCGAGCGCGGCGGTGTGTTGGGCGCGATGGAAACCGGCTACCAACGCGGCAAGATTCAAGACGAATCGATGACCTACGAAATGCTCAAGCACACCGGCGAGTTGCCCATCATCGGCGTCAACACATTCCGCAACCCACACGGCGAGCAAGTGATGGACAAACTCGAACTGGCCCGCTCCACCGAAGAGGAAAAGCAAAGCCAGTTGAACCGCTTGAACGATTTCCACACCCGCCACAAGGCAGAAGCCGCAGTGCAACTCAAACGCCTGCAACAAGCCGTCATCGACAACGCCAACGTGTTTGAAGTGCTGATGGATGCGGTGCGTGTGTGTTCACTCGGACAAATCACCAACGCCTTGTTTGAGGTGGGTGGTCAGTACCGTCGCAACATGTAAAGGCAATAATCCTTGTATTTTTAATATGCCATGTTTAAAATGCAAGGATGTTTAAAAGAAAATCATCTCAAGAAATTCGCAATCATCTGAGCTGGAGCCCTGCCGTTGCCATACTTGGCGCGCGCCAAATTGGCAAGACAACCCTTGCTCAGCAGATTGCGGCCGAATTCCCAAAATCGGTTTATCTTGATCTTGAGAACAGCCAAGCACGCGCCAAGTTAGATCAAGCGGATGTGTTTTTCCAGACCCATCGGGATAGTTTGATCGTTCTTGATGAAATTCAAAACGCGCCAGAGCTTTTCAGCACCATGCGCGGAGAGATCGATGCAGATCGACGCAATGGGCGATTTTTAATTCTCGGCTCAGCCTCGTTCAAACTGCTGCAGCAATCGCAATCGTTGGCGGGACGGTTGGCTTTGGTCGACATGGCTCCTCTGCTTCTCAGCGAAGTGCATTGCGAGTTCGCAGATATTCAAACTTTGTGGTTGCGAGGAGGCTTTCCGAACAGCTACACAGCCCCAAGCGATGAAGCCTCGTGGCTTTGGAGGGATGGTTTTGTCCGACACTTCTTAAACACGGATCTGCCAGCCTTGGGCATCAATGTCGAACCCGAATTGATGCGACGCTTTTGGCGCATGGTGGCTCATTTACATGGTCAGTTGTTCAATGCATCTAGCATTGCCACCTCGCTTGGGGTGTCATCGCCTACCGTGACGCGCTACCTTGATCACTTGGTGCAATGCCTCATGTTGCGCCGACTTGAGCCATTTCACGCCAATCTTGGTAAACGACTGGTGAAATCACCCAAAATTTATGTACGTGACAGCGGCTTGCTGCATTACCTGATGGGCATACACAGCATCAACGACATGATGGGGCATCCACTCACGGGAGCCTCTTGGGAGGGATTTTGCGTTGAGCAAATTTGCAACCACCTTCCCGCGGGGGCAAGCGTCTCTTTTTACCGCACGGCAGCAGGCGCAGAACTTGATGTCGTGGTTGAGACGGGCAGTCAGACCATGGGATTTGAAATTAAATTTTCCTCGGCACCCAAGGTGAGCAAAGGTTTTTGGCAAGCTTGCGAAGACATTGGTGTTAGCAACGCCTATGTAGTCGCCCCCGTGCAAGAAGGTTGGTTGATGGCCAACAATGTTCAGGTGATTTCACCTCTCGACATCCCGTCATATCTGAACCCTAAGATCGCCTCATGAGCATTCGTCCCCCCTTCATCGCCCCCACACGTCACACCGACGCCGACAGCGCCCTGGCTCAAGTCCAGGCGCTGTACCAGACCAGCCTGAACCACTTGCGCCAAGCGATGCGCGAGTTTGTAGCAGGCACGCACTTTGAGCAGCGCGTGCGGGCGTTTTACCCGTTTGTACGCATCCACACCAAAACGGGGGCATTGCAAGCCCATGGTGAAGGCGCTGGCTTGAGCTACGGCTTTGTGGCCGAGCCTGGTCGATACGAGACCACCCTCACCCGCCCCGATTTGTTTGCAGCGTATTACCGCGAGCAGTTCCACCTGCTGCTGCAAAACCACGGCGGCACGCTGGAAGTAGGCGTGAGCCACCAGCCCATTCCTGTGCACTTTTCGTTCGCCGACAACGACCATGTGGAAGGTGAAATGAGCGCCGAGCGCCGTCACCTCATGCGCGAAGTGTTTGACCTGCCCGACCTCACCGCCATGGACGACGGCATTGCCAACGGCACATTTGAGCCCAAGCCCAACGAGCCTCAGCCTTTGTCGTTGTTCCCTGCCGCACGCATGGACTACTCGTTGCAGCGCCTGCGCCACTACAGCGGCACCAGCCCCGAGCATTTTCAGAACTATGTGTTGTTCACCAACTACCAGTTCTACATCGACGAGTTTGTGCGTTTGGGCCACGAGGCCATGCAAGACCCCAACAGCGAATACATCGCGTTTGTGGAGCCCGGCAATGTGGTCACACGCCGCGTGGGTTTGACCACTGAAGCGAACGATGCACGGGGCAAAGTGCCACCACGTTTACCGCAAATGCCCGGCTACCACTTGGTACGCGCAGACCACACCGGCATCACCATGGTGAACATCGGCGTGGGCCCCGCCAACGCCAAAAACATCACCGACCACATCGCTGTACTGCGCCCGCATGCGTGGCTGATGCTGGGCCACTGCGCAGGCTTACGTAACACGCAGCAGCTGGGCGACTATGTGCTGGCCCATGGCTATGTGCGTGAGGACCACGTGCTGGACGAAGAGCTGCCGCTGTGGGTCCCCATCCCCGCGCTGGCCGAAATTCAAGTCGCGCTAGAGCAAGCGGTGAAAGATGTGACGCAGTGCCAAGGCGCCGAGCTCAAACGCATTTTGCGCACAGGCACCGTGGCCAGCACCGACAACCGCAACTGGGAACTGTTACCTGACAACACGCCGCAACGCCGCTTCAGCCAAAGCCGCGCCGTGGCGCTGGACATGGAAAGCGCCACGATTGCAGCGAACGGGTTTAGGTTCCGTGTGCCCTACGGCACGTTGCTGTGCGTGAGCGATAAGCCGCTGCACGGCGAAATCAAACTGCCAGGCATGGCCAACCACTTCTACCGCGAGCGTGTGGACCAACATTTGCGCATCGGCATGCGCGCGATTGAGTTGCTGCGCCAGCAAGGGCCTGCACAGTTGCACAGCCGTAAGCTGCGCAGCTTTGCTGAAGTGGCGTTTCAATAAACGCCAAACAAAAATAATTAATCAGATATCCGAAGGCGGATACGGCGTCATCACACGATCTTGCAGCGAATGAGTGCATCCTCATCGACCGTGTAGATGGCACACATCCTGTGATAGCCATCCGCAATAACGACTTTTCCTAACGCCGAGTCACGAACCAAAAGAAGTGGCGACAGCGCCGTGCCAGCGGCAATCTTTTTGCCGTCTTTTTCTACGTGTGAATTACTCACACCCAGTAAAGAAAGCGAAGATGCTCGAAAAATATCTTTGGCTTTGAATTGAACGATCGAAGCTTTTCGCAACTTCGATACGACTTTCTTTGCTTGCTTGGTATCGTAGATCAGACACAAGTACGACTCAGCTGCAGGGTAGTCATGCTCTTCAACGTCATCTAACCAGTGGATAGTTTTTTTACGCGTTGCCATTTTTAACCTTTCTGTTGTGAATTATTTCGCTTTGCCTAGTGCATGCGTTCGCACAAGCATGTAGATCACGGGCAACACCAACAACGTCAAAAGTGTTGTGGTCATCATGCCGCCAACAATCACAAGGGCGAGAGGACGCTGGGCCTGCGAACCAATCGCATGTGAAAGCGCAGCGGGCAACAACCCAAGTCCAGCCAACAAGGCGGTCATCATGACGGGACGCATTCGCAAAGACGCCCCTTCAATCACAGCCTCGCGAATCGCCTGGCTGGTGAGCCCGCCATGATCGCTCATCTTGTTTTCAATTAGTTTTCGGACATACGAGATCAAAATCACACCGTCTTGAATCGCAATTCCAAAGAGTGACAAAAATCCAATCGCCGCAGAGATTGATAATTCTTCCCCCGTCAAATACAAGGCCAAGATTCCACCAATCGCAGCAAATGGCACATTGATCAACACAAGGCCCGCATCACGCAAACTATTGAATGCAAAAAACAAGAGTAAGAAAATGACTGCCAACGTGGCGGGAATGATCAGCATCAGTTTTTGCTGCGCCTCTTTCATTTGATCAAACTGCCCGGCCCACTTGAGGGAGTAGCCGTGAGGGATGACCACCTCTTTGGCAATCCGTGATTGGACCTCTGCGACAGTACTGCCTAAATCACGATCACGAATACCAAATTTAACGGCCATGTAACGCTGCGCCCCTTCTCGGTAAACAAAAAATGGGCCGTTGACTTGCTCAATCTTTGCCAACATTTTCAGAGGAATTCGAGAGCCATCCGGTGCATCAACCAACAATCGCCCCAGTCGCTCGACATCTGAGCGTTCTTGATTTGGCAATCGAATTGCGAGGTCAACACGACGTTCACCTTCAAGCACAGTGGTAGCCACGCCACCGCCGATCGCATTGCTGATCACATTTTCTAAGTCGTTGACATTGATACCAAATCGAGAGCAAGCCAATCGATCAACGATGATGTTCAATGTAGGCTGCCCCATGGCACGCAAAATACCGGCATCCACAACGCCCGGTGTCGTGTCAAGCACATGTTCCATCTGCTCGGCCAAGGTGGTGAGTTGGTCCAAATCTCGGCCAAAAATCTTGACCGAATTTTCTCCCTTCACCCCTGAAATCGCCTCAGCTACGTTATCTTGAATGTATTGAGAAAAACTGATGTCGACGCCGGGCACTTTGTCCATTTCAGCCTTCAAGCGTCGGACCACGTCTTCTCGCGTGACGCCTTTAGGCCAAGCCTCTGGGTCTTTGAACGAGACGGAATATTCTTGATTGAATACGCCCGTTGCATCGGTCCCATCATCGGGCCTACCGATTTGCGCAGTCACATTTTTAACCTCTGGTTGAGCCATGAAAAAATGGCGCAACTGCTGACTGACTTTGATTGAGTAATCTAAATCCACAGTGGTTGGCAACGTCACACGTACCCAAAGATTGTTTTCTTCAAGGGTGGGCAAGAATGATGTCCCCAGCCTGGTAAACAAAATCAATGCAATGGCAAAACAAGCCAATGCAGATCCGAGGACGACTTTAGGCTTGTCGAGCATTTGCCCAACGATGGCTCGGTATTTCGCCATCATCTTGATCATGTATTGCGGCTCATGAAGCTCGGTCTTCCCCGTATACGCAAATGATGCGAGTGCAGGAACAAGCGTCAGCGCCAAAACAATAGACGCCAGCAAAGCCACGCCCATGGTCATGCCCATCGGATGGAAAATTTTCCCTTCAACACCACCCAGAATAAATAGCGGTGAATAGGCGACGATGATGATGCCCGTTGAAAAAATAACAGGGCGCTGCACTTCGGCGACCGCAGACACAATTGCATCGCTCAGATTCGCATGCCGCTTTTCTTCAATTAAGCGAATGATGTTTTCAATCACAATCACGGCGGCGTCCACAATCAAACCAAAATCGACGGCCCCCAAAGAAATTAAGTTGGCAGGAATTCCCACTTGGGTCATGCCAACAAACGCAGCGCACAGGCCCAAAGGAATGACCATTGCCACGATCAGAGCGCCGCTGAAGTTTGCCAAAAAGGCATACAACACCATCAACACCAAAACAACGCCAACAACCAACGTGTGCTGCACTGTCTCTACCGTCAAATCTAACAAATGTTGACGATCGTAGAAAGGCGTGATCTTGACGCCTCTTGGCAACTCAGATGCATTCACTTCCTTGATTCGTTCGCGAACACGACCCAGAACCTCACTCGCATTGCCACCGCGTCGCATGAGGACGATCGCCTCCACGATGTCATCTGATTCATTTTGCGCAACAGAACCTAATCGAGGCGCGAACCCTGTAATGACTTCCGCCACATCGCCAACGCGAACAGGTACGCCGCGATTGACAGCGATCACAATGTTGCGAATGTCTTCAAGCGATCGCAGCATGCCAACGCCTCGCACGACAACGCGTTGGCTACCCGTGTTAAGTACATCTCCGCCTGTGTTGCCGTTTGCATTTGTAACGGCCATCATCAACTGGCTGAGGGTCACGTCATAGAGCTGCAACTTGCTGGATTCAGGAAGAATTTGATATTGCTTCACTCGACCACCAAACCCAGTGATGTCTGCAATACCCGGCACTGTTTTGAGCGCCTTATAGATATCCCAATCTTGCAAGGTCTTGACTGAAGTCAGATCCCACCCAGGCGCATCAATTCGGTAACGCATGATTTCACCCAACGCATCTGCGTTAGGTGAAAGGTTGGGATCAACGCCGGAGGGAAGACTTGCATTACCCAAATACTGCAAAACGTTATTACGCGCCACAAATGCAGTTGCATCATCTTTGAATTGAATTGTGACGACGCTCAAACCGAACAACGAAATGGATCGGAAGGCTTTGGCATCAGGCACACCTGCTAAAGCAGTTTCAATTGGAATGGTCAGCTGTTGCTCAACTTCCAGCGTGCTTCGTCCAGGCCATTGGGTGATGACCTGAACGTTCAGTGGTGAAACGTTTGGATAGGGCTCAATCGGAAGTTCACGAAATGCATGAATGCCAGCGAACAATAAAGCGATGCATGCAGCAACAACCAGCCATCTATTTCTGATCATCTGACGGGCGAACTTGAATGGCCCGTAGCTTGAATTCACGTGACTCATGGCTTGCCCGCTGAAGTTGATGCTGCGCCAACGGCTTTTGGTGCATTCACCAAAGAACGATCAACCAACACGCCCCCTTCTACAACGACCTGGTCAGCACTGCCAATTTCGGTCGTGATTGCTAAGTGGTCGTTGTCATTTCCAGGAACCACATTCACAGGAATGCGTCTGTAGTTGCCGGTAGATTCTTTGACGATGACAAACGATTGCGCACCATCTTGAACCACGGCCATACGGGGCACGACGGGTAACTTCTTCAACCCAACGGTCACTTGCGCTTTGGCAAACATGTCTGGCTTAAGTTCACCCTTGGCGTTAGGAAGGTCAACCCTGATGCTCACAGCGTGAGTTTGAGGGTCGAAGGTTGGCGAGATAAAGCTAATTTTTCCTTGGCGCTGCTCACGCTCCAAGCCCAACACTTGGATGTCAACCGTTTGGCCAATTTTTAACTTGGGCAAATCTGACTCAAAAACATTGCCTAAGAACCACAACGATGAAAGATCAGCAACAGAACCAAGGCTATCTCCAGTATTGAGATACCCCCCCACGTCCACATTTCTCTTGGTCACAACGCCATTGATTGCGGAGACGACCGTCAGGTACTCTGAAGCCGCGCCGCGTCCTTCTAATGCAACGATATCTGCCGGACTTACGCCCAAGATACGCAGCTTATTTCGGGCGCCTTCTAAGGTCGCTTTGGCATCTTCATATAAATCTTGCGTCGCATCTGTGTTGAGCGTTTTGGCCGTACGTTTGGCCAAAAGAAATTCGTTTTGCGCGGAAATAAATTCAGGGCTGTAAATCCAAGCAATGGGCTGACCTACTTTGACAGCCTGCCCTTCAATCATGGCCAACCGATCAACACGGCCAGGCACACGCGCCGAGAGCTGCTGCAAACGCAAGCTATCAATGGATAACTTGCCTGTCATTGCCACAACTTCTTGCACCTCTTGCTGCGTGATGGATTCAGTTTTAACCAAATCCTCAGCCAGCCCAGACACATGAGACTTATTCGTTGATGAGGTGTCTTGCGCGCTACTTTGCTCACCGCCCAAAAGCTTGGATCCCATCACACCCAAACCGACGCCAACCACAGCGGCAATTGCAATAATTTTTTTCATTTTTTGATTCATTTTTCTTTATTCAGAAAGGCCAACAGCAACGTCTAATGCGACCTTTGCTTGAATTGCGAATGAGCGTGACTGCTCTCTTTGAATTTCTGAGGTTTTGAGCGCGTTGAACGCATTGAGTAAATCTGTGTAGGAAGCCTGTCCTGTTGAATACGCAGACAAAGTCAACCGATATCCAATTTGCGCTTGTTTAAGCACACGTTCCTCTATTAGCTTGAGCTGATCTAATGATTGCGTCCATTGGTGATAAGAGGATCGAACACCAAAAATCACTTGTTGACGAAGTGATTCATCGTTCTCTAATGTTGAAGCCAAGTAGGCTTTAGCCTGATCAATCAAGTTCTTTTCTTTTTGCCCGTAGTAGAGAGGAAGCGTGACGCCTAGATTCAAGCCATAGCTGTTGTTATTGCTAAATCCCCAAGGGGGTGATGATGAATGGGCTAGCACACCAACACTAAGGTCAGGTAACTTGCCCAATTCAGCAAGCTCCACACTCTTTCGAGCAGACTCAATAACGAACTGCGAAGCCTTCACTTGTGGATTGATATCTAAAGCTTTCGCCTCAACGCCATCAAGATTTGTTTTGGCCTGATCAACAGCCACCTCTGCCATTTTTAACTTGAGAGGTTCTTTGCGTCCAATCAACGCAGAGATTTGATCTTCCAATATTTTTTGCTGACGCTGCAACCCTAGAAGATCAGTTTCTAACTGCGCTTGAGCCACTTGTGCATTGATGTAATCTGCGTATGCAGCAGCATTGTTTGCGTAACGAATTTTTGTAATTTGTTTGATCTGCTCAAGTCTTTGTACTTGTACTTTGGTGAGATCAATCTGAATTGCTGTTTGCTGCCAATTACTCCACGTTGTCCTCAGCTGCCCGATCAATTGCAACTTGAGAAGATTGACCTGCTCTTTAGACAAATCGGCTTGTGCTTTGACAACCTCACCAGCCAATCGCTTCTTGCCAGGCCACATAAAGTTTTGCGAAATGCCCCACGCCATACCGGTGGATGAGTTGACGTTCAACGGGCTATTACGCAACGGATCTTGCGTCACACTCAGTGTGGGGTTATCTAGGGCCTGTGCCGGTGAGATACCCAGTTCAACTGCACGAGCCGATTCAGATGCGGATCGGAGTTGGGGATTGTTTTGTTTCAAAGCATCAATGAGCTCTGAAAGTGACCACCCAGTTGCTTGCTCTACTTTTGGCTTTTGAGCTTCTTGCTCACCCTCGGCCAAAACACTCAAACACAGCCCACTCAGCAACATGAGCAGTACCGGTATTTTTGATGGAATAAAACTACGCATCTCAACTCTTAATTTTTAGTTAGAGCGAGTCTGCCTTACCCAACCTGACCAACACCTGATGAAACAGGCGCTGCTGTCTTTACAAACTAATTTTTAAAACTAAGTTCCACGTAGAGCTTCGCCCATTCTCTCGCCCAACCGAACAGTTTGCGCAGCTTGCCATGTAGGGTTAAGTGTGATCGTATCTTTGGGCCACAACAGCACGACGGTAGAGCCCAACAAAAAGCGCCCCATTTCCTCGCCTTGCTTCAAGCTCAGGTCTTGGTCGTCATACGTCCACTCGCGCACCATGCCTGGACGGGGTGGGTTGACCACGCCATGCCAAGGTGTGGCCATACTGCCCACGATGGTGGCACCCACTAGCACCAACACGTATTGCTGTGGTGTTTTGCCAGCGAGAGCAGGCATGTCAAACACACACACGACCCGCTCGTTGCGCGCGAACAAACCGGGCACGCCACGCGCCGTGGCGGGGTTGACCGAGAACAAATCACCGGGCACATGGATCATGCGGCGCAAGCGACCGGCGCTGGGCATGTGGATGCGGTGGTAGTCCTTGGGGCTGAGATAGATGGTGGCGAACTCGCCATCTTGGAACTGCGCAGCCAAGGTGGCGTCACCGCCTACCAACGCTTGCGTGCTGTAGCTGTGGCCTTTGGCTTGAAACACTTGATCGCCATCGATGCGGCCCAGCTGGCTGATCGCGCCGTCAACGGGGCACACAAACGCCGCGTCGGCCAAGGGGCGTGCGCCGGGCTTTAAGGCGCGGGTGAAGAAGTCGTTGAAGCATGCGTACTGCGTGATGTCAGGCTGTGCAGCCTCGTCCATGTTGACTTGGTATTTGCCCACGAACCACTTGATCAAGGCATGGGTCCATTTGCCGCAACGCGCACGCGCCACAGCGCCCGCGAATTGCGTGAGCAACTGTTTGGGCATCACATATTGGGAGAGAACAAATAAGGTATCAGACACGTCATAGCCTTGTCATAAGTTGCCCAGATTTTAGGCGGGCAAAATGCACCCATGAGCACCCCACTTTTTGAATGCAAGCACCTCCTCAAACGCTACGGTGACAACACCGTGGTGAACGATGTGTCTTTCCACATCGCACCTGGCGAATGCCTAGGTGTCATCGGCCCCAACGGCGCAGGCAAAACCACCACGTTGCGCATGTGCCTCGGCCTTGCGCAGTCCGATGGCGGCAGCATCCAGGCCTTCGGTTTGTCCATGCCCGATGACGCACTGGCCATCAAAGCGCGTTTGGGTGTGGTGAGTCAGTTCGACACGCTCGACCCCGACTTCACCTGCGCTGAAAACCTGATGGTGTTTGGCCGCTACTTTGGGATGAAGAAGGCCGACATTCAAGCGCGCATTCCACAGCTGTTGGAATTTGCCGCACTCTCGCACAAAGCCAACGCCAAGCCAGGCGAGTTATCGGGCGGTATGAAGCGCCGCTTGAGCTTGGCCCGCGCCCTCATCAACAACCCCGACTTGCTACTGCTCGACGAGCCCACCACAGGCCTAGACCCGCAAGCCCGCCACCTGATGTGGGAGCGTTTGCAGCAATTGCTGCAACAAGGCAAATCCATCTTGTTGACCACCCATTTCATGGACGAGGCCGAGCGCTTATGCAACCGACTGTTGGTACTCGATCACGGCAAAAAAATTGCCGAAGGCACACCACGTGATTTGATTGCGCAGCACCTAGAACCCGACGTGGTGGAGGTCTATGGCAACGGTGCATTGGCCTTGGTCGACAGTCCACTCGCGGCATTCGCCCAACGCGTTGAAACGAGTGGCGAGACCGTGTTTTTCTACACCCAAGATGCCGCGCCCTTGCTGCAGGCGCTCAACATCCACGCAGGCCTGCGCACGCTACACCGCCCTGCCAACTTGGAAGACTTGTTTTTGAAAATGACCGGACGCCAAATCCGCGAGGAAGGCTAAGAGAGATGAACACCTATTTCCGTTTCTGGCCCGTCTTCTTGCGCAACCTGTTGGTGTGGCGCAAGCTCGCCATTCCCAGCCTCGTGGCCAACATTGCTGAACCCTTGATGTGGCTCGTGGCCTTTGGCTACGGCTTAGGCGCACTGGTGGGTGATGTGACGTTAGGCGCAGACAAAGTACCGTACATCTTGTTCTTGGCCAGCGGCTCAATTTGCATGAGTGCCATGAACGCTGCTACGTTTGAAGCGCTGTACTCGGCCTTTTCACGGATGCATGTGCAAAAAACCTGGGACGGCATCTTGAACGCGCCCATGCGATTGGACGATGTGCTGTTGGCCGAAATGTTGTGGGCTGCCTTCAAGTCGCTGTTCACCATCACGGCTATCTTGGGCGTGATGTTTGCGCTAGGCATCACCCAAAGCTGGAAGCTCTTGGCTGCGTGGCCCATTCTGCTGTTTGTCGGCATCACCTTCAGCTGCATCGCCCTGATCTTCAATGCACTGGCCAAAGGTTACGACTTCTTCACCTACTACTTCACGCTGTTTCTCACGCCCATGATGTTTTTGAGCGGCGTGTTTTTCCCCAGCGACCAACTGCCCGGCGTCGTGCGCGACATCGCAGCTTGGCTGCCCCTCACCCAAGCCATCGCCTTGGTACGCCCCTTGTTTCTGGACCAATGGCCCGCTGACGCAGCGATGCACCTAGGCGTGCTGGCCGTCTACACCGTGGTCGCTTGGAAGATCGCGCTGCATCTGACTAAAAAACGTTTCAAAGCCTAAAGTTGCGGCACTGAAGCACTTACCAAAAAAATTCACCCGACTCAAGTTAGGGAGTTTCTAGCCGATTCGTACGACAACACGAATTGGAGTTGGAATGTCTGTCACTGTCATCAACAAGTCTGTCAGCAGCCTTGCGCAAGCCTTTGCGCAAAAAAAGACGGCTTTACCTGCAGTGGTCACGCCCAGAATTGCGCTTCCAACGCCGGCTTTAGCCAAGCCCATGACGGCGGTAATTAAGCCAGTCGATTCCTTCACTAGCGCGACTGCATTTTTGGCGCAACGAACGCCACTTGAAACTACGTTTGCCACGAATAGCACGTCTCCCACAATCACGCTGACCAAAGCCTATTCAAGCAACTTGGAGGTGGCGGGGGACACGGGCTTGAAACCCCTTGCGACCACAGGCACACTGACGAATACCGTCAGTGAGACTGTGTCTTTGAGAAAAGGGGTGATTTACACCCTCAACACATCATTCGGACTGAACAACATCAAAGGCAATGCACTGATTGCCGTCAAAGATGCCAATGGGACTACGCTGAGCTCAATCAAGAGCGCCGTGGGAAAAACCAGTGCGGCACTGACATTCACGCCAGCGGCTGATGGCGTGTTCGCAATTAGCCTCACGGGCCAACCCATTGCCCCAACCAAAACCACCGCAGCATCGACCACCGACCTCTACAGCAGCTATCGCATACAGGTGACGCAACCTCTGTCAAAACTTCCCACAAAAAGTGGCAACACCAATGTGGACGCGTTGGTGCTTGGCGGCACCAACGCATGGCAACATGCGGTGGGCAGCACAGCCACCACATCGACGAACGTGATCAATGACTCTCTCAAATCCTTGAACAATGTGGTCGACAACAGCGCCGAGATTTCTTACGCATTCATGGACGATGCGTTCTTGGGTGGCCTGACAGGCAATGATGCGAAAAAACCCTCTGTGATGGATGACGTCACCAAGACTGCTGTCACCTCAGCGTTTGATTACCTTTCCACCCTGATCAACGTGAAGTTCAAGTTAGCCAATAGCGCAACCGATGCCAGCATCATCTTTGGAGAAAACGCTCAAAAGACGACTAGCAGTGCAGGCTATGCCAATCCACCAAATCAAAGCGGCACACACCCACAGTATTTGTTCTTGGCCAATGATGCATCTACCAACGACTCAGCCACCAACGGTGGTTTTGCCACGGGAACTTATGGCTGGCAAACTTTGGTGCATGAAATCGCGCACACCATGGGTCTGAAGCACCCGTTCAATGGCAATGCAGGCGGTGGCGGCTCACCCGCACCTTACTTGCCGCCGGCCACGAACAACCATCGCTACTCAGTCATGTCGTACACAAGCGCGGCCGATTCAAAAATACTCACGGCCACCGTCAAAAATGGCAGCACCAGCGTGAGCCAAGCGCAAGTCAGCCCATCAACTTACATGACTTATGACATTGCGGCTTTGCAGTATTTATATGGCGCAAACACAGACACAACAAGCACCGATGCCAAACTGACCAAGATACAAACACTCGATTTCACTGACAACTACAAAGGCATGCAAACCCTTTGGACACCCAACGGTGCAACACTGGATGCAAGTGCTACGACACATAAAAACATCATCGATTTAAGAGGTGGCGCGTACAGCTCAATTAACTATCTAGGCACAGGCGCAGCACAATTCACCAACCAAATTAATGCCGCAGGCATCACCGAAAGCAAGGCAGTCGCCTCTCAAGTGAAATACTTCAATGCATCAATCACAGCAGCCTATACCGCTAACAACAACGTGGCTTTGGCATATGGCAGCAAGATCACACAAGCCAAAGGTGGGGCTGCAGACGACGCGTTTTACGTCAGTAACTACGCAAGCAGTCTTGTTGGTGGCGCAGGCACAGACACCGTGTATTTGACGGGTGCAGCAACCGACTGGACAGCCTCGAACAATACGAGTTTGCTCTCTAAAGGGGGTGCGCTGAGTTCTGACATCGTTTTAACGAACAAAACGACTAAAGCACAGATATCGCTCAATGGCATTGAAAAGTATGCGTTCTACAACGCCACCAGTCTGATTACCAAAACGTGAGCTCGCATGAGCGTCGTCAGGCAAATGAAGGTCAACCCCCGCTAATATTGATCTTTTGATTCAACCGACAACACAAGGATTTCCCAATGAGCATTCAAACCGTAGGCATCATCGGCGCCGGCACCATGGGCAACGGCATTGCACAAGCATGTGCAGTGTCTGGCGTGAACGTGGTGATGGTCGACATCTCTGACGCGGCCGTGGCCAAAGGCCTCGCCACCGTGTCGGGCAGCTTGGACCGTTTGATCAAGAAAGAAAAAATCACCGAAGCCGACAAAGCAGCTGCTTTGTCACGCATCAAAACCAGCACCAGCTACGACGATCTGCAAGGCGCGCAACTGGTCATCGAAGCGGCCACCGAGAACTACGACCTGAAGGTGAAGATCGTCAAGCAACTCGACGGCATGCTGGCCCCCGAAGCCATCATTGCTTCGAACACCTCATCCATCTCGATCACCAAGCTCGCGGCGGTCACCACGCGCGCAGACCGCTTCATTGGCATGCACTTTTTCAACCCCGTGCCCATGATGGCACTGGTGGAAATCATCCGGGGTTTGCAAACCTCCGATGCCACACACGCGGCCGTGCACGACCTGTCTACACGACTCGGAAAGTCTCCCATTACCGTGAAGAACGCGCCAGGCTTTGTGGTCAACCGCATCTTGGTGCCCATGATCAACGAAGCCTTTTTTGTGCTGGCCGAAGGTGTGGCCTCGGCCAAAGACATCGACGCCGGCATGATGCTGGGCTGCAATCAACCCATCGGCCCCTTGGCTTTGGCCGACATGATTGGCTTGGATGTGTGCGTGGCGGTGATGGACGTGTACCTGCAAGAATTTGGTGACAGCAAATACCGCGCATGCCCCTTGCTCAAAGAGATGGTCGCGGCAGGCCACTTGGGTCGCAAAACAGGACGTGGCGTTTACACGTACTAAGCATCCCGCAGCCACCACTTCACTCGCGCTGACATGAAGTACGCCCTGCTCTCCGACATTCACAGCAATTTGCATGCGCTGGAGGCATGCTTGGCACATGCGCAAACGCAAGGCGTTGAGCGCATCGCCATCTTGGGTGATTTGGTGAGCTATGGCGCTTTTCCCTCAGAGGTGGTGGCTCGCTGCCAAACCCTTCAACAAGAAGGCGCCATCGTGCTGCGTGGCAATCACGAAGAGCTGATTCAAACGCACAACATAAACACAGCCAATCCCAACCCTTCGCTGGGCAGTCAAACGGCAGAGTGGACGCACGACCAGCTGTCGCCCGCGCAACGGTTTTGGTTGGAAATCTTGCCGCTCACCGCGCAGGTTGATCAGATGCTGTTGGTGCATGCCAGCGCAGATGCGCCTGAACGTTGGCGCTATGTAGAAGACGAGCGCACCGCAGGTCTGAGCCTAGATGCAGCGTGCGCCCACCTCGACGTGCGCTATGTGTTTGGTGGCCATGTGCACCACCAATCGCTGTACTACCGAGGCACAGGCCGCCAGTTGATGGCATTCAAACCAACGTCTGGCGTGCCCATCCCCACGCCCAAACACCGCCAGTGGATTGCCACCATTGGCTCGGTAGGCCAACCCCGCGATGGCAACCCACGCGCGATGTACGCCGTGTTTGACAGCACCGCCGCGAAGCTGACGTTTCACCGCGTCGCGTATGACCACCGTGCGGCCGCTCGCGCCGTGCGCGAAGCGGGCTTGCCCGAATACTTTGCCCAGCGCTTGGAGACCGGCAAATGAAACGCCTAGCAGCAGGGACCGAGCTGGACGGGTTCCGCATCGGCGCTTGCTTGCACGCAGGCGGCATGGCGCACATTTACGAAGTGACCTATGCCGACGAGCGGCCTGCCCCGTTCGACATGGTGATGAAAGTGCCGCGTATGACCGCGGGCGACGGCGCAGAAAACATTGTGGGCTTCGAGGTGGAACACCAAATCTTGCAAGTGCTGCACGGGACGCATGTGCCCCGCTTTGTGGCCGCAGGCGATTTGGTGAACCTGCCTTACTTGGTGATGGAGCATGTGCCCGGCCTTACCTTGCAGCAAGTGCTGGATGGCCACGCGCACCAACGCACGCGCGCAGAAGTAGCAGACATCGCGCAGCTTGGCGCATCCATCGCGCGAGCGGCTCACAGCCTGCACCAACAAAACACCTGCCACCTCGACATCAAACCCGCCAACGTGCTGCTGCACCCCGACGGCCACGCCGTGTTGCTGGACTTTGGGTTGTCCTGCCACGCACACTACCCCGACTTGCTCGCCGAAGAGCTACGCAAAGCCGTGGGCTCGCCCGCGTGGATAGCGCCTGAACAAGTGGTGGGCGTGCGCGGCGATCCGCGCAGCGACATCTTTGCGATTGGTGTGATGCTGTACGAGTTGGTCACGAGCGAACTGCCTTTTGGCAACCCACAAACCAGTGGCGGCATGCGCCAACGTTTGTGGATGGACCCCACCCCTCCACGCCGTTTGCGTGATGACTTGCCCGAGTGGTTGCAAGAAGTGGTGTTGCGTTGCCTAGAGCCCGAGGCGGCCAAGCGCTACCCATCGGCCGCGCATTTGGCATTTGACTTAGAGCATCCCGAGCAAGTGAAAGTCACCAAGCGTGGCAAACAACTGCAAGGCACGCCGTTTTTCACCCACTTCAAACGCTGGCTCAAGGCTGCGGGCATGCACTACCAGCCCAGCCCACTGCCTTCGCAGCAAATTGACGAAGTGCCCATTCTGATGGTGGCGGTGCCCAACCATGATGCGAGTGACGCCACCTTGTATTCGCTGCGTCAGGCGGTGGCACGTTCGCTGGGTATTCGCCCAGGCGCTCGGCTGGCGGTAGTGACGGTGATCTCACCCAACCTCAGCAGCACATCAGAACACGACAAAAGCGAAACTACGCTGCATCGCCAATACCGCACCATGCTGCAGCAATGGGCGCAGCCGCTGGACTTAGACGATCACCAAACTTCGTACCACGTGCTTGAAGCCAGCGATGTGGCCCAGGCCATCGTGCGCTATGCCGAAGGCAACAACGTGAGCATGATCGTCATGGGTGCAGCCACGCATGGTTTGCAAATGCAACGCTTTGTGGCCACCGTGCCAATCAAGGTCGCGATGGAGGCACCTTGCACGGTTATTTTGGTCAAGCAAGCACTGCCGTTTGAGCACCTTCACAACCACTAAAGATCCATGAAAAAAGCCACCCTAAGGTGGCTTTTTATTTTCAACCGCTCTAAGCGATTCGATTAGTCAGCGTACACGCCAGCAGCCTGAATGATCGGGCCCCACTTGGCGATTTCTGAGGCGACAAACTTCTTGTGCTCAGCAGGGTCCGAACGCTTGTCGGTCACCACCACAGCGCCCAAGGCTTGTTGCTTCTTGATGAACTCTGGGTCTTTCAACGCAGTTTTCAAAGCTTTGTTGATCTTGGCCGTCACATCTGCGGGTGTGCCTTTGGGGGCGTACACGCCGTGCCAAATGGTGACTTCAAAACCTTTGAGGCCAGACTCTTGCAGAGTAGGCAAGTTCTTGAGCGCAGGCGTGGTCAAACGCTTGGCCGTGGTCACAGCAAATGCCTTGACGGTTTTGCCTTCGATTTGGCTGGTGGTGTTGGTGCTTTGATCGCACAACAGGTCGATCTGACCGCCCATCAAATCATTCATGGCAGGCGCTGTGCCTTTGTAGGGCACAGTGGTCATGTCGGTCTTGATCGCGTCTTGGAACAACAAACCACACAGATGTGAAGCGGCGCCCAAACCAGCATTTCCTAAGTTGACCTTGCCTTTGTTTTGCTCAATCCAAACAGCCAATTCTTTGTAGTTGTTGGCGGGCAATGTAGGACGACCAATGAGCGTCATCGGTACATCGTTGACCATGCCCAAGTACTCGAAATCTTCGGTGGTGTTGTAAGGCATCTTGCGATACAAGGCTGGCGATGTGGCCATGCCAATGTGATGCAGCAACAGCGTGTGTCCATCTTGAGGGGCTTTGGCCACTTTGTTGGCGCCAATCGTGCCACCGGCACCAGCCACGTTCTCGACCACCACGTTGGCCCCCAAAGGCTTGCGCAAGGCCTCGGCCAAATCACGCGCCACGCGATCTGTTGGACCACCTGCCGTGAACGGCACCACGATGGTGACAGGCTTGTCTTTGATGGGGAAATCGGCAGCGTTGGCGCCGTTCAATGCGGCCACAGCCAACAAACTCAAAGTGAACAGTTTTTTCATGAGGTCTCCTTAATGACAGAGCATGATAGTAAAGCCTACCAAGCCCTAAAGATTGGCGGGATTTACCTAAGTCGATTGAGGTACATCAACCCCGCCACAAATAGGAGTTACTGGTACGTGCGCGCGTCTTCGATGACCTTGCCATCGTTGGGCAAACTGCCCACGGCCACCAAGGTCACATCGGCACGCAACTTGGTGATATCACGCACAGCCTCACCAATTTTCGCAGCCAAGCCATCTGCCTCTTGCGCTTCGACTTTGAGGCTCATTTGGTCATTGGCCATCTCACCCGTCACGACCAAACGCGCACGCTTGATCTCAGGGAAACGTTTGACGACTTCGGCCACTTGGCCTGGGTGCACAAACATGCCGCGAACCTTGGTGGTTTGATCTGCGCGCCCCATCCAGCCCTTGATGCGCACATTGGTACGACCTGTGGGGCACTGGCCAGGCAGCACGGCAGACAAGTCACCCGTGCCAAAACGAATCAATGGGTAGTCGGGGTTGAGGGTGGTGATAACCAACTCGCCCACTTCACCTTCAGGCACAGGGTCTCCTGTGCCGGGGCGCACGATTTCCACAATCACGCCTTCGTCTAGTACCAAGCCTTCGCGAGCTTCGGTTTCATACGCAATCAAGCCGAGGTCAGCGGTGGCGTAGCACTGGTAGCCCGCAATGCCGCGCTCAGCCAACCAATCGCGCAAGCTAGGGGGAAAGGCCTCGCCAGACACCAAGGCCTTGGTGACGCTGGGCAATTTCACGCCCATCTCGGCGGCTTTCTCCACAATGATTTTCAAGAAACTGGGCGTGCCGATGTAGCCCGCAGGCTTCAACTCCGCCATGGCACCCACTTGCTGTTCGGTCTGACCTGTGCCGCCTGCAAACACAGTGCAACCAATGGCGTGTGCGCCCGTTTCCATCATCGAGCCCGCAGGCGTGAAGTGGTAGCTGAAGCAGTTGTGTGCGAGTTCGCCTGCACGGAAACCTGCGGCGTAAATGGCACGGGCCATGCGCCAGTAATCTGGGCGTGCGCCTTCGGGTTCATAAATGGTGCCGGGGCTGGCAAACACGCGAGGCATGGCTTTGCCAAAACCAATCGCCGCGAAGCCGCCAAACACATTCGTCGCACGTTGTTCTTGTTGCTGCGCCAACAACTCGTATTTGCGAATCACAGGCAACTTAGCCAGCGCTTCGCGGCTGGTGATGCTGGCAGCATTCACACCGGCCAAAGATTTGGTAAATGCAGGGGAATTCTTTTGCGCGTGTGCCACTTGTGCTGGCAGCGCAGCCATGAGCGCAGCTTCGCGCTCGACAGGGTTGCGGGTTTCGAGTGCGTCGTAATGGTGAGACATGTGCGAGCCCCTTATGCCAACCAACGCTTGCGGCGCTTATAGCTTTTGGCGTCTTTGAAGCTCTTGCGTTCACCGCCGCCCATGCCGAGGTAGAACTCTTTCACGTCTTCGTTATTCGCCAAGTCAGCGGCAGCACCGTCCATCACGATGCGACCTGACTCCATGATGTAGCCGTAATCGGCGTACTTCAAAGCCATGTTGGTGTTTTGCTCAGCAATGAGGAAGGTGACTTTTTCTTTCTCGTTCAAATCTTTGACGATGTTGAACACCTCTTCCACGATTTGTGGAGCCAAGCCCATCGACGGCTCGTCCAGCAACACCATGTTGGGATTGGCCATGATGGCGCGACCAATCGCGCACATTTGCTGCTCGCCACCCGAGGTGTACGCCGCTTGCGAAGTGCGGCGTGTTTTCAAACGTGGGAAGTAGTTGTAGACCTTCTCCAAGTTGGCTTCAATTTCGCCCTTGCTGCTGCGTGTGTAGCTGCCAGTGAGCAAGTTCTCTTCGATGGTCAAGTGGGCGAAACAGTGACGGCCCTCCATCACTTGCACCACGCCACGTTTGACCAACTCGGCGGGCGTGAGGTTTTCGATACGCTCGCCGCGGAACTCGATACTGCCCTTGGTGACGGCGCCGCGCTCGCCTTGCAGCAAGTTAGAGATAGCGCGCAGCGTGGTGGTCTTGCCAGCGCCGTTACCGCCCAGCAAAGACACGATGCTGCCTTCTGGCACGCTGAGCGAAACGCCCTTGAGCACCAAGATGACGTGGTTGTAAATGACTTCAATGCCATTGACGTTGAGAACGATGTTGTTGGCGCTCATAACTTACCTTGCTAAAAAAACGTTGTTGGACTGGACCAAACCTCAACGCAAACACAGGGTTTGCATCTGAGGTTTGGCGACTCGTGAGAGTCGCCAAATCATCAGCCCTGTGGGCTGATGTGCGTCAGATTAAGACTGGCAATCAGCAGGTGTGCGACGTGTGAGTTTTTTCTCAGCGGCATACTTGTCTGCGAACTGCTTGACCAAAGGCTTGATGATGGAGTCATCGGCCTCGATCCAGTCAGAGCTGTAAACCCACTTCTTGCCGTCCCATGTGTGCAGACGTGCAGAGCGTGAACCTTCGTGGTCCAAACAAGAAGTGCTGATGGGTTTCATCACCGTGCCCAAGCCCAACTTGTCGAGGGCTTTTTGGTCCAACGCCAAGTTCTCCAAGCCCCAACGAATTTGCTCGCCAGTCATGACCTTGCCTTTGCCGTAACGCTCTTGCGCACGACGCACGCCTTCGACGGCCAACGCAGCGCTGACCATGCCGCGGTTGTAGAGGGTGGTGCCCACTTCTTCGATAGGGCCTGTGCCTTGCTTTTTACCGTGCACAACAGACTTGATGTCAGCGACCACTTTGCCGCCTTCGCCTGTGGCGACCAAACCGTTGTAGCCCTTGGCAGCTTCACCCACGTCTTTGACGTCTGGCTCAGCAGCTGACCACCACACGCCGTACATTTTTTCGCGTGGGTAGCCTGTGGCCACAGCTTCTTTCAAAGCAGCAGAGTTCATCACGCCCCAGCCCCACAACAACACGTAGTCAGGACGAGCTTGACGCACTTGCAACCAAGTGGCTTTTTGCTCCACGCCAGGCGCGGTCACAGGCAAGAGTTGCAGATCGAAACCTTGAATCTTGGCGCGCTCTTGCAAGAGAGGAATGGGCTCTTTGCCGAATGGGCTGTCGTGGTAGACCAAGGCAATTTTCTTACCCTTGATGTTGCCGCCTTCTTTTTTGGTGATGATCTGCATGATGATGTCAGCACCAGACCAATAGGTCCCTTGCAATGGGAAGTTCCACTTGAACACTTGACCATCGCTGGACTCCGAACGGCCATAACCGCCAGTGATCAATGGGTTTTTGTCGGTAGGCGCTTTTTCTGTCAAAGCGAAAGTGATACCTGTCGACAAAGGCTGGAACACGCCGCCTTGCGATTTGCCCTTCAGGCGTTCGTAGCACTCCACGCCGCGGTCTGTGGCATAGGCGGTGTCGCACTCTTCATAAGTGATCTTCACGCCGTTGATGCCACCATCGCGTGCATTGATCAGCTTGAGGTAGTCCACATAGGCGTTACCCCATGGCACACCGTTAGGTGCATAGGCGCCTGTGCGGTACGGCAGCACCGGAAAGAACTGCTCTTTGGCTTGTGCCTGAGCTGATGTGGTGACCAAGGCGCTGGTCAACCCAGTCGCGGCAACGGCCACTGCCATCATGAGGGAACGAATTTTCATTGAAGTCTCCTTAGAAAAATTATGCGAACACCAGAAAAACGACATGTGGATCAGTGAGGGAAAGGCCACAGACGCAGCTTTTGCTTACCCACGCTCCACAACTTGGCCAAGCCGTGAGGCTCAACGATCAAGAACCAAACAATCAAAGCACCGAAGATCATTTGCTCAGCATGTGTGAGCGCTGCCGTGCTGACGGGGATACCGACCAAATCACCCAACCAAGGCAAGGCGTGGTTGATGATGACGGGAAGAATCACGATGAAGCCGGCGCCAAAGAAGCTGCCCATGATGGAGCCCATGCCACCCAAGATGACCATGAACAACAACTGGAATGAGCGGTCCACCGAGAACGCAGCAGGCTCCCAAGAACCGAGGTACACGAAGGCCCACAAAGCACCCGCCACACCCACGATGAACGAGCTCACCGCAAAGGCGCTGAGCTTGGCGTACATGGGGCGAATGCCGATCACAGCAGCGGCCACGTCCATGTCGCGGATGGCCATCCACTCGCGACCAATGGCACTGCGCACCAAGTTCTTCGCGAGCAAACCAAACACCACCAAAAAGCTCAAGCAGAAGATGTACTTTTCGAACGGGGTGTTGATGGGGAAGCCGAATACTTGCAAGTCAGACACCGAGGCTGTACCAGAGGCAGAGTCATTGGTGAACCACTTGATGCGCAAGAATGCCCAATCACAGAAGAACTGTGCAGCCAGCGTGGCCACCGCCAAGTACAGACCCTTCACACGCAAGCTTGGGATGCCAAAGAACATGCCGACCAAGGTGGCAAAGAAGCCGCCCATCAGCAAACAGACGATCAAAGGCAGGCCTTCCACGCGCACAAAGAAGTTGTAAGCGGCATACGCGCCCACAGCCATGAAAGCGCCTGATCCCAAAGAGATCTGGCCGCAATAGCCCACCAAGATGTTCACGCCCAAAGCCGCGAGCGACAAGATGAGGAAGGGAATCAAAATCGCACGCAACATGTATTCGTCAGCGAGCATGGGCACGCCAATGAATGCAAACGCGATGAGCAGCAAAACACCGATGCGGTCTTGCGTGATCGGGAAGATTTGTTGGTCTTCCTTGTAAGTCGTTTTGAATTGACCGTTTTCTCTGTAAAACATGTTTCTTTTCCTTACACGCGGTCGATGATCTTCTCGCCGAACAAACCTTGTGGACGAACCAGCAAGAAGCCCAAGGCCAAAACATACGCAAACCAAATTTCAATGCCACCGCCCACATAAGGACCGAGGAACACTTCGGACAATTTCTCGCCCACGCCGATGATGAGGCCACCGATGATGGCGCCAGGCACCGAGGTCAAGCCACCCAAAATCACCACAGGCAAGGCACGCAAAGCCACGGTCGACAGCGAGAACTGCACACCCAATTTAGAGCCCCAAATCATGCCGGCCACCAGCGCTACGACACCGGCCACGCACCAAACGATGACCCAAATGCGGTTGAGTGGAATACCAATTGATTGCGCCGCTTGGTGGTCATCCGCCACAGCGCGCAAGGCACGGCCGGTGGTGGTTTTTTGGAAGAACACACTAAGCAAAGCCACCAAGGCCGCAGCGATGAAGGCTGCCACCAAATCTTCTTGGTTGATCATGATGCCGCCATCAAAGGTCGATTCCATGAGCATCAAAGGCTCTTTGGGCATGCCCACATCGATCTTGTAGATGTCGCTGCCGAAGATGGACTGGCCCAAACCGTCGAGGAAGTAAGTGATGCCCAAGGTCGCCATCAACAAGGTGGTGCCTTCTTGGTTGACCAAGTGACGCAATACCAAGAACTCAATGACCCACGCCACAACAAACATCACGGCTGCAGCACCTGCGAAGGCGAGCACGTTGACGAGGATGAAGTTGTCGATACCGGTGAACGCGGGAATCCATTCGCCAAAGCGGGCCATGGCCAACGCAGCAAACAACACCATCGCGCCTTGCGCAAAGTTAAACACGCCAGAAGCTTTGTAAATCAGCACGAAGCCGAGAGCCACCAACGAATACAGCATGCCTGCCATGAGGCCGCCGAACAGGGTTTCAAGAAAAAATGCCATGTTCTTGTCCTTAGTGTGAAGTGCCGAGGTAAGCGCTGATCACTTCCTCGTTGTTGCGCACCTCATCGGGGGTGCCGTCGCCGATCTTCTTGCCGTAGTCGAGCACGACCACGCGATCAGAAATATCCATCACCACGCCCATGTCGTGTTCGATCAACACGATGGTGGTGCCAAACTCATCGTTCACATCCAAGATGAAGCGACACATGTCTTGCTTCTCTTCGACGTTCATACCGGCCATGGGCTCGTCGAGCAACAGCACTTGCGGCTCGAGTGCCAAGGCACGACCCAAGTCAACGCGCTTTTGCAAACCGTAGGGCAGTTGGCCCACTGGGGTTTTGCGGAAAGCTTGAATTTCCAAAAAGTCGATGATGCGTTCGACCTTTTCGCGGTGCATCATTTCTTCTTGCTCAGCGGGTCCAATGCGCAAGGCTTGCATGAGGAGGTTGCTCTTCATGCGCAGGTTGCGACCGGTCATGATGTTGTCGAGCACGCTCATGCCTTTGAACAAGGCCAAGTTTTGGAAGGTGCGCGCAATGCCCATGGTGGCCACTTGGTGACTGTCCATGTGATCAAAGGTTTGACCACGGAACGTGATGGAGCCTTCGGAGGGTGTGTACACACCGTTGATGCAGTTGAGCATGGAGCTCTTGCCCGCGCCGTTGGGGCCAATGATGGCGCGCACTTCGTGCTCTTTGACGTTGAACGAAATGTCGGTCAGCGCCTTGACGCCACCGAAACGCAAACTGATGTTTTTGACGTCGAGGATGACGTCACCGATTTTCTTGCTCATGCTGCTTTCCCCACAGGTGCGAAAGTTTTGGCGTCCGACAGTTTGAGCGTGGCGCTCACGCTGCCGGTGCGACCGTCTTCAAACTTCACTTGGGTTTCAATGAATTGCTCAGTCGCGCCGTTATAGAGCGCGGCGACCAAAGCGTCGTACTTTTCGGCAATAAAACCGCGACGCACTTTGTTGGTTCGGGTGAGTTCACCATCATCGGCATCAAGTTCTTTGTGCAACACGAGGAAGCGGCTCACTTGGCTACCGGCTAAGAGTTCGTCTGCAGCGAGATCGGCATTGACCTTCTCGACACACGCTTTGATCAACTGATACACCTCTGGCTTTTGTGCCAAATCGGTATAGCCTGCGTAAGGCAAGTTTTGACGCTCAGCCCAGTTCCCCACGGCTTCCATGTCGATGTTGATCATCACGCACACTTTTTCACGTTGGTCGCCATAGGCCACCACTTCTTTGATGTGCGGGAAGAACTTGAGTTTGTTCTCCACATACTTGGGTGCAAACATGGCGCCGTCGTTGCTGCCACCTTTGATGCGGCCCACGTCTTTGACGCGGTCAATGATCTTCAAGTGGCCATGTGCATCCAAGAAGCCCGCATCGCTGGTGTGGTACCAACCATCGGCAGTGAGCACCTCTTCGGTGGCTTTGTCGTTTTTGTAATAGCCCTTGAGCAAGCCAGGTGACTTGACCAAGATTTCGCCGTTGTCAGCCACTTTGATTTCCACGCCTGCGCAAGGCACGCCCACAGTGTCGGCACGTGCTTCGTTGTCAGGTTGCAAGCAAACGAACACGGCAGTCTCGGTGGAGCCGTAGAGCTGCTTCAAGTTCACACCGATGGAACGGTAGAAGCTGAACAGGTCTGGACCAATCGCTTCACCTGCGGTGTAAGCCACGCGCACACGGCTCATGCCGAGGTTGTTGCGCAAGGGGCCGTACACAAAGAAGTTGCCCAAGGTGTAGAGCAAGCCGCCCACCAAGCCAATCGACTTGCCGTCCATTTTGGTGGGGCCGTATTTGCGCGCCACGTCCATGAAGTAATGGAACATGCCACGCTTGATCGCGCCTGCATCTTCCATGCGAATCATCACACTGGTGAGCAAGCCTTCGAACACGCGGGGTGGTGCGAAGTAGTAAGTGGGGCCGACTTCTTTCAAATCGATGGTGACAGTGGCAGCAGACTCAGGGCAGTTCACCACATAGCCGCAGTACAACCACTGGGCGTAGCTGAAAATGTTTTGGCCAATCCACGCGGGTGGCAAATAGGCCAACACGTCTTCATGTGAAGTGAGCTTGTCAAACAAGGCACCCGCTTCCGCACGGTTGATGAGCGAGTTATGCGTGTGCACCACGCCTTTGGGGTTGCCTGTGGTACCCGAGGTGAAGAACATGGCACCCACGTCATCGTGGTGTGCTTTTTCAACTTCATCCAAATAGAAATCTGGATGTTGCTTGGCAAAAACGGTACCAGCAGCGAGCAATTCTTCGAGCGAGGCCAAGCCTGGCTCGTCGTACTTGCGCAAGCCGCGTGGGTCATCAAAGAAGATGTGGGCGATTTGTGGACACTGCTCACGAATCTCCAGCAACTTGTCGACCTGCTCTTGATCTTCCACCACACAGAAGCGTACTTCGGCGTTGTTCAGTGGGAACACACACTCGGGACCTGCGGCGTCTTGGTACAAAGGAATCGGGATCGCGCCCAAGGATTGGGCGGCCAACATGGTGGCGTACAAGCGGGGACGGTTAGAACCAATCACCACCAAGTGCTCGCCGCGTGTCAAACCGGCTTGGTGCAAGCCGCACGCCATGTGTTCCACCATCTGAGCCATGTCGGCCCAAGAGGTGGTTTGCCAAATGCCGTATTCCTTCTCACGCATGGCGGGCGCTGCGGGGCGCTCGCTGGCATGCTTGAGTAACAGTCGTGGGAACGTGGTCTGCATTCCTAATCCTTGCGTTGTGTATCGACAAAAAATCAACACGCGCACGTGACGCGTTTTTGATGTTGGACGCGATCGTAGGTCCAGGTTTGACGCCAAGTTGTCGTTTCGACGACAATCTAGGGTAGACACTGAGCAGTGATTACCCCAATAAAACTTTTCTATTGATCAGAATTCATGGCCCAAGCACCCACCGTTTTTCAACGTCGACGCTCCCTCACAGAGCAAGAACTCAAGCTCATCCCGTGGTTTGGTTTGCTCAAAGAAAACGAGCGCAACCGCATCGAATCACAGCTGGTGGTGAGTGACCCCATGCCCGGCGACTACGTGTGCCGCATGGGCCGCCAAGCCACATATTGGTTTGGCGTGGTGGAAGGCCTGTTGAAGATGAGCACAGACAGCGCCAGTGGTCGCACCATCACCTTCACGGGCGTACCACCCGGTGGTTGGTTTGGTGAGGGCACGGCCATCAAGCGCGAGACCTACCGCTACAACATCATGGCCTTGCGCCGCAGTGTGGTGGCGGGTTTGCCGATCGACACATTCCATTGGCTACTCGACAACTCAATTGGCTTTAACCGTTTTGTGATGAACCAACTCAACGAACGCTTGGCGCAGTTCATCGAGGCTCGCGAGATTGACCGCTCCAACGATCCAGATGTACGCGTGGCACGCAATTTGGCGGCCCTTTTTAACTCCACCTTGTTTCCGGGCGTGGGCGAGATTTTGCGCATCACGCAGCAAGAGTTGGCCTACCTGGTGGGCTTGTCGCGCCAACGTGTGAATGTGGCGCTCAATCGCCTCGAAGAACAAGGCGCAATTCGCATTGAATACGGTGGCATGCGCGTGCTGAATTTGGCGGCTTTACGCGCCAGCGGCACTTAGAATTTGTCTCTTATGTCAGACACCCCCTCAGAACTCATCCGCCTCAACAAACGCATGGCCGAACTTGGCCTGTGCTCACGCCGTGAGGCCGATGCGTGGATTGAACAAGGCTGGGTGTTGGTCAACGGTCGCCCTGCTGAAATGGGCGTCAAGGTAGGTCCACAAGACCGTGTTGAAGTTGACCCACGCGCCAAGGGCCACCAAGACACACAAGTCACTATTCTTTTGCACAAGCCCATGGGCTATGTGAGCGGCCAAGCCGAAGACGGGCACGAGCCCGCCATCATGCTGATCAACCCTCGCACGCATTGGTCGGGCGACTCATCCAAACGACGCTTCACGCCCACGCAGTTGCGCAGCCTCGCCCCTTCAGGCCGACTTGACATCGACTCCACAGGCTTGTTGGTGTTGACGCAAGACGGCCGCGTCGCACGCCAATTGATCGGCGAAGACTCGGAGATGGAAAAAGAATATTTGGTGCGCGTGACCTACACCGGCCACGAAAACACCGCCGCGGCCACAGCCGCCTCTGCCACATATGGCGGTAGAGCCAACCCACTCAGCGCCATTGGCGACCACGACCGCGTGACCAACAATGTGCAGGCTGTGTTTCCGAAAGCGCAACTCGAACGCTTACGCCACGGCTTGAGCTTGGACGGCAAGCCTCTCAAGCGTGCACAAGTGGAATGGCAAAACCCAGAGCAGCTTCGCTTTGTATTGACCGAAGGCAAAAAGCGCCAAATTCGCCGCATGTGCGAACAAGTCGGCCTTCAGGTCGTAGGCCTGAAACGCATCCGCATTGGACACGTACAACTGGGGCAACTGCCCGCAGGGCAGTGGCGTTACCTTGGTGCCCACGAGCGCTTTTAAGTTGCGCTGGTTTCCCGCGTTTGATCCCTCTTGAAATTTAGGCCCACGCCCCGCATCTTGGGGCGTTGTTTTTTGTAATTTAGTTTTTGAAACCATGACCAAACAAACCCATTCCTTCCAAGCCGAAGTTTCGCAACTGCTGCACCTCGTCACGCACTCGCTGTATTCCAACAAAGAAATTTTCTTGCGCGAGTTGGTGTCCAACGCCTCTGATGCTTGCGACAAGTTGCGCTACGAAGGCCTGAACAACGATGCTTTGTTTGAAGGCAACGCCGACCTCGAAGTGCGCGTGAGCTTTGACAAAGACGCTCGCACCTTGACCATTGCCGACAACGGCATTGGCATGAGCCAAGAAGAAGCCATCGCCCACCTCGGCACGATTGCCAAGAGCGGCACGCGCGAATTCATGGGCAAGCTCAGCGGCGATGACAAAGCCAACGCCAAAGACCAAGGCGCTTTGATTGGTCAGTTCGGTGTGGGCTTTTACTCAGGCTACATCGTGGCAGACCGCATCACCGTCGAATCACGCCGTGCTGGCTTGAAGGCCAGCGAGGGCGTGCGCTGGAGCAGCACCGGCACAGGTGACTTTGAGGTGGAGACCATCACCCAAGCCGAGCGCGGCACCAAGATCATCTTGCACTTGCGTGACGATGCCGAGGAATACCTGAGCGCTTGGAAACTCAAGTCGGTCATCAACAAATACTCAGACCACATTTCTTTGCCCATCCGCATGCGCAAAGAAGAATGGAAAGAGGGAGAGAACGACCAACCCGGCGAAATGGTGCTGACCGACGAGTGGGAAACCATCAACCAAGCCAACGCCTTGTGGGCACGCCCCAAGAAGGACGTGACGGACGAGCAGCACGCCGAGTTCTACAAACACATCAGCCACGACTTCGAGCCACCTTTGGCTTGGAGCCACAACCGCGTGGAAGGCAGCACCGAATACACCCAACTGCTCTACGTCCCAGGCAAAGCACCGATGGACTTGTTCAACCGCGACAAAAAGGCTGGCTTGAAGTTGTACGTGAAGCGTGTGTTCATCATGGATGACGCTGAAGCACTGATGCCTTCTTACCTGCGCTTCATCAAAGGCGTGGTGGATTCGGCCGATTTGCCGCTGAACGTGAGCCGTGAGTTACTGCAAGAAAGCCGCGATGTGAAAGCCATTCGCGAAGGTAACACCCGCCGTGTGTTGGCCGTGTTAGAGGACTTGGCCAAGCACGACAAAGCCCCTGTTGCAGGAGAGGACGGCGTGACTGATGCGACAACCGAAGGTGTCACTGACGTTCTTAGTGACGAAGACAAAGCCAAACAAGGCAAGTACAGCCAGTTCTACGCCGAGTTTGGCGCAGTGCTCAAGGAAGGCTTGGGCGAAGACTTTGCGAACAAAGACAAAATCGCCAAGCTGCTGCGCTTTGCAAGCACCAGCACGGACAGCGTGAGCGTGTCATTCGCCGACTACAAAGCGCGCATGAAAGAAGGCCAAGAAGCCATCTACTACATCACTGCTGACACCTTGGCTGCGGCCAAAAACAGCCCACAGCTCGAAGTGTTCCGCAAGAAGGGCATTGAAGTTTTGCTGATGACCGACCGAGTGGACGAGTGGGCTTTGAACTTTGTGCAAGAGTTTGATGGCACGCCGCTTCAATCGGTCGCCAAAGGTGCTGTGGACTTGGGTTCATTGCAAGACGAAGCCGAGAAGAAAGCAGCTGAAGACGCCGCAGAAGCTTTCAAACCCGTGTTGGCCAAACTCAAAGAAGCCTTGAAAGACAAAGCCGACGATGTGCGCGTGACCACGCGCTTGGTGGATTCGCCCGCCTGCTTGGTAGTGAAAGACCACGGCATGTCCATGCAACTGGCCCGTATGCTCAAGCAAGCTGGCCAACAAGCACCTGAGATGAAACCCATCTTGGAAGTTAATGCAGAGCACGCCTTGGTGAAAAAGCTGAGTGGCGACGCCAACCCCAACTTCAACGACTTGGCGCACATCTTGTTTGATCAAGCTTTGTTGGCTGAAGGTGGTTTGCCAGAAGACCCTGCCGCTTATGTGAAACGGGTGAACGCACTTTTGGTGTAACGCCCCCCTGACTGCCATGCACCTTGTGTGCGTGGCGCCATTTAAAAAGGCCAGCACGCGTGCTGGCCTTTTGCGTGTCTGGCTCTTTGCCTCAAGCGTAAAGTGGTTCTTCTTGCATCGCTTCGCACTGCTCCACCAGCATGTGCGTTTGCCCCGCCCAATAGTCGCTGCTCCCAAACCATGAGAAATGCTGCACAAAAGCGGGGTCGTCTTTGCGACGCGCCAACCAAGCGCTGTAGTGAATCAAACGCAAAGTGCGCAATGGTTCGATCAACGCCAGTTCGCTGCGGTTGAGTTCACGCATTTGCGCGTAGCCGTCCAGCAAGATGGAGAGCTGTTGTGTGCGTTGCGCACGTTCACCGCTGAGCAACATCCACAAGTCCTGAATCGCCGGCCCCATGCGGGCATCATCCAAGTCCACAAAGTGTGGGCCACCGTTGGGCAGATCTGTAGGCGTCCACAAAATATTGCCGGGGTGACAGTCGCCATGCAAACGAATGTGATGCACAGGATGCGCTGCAAACTTCTCTTGCGCCATGTCAATGGCTTGATTGCAAACCGCCAGCCATTCGGTTTGCTGGTCCATCGGGATGATGCTGTTTTCTAGCATCCAATTGCGCGACTCAATGGCAAAGGTATTCACATTCAGGGTGGGGCGCGTGGCAAAGTTTTGTTGCGCGCCCACGTTATGAATGCGCGCAATGAAGCGCCCTATCCACTCCAACACCTCGGCATCGTCAAGCTCAGGCATGCGCCCACCACGACGTGGACTGACGCTGAATGCAAAACCTTGTGCGTGATGCAAAGTTTTGCCTTGCAGCGTGATAGGCCCCACCAACGGCACCTCGTCTACCATCAGCTCCGCAGCAAAGCTGTGTTCTTCCAGAATTTGGGCATCGCTCCAACGCGCCGGCCTGTAAAACTTGGCGACCACCGAGCTGTTGTCATCCAACATGGCTTGGTACACACGGTTTTCATACGAGCTCAAGGCTGTGAGCCGACCATCGACTTCAAGCCCTAAATCAGAGAGCGCATCCAGCACCACATCGGGCGTGAGTGCCTCATAAGCGTGATGCTTGGGCGTGTCATCAAACACCCCAAACTACCTCTTTGTCTTCGGCGTGTGCGCGACGCAGCATGTCGATGAAGGGGACGACGCGTTGCTTCAAGCTGATGCTGCGTGGGCCATCGCTTGCAGGCAGTACACCGTCTTGCTCTGTTTGGTTTTGAGCAGCCTCTTTGGCTGCTTGGTGCGCCAACTCTTCTTGCGCGACAGCGGCATGCAGCGCATCAATGGCTGCCAACATTTCGCCGGGCAAGATGATGCCTTGGACTCCTGGTTCTTTGTCAATGAGTTTGAGGATGTGCTTACCCTGAGGTTCCAACATGATCAAGTCACCCGTGGCTTTTGATTTGAATTTGTACAGCATAGATTCATTGTGCGCGCTTGGGGCGCGGCGTCAAGTTGGCTGATGGGTCAGCGGCTTATTAGTGAGGCCACCGCCGCATGAAATGCGTCTGGCTTTTCAAACATGACCCAGTGTCCAGCATCTGGGATCACCGTGAATGAGGCCATCGATGACAACACCTGTGGCACTTGTGACAAAGTGCCTTGGTAGAGCGCGTCGCAGGCACCCCACACGCCATGAACGGGACATGTCCAGTGTGTTTGTGCTTGCGCCAGTACATCCGATCGCGCAATGCGTCTGCGTCGCAAGCGGTCACGTGCAACATTGGCTTGCTGTAAGTCAATCACCTCATCGGTCACGCTATCTGGATGCACGAACATCATCGTATTGAGGTTGTGGCGGTGTACCTTGCGCTGCGCAACTGCGTCCATGTCAGGCGTCATGCCACGCATCGGTAGCTCTTTGCCAAACAGCCCGAGGCCCGGCGCCCCCACCAAAATCAGCTGTCGAATCAGACTGGGATATTCAGCGGCGACCAAACCTGCGGTCATGCCACCGAATGAGAATCCCATGACATCGACTGCTTCACCGCTGAACGTGTGCGTCAATATTTCAGCCACGTAGGGAACCAAGCTATCGGCATCATTCACGCCGCTGGGCAAGCTAGAGTCACCAAAGCCAGGAATATCCAAGGCCCAAATTGTTCGGTTTTTCGCTAAATGCTCAACATTGCGCAGCCAATGCGTCCAGCTGCCAGAACCGCCATGCAGTAGCACAAGAGGCTGCTTTGATGCATTGCTTGCCGCAACCATTGTTTGGCCTTCTAAGTTCTGTTCAACGCCTTGACTCGCGCCCCAAACGTGCCACACGGCATCGCCCCACGGATAGGTTTGCACGACACGCTGTGACAAGGCTTCGATTCGGTTGATTTCCATATGTGAACTTCCCAAGAAAAACGCCCGCTGAATAAATTCAGCGGGCGTTTTAAAGTGGTTGCGCGAGTAGGATTTGAACCTACGACCTTTGGGTTATGAGCCCAACGAGCTACCAGGCTGCTCCATCGCGCGTCAAGAGGATTAGTATAACCTA